>VYLE01000853.1_pt1 | contig 11045 bp, 8 predicted proteins | sample 5114391 | NCBI WGS metagenome assembly VYLE01 (sample SAMN12291771, study PRJNA351875) | freshwater metagenome | isolation source: freshwater lake | place: USA: Michigan, Kent Lake | collected 2013-08-15
GGCCCGCGCCCAGCAGCAGCGCGCTGCCGCCCAGCTGGCTGGCCCAAAGCCCCACGGCCAGCATGGCCAGCGCGTGGTCCAGCCCGCCCAGCGGGTGCGCCAGGCCAGCCAGCAGCCCCGCGCCCTGCGCGCCAGCGGGATGCGCCGCGGCTGGGCCGGCCAGCATCAGGCCGGCGGTGATCAGGGCGGCGGTGGCAAGGTGGCGCATGGCGGGGCGTCCTTCGAGGGTTGGTCCGCACGCCCCAGCAAACGGCGCGCCACGCCGTGCGGGGCTAACCCCTGGGGGGGCGGGCGCGCACCGCGTCCTCGTTCACGTCCATGCCCCAGCCGGGGGCCTCGGACAGCACCAGCTCGCCGTCCACGATCGCGGGCAGGGTGGTGTAGAACTCGTCGCGCCAGGCGACGCTGTCGATGTCGATCTCCATGATGCGGAAGTTCGGCACCACGGCCGAGAAATGCGCGCTGATCATGGAACTGAGGTGGCCGTAGAAATTGTGCGGCGCCACGTTCACCTCGTACGCGTCGGCCATGGCGGCCATCTTCAGGCTTTCGCCCAGGCCGTTCCAGACCACGTCGATGATCGCGGTGTCGAAGGCGGATTGCTCCAAATAGGGGCGCAGCTCGCGGCGCTGGTGCAGGGTTTCGCCGCCGGCCAGCGGGCAGGGGGCGGTGCTGCGCAGGAAGGCCATGGCCTGCGCGTCGTGCGTGTCGATCTCCAGCCAGGTCAGGTTGAAGGGCGCCACGGCATCGACGACGCGGCGGAAGCCCTCGGTCTTGAAGTGGAAGTTGACGTCCAGCATCAGCCCCATGTCGGGGCCGACCGCGTCGCGGATGGTGGCCAGGTGCTCGTGCAGCTGGCGCAGCAGCGTGTTGTCCCAGTTGAGCTCCGGCGCGCCGGGCGTGGCGCCGAAGCCGGGGCTGAAGCTGCCCAGCAGGCCATCGCGCGTGGGCAGGATGTTGGTCTTCAGCGCGCGGAAGCCGGCTTCCTTCACCTCGGTCGCGTGGTGCGCCAGGTCCTCGCGCGTGGCGAGCGCGATGCGGCCCGTGAGCGGCGCGCGCGTGCCCACGCGGTAGGTGGCGAAGTGCGACCAGTAGAGCGGGATGCGCGGGCGGACGGGGCCGCCGAACAGCCGGTACACCGGAATGCCGCGCGCCTTGGCGGCGAGGTCGAGCAGCGCGTTTTCCAGCGCGGCGATCGCCTGCTGGTTCAGCCCGCCGCGCGACTGGCGGGTGGCGACGTGCAGCTGCGCGGTGCGTGCTTCCCAGGCCAGCGCGTCGTGGCCCAGCAGCAGGGGGGCGAGTGCCTCGATGACGCTGGAAAGGCCGCGGCTGCCGAAACCCTCGTTGTACTCGCTCCAGCCCACCAGTCCGTCATCGCTGGTGATCTTGCAGAAGCTGAACATGCGCCAGCCCGCGTCGGCGCGCATGGTCTCGATGGCGGCAATTTTCATGGCGGGTGGTCTATTCCTTCACGGCGCCGGTCAGCGAGCTCACGTAGTAGTCGACGAAGAAGGAATAGAAGATCGCCACGGGCAGCGAGCCCAGCAAGGACCCCGCCATCAGCGCGCCCCACTGGTAGACGTCGCCGGTGACGAGCTCGGTCAGGATGGCCACCGGCACGGTCTTGCGCTCGGAGCTCTGGATGAAAGCGAGCGCGTAGATGAACTCGTTCCAGCTGAGCGTGAAGCTGAAGATGCCCGCGCTGATCAGCCCCGGCACCGCCAGCGGCAGGGTGATGCGGCGCAGGATCTGCAGGCGCGTCGCACCATCGATCAGCGCGCATTCCTCCAGCTCGTACGGGATCGACTTGAAGTAGCCGATCAGCAGCCAGGTGCAGAACGGCACCAGGAAGGTGGGGTAGACGAGGATCAGCGCGATCGGGCTGTCGAACAGGCCGAACTGCACCACCATGGTGGCCAGCGGGATGAACAGGATGGAGGGCGGCACCAGGTAGGCCAGGTAGATCGCCAGGCCCACATACTGGCTGCCCGCGAAGCGCAGCCGCTGGATGGCATAGGCCGCGAGCGTCGAGGCGAACAGCGACAGCACCGTCGCACCCACCGACACGCCCATGGTGGTCATCAGCCAGCTTGGGTACGCGGTCTTGAACAGCAGGTGGTACACGTGGTCCAGCGTCGGCGAGCCGATCCAGAACGGGCTGTAGGTGGCGAAGTCGAACAGCTCGTGGTTCGGTTTGAACGCCGTGATGGTCATCCAGTAGAACGGGAACAGCAGGATGATCAGGAAGCAGATCAGCGGCATGTAGATCAGGGTCCAGCGGCGCAGGCCGTTGTCCCAGGCCATGGCTTCGGGCACGCCGGCGGCGGTCTCGGCCTTGCTCGGCGCGGCTGCTGCGGCGTCAGTCATTGCTTTCTCCCTGCTGCCACTTGCGCCGGGCCAGTGCGAAGTAGCTGAACAGCGTGGCGAACACCAGGAACGGGATCATGGAAACGGCGATGGCCGCGCCCTCGCCCAGCTGGCCGCCGGGAATGCCGCGCTGGAAGGCCAGCGTGGCCAGAAGATGCGTGCTGTTCACCGGCCCGCCGCGCGTGATGGCGTAGACCAGCTGGAAATCGGTGAAGGTGAAGATGATGCTGAAGGTCATCACGATCGCCAGGATCGGCAGCAGCATCGGGAAGGTGATGTAGCGGAAGCGCTGCCACCCCGTGGAACCGTCCAGCAGCGCGGCCTCGTACAGCGAGGGCGAGATGGTCTGCAGCCCCGCCAGCAGCGAGATGGCGACGAAGGGAATGCCGCGCCAGATGTTCGCCGCGATCAGGCTGAAGCGCGCCGGCCAGGCACTGCCGATGAAGTCGATGTTGGTGGTGCGCCAGCCCAGCACGTCGACGAACAGGTACGAGATGATCGAGAATTGCGGGTCGTACATCCACCAGAAGGCGATGGCGGATAGGACGGTGGGCACGATCCAGGGCAGCAGGATGATCGCGCGCAGCATGCTTTTGAACGGCAAATGGTTGTTCAGCAGCAGCGCCAGCCACAGCCCCAGCCCGAACTTACCGATGGTGGCGATGCCCGTGTAGAACACGCTGAAGAACACAGCGTTCCACCACAACGGGTCGGACAGCAGGTATTCGAAGTTCTCCAGCCCCACCCAAATGCCGCGCCGGCCGATCGTGGTGTCGGTGAAGGCCAGCCATATGCCCAGGCCCAGCGGGTAGGTCAGGAAGGTCATCAGCAGCCCCACCGCGGGGAACAGGCAGATGACGATCAGGAACGCCTTGTTGTCGAACACGCGCGCCACCAGGCTGGTTTCCGGCCGGCGGCGGGTCCAGTCGGTGGCGGGAGCCAGCGTGGCGGCTTCGGCAGGCGGCATGGGTCAGGCTCCGTGGTGGACGGCACCGGGGCGCCCATGGGAGTGCCCCGGTTCAGGCCCAGTCTTAGCGCATGGTAGGCTCAGCGCTGGCGGAAGAAGCGCTGGGCGCGGCGTTCGGCCTCGCGCGCGGCGGCCTGCGGCGTGGCCTGGCCCGAGGCGACCGAGGCGCACATCTGCACCATCACGTAGTCGGCGTTGGCGGCGGCCGAGCCTTCCGTGATGGGGCCCTTGTAGCCGATCCAGTAGTTGCTCTTCATGGTGTCGCGGAAGATTTCCACCTTCGGGTCGCTCTTCCACACGGCGCTCTGCGCGAAGGCGCCCAGCGGCTGCGCCCAGTAGCCCAGGTTGGCCTGCAGCCAGGGGTCGTACTGCTCAGTTTCCATCAGGAAGGCCAGCAGCGCCTTGGCGGCGTTGGGGAAGCGGCTGTGCCTGAACACCATGGCGTTCAGCGTCAGCCCGCTCATCGGCGAGTTGGGCTGCGTGCCCTTCGGCAGCAAGGTCATGTACGTGTCGTCGGCGATCGGGCGCAGGGCGGGGTCGTTCTTCAGCGTGAAATACAGCGACACGCCGTTCGCGGTCAGGAACAGTTCCTGCGCGGCATAGGCGCGGTTGTTGCTGATGTCGCCCCAGGCCAGCGTGCCGGGCACGAAGGTGGCGTACAGCTCCTTCAGGTATTCCAGTGCTGCGATGGTCTCGCGGCTGTTGATGGCGACCTTGCCGTCGGGGTCGACCAGGAAGCCGCCATGCGACCAGATCAGCCAGTTGGCGAAGCCGTTGCCGTCGCCCACCGCGTTGCCCAGCGCGAAGCCGGAGGGCTTGTTGATGGCCTTCAGCTTCTTGCTCAGGTCCAGGTAGGCGGCCAGGTCGTCCGGCGGGGTGGAAACGCCCACCTGGTCCAGCGCCGACTTGCGCCACACCAGCGGCCCGCCCGAGGCACCGAAGGGCAGCCCGATCCAGTTGTTGGTGTTGTGGCGCTTGCCGTATTTCTCGGCCAGCGGCAGCCAGCCGCCGTAGCGGCGGCCCAGGTATTCCGCGATGTCCGACAGCTCGACCAGCTTGTCGGAATAGACGTGCGGCACCTCGTTGAAGCCGATGATCACGTCGGGGCCGGCGCCGGTGTTGGCGGTGACCGCGGTTTGCTGCGTGATGTCTTCCCAGCCCACGAAGTCAACGCGCACCTGCACGCCGGTGGCGGCGGTGAAGCGGGCGCAGTTGGCGCGGAAGATTTCCTCGTCGGGCTGCACGAAGCGCACGGGGCGCAGCATGCGCAGCGTGGCGCCGTTCTCGAGCGGCAGGCTGGGCGGCGCCACGTCGGCGCGCGGTATCGCCTGCGCGCCGGCCTGGCCGGCAAGCCCGGTGGCGGCAATGGCACCGGCGCCCAGCGCCAGGCTTTGGCGGCGTGTGATGATGAAGGCCATGCGCGTTGTCTCCCCTTGTTGGTTGGCCGAAGCGCTAAAGGCGCCGGCCGGTTTCGGCATCGAACAGGTGCACCAGGCTGGTCTCGGGCCGCACCGCCAGGGTTTCGCCCGGCCGGGCCGTGACGCGTTCGCGGAACGCGCCCAGCACGGTGTTCTGGCCGATGCGCAGCAGGACCTGGGTCTCCGACCCCGTGGGCTCCACCACCACCACGGTGGCCTGAAGGCCGGCGGGATCGAGCGCCATGTGCTCGGGCCGCATGCCGTACACGGCCGGGCCTTCGCGGTAGGCGTGGCCGTTGGTGGGAATCGGCAGCACCGTGCCGTCCTCGGCCCGGAAATGCCCGCCGGTCAGCACGCCCTTGATCATGTTCATGGCCGGGCTGCCGATGAAGCCGGCGACGAACAAATTGGCCGGGCGGTCGTAAAGCTCCAGCGGCGCGCCCGCCTGTTCGATCAGGCCGTGGTTCATCACCACGATCTTGTCGGCCATCGTCATCGCCTCGATCTGGTCGTGCGTGACGTAAACGGTCGTGACCTTGAGCCGCTGGTGCAGTTCCTTGATCTCGGAACGCATCTGCACGCGCAGCTTGGCGTCGAGGTTGGAGAGCGGCTCGTCGAACAAAAACACCTGCGGGTTGCGCACGATGGCGCGGCCCATGGCCACGCGCTGGCGCTGCCCGCCCGACAACTGGCGCGGGAAGCGGTGCAGCAGGCTTTCCAGGCCGAGAATTTTCGCCGCCTTGCCGACCTCGGCCTCCATCACCTCCTTCGGCGCGTTGGCGAGCTTGAGGCTGAAGCCCATGTTGTCGAACACGGTCATGTGCGGGTAGAGCGCGTAGTTCTGGAACACCATGGCGATGTCGCGGTCCTTGGGCGGCACGGTGTTCACCACCTTGCCGCCGATCGAGATCGTGCCGCCGGAAATGTTCTCCAGCCCCGCGATCATGCGCAGCAGCGTCGACTTGCCGCAGCCCGAGGGCCCGACCAGCACGACGAATTCGGTATCCTCGATATCGACGCTGACGCCATGCAGGATCTTGGTGCTGCCAAAGACCTTGCGCACGTCGGAGATGGTGACACTTGCCATGCTGTGTTTTCTCAGGGGCGGGAGACCGCCGTCTCCTTCGCGGTGATGAATTCCAGCAGCACCGGCGTGCCGGCCCTGGTCGCCTCGATGCCGCGACGGATCGCGGGCACGATGTCCTCGGGCTTCTCCACGCGCTCGCCATGGCCGCCGAAGGCGCGCGCCATGGCGGCGTAGTCGCCGGAAATGTCGGTGCTGCGATACTTGTCGGTGCTGACCTGCATGATCTTCAGCTCGATCGCCATGCAGAAATTGTTGAGCAGGATCGACATGATCGGGATGCGTTCGCGCACGCAGGTCTCGAAGTCCATGCCGGTGAAGCCGATGGCGGCGTCGCCCCACACATTGATGCAGAGCTTGTCGGGTGCCGCCAGCTTGGCGCCCATGGCCAGGCCCAGGCCGTAGCCCAACTGCGTGGTCTTGCCCCAGCCCAGGTAGGAAAGCGGCGTGGTGGCCTGCCAGAACGGCGAGAGCTGGTCGCGCGGGCTGCCCGCGTCGTGCGTGATGATGGTGTTGGCCACGTCCACCGTGGCCATCAGGTCGCGGATCACGCGGTAGGGGGAAAGCGGGGTTTCGCTGCTGTCCAGCTTCGGCTGCCACTTGGCCAGCCAGGGCGTGCGTGCGGCCGCGATCTCGGTCACCACGGGGGAAGCGTTGCGGTCGGTGCCGGGCAGGGCGGCCAGCAGCGCATCGAGCGTGAGGCCGGCATCGCCCAGCAGGCCAAGGGCGGCGCGCCGGTCCTTGTTCAGGTGCATCGGGTCGAGCGTGGCGTGGATGACCGGCACGGTCTTCGGCATGGGCTGGCCGAAGCTTGTTTCGGTCAGGCTGCAGCCGATCGCCAGGATCAGGTCGGCCTTGCCCAGCATGGCGGTGGCCTCGCCGCGCACGGCCAGGCCAAGTGCCCCCAGCGACAGCGGGTGGGTTTCGGGAAACGCGCTTTTCCCGCCGAGCGACGTCGCCACGGGGGCGGCCAGGCGCTCGGCCAGGCGCTGCAGCTGCGGCCAGGCGCGCGCCCAATGGATGCCCGTGCCGGCGTAGATCACCGGGCGCTGCGCCGCCGCCAGCATCTCCGCCGCGCGCAGCACATCCGCCGGGTCGGGGCCGTAGCGGGTGGGCACGATGGGCGTGTAGTCGAGCGGCTCGGGAACTTCCTCGTTCCACATGTCGGTCGGGATTTCGATCAGCACCGGCCCGCCGCGCCCGGTGCGCAGCCGCGCGAAGGCGCGCCGGAACAAATTGGGAATGTCGGCGGCCACCGAGATCGGCTCGGCCATTTTGGTGATGCCGCGCATCTGCGCGACCGAGTTGAAGTTGGGGTCCATGTGCGCGATGCGCCGCGGATACCCCATGGGCATGACCAGGATCGGCACGCTTTCGCCGAAGGCCTGGGCGACGCCGCCGAAGGCGTTTTCCGCGCCCGGCCCGTGCTGCATGACGAACACGCCGATCTTGCGGCCCGAGGTGACGCGGCTGATCGCGTCCGCCATGTGCAGGCCGATGCGCTCCTGGCGCACCATGATGGGGCGGATATCCTGGGCGGCGGCGTGCTCGATCAGGTGGTTCACCGGGTAGCCGGTGAGGATCTCGATGCCCTCGCGCTTCAGGATGGTGGCAATGGCGTCGCCGAGTTTCACGCGGACAGCCTCCCCGATGCTGGCCGGTCCGTGCCGGCCTGCTTGTTCGTGCCGCACCGTAACAGTGCGGTTCCGCTGCTGGCAACCTTGGGGAATTGTCGGCCGGCCGGCGCCATACAATAGTGAAGGCATGTCCCAGCGCCCTGGCTATCATCGCCCCAACGCCCCCGCCATTCGCAGCCCGCGCGGGCTGGAACGCAGCGCGAAATCCTGGCTGACCGAGGCGCCGTTGCGCATGCTGATGAACAACCTCGACCCCGAGGTGGCGGAACGCCCGGACGAGCTGGTGGTGTATGGCGGCATCGGCCGCGCCGCGCGCGACTGGCAGAGCTTCGACACCATCGTTGCCGTGCTGCGCCGGCTGGAGGCGGACCAGACCTTGCTGGTGCAATCGGGGAAGCCTGTGGGCGTGTTCCGCACGCATGCGGATGCGCCGCGCGTGCTGCTGGCCAACAGCAACCTGGTGGCGCATTGGGCGACCTGGGAGCACTTCAACGCGCTCGATCGCCAGGGCCTGATGATGTACGGCCAGATGACCGCGGGCAGCTGGATCTACATCGGCAGCCAGGGGATCGTGCAGGGCACCTACGAAACCTTCGCCGAAGCCGCGCGCCAGCATTTTTCGGGCTCGCTGGCGGGCAAATGGATCCTCACCGCCGGGCTGGGCGGCATGGGTGGCGCGCAGCCGCTGGCCGGCGTTTTCGCGGGTGCGACCGTGCTGGCGGTGGAATGCCAACCGTCGCGGATCGAGAAGCGCATCGAGACCGGCTACCTCGACCAGCGTGCCGACACGCTGGACGAAGCGCTGTCCATGGTCGCGCGCGCGACGGCGGAGAAGAAGGCGATTTCCATCGGCCTGCTGGGCAACGCCGCCGAGGTGTTCCCCGAACTGGTGCGCCGCGGCATCAAGCCCGACATGGTGACCGACCAGACGTCGGCGCACGACCCGGCGAACGGGTATCTGCCGATCGGCTGGAGCCTCTCCAAATGGGAGTCCATGCGGGCGAGCGACCCAAAAGCGGTCGCATCGGCCGCGCGGAAAAGCATGGTGCCGCACGTGCAGGCGATGCTGGATTTCCACCGCATGGGCATCCCCACGCTCGACTACGGCAACAACATCCGCCAGATGGCGAAGGAAGAAGGGCTGGCCGACGCGTTCGACTTCCCCGGCTTCGTGCCCGCCTACATCCGCCCGCTGTTCTGCCGCGGCGTCGGCCCCTTCCGCTGGTGCGCGCTGTCCGGCGACCCAGAGGACATTTACCGCACCGACGCCAAGGTGCGGGAGCTGATCCCGGACGACGCGCACCTGCACAACTGGCTCGACATGGCGCGCGCGCGCATCAAATTTCAGGGCCTGCCGGCGCGCATCTGCTGGGTCGGGCTGGGGCAGCGGCACCGCCTGGGCCTGGCCTTCAACGAGATGGTGGCGCGGGGCGAGATCGGCCCCATCGTCATCGGCCGCGACCACCTGGACAGCGGCTCGGTCGCCAGCCCCAACCGCGAGACGGAAGCCATGCTGGATGGCAGCGACGCGGTGGCCGACTGGCCCTTGCTGAACGCGCTGCTCAACACCGCCTCGGGGGCGACGTGGGTGTCCATCCATCACGGTGGCGGCGTCGGCATCGGCTACAGCCAGCACAGCGGCATGGTGGTGGTGTGCGACGGCACGCCGGAAGCCGCGCGCCGCATCGAGCGCGTGCTGTGGAACGACCCCGCCACCGGTGTGATGCGCCACGCCGATGCCGGCTACGACCTGGCCATCGACTGCGCCCGCGAACAGGGCCTCGACCTTCCCATGCTGGAGCGCTGACGCGAATGGCCGACGACAAGCCCGTCTGGATCGATTTTCTGGCCGGTCCCGACATCCATGAACTCGCCATGACCGATGCGGAAATTCTCGCCGCGATCGAGGCGCAGCTGGCCGCCCAGGGCCGCGGCGAGACGGTGATCGGCGAGCGCACGCACCTCATGCCCAAGGCCGGCGTGCCGGGCCATTTCAACGTGCTGCGCGGCTGGATCGGCGCGCCGCTGCACCGCGCCGGCGTGAAGGTGGTGTCCGACTTCCACGACAATTACAAGCACGGCATGCCCAGCGAGTATGGGGTGCTCGTTCTCATGGACGAAAAGGTCGGCATCCCCACCGCGATCCTGGACGCCACGCACCTGACCGACATGCGCACGGGCGCCGTCACCGCGATCGGCGCGAAATACCTCGCGCGGAAAGGCTCGAAGGTGCTGGGGCATATTGGGGCACGGGGCACGGCGTACTGGAACGTGCGGCTGCTCGATTCACTGTTCGACTTCGACGAGATCCGCGTGCATTCCCGCCGCCCCGAAAGCTACCGCCCGTTCGCTGAGCAGCTTTCGCGAGACCTCGGCAAACCCGTGCGCGCCTGCGACAACTGGCACGACACGATCGTGGGTGCTGACATCGTGGTCGAGGCCTCGCGCCTGACCGAACCTGCGCCCATGCTGAAGACCGAATGGATCAAGCCCGGCGCACTCGTCATGCCGTATGGTACCGTCAGCGCGCTGGAGCTCAGCCTCACCGACATCATGAGCAAGCTGGTGGTCGATGACTGGGGCCAGGTCGGCGCCGGCCCGCTGGGCGCGCTGCGTGCCCACGTCAACGCCGGCAAGCTCACGAAGGAAACGCTGCACGCCGAGATGGGCCAGATCGTCGCCGGCCTGAAGCCCGGCCGCGAGACCGAGGAGGAGCGCATCCTGTTCTGGCACCGTGGCCTGTCGCTGTCGGACATCGCGCTGGGCCACGCCATGCTGGCCAAGGCGAAGTCGCTCGGCATCGGCCAGCGCCTGCGCTTCCATTGAGCGTGCCGCCAGGCATTGCCAATGCGCGCATGTACGCCATCGCCCCCGGTGCTGCGGCGGCGTGGGGAAAACTGTTCGACCACCTGAGCGTCACCACCGGCATCGCGCTGGAGCAGCTGCACCACGCCATGCCCACCCCGATCGCGGAGCTATGGGCGCGTGACGATCTGGCCTGCACCTTCCTGTGCGGCTGGCCCTGGGCCGAGGACAAGTTTCGCCGCCGCGGCCTGGCCGCCCCCGTGCTGGTCGATGAGGGCGCGGCCGTATACCGCTCGCGCCTGGTGGTGCGCGCCGACCGCGCGTTCCAAACGCTGGAGGACACGTTCGGCCACCGCGTCGGCTGGACGCTGCCCGACAGCCATTCCGGCTTCTCGGCGCTGCGCCACCATTTGCTGGCGCACCGCACGCCGTCGCGCCCAAAACTCTACGCGCAAAGCCTCGGCCCGCTGCACACGCCGCGCAAGGTGATCGAGGCGGTGCTTGACGGCAGCATCGACATCGGCCCTGTGGACAGTTTTGCCTTCGCCACGCTGGCCCGCCACGCGCCCGAGTTTTCCGCGCAGGTCCGGGTGATCGACTCCACCGATGCGGTGGGCGTGCCGCTGCTGGTCGCCGATCCCTCCCGCCCCGAGGCCGAAAGTGCCGCGCTGTCCGGAGCACTACTGGACCTGCACGCCACCCAGGCCGGCCGCGCGCTGCTGGAGCCGCTGGGCGTGGCGCGCTTCGTCGCGCCCGACCGCGCGCTC
>VYLE01000855.1_pt1 | contig 11024 bp, 7 predicted proteins | sample 5114391 | NCBI WGS metagenome assembly VYLE01 (sample SAMN12291771, study PRJNA351875) | freshwater metagenome | isolation source: freshwater lake | place: USA: Michigan, Kent Lake | collected 2013-08-15
GTTGACGCCACCGGCTTCCAACTCGCCCGAACGGTTGGGCGTGATGCGGATGAAGGGTTCGCCATGCGCGCCCATCGTCGGGTTGTCGGGATTGTTGTCGATCCCCGTCAGGGTACGGACACCCAGCGCATTCGCCGCATCGTCATTCCCATCCGGGTTGATCCCACGCACAAGGTCCAGCAGACCCGCCGCATCACGCGCCGTCAGAAGCGCAGGAGTGACACCGCCACCCGTGGCGTCCCCGCCATTCAGGATGTCGGCCCCGGCACCACCTTCGATGGCGTGCTGTTCCGAGATCGTGATCTGGTTGAGAATGACATCGGGGTCCTGGCTGTTGTCGGTGACCATTGTGCTAATCCTGTGTACGAAGTTGAGCCGCGCGCGGGCGCACGGTGCGAGTGGTAATGACTTACGTTCGCAACTGGGGGGCCTTTCGACAAATGGCGGGAGTCCAACAATCCATCGGCCAGCAGTCCACTTGACGGTCAGACCTAGGTCCGACGAAGTCTGAAAAGCGGCGCGCGGTTTACGCAGCGCGAGGCATGGCAAGGTGGGTTTGGGGCATCCACCTTTGGTTTAAATGGCCTTTTCGGGCGAGATTCCGCCTGATGCCTTCCGAACCCTGAAAGACCGCTTCGGCGCGGGGGCAAACCAAGGCGCCGCTGTACGAATCAGTTTACGTTGCGTGAATAACCGACGGTTACCGACCGCCCCTCGCATTCAACCTGAGGGAGAATGCCATCGGCTCTCGCGCCCAAGTTCTGCCCCAATTTCGACCAAGTGCCGTACAGGGAAAACTTTCCTTGTTTGCAACCTGGAAACGAAACCCGGCCAAACGCTTGAATTATCAAGTGCCTGTAGGGGCAATCGTGGCCAAACTATGTCCGAAAGCCGACAAGATATAAACTTTCGTTTAGACCTCCGGCCAAATTAAGGTAGGTTAACAAGTGGGGGCATTGGGAAGCGACCGGGATAACCGGTCCGACTCTGCAAGTGGGACTGACATGCTGAAACTCGTTCTTATCGACGACCATCCGATCGTTCTTGCCGGTCTGGTGGATATCCTGCGCTCTCATGCGCAGTACCAGGTTGTGAACACCGGATCGACGGCGGATGCTGCACTCCGCCTCGTTCGGGAAGAGGAATGCGACGTACTGGTCGCGGACCTTAACCTGCCGGGGGACATGGTCGAGACGATCCGCCAGATCCGCGCGGAAAAGCCGGAAGTGAAGATCCTGGTCTTCACCGCCAGCGCCAGCCCGGACTCCTGCTTGCAGGTGATGGCGGCGGGTGCCAACGGGTTCGTCCTGAAGGGCAGCTCGGGCGGGGACCTGTTCTACGCGATCGAAGAGGTTGCGGCGGGCAAGGAATTCATCTCCTCCTCGATGGCGTCGAAGGTGATCCGCGAGATGCGGATGGCCGAGCAGCGCAAGCAGGAACGCGCCTCTGTTGCGCTGAACTCGCGCGAGGATCAGGTGGTTCGGGAGCTGCTGAACGGCGCGTCGAACAAAGAGATCGCGAACAAGCTGAACCTCTCTGACAAGACGGTGAAGCACTACATGACGCAGATCATGCAGAAGTTTAACGCGCGCAACCGGCTGGAAGTCGTGCTGGAAGTGCAGCGGATGAACGGTTCGCCCACGACCCAGCCGCGCTACTACGCCTGATCCGGCACGGCCGCCAGCGGCTAGAAGCTTGGTCTGGCACGGTGGCCGGGATGCAGGTCTGAACACCGCAGAGTTCCACTGAATACAATGAGTTAGGACCTACCCCCTTGGGGGTGGGATTGGAGCCTGATGCCTTAAACGCCGGGGGGCGGGTGATCCGGGGCAGCAGGATGGCAGACAGAGATGAACACTTCCGCGCGGCAGGGACCGGCGGGGTGCAGGATCGGAGGACACAGACATGACAAGCCGGGCTCAGGACGTGGCGATCTATCTTTCGCACCATTTCCACCACGCATGGGAAGGGTTTGGCTTCTTCGACCTGCAGCGCCTGCTCTATCTGGCGCAGGGGTGGCATCTGGCCTCGGGGCGGGGGATCCTGTTCACCGAGACGATCGGGGCACACAAGGCGGCACCGCTGACCTATTCGGTCAAGGGCCTGCTGCCGATGGAAGAAATGCTTCCGCATCCAGAGCTTGCGCCGGCGGATGAAGATTTTCTCGACAGCTTCTGCCTGACCTATGGCGTGGCCGACCGGGAGGCCGTCAAACGGCAGGTGGACCGCGAGGACAGCGCATGGCGCTTGGCGCAACTGGTGGGCGGCGAAGGCGCAACCATCCCGCCGCAGCTGATGGAAGCGACCTTCCGGCTGATGCTGCTGGATCATGCAGAATCCAACCGCAAGATGCGCAGCACCCAGATCGGCGTGCAGATGCACCGCGCGGCGGGCGGGAATGTGGTGGCGTTCCGGTCGCGCTGAGCGACTGGGCCGTACAGCGTTAACTTTGTTTTTTATCAAGTATTTGGTCGGTCAGGACTAGTGCCCTGTGTTGTGCCGCCTTTTGTGCAGCAAACTGTGGCCACGCACGGTGACGTAGGTTTTCAGCAGCTATTGGTTAACGGGGGGCCTCTGTGCCCCCCTTTTTTGTCCCCCTTTGCCCGCCCGATGGGCCATGCTAGGGCCGCCCTTGCGGGCGATGGGGCGAAAGGATGCCGGAATGCGCGACGATTTCACGGGACCGGGCGGTGCATCGCTTGCCGAGGCGCGGGCCTTCCTTGACGCCCATCCAGAGGTGCAGGGGATCGACCTTGCTCTGATCGACTGCCACGGCATCGCGCGCGGCAAGACCATCCGACGGCATGAGCTGGACAGCCTGTTCACCCGCGGCCGGGGGATACCCGGATCGATCTTTGCGCAGGATGTGACCGGGGATGACGTAGAGGAGACGGGTCTGGTCTGGGCGGGGGCAGGCGGGGATTGCGTCTGCTGGCCCTTGGGCGGGACGCTTGGCCTGATGCCTGCCACGGGTCGGGGGCATGTGCTGATTTCCATGTGGGGGCCGGATGGCCAGCCCTTTGCGCCCGAGCCGCGCAATGCGCTGCGCGCGCAGGTCGCGCGGGCCGAGGCGATGGGGTTCACGCCCATGGGGGCGCTGGAGCTGGAATTCTACCTGATCGACCGCGAGCGTGACGGGGACGGGCGCCATCGCCCCGCCCGCTATGTGTTAAGCGGGCGCAAGACCACGGCCAACAACTGCATGTCGGTCGATGAGTTGGACGAGATGTCGCCCTTCTTTGATGCGGTCTATGCCGGGGCGAAGTCTCTGGACCTGCCCATGGAGACGCTGATTTCGGAATATGCGGCGGGCCAGTACGAGCTGACGCTGCGCTATCGCGGGCTGATGCGGGCGGCGGATGATGCGGTGATTGCCAAGCGGTTGATCCGGGCCACGGCGCGGCGCTTTGGGATGGAGGCCTGTTTCATGGCCAAGCCCTTTGGCCATCAGGCGGGATCGGGGATGCATCTGCATCTGTCGCTGGCCGATGGCGCCGGGCGGAACCTGTTCGCCGATCCGGCCGAGGGGGTGTTGTCGCCCCTGATGTTGCAGGCCATCGCGGGCATCCGGGCCACCATCGGGGATACAATGCTGGTTCTGGCACCGTTCCAGAATTCATGGCGGCGGTTTGCCAGTGCGGTCTATTCCCCTGCGGATGACACCTGGGGGGTGGAGAACCGCACCGTGGCCCTGCGCGTGCCGGGGGGGAACCCGGCGGCACGGCATTTCGAACATCGGGTCGCGGGGGTGGATGCCAACCCCTATCTGGTGGCGGCGATCACGCTGGGCGCGGCGCTGGATGGGATCGCGGCGAAGGCCGATCCCGGCCCGCCCGTGACGGGGGTCGCCTCTGAGGCGGGGCATGTGCCCGATCTGCCGCGCGGCTGGCTGGAGGCGATCGAACAGTTCGAGCGGTCGGAGTTCTGTCACCGCATCCTTGGCCCCGCGCAGCATCGCGGCTTTGCCGCTGTGAAGCGGGCGGAATACATGCGCCTTGCCCTGACCGTGACCGAAGCCGAGTGGGAGCTTTACGGTTTCACTGTCTGAGGGGTGCGACTCGCCTTTTGGTGCTAGGCTGTCTCCCTGTGCAACGGGGAGGGTGGCGCATGGGCGGGGCGGTGACGGTGCTTCTTGGCACCTCGAAGGGGGTGTTCCTGCTGCGGTCGGATGCGGCGCGGCGGATCTGGGGGGTGGAGGGGCCGCTTTGCGATGGCTGGCCCATCAACCATGTGATCGGCGATGCGGCGACCGGGATGCTCTGGGCCGCCGGGGGCAGCGACTGGCATGGCGCGGGCGTTTGGCGCAGCGCGGATGGCGGGGCGACATGGACGCTATCGCTGCTATCGAATGGCCAGATGGATGCGATGCTGGCCGCCGATCCGGATGTGGCGGCCTATCTGGGGCGCGGGCCGTCGCCGGAGGCCCCCTTCAAGGGGAAGGTGGCGGCACTGTGGTCGCTGGGTCTGGCGGGCGGGGTGCTTTACTCCGGGGGCAAGCCCGGGATGCTGTTTGCCAGCCGCGATCTGGGGGAAAGCTGGGAGGAGGTTACCGCCCTGACCGAACATCCGTCGCGCGAGACATGGGTGCCGGGGGGCGCGGGGCTGGTGGCGCATACGATCGTGGCCGATCCGGGCGATGGGCAGAAGCTGTGGGTGGGCATCTCGGCCGCCGGGGTCTTTGCGACGGAAGATGGCGGCGCGACATGGGAGCGGCGCAACCGCATGTCAAACGAGGCGGCAGAGGCGCATGGGCATGACCATGGGGCCTGCGGGCATGAGGTGGGCCATTGCGTGCACAACATGGTGCGCGCGCCGGGGGGTGGGGACCTGATGTATCAGCAGAACCACCACGGCGTTTTCCGCAGCCCGGATGGCGGGAGGAGTTGGCAAGAGGTGACGGCAGGGTTGCCGTCTTCCTTCGGCTTTCCCATCGCCGTCGATCCGGCGGATGCGCGGCGCATCTGGACCTTTCCCCTGAACGGCGACACGCAGGGGCGGTTTCCGCCCGACGCCTCGGCTGCCGTGTGGCGGTCAGAGGATGGCGGGGACACTTGGCAGGCGCTGCAAGAGGGTCTGCCTGCGCGGAACTGTTTCTTCACCGTGCTGCGGCAGGCGATGGCGGTGGATCGTGCCACGCCGTCGGGCATCTATTTCGGGACGAACAGCGGTTCGGTCTTTGCCAGCACCGACCATGGCGACCATTGGCAAGAGATCGCGCGGCATCTGCCGACCGTGCTGAGTGTGGAGACGGTGTGAGGAGGGCCTTGGCGGCCCCCCCCATCATTCCGAAAGACCATGCGCCTTTTCGAAGGCCTCGAAAGAGGCGGCGGCCTCTTCCTCGGCCACGGCGAGGCGGGCGTCGGCGGCCTTGAGGTAGCTGAGCATGTCTTCGACATCGACCGGGTTCAGGCCCAGATTGGGCATGACCACGCCGGGATAGGCATCGTTCAGCGCCACCGCGGTGGGATCGCCCGCCTTGAGCGCGAGGTCAGGGTTCATGATATAGGCCTTGAGCCAGTCTTCCTCGCGCCGCAGGGTGACGGCGGCAAGGTCGGGGGCGTAGCGTTCGCCGTAGCCGATGGTGTGGCAGGAGGCGCAGGCCCGCAGGAAGATCGCTTCGCCCGGATGGGCCGACAGGTCATAGACCGTGTTGATCTTCAGCGCGGCTTGCAATGCTTCGGCATTGGTCTGGGCGCTTTTGCTGTGCTCGGGGTCAAGTTCAAGGATCGACTGCAGCGCGATGGTCAGGCTGCCCATGACAGAGGAGCGCCGCCAGACGCCGGTCTTGGCGTTGCCGATCACCATGTCGGTGCGGTGCAGGTTCAGGGCGCGGGCCTTTTCGCCAAGCTTGAAGCGGATGGTGTCGATGTTCTCGCGCGAGCCGGTGAGGAAGGTCCAGCCCTTGTCGGCATCGAAGCCTTCCTTGAAGGTCTGCAGCTTTTCGGGCGTGTCGTTTTCCGGGTCGAGGGTGATGGACACGAAGAAGATGTCCTCGCCCATCCGTTCGCCCAGCCATTGATAAACCTGCGCAAGGCGGGCCACGGTCAGCGAGCAATAGTCGGTGCATTCGCTGTAGAAGAAACTCACCACCACGATCTTGTCCTTCAACATGTCGTCGAAGAAGGCGATCTCTTCGCCCTCGCTGGTCACGAGGGGAAGGTTGGTGAAGTATTCCTCGCCGCGCACATCGGCGCTGCGGCCTTCGGTGGCCACAAGCACGGCGAAGATCGCCACGGCGCAGGCCAGAAGGGCATGGGGAAGGAGGCGCATCGCCTCCTTCGTTGTTGTGATGGCCCAGAGCATGGTTTCCCCCCGTTCCTTACGTGCTGATCTTCGGGAAGGGTTTGAAGCTGCGGTGGAACGGATTCCCCTCGGGCATGATCTCGGGCATGACATAGGTCACGCCGTCGGGTGTCGTGTGGGGGGTCGGGATCACCTGCACATGGGTTTGCGACGTCTTCGGGTTGTTCGGGTCCGTCAGCACGTCAAAGCGCACCAGCATCGCGGCATCTTCATGCACGGTGTTGTGGCAATGGGTGACATAGGCCCCGCCATATTCGCCGAAGCGGACCTGAATCTTGACCGACCCGCCTTCGCCAAGCCACCACACGTCTTTGCGCGCGCCCTTTTCCGCCGCGCCCATCGGGAACTTGGTTCGCGAAATGGTGACGCCTTCCTCGAAATGCAGGTGGGCGGGATGGTCCCAGCCGCCGCCGCCATTGACGAGGATCCAGTGCTCCACCTCGCCGGGGCGGGGAACGAGCATGGAAATGCGGTTGGCGTTGAGCGAATGCGTATCCTCGCCGTTGATCCGCATACCCCATGGGGTTTCGCGTTCCATCGGGCAGGAGGGGAAGCATCCGGTCGGCGTGTCGTCGCGGGCATCATTGGCGCCACGCTTGAATTCGATCACGCGTTCGCGCACGGGGGCCACGATCGGGATCTGTTCGGTCAGCTTGGACTTGACCTTGCTGCGGTCGGCATCGACGCCGTGCTTGTAGGTGTAGCCGGGCAGGTCCACGCTTTGCATCGTGTTCTGCACGCGGAATTCGAGGATGCGGCCCACAGCGGGATCGTAGGTCTTGCCCTGCAGCGCATCCTTGAGCGACAGCTTGTCCTTGGGGCCGCGGCCGTTCTCGAATTCCAGCAGGTTGACGAGGTAGAGCCGGTCACCCTGACGGAAGCCCGAGAAATCGATGATCACATCAAGCCGTTCCCCAGTCGACAGCGTGTCGAGCTGGTTCACCGTGACCGGGGTCGGGATCAGGTTGCCGTCATTGGCGATGATGGTCATCGGCACCACGCGACCGGCCGAGTTGACCAGCGCAAGGCGATACCAGCGCGCCATCGAGGCGCAAAGGATTCGGAAGCGGAACTTGCGCGGCATCACCTCGAAGAAGGGTCTGTAGGCGAAGTTCACGAAGACCATGTCGCCCAAGAAACCTTCGGTATCGAAGATGTCGAAGAAATACTGGCCGTCCGGATCGGTGGCACCGTCCGAGATCATCAGGTTGATGTCGAAATCGGTATTGCCCCAATCGAGATGCCAGCCCGAGGGCAGTTGCAGGTTGACCCCGTCATCCATCCGTTCGTTGCCGCGGTCGGGGCCGGAATAGTAGTTCATCATGCCCACATGGCCCTTGTACACGTTTTCGGCCGTGTAGAAGGAGCGGTGGTCGTGGAACCAGAGCGTGCCCTGCAATTCGCGGAAGTCGCCCGCGACCTTGGTCAGGCCACCGTTGCCGTCGGGACCGGAGGCGCGCGGGTCGTTTCCTTCGACGTTGATCATGTCGGCGCGGGCCAGGGTGGTGGACCAGTGATAATCATAGAACTGGCCGGGGTAGAAATGCGCGTTCGACGCCCCGTCAGAAGTAGAGGCGTTGTGGCCGTTATGGTTGTGCGTCGTCTGGCTGATGGAGCCGAAGCCGCCGTTGTTCGCCTGATCCAGCGAGACGTTGTTGTAATGCCGGAAAATGACCGGTTCGCCGTAGCGGATCTTGAGCAGCGGGGGCGGCAGCACGCCTGCGGAAAGGCGGCCCGTGCCGAAGGACCAGATCTTGTCTTCGGCTTGGGGGGCAAGGCCGGGATGCAGGCGCACGTCGCCTTCGGGGCAACCCAGCGACATCACATAGCCCTTCTTGGGCAGGTATTCTTCCCAGCGCTGATGGGCGAAGTATTCCCCCGGCGGGCGGCCCTCCATCGGGCCACGCCCGGTGAGCGGGTTGGTGTACATCGGATCGCCGCCGGATTCCGAGTATTCGGTATGCCAGGAGGTGCGCTTGGAATAGGGTTCGTTGGGCAGGTCCTGCCATTCGAGCCAGCTTTCGCCGTTCATCGTGACCTTCTTCAGATCATGCGGCTTCACCTCGTTCAGACGCGGCATGCGCTGGGTGAAGGGCTTGATCCCGAAAAGCGGGCTGGGCGGGGTGCCGGTCGGAATGGTCGGCAAAATCTGGCTGTGGGCATAAGGGCTAAGCCCGTTGACCATGGCGAGCGTGCCCGCCGAGGTGAAGATGCCCCATTTGAAAAGCTCGCGCCGTGTCACCTGACCCGTGGACAGCGCCTTGACGATTTCCGCCCGATTGTTACGGGCATTCTGCGCCTCGCGGATGCGGGCACGGGATGCGTTCTTGCTGAGATACACTTTTGACCCCATCTGCCTTTTGCCCACGCCCGGGCAAACCCGGCGCGGGATGAATGATCCTCTGGATCGGCGAAAAATCTGGACCGCCAACTCGTCACAGGGCACTTGCCTTGCCCTCTCGGCCCATACCCAAACATCTGGGGGCCGGACCCGCCGCAGGGTTTCAGGAGGAACATCCGAACCTGTGGCAGGCAAAAGAAAATATAGCACCGGGGTGGGGTGTTGACCTCTGACAGAGGTCCCTTCGATGAATCAGACTAAGGTCCGATGGATCAACTTCTGCGTGTGGGGATTGGGGGAAAGGTCCCAAAATCAGCGAAAAAAATGGGCATATTGAGAAGGAAAGGCTGAGTCGACTTCAGTCGAAGGTGACGAGGTCGGCCTCCAATCGGCGGGCGGAGGTGCCCGTGAAGCTGCAACTGCGGCAGCCCGCGCCGCCGCATTCAGGGCAGTCCGTCAGGGCGAGGCTCTGGGCGAGGACGCCGCGCAGAACGTCACCGACGATGTAGTCGGGAACGCCCAGATCGACGAGGCGGGTGCGGGCGCCCCGTGCATCGCGGGTGTGAAGGGTGGAGAGGACGAGGCGACCGACCTGTGCCGCGCGGCAGGCGATCTCGGCCGTTTCGGGATCGCGGATTTCGCCCACCATGATGACGTTGGGGTCATGGCGCAGGATGGACCGCAGGATGCGGGCGAAGGTGAGCCCGATCTCTTCCTGCACCTGCACCTGCTGCACGCCGGGGAGGGAGTATTCGATCGGGTCCTCCACCGTCACGATCTTGCGCCGGGGTTCGTTGAGATGGGCGAGCGCGGTGTAGAGCGTGGTGGTCTTGCCCGATCCGGTGGGGCCGGTGACGAGAAACAGCCCCGAGGGGCGTTCGATGCAGGCGGTGATGCGGGCGACCATCTCGGGCGCGAAGCCGAGCTTGTCCCAGCCGAGGCGCAGCGATTGCGGGTCGAGCACGCGCAGCACGATGCTTTCGCCATGCTGGGTGGGCAGCGAGGACAGGCGGAAATCGATCCGGCGTCCCGAAAAGGTGGAGGAAAAGCGCGCATCCTGCGGCAGGCGGCGTTCGGCGACATTGGCGCGGGCCATCACCTTGAGCCGTGCAAAGACGGAGGCCGCCGGGATCGCCGGATCGGTGTTCATCGGCACGAGAAGGCCGTTGATGCGCATCCTGACGGCAAGCCCGGCAGGCAGGGATTCGACATGGATGTCGGAGGCCCCGGAGGCGACGGCCTCGGCCAGCGTTTCGGCGACGAAGCGGATGACGGGGCCATCATCGGCGGCCTCGGTCGGGCCGGTTTCGGCGGTTGCAGCGGCCTCCGCGCCCGCGCCCGACAGCAGCGCGCGGATGGTGCGGAGCGTGGCGACGCGGGGCGCGACGGCGCGGTCGAGGTGGAAGGCAAGTTCCGACAGCAGCGCCGTATCGGACGGATCGGCAAGCAGCACGGGTTGCGGCCCGGTTTCCGCGATCAGCGGCAGGGCAGCGCGGCTGCGCAGGAAGGCCGGGGTGAGTCGGTCGATGGCGGCGGTATCGACTGCGCCCGCCGACCAAGGATCGGCAACAAAGGGCAGATTCAGGACGGCGGCAAGAGCGGGGAGGACGGTTTCCTCTTCCGCCAGACCCCGGTCGATCAGCAGGCGGTGCAGGGGCAAGCCTTCGGCTGCGGCCTGCGCCTGCGCGCGGTCAAGATCGGCGGTGAAGCCCGCGCGCGCGCCGAGATGGCGGGCCAGATCGGCATCAAAGGGTGACACTGGCTTGCCCCCGGGCATTCATTTTCATTAACCTAGCCCAACTGACCGCAGGCGGGTGCGCCTCGTCAATGGGGGTTCTACGTGATCGGACTGCGGGACGGACTGGAGGGCGCGCTGCCCGGTTGGCTGATCCGGGCGGGGCTGCCGCCCCGGACGGTGCGGCGGGTGCGGGTGGCGGCGCTGCCGCTGGAGCCATCGGCCAAGGCTGCGCTGGACATCGCCGCGCGCGGCGGGGCGGCGGTGGAGGTGGCGCTGGCCCCCGAACTGTTCCTGAAACGGTCGGTGCCTTTGCCTGCGGCGGCGCGGCGGGATGCCGCGGGGGCGGTGGCGCTGCAGATGCGCCAATCCATGCCGGGGCAGGCCGAGGGGTTGATCTGGCGGCATGTGGATGCGCCCGGCGAGGCGGTGGATGTGCATGTCCTGAAGGAGGCGCGGCTGACCGAAGTGCTGCGCGACGCGGGCGTGCCGTTGCGGCGCGTGGTCATCGATGGGGTGGCGGCGGCGCCCTTATTCGATGCGCGCTCCACGGTGGACCGGGCCGAGCGGTTCTGGAACCGCGCGGTACCCGTCGCGGTGGCAGGGGTGCTGGCGGCGGTGCTGGCGGGGCAGGCTTTGGTGCTG
>VYLE01001085.1_pt1 | contig 11017 bp, 4 predicted proteins | sample 5114391 | NCBI WGS metagenome assembly VYLE01 (sample SAMN12291771, study PRJNA351875) | freshwater metagenome | isolation source: freshwater lake | place: USA: Michigan, Kent Lake | collected 2013-08-15
ACTTGTCAATCTCTTATCACCTGACCGCAATCACTGCACTGATCCAGAATGATGAAGAGGCTGCCTGATGAATACAGTAAAGAAGAAGCTTGTTCTCAACTGCACAACACGGGAGGAACGTCATCAATGCGATGCACCAGAGCTACCAGGAGGGCTGCCACGAATCACGCGATTGATGGCCCTCGCAATTCGCTGTGATGAGCTACTACGAACCGGCAAAGTTCGCGACCTCGAGCACCTCGCCACCATCGGCAACGTCAGCTAACCACGCATCTCGCAAATCCTCAGCCTAACTATGCTCGCCCCCGATTTCCAAGAGACACTTCTCTTCTTGCCACGTCTGTCCGAAGGGAAACCAGAAATCTCCGAAAAGTCTCTTCGTAGAATTACAATGCTTGATGATTGGGACGAGCAGCGAAAGGCTTGGGAAGTGATTTGCGCAAGCCAGTTGAAAACTCCTGAAGCGAATCCGCACAATAACTCGAAGCCTGAGTTTGCCAATCGGTCATGTGTCAATAGTTAGCAGAAATCTATTGCTGACTGGTCGGACCTAAGCCACCAAACGCGATATCAGTTGTGCGGGATTGGACCATATGGAGCATATGAGCGAACTTGCGAGCAAGCCTTTTATGAAAGGGATCCTTGGTTTCTGTGACATCTCGTACTCGAAATCACTTTTGGTTCTTTGGGATCGCATTCATTCTTGTCAACTCCAAGCGAGAACGAAAACTCAAGATTTTGAAGGGAATAGACTGTACTACTGCTTGTTCGGCAATTATCGTCCTCCTAAAATCGCTATTCTACCCATCTTGGGGATCCCCCAACTTTTGATGTTCAACGGTGAGCCATGACAAAAAAACCCGACACAATGATATCGCGTAAACGGCGACTTTTCGCCGAGCTATTGGAAACACGTCGTCTACTTGCTAGAGACGTTCTTTACCTAGACTTTGATTCTACAGTTGGCGGAGATCAACCACCCGGTAACTTGAGCAGTACTTACTACGATGTCTTTAGTAATTCGCATTGGCAAAGTAAAGGAGTGGCTGCACCGCCTTTATCGTTCTTGGATGTCGCTCGAACTACGCCAAACGGAAGAACTCAAAAGATAGGCGACATTGATCGCGACGGAACATGGGACGGCGATAACGTGCTTAATCGCTCCGATGCTCTCGTCGTTCGAGACAGAACTGTCCAATATGTGCGAGCACTCTTTAAGGGCTTTGACGTAGAGGTGGTTGCCGGGAAAGACGGGTGGGGAAAACTTCAGTCTGCTAAGAACAATAGCGATCTAAATCTTTTCGTGCTTTTCGTTGGTGGTGACTATACGTCTCCAACTTCAGGACGACTTTTTGGACGCACCAATCAAGCACCAATTGGCGAGAACAACGAATGGTACGGATGGGTGTATGCAGGGAACATTGCGGACAGTATGCGTGCGCAGAAACTGTTTCATAATGATGACGGTAAAGATCTCGCATGGAACATAGCGGTATCGGCTGCGCACGAGTTTGGTCACATGCTTGGCTTAGGACACCCAACCGTTCCGAGTACAGTATTTACGAAGGCTATCGACATCGAGAAGTATTGCGATGCTGACGGTACATGCAAAGTGAGGCAGAACGGACCAACGGAGATATTCGATCCACTGTTTTCCGTAATGTCGAGCGGTGCGAAATTGCGAGGCACAAGCTTTTCGGACGGAGATTACTCTGGTTGGGCCTATGACGTTAAGTCAGAAGCTTTCCGTCGAAATCCCAATTCAAGTATTACAGAAGTGCGAATTGCGCAAAATCAACGCGATGAGTTGATTAGGTCGTTTAATGACTCGGACGCGACCGTCTACAACGCCCGCGGTAGTTCTGGTTTTTCTCATGATTCAAGTGAAGTCGACTTGACCTTTGCGTCGCAAACCCCCGTTTTTCCCGTGCTACCATCGTCCGGCAATGCCGTTGGGGCTACGACCCCGGCAACTATTGCTAGCAGTTTTGCAAACGGCATTACTCAGTACCGCGATCAAGTTGTCTCAGCAATCGCTTCGACTTTAAACCTCCCTCAAGAGAAGCTAGTGTTGATTGGAGGGCAGCTCGCTAATCTGACAGGGATTGACGCCAAACTTAAGTCGCTTGTTACGGATGTCTCTGGCTTGGCTACATCCAACACGATGCAGTCTATTCGTAGTTCCCTCGAAGGCGCGGGCTTCTCGGTTGACTTTGCATTGACCGATGGCGATTTCGCGGCCTTAGACAAATCGAAACCAAGCAACTTTTTCCAAGCCAGCCGAACGTTCACTCTTCTTAACAGCAAGACGAGTACCTCGCTCAGACTCGACGATTTGGCATCTCTTCAGTTTCTCAAAGATATAGCCGGCTTTTCAGGTAATTTATCGATTGATGGAAACGCGGCGATACACGTTTCAATCGGTGTTGACTCGAATGGTTTCTATTTCAATGCTGGGCAACTACTAAACTCGCAATTTACAGTTACCGGCGATGTGAAAGGAAACATATCTAATTTCGGTTGGATCTCTGGAGATGCAACCGTATTGACAGCACCGAGACTCGACATTGTTGCGAATACGAGTGACGGAAAACTTCGAATTGCTGACGTTGGTAACAACACGAGAATGCAGAGGGATCTTGATTACGAAGGGTTTGCTTCAATAGAAGTAGATGCCGAAGTATCTGTCTTCGACTCTAACCTTATAGATTTTTCCGGTCAATGGAATTGGGACATCAGCGAAACTGGTGTAGTTTTTGATGCCACAAGTTCAGGGTTTGACACTGAGTCCCTCAAAGAATCAATCGTGTCACTTGCGGCTCAAGGGCTTGAGAATATAGCCTCTCAATCGGCACAACTGGCCACGATCGCCAAAGATCTACCTTTGGTAGGGGAAACCATCCAAAACTCGCTGTCTGATTTAGCGAAGTCGTCATTTTCGTTCGACGTTTCTGAAACAAATCTGGCGGGATATCTCACAGAGCGAGGGATCGCGGTTACGTCTGAGATTCAGGTATCAGACATTTTCGATGGGACATACAAAACCAAGAGCTTAATTCAGTTTGACCTCGTCAGAACTGACTCAGTGGGAACCCCAATTTCGATAAATGCGTCAAAGGAATTCAGCTTCAATGCTGGAGGGGCTCCACTTTCCTTTCAATTTGGTGGAGCGGTATCAGCGAACCCAAGCTTGCGGTTGAACGTTTCAATCGGTTTGGATGCAACGCAAGGGCCATACATTGTTGAAGGAACGGGATTGGTCGCTTCTTTGCCCGTCGAAGGAAATGTTACCGGAAAGGCCAAAATTGGTAGCCTTCTCGACATAGAGGCAAATGCGAGAGTCTTATTGCCAGCGTCGTTGGCATTTACATTTGATGATGGTGATGCAACAGCAAATGAGCGATTGTATGTTTTTTCCTCGTTCAATTTAGGTGATGTTACCGCTCCTCCGACCAACACTAAGGCGAGCGGGCTTCTAAAGTTGGAAAACCTGAGCTTGACGGCACGAACACCCGCCAGCAATATCCCTGTTATAGGTGCTTTTCTTGATGAGGCTTTCGCGTGGCGGGCCTCTGGTCAGTACGATCTAGCAAGCAAAGCAGGCAGCTTTACGATTGATGAGAACAGTATTCCAACTTTTGACAGTATAAGGGATGAACTATTCCGGTATGTAGCAGGAAAATTGGTCGACGCGAATCCCATTCCCGCTGACGTTGGGAAAGTTCTGGGTACACAGATAGCTTTCCTCGGAAATCGAACCGTTGCTGACCTAATTGGAATGGGTGGGGCTGACCTCTTCCTCAATCCCAATGCATACACAAGCAAGAATGCGGACGACGCGCCGTCCGGGTCTGGCATTACGCTTAATTATGATTTTGCTAAACCGCAAAACATCATTGCGATGTTGAGTGGTAAGCAGGCGGATTACTTCAGCATAACTATCAATCAGACGTTTGCAAAATCCACATCCATAAATGTTCTTCCGCCCACACTTCTCTATTCGTTCTTCGGTATTGTTAATTTTTCAGGTCGGATAGACGTCATTCCCAAAATGTCAGCGAATGTCAATGTACAAATTGGGGTCGACAGCAATGGATTCTATGTTGGCGATATTCCTGGAAACGTGTTGACATTAACTGGCTCGATCGAAGCTAGGCCCGCGCTTACTGGAAGCCTCGTAATCGTACCAGTAGCTGAAGTGGCTGGCATAGTCGGCATTGGTGCCAGAGGAGCGGTCGATGTTGTGTCTCCAAGAGGTGATGGAAAGGTTAGGTTCAATGAGATTGTTAATAGCAGCGGGCTGGTAACTTCGAATTTCGACCTCAGTTTCGAATTATTCATGAATATCGGACTGGAAGGTAAAGTTGGAATTTTGGGTTCGGGGTTAGAAGCCGCTGGCCGTGTGGATAGAGAGTTCACCATTTTCGAGTATCCTGGTGAATCGAAGCAACCCGGAGAAGACGTATTTGCAAAGCTTAAGAAGGACATGGAGAACAAGGGCAAGGCGTTAGTGTGCGTTGGAGGATTTGCTGCGGGCGGAGTCTTTGGCGGGGTTGTTGCGTGCGGTATTGCGTATGGGGGGGAAATACTTCAAGCAATCGATGACGGAGCTCGTTGGGTTGGAGATCGCTTTAACGAAACAGTAAAGGGAGCGAAGGAATTAGGCGGGCGCGTTGCATCTACAGCACAAAAGGCTGTTGATGATGCGGTTGAGACAGCAACCGAATGGCGCAATAAAGTTGCAAACGAGGTTGAGAAGCTACCAGGCGGTAAGGCAGTCCTAGATTTCTTGGATCGGTTAGACGATCCCGTACAGTCGTTTTTTGAGAATAACAAAATTGACGTTGGATGGTTTGGTGGGCGCGAAGATGTCCGGGCCAAGAGTGTTGCAAACGAATTGTCGTACCAAGTCAATATCGACAATGCAAACAATACACTAACAATTTCCCCTCTAACTCAAGAACCGCTAAATCTCGTGATCTCAATCTTGGAAGACCAGCTTGTGGTCGATGGCGTTGACTTCCAGAAATCAGTGTACACGCGAGAGAGCAGGAAACGAACATATGATTCATTGGGATTTCCGAAAGGATGGACAGATTGGGAGAACGACGGCGACCCTCAGTTGGTCACCTTTTCGAATATGACGCGAGTCCCATCTGCATACAGATTGGTGATTAACGGTACGAACTTTGATGACAAATTCACGACGACAGACTCCGGGAAGGGCCTTCCGCGATCTCCAATTCATTTGAATGGACTGGGTGGCAATGACTTGCTCGTTGGTGGAAATGGAGACGATGTGCTGAATGGAGGAAGCGGCCAAGATCGAATAATTGGTAGTGGAGGAAACGACTCAATACAGGGTGGTGGAGACGGTGATTTTCTTTACGGTGGAGCCGGATCGGACACAATAAACGGAGGTGGGGGAAACGATCTCATTGATGAGTCGGAAGGCACTACCGATGCAAACGATTTAAATCGATTAATTGGTGGTATTGGCGAAGATCAGATTAACGGTGGTCTCGGTCGGGATTGGGTCGAAGGTGGCGATGATAAAGACACTATCCGAGGGAATGGTGGAGCCGACCAACTTTATGGTGGAACCGGATTTCTTACAGGGCTTGCCGATTTAGACTCCTCCGGCGATTACATTGAAGGAGGTAACGGTGATGATGTCCTTGATGGCGGACAAGGTGACGACATACTTATCGGAGGTTCTAATGTCGACACGATTCGCGGTGGAATCGGAAATGACGTGATCTATTCGCATCTAATCGAACCACGCGATGCGGGAGGAGCTCGAGGATTTTTGTTCGGTGGTCCAGGTCAAGACATCATTTATGGTGGATCCGGGGTGGATGATATCGTTGGTGGGCCTGACGCGGACCTTTTGTTTGGCGGGGAAAGCGGCGACAACATTTTTGCTGATAGTGAAGGCGGTCTGGAAGCAAATGACGATGGAAACGACATCGTTTTTGGAGATGGCGGAAACGACACGATCTACTTGTCTGGTGGGGGCGATACCAAAGCGAAGTTCGTAAATAGCCCCAAATCAGAGTTTAGGAACTACGTCGCGGCCGGGGCTGGCATCGACACCATTTTTGGGGGGGCGGGACCAGACTTCATTGATACAGGTGACAGTGCCGATGAAGCTTCCGGAGGCGGTGGGAGCGACGTTCTGGTGGGTGTGTCAGGTGCTGACATCTTGCGAGGAGAAAGCGGCGATGACTTCCTTTATGCTGGAACTCCTGAGATAGCGAATTTGGGTGCGGAGTTGCGGGGTGGTAATAACAACGATGAACTTTATGGTGACTCAGGCGATGACACACTTTTCGGCGAAGGGGGTGACGACCTTTTAGTACCAAAGACGGGTAAGAACACTGCAGACGGGGGTGAAGGCAATGACGATTTCTTGTTTGGATTTGGTACCGATGTACTGCGAGGATCCGCAGGTGACGATCAGTTCTTTCTAGATAATCCCACTGGGACTTTAGCGATTAGTCCTGGAGAGATCCTGATCATCGGTGGAGGCCAGTCTGGTGATACAGTGTATTTTCGCGGTGGTGGCAATTCTAGTGTTAAGCAAGAACTGAGTATGTCTAACGATCGCACAGAGGGACTATCATCCAGCGTTGCGACTGAGGGAACTCAAAAAGTTCGGTTTACTGGTGTTGGTCAGATATTTGATTACGAGATTGGAGATGTACTCAAGTACGTCGCGACCGATGATCAAGATTCTGTTCTATTGGGTAACGGAATCGCCACGAGTGATCTTTTTGCTGCAATTTCGACGACTGGATTCGCTCGATATGAGTTTCGAAACAAGAACAAGATCAATATCGAGACGGATGCATCCCAATTTAACGGAAGTGGAGACACAATTGAGATTGCCAAGCATCCAGATATGACGGGCACAACGCGACTAACCGTTTCATCATACAGCGGCAGCGACAGTTTCCATATACGTTCTCTTAACGATGGTGTAACCTACGACTTGCTCGGCGGCGCGGGAGACGATCACTTTTTGATTAGTGATTCAGCGGCAACCGTCGCTGGTTCAACAGCAGATGTTCGTGGAGTTCTAACTGTTGATGGAGGAAGTGGCTCATTTAATAGAATTGTTATCGATGATAGACGTTCCGCTGGCCATAACGCGGTTCAAGTTACTGATTCCTCAATTGTCGGAACATCGCCCGTACCAATTAAATACACAGGTAATGGCTCATTTAATTCGCTGCCAGGTTTTGGTATTGAATTGCGGTTGTCTGAAATTGGGGACGATGTAGTTTCAGTTACATCAACCCGCGAAGGAGACAGTCATCTTATCTTGGGATTTGGTGGTGCGGACCGTTTGTACGCTGGTGTGGCAACTCCCGACCAATTGCTTGGAGACTTAGGAACAATTCAAGGGTATGTGTTTTTTGACGGTGGAATTGATAGTCGCGACGCCTTGTACGCGGACGACGAACAGGTTAGCGAAAACTTTGATTACCGGGTCGAGCCGGGTGAATTGAGACACTTGCCTAACGCGGTGCATCTAACGCGTACATTTGCCGGAATTGGGTTTTCTGGAGTTGAGTCAGCAAGGCTTGATGCATCGCGTGGGAAGAACCGAATCAGTGTTCGCCCAAGCTTGGAAACACAATTCATTATTGACGGCAACTCACCGGAAGCCGAGGATTGCCCACCGGGCGGCGGTGATTTCTTAGCCCTTGATGTGTCTCCCCTTCCTCCTCGCGACATTCAAACAGTTTCCGGACAATCGATTACGTTTACGAACATCGTTGACGGGCGGCAAAAAGCTGGGTTCTGGAAGTTCCGTTCATCGCACAAGGAATTAGCGTTTGAGAGTATCGAGGGCTTCAATTTTCTTGATAAACTAATTGTCTCTAGCGATGCCGCTTGGAGCGCTTCTAATGCTGTCGGTGTTAGCTCACCGGTGACAAATTCAGAGTATTCTGACTTGGTAACGAACTTCACACAGTCGGATCTTACTCCGTTCTCTTCGAGTGAGTTCCCGTCGCCTGCTGTGGTCAGTAAGGAAGTGCTTAGTAACTTCCTATTGCCGTCCGATGTAAACTTCGACGGTAATGTTTCACCGTTGGATGCTTTAATAGTCATTAACCATCTAAACAGAAGATCTGGAGGGGGGGGCGGAGGTTCGTCTGATGGATTCCTTGACGTAAATAACGATGGGAATGTCTCACCTCTCGATGCGCTGCTAGTAATTAATACGCTCAACAGCGGCGCGCGTCCATCAGTCACGTTTGGAGGAGTACGGACAACGGCTGCCGACCTAAACTGTGATGGTGTGGACGAGGTAATTGCGGTTTCAGGCGCGAACCATATCCCGACCTTGCTAGTGTTCAACGGTGTGACGGGCGAATTGATGGGTTCGCCGCAAAATCTCACAAACACGACAGACAATTTTGGAACGAATGTTACAGCTGGCGATATCGATGGCGACGGAAAAGTCGAATTAATTACTTCCAGTGACCGCGGTCCTGGAATCTACTCAATCTGGCGATGGGAGAACGGCTTGATCTCAAAGATCGCTGATCGAACTGTCGCCTTTTCCACTGGATACCTTGGTGGAGTCGATCATCGTGGGATCTGGCACAGGAACGGATGCTAGTGTCCGTGCTTACGATGCGAACGGTGCTCAATTGTCTAGCTTCCTTGTCGCACCGTCGTTTGGTCGTGGGGGTGTTTACGTAGCAACCGGAGACTACAACGGCGATGGCAGGTCTGATCTCTTTGTTTCTTCAGGGCGACGAGGCAATGCTCAGATCCAAGTATTTGATGGTTTGGCAATTCTCGGGAATTCGATCGCTAGTTCGCGTTTGATTTCAAATGCTTATACCGGCCAGGACGCAATCGCTCCGATTAGCATTACTCTAAAAGACTCGGATGGTGATGAAGAAAAGGAACTCTATTCATCACAACTGTCTGATGGCAGAAGCGACCAGCTTAAGAAGTGGGAATTCTCCGAAGCGGCAGATGCTTTCTTCTCGACGCTCCAAGCGGAATTAGATCCTGATTGGAGCTCGGGCGCATATCTTGGTTAAGCCGACGCTCGCTTTGATTCAGCGGTCATCAATTAACCTTCTCGCGATTTACAACAGTCTATCGCGAGAATGTTAGACCAACACTCGCACCATGCAAGAATACTGAGTGGGAGTCGTCAATGAATCGGCTACTTCCAACAGTATCGGTGAAATCAAGTTGATGCGGTGCTTGAGCGAGATTGGTGGCCCAAAGCAAGTTGTACCCGTAGTTGACACTGAAGCACTTGGTCAATTGGCAGTCACCGACAAATCGTAGTTCCGACATAGTCGATGTTGTACGGCCTGAAACATCGACGTCTCGCAGAAGTAGAGTGTTGTTCAAATCGCGAACCGTGGAAGACTGACCGTTCGAGTTGCCCAAGACTCCGAACTTTGCCTCTGGCCGAAACGAAAAGTATTCACCAACAAAGTTCAGTCTAAGTCCAACTTGTCCACCATAAAGATGGTTTTTGGTGTCGATACGATAGTCGCTTTGGAACGTATTCGCGTCAAAAGTAGCCAAGCGAAAGTCATCGAACATTCCAAAGTGACGGAACCCGCCAAGGACATCAACTTTCCCCAAGCTTCTCCATAAATTTACTTCGACGTTTTGAATTCTAGATCCGTAGCTTGCTTGAATGGCATCTGCAGCGAAGTAATCAAAAGTTGCCAGCCCTAGATCTCCAGGTATGCTGCGGTTGTTGTTTCCCAGTGTAATGCCCGTCGCACTCCAATCATGGAGACCAAAATAGACCCCCTCGAGGCTAAGGCAGTCGGTGAGTCCGATTCCGCCAGCAAACCGAGGACCCGCAACCGTTCCGAAACTCAGGTCGTTTCCGGTCAAAACGGGTGCCAAATTGTTGTCCTCATCCAACACTAGGTTGCCAGAGAACTTTTGACTTCGATTCAAAAACAACGCATCAGCTGAAAACCAAAGGGGCATTTTGGTTTTGCAGTCAGACAACGAATAGGTGCACGCATCACAAGCATCGCACGGTTCATCTGCTTTCACAGACAGCATCATTAATGCGGACGCCATGAAAATAGAGAGCCCAAACAAAAGTTTCTTCATGGAAAGTCCTCCCGCCCAGATTCAATGATGACGATCGCACATTACGATCCTGTTGGCTGGCTTTCGCTGCCTTTGAGCATCGGGTGTCCCAACTTGCATCGGTGACAACCGATTAAATCCGTCCACGAGATTTAATTGACCGGCAAGACTACGGCGAAATACCTTGGATATTCGGGCAGGGGCAAAACGCGACCATGGTTGCCGGTTGATCAAAACCACGGTTCGGGCTGGGGGTGCGGCGGAAAACCGCAGCTAAAGCTATCGGCCAATGAGGATGAAATGCTAGTGCTTAAGCTTCTTGCCCCTTAAATTCAGACTTTCTTTTGGCGAAAATTCGCGCACTGCGGCAAGCCATAAACACAAACCTTCGCAGAACCATTCAACCATACACGTTGACTACATACAGGCCGAAATACAAGATACAGGCCGAAATACAAGCGCCGTCCGACCGAATGTTCGCCAACAAAACGATTAGTTGCATAAGGATTGAAGCCCGTGAAAAACTCACGTCGTCATCAAGCATGCGAACCCGTAAGCCTACCCAACACGCCAACGTATCATAACCCCAGCAATCTCATGCCTCAAACAATCAACCATAAAACTATCACACTACTGGTCCGCACAGCCACTCAAGCCATATTACTCGCACTCACACTGCTCGCCCTCAACCCAAACTCATTAGCGCAACAAAACAATAATTCGCAAAACACTAATCTTGAACCCAGCAACCTTGGATCAGTCGATGTCGGACCCGTCTCCCTCGATCCCGTTGATATCCTCGAAGATATGGACGCGGAACTCGCCACAACAATCGTCGCCGCCGCAGCAAAAGTACAACAATGGAAACTGCGCATCCAACGCGCACAAAGTACAGCGCAACGCGTCGATGACGCTAAAG
>VYLE01002520.1_pt1 | contig 11010 bp, 9 predicted proteins | sample 5114391 | NCBI WGS metagenome assembly VYLE01 (sample SAMN12291771, study PRJNA351875) | freshwater metagenome | isolation source: freshwater lake | place: USA: Michigan, Kent Lake | collected 2013-08-15
ACGTTGTCGGGCTTACCCCCGAACTTTTGAAACATGCACCGAATATCAGAGCCATTGGAACCTCGGTTCCATGGTCCCCTCCGGTGCCCGCTGTAACTTGCACCTCGCAAGCCACCCTGCTCACCGGCAGATTGCCTAGCTCTCACGGGATTGTTGCCAACGGCTGGTACTTTAAAGAAACCTCTGAGATACGATTTTGGCAGCAATCGAGAAACCTAATCGATTGCCAAGCCCTTCTCTATGACGGTATTGAGACAGCAAAACTCTTTTGGTGGTTCAATCAACATTCTGGCGTTCGATGGAGCGCAACTCCTAAACCGCATTATGGTTGCGATGGTTCAAAGGTCTTTGACATCATTGATAGAACAGAATGCAACTTGACTCAAGAGATCGGGCCATTCCCGTTTTTCACGTTCTGGGGGCCTAACGCAGGCTTGCCCTGTAGCGATTGGATCTCCAAAGCAGCATCGATTGTTGTCCGGAAACACAAGCCCCCCCTGACGCTCGTTTACTTGCCACATTTGGATTACGACTACCAACGATTTACAACTCACGCCCCCCAACGAGTAAGCGAAGTCGATCAATGTGCCAAACGAATTATCGATGCGTGTGGAGACGTAGGCACCATACCGATTGTCGTCTCGGAATATGGATTGGTTCCAGTTAGCCATCCCGTTTATATAAATCGTGTTCTTAGAAATGCCGGCCTGCTCGACGTTAGACTTGGTCCTTTCGGTGAAATGCTAATGCCAGGAGACTCGCAGGCTTTTGCAGTTGCCGATCATCAATTAGCCCACGTGTATGTTCGTGATAAAGAGAACATTCCCAAGGTTCGAAACTTGCTGGAATCGACCGAGGGAATTGAACATGTGGTTGCACCCGGCGACATTGGCCTAGAGCATCGTCGCTCGGGTGATCTGGTCGCCCTGGCAAAATCTGATTCATGGTTCTGCTACTATTATTGGAACGACGATCGCTTTGCACCTGATTTTGCCAGGACTGTCGATATCCATCGCAAGCCAGGCTACGATCCAGTAGAGCTATTCATGACATCAAAGATAAAAGCCATGGGAAGACTGCTGCAAAAGAAGCTTGGCTTTCGATATAAGATGGATGTCATTCCGTTAGATGCAAATCTAGTGAAGGGTAGCCATGGAGTACTCACCAAACCTGAGAATGGGCCGCTCGTAATCGGCCCAAATCCGCCTCACGAGATGGTCGAGTTTGCAAATTATGTTCGCGAATCGCTGGGCAAACCTCCACTACCAATCTGATTCGATCTCGCGTGCTTTTGGGAGGCCACTCGATTTTGCCAAAGAAAAAAAACGGCCGTTGAGAATAACAGCGGTCCAACGCAACCCTTAAAGAAACTGGACTCTGCTACCCCATGGATTGTAACCAGACATACCAGAGCAACCGTGAAAAGAGCCGCGACATCTTCTGATCGCCGATAGTAGTTCAGCCCGATCACGAATGTTGCAACTAATGCGAGCAACATTAAAGCTGCCCCCATCGGACCGGTTTCTACCAATGCGTCGATATAGATAGAGTGACCATTTGGCGGCTCCCAGTGAAACAACTGCGCAAAGTCTTCAACTCGCTTGGTTGTCCAATACGCACCATAGCCATACCCCGAGATCGGATATTCCTCCATATCCTTTAAAATCTCTCCCCACAGTGGAAGTCGCCCCGTCAAAGAAGCCACGTGATCGGATCGCCCCACAGTAGCGACTCCAAAAAAGGTGTTGGCAACCGCAGTCGGCAATGAAGCAATCAACAAACCCAAAAAGGAACCTAAAGAAACGAGTCCGGTTAAGATCATCCACGCCCCTACAGAGCGCGAAACCGCGATTTGAGTAAACAAAAGTGCCGCGATAACACTAAGGAGAGTCGTCCTGGATTTTGTAAGTATTAAAAATGCAAACGCGATCAACATGATGCCCAGTGCAACATTGGGCTGAGAGAAAATCGCTTTTAGGCCAACATCCTTATCAAGCAGAAGAAGCATCCGCGACGCCAAAATAACGACAGCACAAAACAGCGCTGTCTCGTTTGAATGCCCGACGCCGCTGAAACGGTAATAACCGCGCCAGGGTACAAAGGTACCATGGTAGAGTTCCGCAACGAGTCCAATTAGCACTAGATAACTGAGGGCTAAAAGAATCGCCCATGGTACCTCGCGGCGTTTTAAGAAAAAACTAATCCCAAGCCCCCCCATCACCGCCATCACCAAGTGAGCAATACGGCGCACAGAAAGCGAAGGATCGACACTCCAGAACAAACTTACACAGCACCACCCCCATAGTGCTAAGGGAACAAGCAACGCGATGTCAGGCTCAAAAAGAGTCTTGCCACGATTGTAAATTACTCCGCAGATCCCAAGCAATGCGAGGCTCGAATATCCCAGGATCAACCACTTGTTCAAACCCTCTCTTTGCTCCTCCAACCTATTCTCTTTGAAGTCGTAGTCGAATTGTTGTAGCAATGCTTCCACGCTCCAATCCCACCGGAGTGACGCCATCGCGATCCCTGAGGCAATCCACAAGGATATAAAGAAAACCAGCAGCCAACGAACTGGCAGCGCGTCAGTAGTTGTAGAGTTCGTAGAATCGCGGTTGGATTGCATGGTCTGGAAACAGTTTAAAGGTTAGAAAGCTTAGCTTGGCGATCCAACGAGGCTAATAAACTCCTCTTTAAACTAAGACCATTCTCCCCTCCCACCGCTACAACCTGCATAATTGCCACACGTGGAGTTACGTACGGACGTAGTATCAATGATCCAACGCTTGCAACTCGCAATTCTCGACATCGTCAAACCCAATCCCGGCCAAGCTCAAGAAAGCTCGTAGGTAATCGTATCCATGATCCGTGAGAATCGACTCTGGGTGAAATTGTAAACCGTGAACCGGGAAATCACGGTGCTGAACCCCCATGATCAATCCATCCGCAGTCCATGCTGTAACCTCTAAGCAATCCGGAATCGACTCACGATCAATGATGAGCGAATGATACCGCCCCACTTTGGTCGGGGACGGCACCTCGCGAAACAGCCCGGCACGATTATGTTCAATCACAGAAATCTTACCGTGATATGGCACAGGAGCCCGAACCACGTTAGCCCCGAACGCTTGCCCTATTGCTTGGTGTCCAAGGCATACGCCTAAAATGGGAACGTTCTTCCCCAACTTGCGAATCACCTCCAAAGAGCAACCCGCGTCATTAGGAGCTTTGGGTCCCGGCGAGATAAGAATAGCCGAAATGTTTAGACGAGAAATTGAATCAACTGAGATAGAATCGCTTCTCACCACGAGGGTGGACTGTCCAAGCCGCTGAAGATAGCGATCTAGGTTGTATACAAAACTGTCGTAGTTATCCAAAAGTAAAATCATGAATTCGGACCCAATTTTAGTCGTCACCTAAAGATCTCCACCATCGTAAGCCAACCGTTTCAGATTGGCAGTACAAAACGAGACGTTTTCCCGCTAGGAACATACGCTGGAACTCGACCTGTCGTATACGAAGCCCCCAGAATTGCCTAAGAAAAGCGGCCCGAGACACATCTCAAGGTCCTATGAGGGGGGGGCAATCCGCATTACAATCTGGGCAATTACGGAGGTTTGTAACGAGTGAAACGAGAGGCTAAGGATATGTCAAAACGAAAATCAGCAATGAACAAAAGAAACGCCGAGCTCCATGCTATCCGGCGATTGCGATCGAGATTTTTTGCAGCCGCGCTAGCTTGTTGTAGCCATGCGGTCTATTTTGTCACAAGCTCCTCGGTTTCGTTCGCACAAACCACACCACCTGCTTCAACCACAAACATTTCTTCTGCCTTGAAAGATGTCTTAAACAAAGCTCAAGACGCTCTGTCGGCAGACTTGCTCCCCTCGATCGCTTCTCAAAAGGCTAAACTCGACCAAGCCGTATCGAACTTGGAGAGCTTCTTGGCTCTCAATCCTACTGAGAAGGATAATTGGCTTCGATTCCTGAAGTGGAACGAACTACGTGGCGAGCTCGCAAAAGAATCGCCAGACCTGCTGACCTTGATGCAGTTCGAAAAGAACTTGCGACAGAACTTTCCTGGCCTCGAAATGGGACCGTTTGTTAGGTTTCGCGAGGAGTTGCGAGCTTACCAGGATCGCCAAGCTAGCAGCGTCAATGTCGGAAGTCGACTTGAAAGAAGACATCGATGCTCGCAGGGAGGCAGCCCAAACACTGGAGTATTTGGCGCAAGCGAATCAAGCACAGACGCTCGTTCAAATGGTCCAAAGCTCCTACTCTCGTCCCAATGTTCGCGTTTTGTTGTCGAATGAGTTTGTACAACGTCAGTTCTCTCGGCCTGTATCGGAATATAATCCCGTTTGTGAGATCATCCTGGGTACTAACATCACGGGTGACAGCTTCATCAACGGCTCCGTAGCCCCCCAGTTGCTAGACAACCCGTCTAATGCGAATATGAGGTTAACGATGCTCGGCGACTTCAATAGCGATAACGTCGGCTTCAATCGAGGAGTTCAGATCAAGACGACAGGTTTCGCGAACGTGGTTGCATGCGAAACAGTTTCTTTGACCCCCTCTGGCCTGAGTGCCATGAGCGATACGGTCGCCGACGCCCAACTGACAACGCAAATCAATTCGATCTACGCAAAATCTAAGTTAATCACCAAGATTGCGAAGAAGAAGGCGGCACAGCAAAAACCCTTGGCTGACTCCATCGCCGAAGGAAGAATGGAATACAAGATCCGCAATCAGTTTCACCAAAAGCTCTCGGATCAATTAGCTGAGTCCAACCAAAAACTTGATTCCACGGATCTCAGTACTCTACAACGAGTAGGATTGGCCAAACCATCCCGAACGTCATGGAGTTCGAGCCAATATCTTTCGCTTCTTTGGAAGGTTCAAGACGGATCGCAATTGGCAGCCCCCGTATCTTGCCCGCTTGATGTCCCCCTAACAGGGTTAACTGTTCAAATCCATGAGTCGGTCGTTGGAAATCTCTTTGATCCGATTTTTGGAGGTCGTGTATTGAAGAGTGAAGAAGCTGGTCTATACGCTTCTCAGTTTGGTGAACTAGGTAAAAAAATCAAGCGAGACAACGAAGAGCCATGGAGCGTAACGATGGATTCGTTTTATCCCGTTGAACTCAAACTAGATGACAATCTCATCACCATTCGCGTTCGTTTGAACAAGCTTGAAAAGGGCGATCAAGCTCTTAAACAGCCCGCATTGATCCAAGCGACCTATCGTCCAGTTTTGGAGGATGGAGCATTGCAACTCAAACGCGAAGGAGAAGTGAAAATTGAGTTTTACGGCAAACAGGATCGCGGCGTGCGAGCCGTCTCGTTACGCAGTTTCTTAAAAACCAAATTTAGCGAGTTTCTCAAAGAAGATCTTTTGGATGTACCACTAAGGCTCTCCGAGAAACTACCACCAGATTTCCAATCCCTAGAACTCGTTTCAATTTCCTCGGAATCAGGTTGGCTCCAAGTCCATTTGAACTAGTTCGTTATCGAAGAACGAACTGTTTCAGAGCAACGCAATGAATGCCAATCCGGTAAACAGAGAAAAGTGGGTTGTTATAGGCGGCGGCATGCTGGGAATGGCCGTCGCCAGAAAGTTGCTGGACAAAAATGGCGACGTTACAATCCTCGAAGCGTCGCCGAAACTCGGCGGCCTCGCATCGGCATGGTCCATTGGAAATGTCATCTGGGATCGTTTCTATCACGTAACACTCTTGAGCGATCACTATCTTCGAGACCTGCTTAAAGAGTTGGAACTCGACGATGAAATCGACTGGGTCGTCACCAAAACTGGCTTTTATTCGAATGGGAAATTGCACTCCCTCTCGAGTTCCCTCGACTTCTTGAAATTCCCGATTCTTAATCTCTACCAGAAGTTTCGACTGGGGAGCACGATCTTTTGCGCTTCGAAAAGATCGGATTGGGATCAACTGGAAGACATGTCTGTAGAGAAATGGCTTCGCAAATGGAGTGGCGATTCCACATTCGAAAAAATCTGGCTCCCCTTGCTAAAAAGTAAACTTGGTGACGCCTACCAACGCACCAATGCAGCCTTCATCTGGGCCTACATTCAACGCATGTATGCGGCGCGACGAAGTGGCTTAAAACGCGAAATGTTCGGCATTGTAGACGGTGGTTACAATCGCGTCCTACATTCTTTCCATAACATGTTGCTGAACCGAGGTGCTAAAATTGTTTGCGGCGCCAAGGTTACATCGATCCAATCACCAAGTGAAAGTAACGAAACCCGAGCGTCAAAATACAGGGTTGAATACGAATCGGACACTCAGCACGAAACCATAGAAGCTGACAAAGTCGTCGTGACACTTCCTTCTGGACAAGTTTCGAATATGCCGGCCCCTCTCTCAGACCAGGAGCGGCACCTGCACTCCAACATCGAGTATCTCGGCGTCGTATGCACGTCATTGTTGATAGAAAAGCCCCTTGGAGGCTACTACGTCACGAACATCACCGACCCAGGCTTTCCGATCACGGGAGTGATCGAAATGGGAGCCATGCTTCCTCCGAGAAAATTGGACGGAAACTATCTCGTGTATCTACCGCAATACGTACACTCCCAAAGTGAGCTATTTGAGGAAAGTGACGACAATATTCACCAAAGGTGTTTCAATACCCTAGAAAGAATGTACCCTCATTTTTCCAGAAGCGAGGTCAAATCGATTCAAACAGCCAGGGCACGGTATGTCATGTCGATTCCCACTTTGGGTTATTCGCGAAAAAGAGCGCCTGTGAAGTGTGAATCTCCGGGCCTGTTTGTATTAAACTCAGCTAGAATCGTCGACGGGACGTTAAACGTCAACGAAATCCTCCGTTTGGTCGACCTAGAGTTCGGGACACTTATCACAGTGTGAAAAGATGATGAATTCGAAAATCGGATTGGTAATTCCTGTTGCAATGATCGTGATCGGCCTAGGTGCTCTTCTTACGGCCCTCAAAATTGCTCCGCAGATTGATTGGGTTTGGACGCTCAGCATAGCAGTCGCCGGCTTAGCATTTCCGCTAGGACTTGGTTTCGACAAAGTGACATTTGTTGCCTGCTCCGTTCTACTTGCTATTTCAGTGCTGAGCATTTTGCGTCAAACGGTTATGATTACCTTGTCGATTGAGATACCGACCTTGGTCATATGGCTAGGAATTGTCCTCCTGTTTTCGAGACTTAGGATCATTCCCAATCCGACTTGGTTCGATCAATCATCAGAAAATAAGTAACGGCCCCCGCCTGTTGGTTGTTCGAGAATAGGCACCGATCTCCGAATAGCCTAGAATGACGGTTGATAATTGCGGGACAGAAACAATTGTCGCTTGCAATCGTTTGCTCGGCCAAAATCTTCCACTAGAAACTAGACGCGTATGTCATTCGCTAACGATCTGCGAATCCTTTATCACTTGGTACTTCGTCCAATTCGGGGAGGCACTCACGCTCAGCGGATGGAAAGCTTCTACTCCGGGCAAGCCGAGGGGTACGATGATTTTCGGAAACGATTGCTTCAAGGGCGTGAACACGTCTATAGTCGTATTGGAGAGCGTTGTAACGGTGGAACCTGGGTTGATTTTGGTGGTGGAACCGGTTCCAACCTAGAGTTCATTGGACCTTCTATCAAGAAATTCGACTCGATTTATGTGGTCGACTTGGCAGAATCCCTCTTGGGAATCGTGGAAAAGCGATACGTTTTCGTATTCGCTAACCATGATTCCCGATTGGTTCGCCGCTATCGATAACGCTCTCAAGATCCTAAAACCTGGCGGACTGATTGGAGTGATCGACTTCTACGTTTCACGTAAATACCCAGCCTCCGGGCTTGCACGACACGGATGGTCCACTCGTGCGTTTTGGCCAGTTTGGTTTGGAAACGATAATGTCTTCCCCAGCGCTGACCATATTCCGTATCTGCAGAAACGATTCGAAACCCTCGAACTCTCCGAGAAAAAGTCCAAGGTGCCGTACATCCCGTTATTGAGAACTCCCTATTATCAATTTATCGGCAGGAAACCGTAATCGGTGTGCGTCATGTTTGCAACAAGCCTTGATACGGGCTTGAACGAATAGTCAACAGGAGTTGCTCCGATATGCCTTTTGAGTTTATTTGTCCGTTTTGCCATCATCGAACCAGAGTGGATGATAAGTATGCGGGTCAATCCGGTCCGTGCGCCAATTGCGGTAGGAATGTTACTCTACCTGTTTTCGATAAGAATGGCCTGCTGACTAAACCCTCTACAGCTAAACAAACAAACGCACCGAAGTCAAAATCAGCCAATTGGAAAATCGTAACAGCAGTGTCGCTTGCACTAGCAATGGTAATATCTGCGGGCGGACTTGGCATCTATTTTGCAATTCCTTTTATCACGCAAAAGGCTTCTCTCGCCGCTCAACGAAGCGACTCCAGCAATATGATTACGATAGCGCAAGCGTTAAACGCTTACGCACTCCGACACGGTACCTACCCCACACCCATGGTAAAAGACAAAAACGGATCGCCGCTCTATTCCTGGCGGGTCCTGATTTTACCGTTCTTAGGCTACGAAGATCTCTACAATCGTTTCCAACTAGATCAACCTTTTGATAGCCCTGCTAACTTGAGCCTGATGACCGAGATGCCAGCCGTATTCGCTAGTAGCTTTGCGGGAGCAGGCAATCATCAACAAACCAACTATGCCCTTTTAGTTGGCCCCGGGACCCTTTTCCCTCCTTCTGGTCCCATGTCACCTGTCGATGCAGAAGACCCGACAATCCTTGTTGTGGAAACGACCGACGGAATGTGCTCATGGACTGAACCCGGAGATGTCGAGATCGTCAAAGGACTTGCCATCGGCAGTAAACCGATGAAAGATATCGGGGGAATCCATAAAGGAGTTGCGATTGTAGTTACGGTTAAGGAAGAGGCCTATGCGGTCCCCGCCACCAATTCGCAAATACTAATCGATGCCCTCGTAACACCTGCGGGGGGGGAAACAACGGACATGTCAGCGGCGACAAAACTCTAACTGCCACAAATTCCTACCAAGCCCCCGTTGCTCCTTATGATTTCGCTACAGGTTCATCGTTTGTTGATAGCCCGCTGCAACACATTCTTTGTCATCGTTTGCACACGTGGATCCGGACCGTGAGGACGACTCCAGTGGGACCACGGCAGCGTATGACCGGGGGGCGACGAGAGCCCTTGAACCCAAAATATAGTCGAGGCATTGAACACAAAGTTCCCCTTGGGCCCGTCGTAAATTGTCGCTGTCCACGTTTGTGGCGTCTCACCTCCCACCCAAGCAGTCCCGGTGGCAACTACCTCTAAACCAGGGATGTCAGCTGGATCGCCGTGGTACTCCCAGCCAATCAAACCAGGTATATGGTCCCCCTCTTTCATGCCAGTTCCTTCGTATAGCCAGTGCTTTGCATTTGTACAAATCCAATCCCCCCCTCCATTAACGGGTTCGACATTGCGAGCCCCCATTAAAAACCCTTCGTCTGGCCCATGCTCGGGAAAGGGCCCGTGAATTCTAGCGCGTTCCTTAGCTATCGGCCGGTCTCCACCGTACGGTCCGCCTCGAAACATAATTCGATTCGGACGATTGTCAGAACTGGGGCTCAACGGAGTCACCCAACACACACTGTTACCAGAAAGAAACAATAAACTGACTCCCTCATCCCGCATCTTTTCAACAGCTCGATACTGCCGAATATCCCAGTATTCGTCATGACCAACACTGATAAAGACGCGACTCTTTAACCCTCGCTCAGGTGTTAGCATATCGGAATTGCAAACGTACGATACGTCGTACCCATGTTGCTCGAGCCAGTATGCCAACGGAAACTCAAGCGGCAAATATTCGCCAGCTCCAATAGTCAGAGGATCGTTGACTACACTCTCGAACTGAGCTTCTCGTCCATAGGGGCGATCAAAACTCACATCTGCCCAGGGACCTTGATTTCCTTTAGGGTGTGTATAAACGGAATAATGGCTCGGCCATTGGTTGTACGCTTGCCATGTATTATCGGAGCACTGAAACAATACATCACAAGGGCGATCATCTGTGACAACAAAGATCACGTAGCTTTGCCAATAAGGTGTCGAGGGAGTATCTGGGATCGTCGTCAATCTACCGAGATAAACACCGCTGAGCCAATCATCCGGAATGATCAAGCTCGTTGTTGCAGCCCACTGACACTCATGCAGATCCTTACTCCCCGGTTTCGGCGTCGGCTGTGTCGTTGCCTGCAGCGGACTAACGGTCTTCATCAGCCTTGCACCTGAACCGCCGTAATAGCCTGTTCGAAAGATCTCAAGCGAGAACTTACTGGCCGGATTGGCCGACACATGAATATCGATTGCATCCCCCACGCGAACACTTTGCCGTGAACAGTACCCCTCGATCCACGGCGATCGATATCGACTCCCATCAACTCGCACTCGCGTTAACTGCCAATCGCTTGTCCCCGGCAGGGAATTCTCGCGAGTGATACGATTGCTGACTTCGGGCTGGCCATACGTGAGGCCCATGCCTGTCAATATAATGAATACCGTAGTGGTGATACGAAGCCTGTGAGTTTGCATGGAAATAGCTCTCGAGTTCGAAACGAGTCAGGGGAGGGATGTCGCCGCAATGCCTCGAGACATTTTAGACAATCACAAGCGCCCCAGGTTAGAGGCAATCCGATTTGCTAGCAAACACAAAGGTAACGAAAGAAGATTTTGGATTTCCCTAAAGTTTCGACGGCTGAGCTGGCAACAAAAACAGGCATTCCTTAATAACTTACCTACTGGGTGCGGATTAGCCGGGATTGAGTATTGTTGTAAAGGCTGGTGGGACATGAAGTCTGGGATCGAGAGAATAGCGAGGTTTGTCGGTTTGATTCTCTGTTCAGGTTGCATGGGTGCTCCGTTGGCAGCACCAAAATTAGAGCGTTGGGGAGGCGGATACTACGGTCAGGGGGACCAAGAACGCCAAAAAGCACGCGCCGTCTACTTTGACCCCTATC
>VYLE01000856.1_pt1 | contig 10956 bp, 12 predicted proteins | sample 5114391 | NCBI WGS metagenome assembly VYLE01 (sample SAMN12291771, study PRJNA351875) | freshwater metagenome | isolation source: freshwater lake | place: USA: Michigan, Kent Lake | collected 2013-08-15
CGCCGAGGGCGTGCAGGGCGGTCTCGTCCAGGTCGCGGTCCAGGGAGATGGGGCCCGCGGTCGGGACCACCCCTGTCGGCTTGCTGGGGGCCCAGGGCCGGGCGTTGGGAATGGCCGAGCCGGTCAGGATGCTGCTCTCGCGCGGCGGCGCCGGCGGCGGTGCGGCAGGCTCGGGCGCGCGTCGCAGGGTCGGCGGGGCCATGCTGGGCACGGTGCTGGTCTGCATGTGCGGTTTCGGCTTCGGCGGCGGCGCCTTGGGCAGCGGTCCCATGGTCAGCGCCACGCCGCGCGCCCGCGCCCAGCTGCCGGGCGTGCGGTCGGCCTCCGGCGGAGCGGTCCCAGGCGAGGCGGTCTGGGGAGCAGCCGTTTGGGGAGCAGCTGCGTCCTTCGCCGTTTCCGGGGTCTCTTTCGGGGTCAGGTCGTCCGGGTCTTTGGGCGTGTCGGCGGGCGTCATCGAAGTCCTTGGGCAACCGGTCGTCGGGCGGAGCGGCGATCTATCGCCCATTTCCACCAATTGGGTCCAGTCTGGCGCCGGATTTCGCCGCAACCAAGGCGCCCCGATGAACACGCTCCGCCGGTCATTGCCTTCAACCGCGTCGCGCGCCCTCTTGCGAAAACTCGAGCGGGGCGCGAGAGGATAGGGCCATGAGCGAAGACCTGATCAAGCCGCCCCTGATCCTGGAATGCTATCCGACCAACGAGCGGCCGCCGGATATCGTGCCCGGCCGCCCGCAGCGGGCCTGGATGGACGCCTTCGCCGAGCGTCACCCCTACCGCTGCCTGCCCCTGACCATGGCCAACACCACCGGCTGGGAAATCCTCAACCCGGTCGGCTTCACGGCCGAATGGAACGGCGGGGCGCACCAGGACTGCATCACCTTCACCCCGGACCAGCAGCACCCGGGATTCCACGACCTGGTGAAGAGCCACTTCTCGCGCGGCATCATCACCTTCCACACCGGCTATCTATTCAAGACCCCGCCGGGCTGGTCGATGTGGTGCGCGGGTCCGCCCAACCACATCAAGGACGGCATCCAGCCGCTGACCGGCCTGGTCGAGACCGACTGGCTGCCCTTCCCCTTCACCATGAACTGGATGTTCACCCGCCCGGGCCGCATCCGTTTCGAAAAGGGCGAGCCCTTCTGCTTCATCACCCTGATGAACGACAGCGCCCTGCAGGTCACCCAGCCGATCACCAAAAGCCTCAACAAGAACCCCGACCTGCGGGACCAGTACGAGGCCTGGTACAAGTCGCGCTCGGAGTTCAACGCCAAACTGGCCAAGCAGGACCCCGAGACCATGCGCGAGGCCTGGCAGCGGTTCTACTTCCGCGGCGAGATCCCCGAGGAGGTCGGCGCGGCCCCGACCAAGCACGTCAACAAGCGGCGCCTGAAGGCCCCGAAAATGGGATTCTAGAGCGGTTCCCGCTCCAGGTTTTTCGTGGTCGCGCGTTCGATCCGATAACCGGTCGCCACTTATCGGAACGCGCTTTGAGCCGACAAAGATTCTTTCTCAGGCGCCGCTTGCAAAGATTTGCACCCTCTGCCATAAGCCGCGCTCTCGAATTCGGGCGGCGCAAGCGGCCCTGGAGGCGGGCGTAGCTCAGTGGTAGAGCACAACCTTGCCAAGGTTGGGGTCGAGAGTTCGAATCTCTTCGCCCGCTCCATTTTCGAGACCATCGCAAAGGGCGGCCCTCGGGCCGCCCTTTGTCGTTTCCGGGCCCGGTCAGGCCGTGACGATCACACCGTCACGAACCTCGACCGGCCAGGCCTCAAGCACCTGGCCGGCGCAGGGGCCCGAGGTGCAGTGTCCATCCTCGATCCGGAACAGGGCCCCATGGCCGGCGCAGAGCAGCCGGTCTTTCTGACGGGTCAGATAGTTGTCCATGATGGCCAGCGGCCAGCCGGCATGCGGGCAGACATCGACATAGCCGTGCAGCGCCCCGTCCTTGCGGACCACAAAGCCGGCGAACAGGGCGTCGCCCTGCCGGAACCGGAAACCCTTGGCCCCCGGCTCGTCGATGCCCTCCAGCGGGCAGAGCGGCGTGCCGGGCTGCGGCCTTGCCGGATTGCCTGGGGCCGGGTTCAGGCCAGCCCCCCGATGGTGATGCGCCAGGGCCGGACGGTGCTGGTCTCGAACAGGCCGGCGGCCTTGTAGGGGTCGGCGTCGTGGAAGGCCTGGGCGGCAGCCAGATCCTCCGCCTCGACAATGATCATCGACCCGGCCATGTCGTCCCCGTTCAGGAACGGCCCGCCCAGCTTCACAACCCCGGGATGGGCGGCGACATAGGCCAGATGCGCCTCACGGGTCGCCAGCCGGACAGGCAGGCCGCCCTCGCGATCGAGCCAGGAAATGACGAACAGGGCCATGGGAGCGCTCCAGTGATTTGCGCTGTCATACTCCAGGTGGGATGAAGGCGTCATGCATGCGACGGCCAGAAATCTCCCCCACCCTGTCATCTTCATCGGCGAGGCGGGCGCACGACTCGACGCTCCGCCGGACACCACCGCGGCGCTGGTCTGCGCGAGCGCCAACTGCCTGTCGGTCTGGGCCCGCCCGGCCTTCGAAGGCCCCCTGCGGATCGAGGTTCAGCCCATGGGCTTCTCACCCGCGATCGACATGGTCGAGGTCTTCACCGGCCTGTTGCCCTGCCCCGGCAGCCGGATGGCCATCACCGACAGCGAGGGCGTGGAAATCCTCACCTTCGATATCCGGCGCGCTCAGGCCCTGTTGCAACTGTATGTCGATGACGCGGCCAACCCGGCCCGCCTTCTGATCCTGGCGGAGAGGCGCTGAGCTAGAGCGCGTTCCGATAAGTGGGAACCGGTTATCGGATCAAACGCGCGACCACAAAGACGCTGGAGCGGCCGATTTGATTCCATCAAATCGGGTCCCGCTCTAGCGCTCCGCCTTCAACGGCCGCGACAGCAGGCCGAGAATGGCCTCATCGACCCCGACCTCGCCGGCCAGGATCGCCGCCACCGCCGCGCAGATCGGCATCTCGACGCCCTTGCTGGCCGCCAGGTCGCGCACCGCCGGCGCGGAGGCGACCCCTTCGGCCACCGACAGCTTGCCGGCCAGCGCCTCCGACAAGGTCATGCCGCCGCCCAGCGCCAGGCCGACGCTCATGTTGCGGGATTGAGGACTGGAACAGGTCAGCACCAGATCGCCCAGCCCGCACAGGCCCGCCACCGTCTCGGCCTCGCCGCCCAGCGCCTCGGCCATGCGGGTCATCTCGGCAAAGCCCCGGGTGATCAGGGCGGCGTGGGCGCTGCGGCCCAGGCCCTTGCCCTCGACGATGCCGCAGGCGATGGCCAGGACGTTCTTGATCGCCCCCCCGGCCTCGGCCCCGATCATGTCGCTGGCCAGATAGGGCCGGAAGGTCGGCGTCGCCAGCGCTGCGGCCAACGTCTTGCCCAGCGCCTCGTCGGGGCAGGCCAGGGTCACCGCCGTCGGCAGACCGCGCGACACTTCACCCGCAAAGCTCGGCCCCGACAGCACGGCCGGCGCACAGTCCGGCAGGGTTTCGGCCAGCACCTGGGTCATCAGCTTCAGCGAGCCCTGCTCGACCCCCTTGCTGCACAGCAGGACCGGCAGGCCGGGCCGCGCATGGCGCGCGAACTCGGTCAGGGCCGAGCGCAGGAACTGGGCCGGGGCCACGGCCAGCACCAGGTCGGCGCCGGCCAGATCAGCCATGTCGGTCGAGGCGGCGATGGCGTCATCGAGCGTCACCCCCGGCAGGAACATCGCATTCTCGCGCGTCTCGCGGATCTGGCGCACCGCCTCGGCCTCGCGGATCTGCAGGCAGACCTCGAGGCCCGCCCGCGCCGCCACCTGGGCCAGCGCCGTGCCCCAGGCCCCGCCGCCGATCACCGCGGCCCGCTTCATGCCAGCAGCACTCATGACTTCGCGCCTTTACGTCCGGGGATATGCATCGGGTTGGCGGCGGCCGCCGCCTGGTCAAGCGGCCAGCGCGGCCGGGCGACCGCATCGAGGCCATCGCTGAGGCCCAGTTGGAGCCGTTCGGCGCCGGCCAGGGCAATCATCGCTGCGTTGTCGGTGCAATAGGCCAGCGGCGGGGCCGTAAAGCTGAACCCATGCGCCTCGGCCGCCGCCTGCAGCCGGGCGCGGACATGTCTGTTGGCCGCCACCCCGCCGGCGACGACGAAGCGCAGGTCCCCGGCGTGACGCCCGGCATAGGCCTTCATCGCCCGCTCCGACCGTTCGGTCAGTTGACGGGCGATGGCCTCCTGCACGGATGCGGCCAGATCGCGCTGATCCTCCGGCGCGGTGACCTTCTCGGCCATGCGGGCGGCGGCGGTCTTCAGGCCGGAGAAGGAGAAGTCGCAATCGTCGCGGCCCAGCAGCGAGCGCGGCAGGGGGAAGCGCTTGGGATCGCCCCCTTCCGCCAGTTTCTCCAGCGCCGGCCCGCCGGGATAGGGCAGGCCCATGGCCTTGGCGATCTTGTCGAAGGCCTCGCCGGCCGCATCATCGATGGTCGAGCCCAGCCGCCTGCAGGCCCCAACGCCCTCGACCGCCAGAAGCTGGCAGTGGCCGCCGCTGACCAGCAGCAGCAGGAAGGGATAGGGAATGTCGGCCCCAAGCCTGGCCGAGACCGCATGACCTTCCAGATGGTTCACCGCCACCAGCGGCAGGTCCCGGGCCAGGGCCACGGCCTTGCCGAACGACAGCCCCACCATCACCCCGCCGACCAGCCCCGGCCCGGCCGTGGCGGCGACGCCGCTGAGGTCGCCATAGCCCACTCCCGCCTCGGCCATGGCCCGCCTGGCGATGCCGTCGATGCTCTCGACATGGGCCCGGGCGGCAATTTCCGGCACCACCCCGCCGAACGGCGCATGTTCGGCGATCTGGCTGGCGATCACCGAGGACAGCACCTCGGCCCGCCCGTCGGCGTGCAGGCGCACCACCGAGGCGGCGGTCTCATCGCAACTGGTTTCAAGGCCGAGAACGGTCTGCGGAGTCATACGTATTTGCGGTTCCGGGGCGGCTCCTGTAGCAGCCCTGTGTCTCTAGTTGGCGCGTGGCGGTCGGCAAAACCGGTTTCCACCCTGCCTGCCACGCTCCTGTTGAACGCCCGAGGTAGCCCTCCCGTCATGTCGCCGCAACCTGTCGTCCGGATCGGCACCCGCGCCTCCAAGCTGGCGCTTGCCCAGTCACGCATGATGCAGCTCCGCATCGCCACCGCTCTTGGCGCCCCCGACCGGGCCGACGAGATCGCTCCGCTGGTCCGGATCACCACCACCGGCGACCGCATCCAGGACCGCCGCCTGCTGGAAGTCGGCGGCAAGGCGCTGTTCACCAAGGAGATCGAGGAGGCTCTGCTCGACGGCCGCATCGACGCCGCCGTCCACTCGATGAAGGACGTCCCGGCCGAGATGCCGCCCGGCCTGGCCATCGCCGCCATCCCCGAGCGCGAGGACCCCCGCGACGCCTTCATCAGCGAGCAGTGGGAGACGCTGGAAGACCTGCCCCAGGGCGCCCGCCTCGGCACCGCCTCCCTGCGCCGCGCCGCCCAGTGCCTGGCCGCCCGGCCGGACCTTCAGATCATCATGTTGCGCGGCAACGTCGACACCCGCCTGGCCAAGCTGGCCAATGGCGAGGCCGACGCCATCCTGCTGGCCGCCTCCGGCCTCAACCGCCTGGGCCTGGGCAGTGTCGTGAAGAGCTTCCTCGACCCGGTCATCAACCCGCCGGCCCCCGGCCAGGGCGCCCTGGCCATCCAGACCCGCGAGGCCGACATCGGCGCCGACTGGCTCGCCGCCGTCCGCGACCCCGCCACCGTTCTCACCGTCGCCGCCGAACGCGGCGCCCTGGCCGCCCTCGAGGGCAGCTGCCGCACCGCCATCGGCGCCCACGCCCTGCTGAACGACCGCCACCTCACCCTGATCGTCGAAGCCTTGACCCCCGACGGATCCGCCCGCTTCCGCAAGGAAGGCGGCGTCATGCTCCCCGAAGAGGGCGCCGAAGCGGCCGCCCGGGCGCTGGGCCGCGAACTGGGCGACGCGGTGCGGCTGGAGGGCGGCGACGCCATCGTGCTGCACGAGTAATCGGGCCGGCTCTGACCGGGAGCACTGGCGCGCTTAAGCCTCGGCGGCGTCCATGGCGGCCTTCGCCGCCGCCATCATCTTGGCGAACGCGCCGCTGCGGATCAGCTCCCGCCGTTCCTCCAGCCCACGGTGAAGCTCGGCCAGCGTTTTGGCGGCATGCGCGTTCGTCTGGATAGCGGCCCAGTAGGCGGCGACGTTGGCGTGATCCGGGATGGGGTTATCCCGCCCGGCGGCCGGCAGGGTGTTCTCGATGAGGAACAGCGCCGGGACCAGGGCGCAGTCGGCCATTGTCAGGCGCCCGCAGCAGGCGAAGCCGTCCGTGCCGATGATCCGGTCCAGGGCCTTGATGTTGCGCAGCACCTGGCCGGCGAGCAGATCGACCACGCCCTCGTTGCGGGTCTGGGCGTAGGACTGACCCGCCAGCATAAACATGTTGTTCATCAGGTAGATGTCGCCGACCCGCGCCAGGGTGCGGATGTGGGCGGTCTCCCGCGGCGTGGCGCCCAGCATCCGCGGCTGCGGATAGATCTCTTCCAGATATTCCGCGATCACTTCCGACTCCGGCATCAGGTCGCCGTCGATATCGAGGACCGGGATACGGCCGATCGGGTTGTCCTTCCGGAACGCCGGCATGCCGAAGGTCGCCGGCCGCTCGAGCACGATATCGGTGATGCCCTTGGCGTAGATCTGCATGCGCACGCGCGCCGAATAGGGGCTCAGGTCTCCGGAATAGAGCTTCATCATCCGGTCTCTCCTCTGGCGCTTGCGGGTCGATGCGCAGGTTGGTCTCACTTTAGCGGCGATCCACAGCCCTTTGCCAAGGCTGTCGCAGGGAGGGCCTCAGAAGCAGGTCCAGACACATCAACCCGCCGGGTCATCCGGTCGATGAATATGTCTAGACATATCCGGCGATTATATACTTTGCAAACCCGGTGAGATCGGCTACAAAGATTCCACAAGGAATCCAACGCCATGTCCGTTCTCAGCAAGCCCTACTTCCACGACGAGCAAGCCGCCTTCACCTTCGTTGAAGGTATCATCTGGGCGAACGGTCCGGTGTGCCCGCATTGCGGCGGCGTTGAGCGGATCACGGCCATCAAGCCGAACCCTGAGAAGCGCGTCCGCTTCGGCCTGAAGAAGTGCGGCCAGTGCAAGGGCCAGTTCACCGTTCGCATGGGCACCATCTTCGAAGAGTCCAAGCTGCCCATGACCAAGTGGCTGCAAGCCATCTTCCTGATGTGCAGCAGCAAGAAGGGCGTCTCTGCTCATCAGCTCGGCCGCACCCTGGAAGTCACCTACAAGACCGCGTGGTTCCTCGCTCACCGCATCCGCGAAGCCATGCGTACCGGCGAGCTTGCCCCCTTCGGCGGCCAAGGTGGCGCCGTGGAAGCCGACGAAGCCTACATCGGTCGCAAGAAGAACCTTGGCCCCCACCGTTCGGGCGGCGCGGCTCACAAGATGAAGGTGCTCACCCTGATCGACCGTGAGACTGGCCGCGCCCACACCACCGTCGTTGACCGCATGAACCAAGTCACTGTCGCCGCGATCCTCACCGCCAACGTGGCGAAGGAAGCTCGGCTGATGACCGACGAGAGCCCTCTCTACAAGAAGGTGGGCAAGGAATTTGCGGGCCACGACGCTGTGCACCACGCCCGCGACGAGTACGTTCGTTACTCCGACCTCACCATCACGACGAACACCGTCGAGGGCTACTTCTCCATCTTCAAGCGCGGCATGAAGGGCGTCTATCAGCACTGCGCTGAGAAGCACCTGCACCGCTACATGGCCGAGTATGATTTCCGCTACTCTAACCGCGTGGCCCTTGGGATAGACGATGTTGAGCGCGCGGAAATCGCGCTCAAGGGCGTGGTCGGCAAGCGCCTTACTTATCAAAGGGCTGGTGAGCGGCCCCAAGCGTGAGGCGTTAGGGAAGGCCCGCCGCATACGATGGCGGACCTAACCTGTTGGGGAACATAAGGGGGAGGCTTCCCCCACTATCACACCACCCCTTGCATGAAAGATTGGAAGGCGTCATACCTCAGGTGGTCTTACACTGGTGATTCTCGCATGTCCGCCGCCGCCCATCAGCGCATTACCATCACCTCCGACGATGTGCGGGCATGGGTGATTGAGCGCGACCGTCTGATGGTCTTGGTGAAAGACCTCAACCGGAAGATCGATGCCGCTACGGTCTTTCTTCCCCATGCTGTCAGCGATCCTCAGTCCATGGCCGAAGGCGGCGCAATGACGCTCGGGGATTGGATTGAGCGCGTTGTGACCGAGAGTGACGTAGCACTTCAGCCAAAGGACATTCGGCTTCGGGTCGAGGCGAAGGGCGTCGAGGTTGCTGGCGAAAACTACATCTACACGGCCATCAAGCGGCTTACCGATCGTGGCAAGATCTTGAAGACCTATGCTGGCTACGTACCGGCAAACAGTTCCTCGAAAGAGGAAACCCCCGACCATAAGGCCGGGGGTGACTTGGGCTTGTTTACCCCAGAGGGCGGGGCCGTTGGCGCGGTCCCGGAGGCAGGTGGTACATGAGGAGGTAGGTCCCCACATCTCAGAAGCCTCTGCGCCTCGGGTCTTAGACTCGGGGCGTACGCTCACGTTACCATGGTCGCGAAGGAATTGGAATCGATGCCCGACGACCCTAAGCCCCAAGCCGACAAGTTCGCCGACCTGGCCCGCGAGCTAGAATGCGACGAGGACGAAGCCCGCTTTGAAGAGACGGTGAAGAAGGTTGCGAACGTGTCCGCTCCTAAAGAGCGGCAACCCAAGCCTGAGAAGCCCGACTAGTTGGCGTTCCGTCGGAAATTAGGATCGCCGTGGACCTCAGCCCCCCTATAGGAGAGGGCGGCCTGGCGCTGCTCGTCCGTGAGGGTTGACCACAGGCCGACGGTGGGGCGCGGGCGTACGCGCAGCGGCTCAGGAGCGGCTGGCTGGCGCGCCTCTGTCCGGAAGCCCCTAAAGGGCGAAAGTAACGCCGCGAAGTTCATATCAAACTGCCCTAACCAAATAGGGCGCCTCCCTCTTAGGGCTCACAGGAACAAAACCATACACGGTTTTATATAAGGTTTCTAACGCTGAGTTTGCAGGTTCGATCCGGATTTCGGCTCGTCCAGTGTTTTGTGCATACAAAGCAACAGCTTCAAGAAAGATAATTATCCGCTTTCCGCGACAAGGGCAGTCAGGCCTCGGGTCGCCCTCAACGAAGCGGACAACCACAGCCTGATTGGTAAGAGTGGCAATAGCAAGGCCGCTAAGTCGCTCGCCAGACCAAAGAGCCATGTCAAAACATTTGGGTTCCGAATAGGCGCGGAAAACCTCTTCCCAGTCCCAATGTGCAGTCTCGTGGCGATCGTGCCCGCCCCACTGCTCCACCAATGCCGCCTTGGTCTTGTTACTCCACCGCAAAAGCCGCGTATCAAGGCCAAGAACTGGGTTCAGCGTTCTCGTGGCCTGCAGCGAGGCCGCATCCTTGAGTCCGCCGTACTTAGCCCGCAATGCCGCAACAGCGGTTGACAACCTGATAGCCCCCTTCGAAGGGCGCTCTCCTTAACCGAGAGGCGCACTTAAAGGAAGTGGTTTGCAAAGTATATAATCGCCACATATCCGTTTTCCGCCCGCCAACCCCGCCTCGACCGCTGCGGCGCCCTGAACGGCAGGATGTAGCCTCAACGCCCAACATTACGACCTACTTTCGCAGGCAGTCGGGCTACACCCCGACCTACGCCCCGGCCTACAATCCCGGGCCCCCGGCCAACACGCCGGGCACGCAACCGCCCGTGTTTTCAGGCCCTTGAGACCCAACCCGCCCCTTCCCCCTCGAGCGCGCGGTATAATCGTAGGCCGCTTCGATAAGGGCGGTGGAATCGGGGGTTGATCGGCGGATGCGGAGCGGCCAGCCTGCCGGGGTGCCTGAGCCCGCGCCCCTCGTCTGGATCACCCGCGCCGAACCGGGCGCGTCGGCCACCGCCCGCCGGGTGAAGGCCATGGGATGGACGCCCCTGGTCGCGCCGTTGCTGGAAGCGCGCGCCCTCCCGGCGACGCTCGACCTGAGCGGCATCGCCGCCGTCGCCTTCACCAGCGCCCAGGGCGTTCGCGCTTTCGCGACCCTGACCGGCGCCCGCCTGCCCGCCTTCACGGTCGGCGAGGCCACCGCCGAGGCGGCCCGCGCCGCCGGGTTCGAGACCGTGCGGTCGGCCGACGGCGACGTCGCCGCCCTGGCCGAGCTCATCGCCGGCGCCGACCCCGGCCCGGTCCTGCATGCCGGGGCCCTGCATCCGGCCGGCGACCTGACCGGCGACCTGGCGACCCGGGGCCTGGTGGCCCGCGCGGTCGCCCTCTACGACACCCTGCCTGTGCGGCCCGCTGTCGCCCTGGACCGGCTGGGCGAGATCGGCGCCGTCCTGGTCCATTCGCCCCGGGCGGCCACCCTGTTGGCCGGGATCCTGGCCGACCGTCCCGCCCCGCCGCCGCGCCTGCTGGCCCTCTCCGACGCCGTCGCCGCGCCCCTCCGGGCCATAGAAAACTCGAAGATCGCCGTCGCCCCGTTTCCCAACGAGACTTCCCTGCTTAATCTGCTTTGAAAGCCGCCAAGGCTGGCCGGAACGATTCGACTCACCGATGACCGCGCAAGACACCGACGACATCACCCCGCCCCGCGATCCGGCCGCCTTCGCCAGGCCCAGGGGACGCGGCATCGGCATCGTCGCCATCATCGCCCTGTGCGTGATCTGCGTCGCGCTGGGCTTCTCCGGAAAGCAGATCGCCGACTGGCTCGCGCCCCGGGAGGCGGCCCAGCCGCAACCCATCCTCGCCGCGCCGCCCGCGCCTGAGCGACCGGCCAGCGCCCCTTCCCTGCCCCTGGCCGGCGCGCCGTCCC
>VYLE01000857.1_pt1 | contig 10952 bp, 11 predicted proteins | sample 5114391 | NCBI WGS metagenome assembly VYLE01 (sample SAMN12291771, study PRJNA351875) | freshwater metagenome | isolation source: freshwater lake | place: USA: Michigan, Kent Lake | collected 2013-08-15
ACCTCGACACGGGCGCCCGCGATCATGTCCTCCAGATTCCGCCCCGACAGCGCGCCGTAGGACGGATAGCTCGACACGTCGAACAGCACATGGCCCTCGGCGGCATAGGCGCTGCCGGCCTCGAGGATCGCCCCGATCTGGCGAACGATCGCGTCCATATGGCCGGTCACGTGCGGCGCGATGTCGGGCGGCGACACGTTCAGCGCCGCCATGTCGGCCAGATAGGCGGCCTCGTAGCGGGCCGTCACCTCGCCGATCGGCACGCCCTCCTTCGCCGCCTTCTGATTGATCTTGTCGTCCACGTCGGTGACGTTGCGGGCATAGACCACCGCGTCGGGGCCATAGGTCCGGCGCAGCAAGCGCACCAGCACGTCGAACACCACAGGCGGCCGCGCGTTGCCGATGTGGGCGTAGTCGTAGACCGTGGGCCCGCAGACATAGAGCGTCACCCGCTTCGGATCGCGCGGCGTGAACGCCCGCTTCTCGCGTCTCAGGGTATCGTGCAGAAAAAGCGTCATTGTGAAGCGGAGCCGTGGGTTTTCTTGCGGGACGGGCGGCTCGTCCCATATAGCCGTCATGGGTCGGCGAACAGCCGCCCGACGGAAAAGGGAGCGCGGCGCGCGTCAATCCGGGGCCTTCGCCCCGGCGCCACTAGGCCGCTGAACATCTTTCATGGACGCTTTCGCCTCCAAGCCGGTTCTCGTCGGCAACGATCCCCTGTCGCTGCGCCCCTCGCGCGAAGAGGCGCTGAAGGCCGTGCGGACGCTTCTGGCCTGGGCCGGCGACAACCCGGATCGGGAAGGCCTGAAGGACACGCCCAAGCGCGTGGTCGACGCCTACGCCGAATGGTTCGAGGGCTATGACGCCGATCCGGCCAAGGAGCTGTCGCGCACTTTCGAGGACGTTCAGGGCTACGACGACATGGTCCTGCTGCGCGACATCGAGGTCGAGAGCCACTGCGAGCACCACATGGCGCCGTTCCTGGGCAAGGCCTACGTCGCCTATCTGCCCACCGAGAAGGTCGTCGGCATCTCCAAGATCGCGCGCGTGGTCGAGATCTTCTCCAAGCGGCTGCAGACCCAGGAAGTCCTGACCAACCAGATCGCCCAGTCGATCGAGGACCACCTGAAGCCCGCGGGCGTGGCCGTGCTGATCGACGCCGAGCACCAGTGCATGACCACGCGCGGCGTGCACCACCGCCATGTGTCGACGATCACGACCCGCTTCACCGGCGCCTTCAAGTCCGATCCGGCCCTGACCGAGCGGTTCCTCAAGCTCGCCAGGGGCTGACGTTCGCTCCACGGGCGAAATGTGAGCGCGACGGAACCCGGTTCGACCGGAGACCGCTTTACAAGCCCGGCGGCAGACGCCAAGAACCGTCCGAAGCCTTGAACACGCTCGCGCTCATGCGCGGCCAGTATGGAGACGAGACATGGGCGCCAAGCTCGGCGGTTCGGACGACGGCAAGACGATCTCGCAGAACAGCGACATCAACGTCACGCCCTTCGTCGACATCATGCTGGTGCTGCTGATCATCTTCATGGTCGCCGCGCCGCTGGCCACCGTGTCGATCAAGCTGGACCTGCCGCCTGCCACGCCGCCGACGGACGCGGAGCCCAAGGAACCCGTCTACATCACCATTCAGGAATCCGGCTCGATCTTCATCGCCGATCGCCAGTCGACCATCGAGACTCTGGCCGACGACGTCTGCGTCGCCGTGGGCAACCCCACCGGCCGCGGCTGCCAGGAGGAGCGCGTGTTCGTGCGCGCCCAGCCCGAGGTGCGCTACAACCAGTTCATGGAGGTCATGAACGACCTGCAGGAGAACGGCTTCTTCAAGGTCGGCCTGCTGAACGAAGACATCGAATAGGCCGGACGAGAGCCGGACGCGATAAAGGCCGCGCCCCCGAGGGACGCGGCCTTTTCTCTTTCAGGGTCGGGACGCCTAGTGGCGCTTGTCGCCGTCGCGGATGGCGTCCTTGACGCCGCCGACGGTGTTCTGGACCTTGCCTTCGACCTTGTCGGCGCGGCCTTCAGCCTTCAGCTTCTCGTCGCCGGTGAGCTTGCCGATGCCTTCCTTGATGGAACCGCCGACCTGTTTGGCGGCGCCTTCGATGCGATCGTGATCGGGCATGTCTTCGTTCCTATTTGTCGACGGCGCCGGGATGGCGACGCTTCGGCGGGAACAGCGATCTGGACCGGCAAGCGGTTCCGTACGGCCGCGCTTGGCTCAACGCCTGAGCCATGCGGCCACCGCCCAGGCATGGGCGTCGTGCCGAAGCTGCGCGAGCGCCGTACGGGGGTGCAGCCACACCAGTTCGTGGTCGGCCTCCACCTTGCGCTGCGGCTCCACGGCGACCATTCGCGCCACCCAGAAGCCGCCGACGTTGTTGACCGGCTGTCCATCGGACCTGCGGAAGTACTGGCCCGCTTCGGCGAGGCGGTCGACAGGCTGAACGATCATTCCGGTCTCTTCGACGAACTCGCGCACGAGCGCCTGGTCCTCGGTCTCGCCGCCGTCGATCGCTCCTCCGGGGAGGTCGAAGTACGGTTCGTCCCGGGTCACACGGACACAGGCGAGCTTCTCGTCATGGAAGACCAGGCCGAAGACGGCGGGGCGAACCGCATAGGCGAGACCGGCCTCGGCCACGCCGAACTGCAGCGCCGGCGTCACAGATCGAAGGCGAGCCGCGCGCGCACGCCCTTGTGCGCCTGGTCGAACTCGATGGCCGAGCGGAGGCCAGAAGCCATGGCCGTGATGATCTTCCCGCCGAGCCCAGTGCCCTTGGGCGTGCCTTCGCCTAGCCCGGGACCGTCGTCTTCCACGGTCAGGATGGCGCGGCGACCTTCGCTGTCGGGCTCCAGGGTGACGCGAATCTCGCCGCCCTGGCCCGGCTCGTAGGCGTACTTCACGGCATTGGTGATCAACTCGGTGACGACCACGCCCAGCGATACCGCCTGATCGGTCGAAACCCAGATCGGTTGAGCCTTCAACGAGATCGTCGGGGCGACGCCTTCGGGCCCGACGGACTTGCCCAGCTCTTCCACGAGACCTTCGAGATAGGCGTCGAGCTCGACTCGCTCCATATCGCCGGAGGTGTAGAGGCGCCGGTGAACATGGGCGACGGCCTCGATCCGGGCCTGCGCCTCCCGCAGCGCCGCGCGCGCGCCGTCGTCCGACAGGTGTCGCTGCTGCAACGACATGAAGCTGGACACCAGCTGGAGCGAGTTGCCGACGCGGTGGTTGACCTCTCTCAGCATGGCCTCGGCCCGGTCGCGCGCGAGCCGCACCTGCTCCTGGGCCTCCTCGTTCTCACGTTGCAGACGACGTCGCAGCAGCGCGTCCTCGAGCGCCGAGCGCAACAGGGAGGTGAAATCCTCCGAGACGTCCTTGATGACGTAATCGGCGGCGCCGGCGCGGAGCGCGGCCACGGCGATGCGGCCTTCCTGGGCTCCCGTCACATAGACCACGGGCGCCGGCGCCGGCCGATCAAGGATGTCGGGCAATACGTCCAGGCCGTCGCGGCCGGGCATGTAGTGATCCAGCGCGACGATGTCGAAGTCGCCGTTGTTCAGAAGCTCAAGCCCGGCGTCGCCGTCGGGGGCCAGAGTGACGTCGTAACCGTGACGGCCGAGTTCCTTCTGCACGAGCCGCGACAGGCCGCGGTCGTCATCGATGTAGAGCAGCCGAATGAGCGGCTGGGCGTCGGTCATTCGATCTCCGGCGCCTGCATCACCGACAGGAACAGACCCAGCTGCCGAATGGCGGCGGCGAAGCTTTCGTAGTCGACCGGCTTGGTGATGTAGACGTTGCAGCCCAGGTCGTAGCAACGCTGGATCTCGGTCTTGTCGTCAGTGGTGGTCAGAACGACCACGGGCGCGCGACGCAGACGCTCGTCGCGCTTCACCTCCGCCAGGATTTCGGTGCCCTGCATGTCGGGCAGGTTCAGATCAAGCAGGATCAGCAGCGGCCCGTTGGCCAGCACTTCCTGGGAGAACAGATAGTCCAGCGCCGGCTGGCCCGCGTCGAAGTGGACGATCTCGTTGGAGATGTTTGCGCGGCGGATGTTCTTCTCGATCAGCTTGGCGTGACCGTGGTCGTCCTCGACCATCAGGATCTTGACGGGTGTGCTCACAGGGTGTCTCCGACCTCGTCGAGGATCAGGCGTTTCGGAAATTTCAGGCGGAAAGTCGAGCCTTCTCCAAGAACCGATTCGACCGCGATGTCGCCGCCGAGACGGCGAACGCTGTTGCGCACGAACGCCAGTCCCAGCCCTTCGCCGGGTCGGTCCTGGCGACCGGAGCGCCGGAACAGCTCAAATATCCGCTCATGATCCTTGGGTGCGATGCCCCGGCCGTTGTCGACGACCTCATACTCCACCCAGCCGCCGGGCACCTCGCGCCCGCGCACCTCGATCCGACCGGGGCGACTCGGGTCCAGATACTTCACAGCGTTGTCGATGAGATTGCCCATGATCTGCTCGATGGAGAGCCGGTCGTTCTCCATTTCCGGCAATTCTCCGACCGCGATTTCCGCATCCGCCCGATCCAGCTGGTGCGCCACGCTGTCGGCGATCCGGCGGACCATGTGCGTCATGTCCAAGGTCTCGGGCGTCAGGTTGCGTCGACCTTCACGCGACAGTTTCAGGATTGCGTTGATCAGCCGGTCCATCTTCTCGGTGGAGGCGCGGATGAAGCCGATGGCCTCCGGAATATCCTCGCGGATTGCGGTGATCACGGCCCGATCCACCGAGCGCTCCACCTCGGCGCTGGCTAGGGCACTCTCAAGGGTCTTGCCTGCTTGGTCGAGCTCAGCCGTGTAGCCCATCACGTTGACCAGCGGTGAACGGAGATCGTGACTGACAATGTAGGCGAAGCGCTGAACCTCCTCGTTCGCCCGGGTCAGGGCGGCGGTGCGGTTTCGGATCGTCTCCTCCAACCCGGCGTTGATCCGATCAAGCTCCTTCTGCTTGTCCTGCATCTCGTTCAAGTATCGACGCACCAGCAGGAAGACGATCCCGGCCAGCACAAGGATCAGCAGGCCTGCGACCGTGTTGACCGCGCTGGTGAAGGCGGCCGAGCCTTCGGATCGCGCGGTGGCCTCGGCCAGTTCGCCGCCGATCCGCTGATCGACATCGCCGAGCGCGGCGTCCAGCTCGCGCATCAGCCGCTGCCCCTCCCCGGCGCGCACGGCCTGGATGGCCTCCAGCGCCCGACCCTGGCGATACAGCTCCAGCGTCCGATCCATTTCCAGGATCTTTTCCCGCGACAGCCGCGTGACGATCTCGGCGTCGCCTTGGCCTTCGCTGTCGGTGGCGATGCGGGCCCTGAACTGGTCCAGCAGGCTCTGCTGGGCCGAAATGGCAGCGCGGTAGCTCAGCAGAAAGTCCGACTGACCGGTCAGCAGATAGCCCCTGTGCGCGGTCTCTGCGTCCTTGAGGTTCAGCGACAGGATGCGGCCGGATCGCCGCGCCTGCCACTGGGAGTCGACCGCCTCGTTGAACTGGGCCGTTCTCTGCACCAGCACGAAGGTGCTGAGATTGGCCAGCAGCAAGGCCCCCAAGGCCACAGCCAGGGCGAGCACGATGGAACGGCCAAGCGTGCGCTCTCGGGCGAACCGGTTCAGCTGGCCAAGGACATCACGGATCGCGGCGCGCATTTCAGCCGTGCTTGAACGGTCGCCGGCGGACTGTCCAGCTTGGCCTTAAGCGGCGCAACCTGTGCAAGTTGAAGGCATTGAGTAAACAGCTGTGCCATATCGGGAGGCGTCGATGGTCTGGTGGTGGTGGATCGTGCCGGCGGCGGTGGCGGCGCTGGGCGCCATCTGGTTTCTGCTCGCCTTCATCGGCCTGTTTCGAGGCCGGATTCTGAGCGGCCTGTTCGGCGGCGTTGCCGGCGCCGCTTTGCTGGCGGCAGCGTCCGTCGCGGTCCTGCTGGGTCAAAACGCCCAGACCTATGCACGCCTGACTTATGAGCAACCGGTGGCGACGCTGGCGACCCGACAGTTGGCCCCGCAGTACTTCGAGGTCACCGTGACCCAGCCTGGCCCTGACGGAGCCGAGCGGACCGCCGTCTTTCCCGTCAACGGCGACGAATGGCGCGTCGAAGCACAGGTGCTGCGCTGGAAGCCGTGGGCGAACATGCTCGGCCTGGACGCCCAGTACCGACTCGACCGCCTGTCGGGCCGCTACCAGAACATCGAGCAGGAACGCAACGGCGCCCGCAGCGTCCACGCCCTCTCCAGCGACGCCGATCCCGATGGCCTGCCTTGGTCCCTGTCGCTTTGGGACACCGCACGAGAATATCGTCGCTACATCGACGCCGTGGACACGCTCTACGGCTCGGGCGCCTACATGCCGATGGCCGACGGGGGGACTTATGAGGTCTGGATGACCCAGTCCGGTCTGATCGCCAGGCCGACGAACGCGGCGGCGATGGCCGGGTCTGCCGGTGGCTTGGTGCGCGTGAACTGAGCACCCTCTAGGGGCGTCTTTGGCGCACCGCAGCATCGCGATTGATGACGATGCGGGAAATCCCTATATCAGCGCCCTGCGAGCGGGGGCCTATCGCCCCGCGTCACGACTGGACCGCACTCCCCATGCTGGTCACCCTGATGAAGGCCAAGCTGCACCGCGCGACGGTGACCCAGGCCGACCTCGACTACGAAGGCTCCATCGCCATCGACGGCGATCTGCTGGACGCCGCCGGCATCTATCCGCACGAGCAGGTCGATGTGCTGAACATCACCAACGGCGCGCGCTTCACCACCTACGCCATCGAGGCGCCGCGCGGGTCCAGGGTGATCGGCGTCAACGGCGCGGCCGCGCGGCTGGTGCAGAAGAACGACAAGGTGATCGTCGTCACCTACGGCCAGCTGCCTGCGGAAGAAGCCCGCCAATGGTCGCCCACCGTCGTCCTGCTGGACGACGATAATCGGGTGAAGGCGGCGGCCTAGATCGACTGAAGCGGGGCCGACGCCCAAGCGGCGCGGAGCCGTTCCAGCCGCGCCTCATCCGCATCGAAGACGAGATTCCCGATCGCGGCGACCGCGCAGGCGGGCGTCGCGCTGTTGCAGATGAAGGCGCCGTCAAAGGCGGACAGGTCGATCATGCGGATCGGACGGGTCCGTGACGACATCCCCTGCTCCTTCAGGCCTTGCTCGATCAGCGCCTGAGCGACTCCGACTAGCATGGGCGCCTTCGGCCAAACCACTGTGTCGCCGACCAGGAAGCCGATGTTCCAGAGGCTGCCTTCCGAAATGAGGCCGTCGCCGTTCACGTAGAGGGCGTCGTCGAAACCCGCCTGACGCGCTGTGCGCCGAGCGTGGATCGCCTCGATGGTCGCGGTGTGTTTGTGCTCCGGCAGCAGGCGGGTGTGGGTCTGAGGCTGTAGCCGCAGGGTCGTCGCCAGCGGCGGCGGGGGCGGGTTTACGGTTGTCAGCACGCGAGGCCGCACGACCACATCGGGCGTCCTCGCCCAGATGTCTGGTGAGAACAGCCCGATCCTCAGCCAGGCGTCGGTCCCATCGCCGAGCGCTGTGCGCATGTAGCGGCGAAGATCATCCTCGTGAACCAGGTCACCGAACAGCGCGGTCGCAGAGGCGGCAAGCCGCGCCAAATGTAGGTCGAGCCCGCGCACGCTACCCGCCTCAACACGGAACGAGGTATAGGCCCCGTAGTTCGTCATGGCGAAGTAGGCGAGGTCTTCTGTCGCAGGCGGTAGGCCGTCGATCAGGATCATGATTCCTCCCCCTCTGGGAGAGGAGCCCCTAAGCCTCGCCACCCTCGCCCTCAACCTCGGCGTCGTCGCCGCCGCTGTCCGCCAGGCGCTCAACCGAGACGACCCGTTCGCCCTCGGCGGTGCGGAACACCGTCACGCCTTGCGAGGCGCGCCCGACGATGCGGATCTGCGCGACCGGCGTGCGGATCATCTGCCCGCCCGAGGTCACCATCAGCAGGTCGTCGCCCTCCTCGACGGGGAAGGCGGCGGCGAGACGGTTGCCCGCGCGCCCCCCCAGGCCGTGGGCCGTCAGCCCCTGCCCGCCCCGACCCGTGCGACGATACTCATAGGCCGAAGACCGCTTGCCGAAGCCGGTCTCGGTGACCGTCAGGATGAATTGCTCGGCCGCGCCGAGCTCGGCGATGCGCTCGACCGACAGGGCGGCGTCGCCGGAGCCCTCGGCCTCATCGTCGGCGTCCACGGCCGGCGTGTCGTCCTCCCCCTCGCCGACGGCGCGGCGCATGGCGTTGGCGTGCTTGACGTAGGCCGCCCGCTCATCCGGGGTCGCGTCCACGCGGCCGAGGATGGCCATGGAGATGACCTCGTCGCCCTCCTGCAGACGCACACCACGCACGCCGGTCGAATCCCGGCCCTTGAACACCCGGACATCGTCGGCCTTGAACCGGATGGCGCGGCCCAGAGCGGTCGTGAGGAGCACGTCGTCCTCGGCGGTGCACAGCGCCACGCCGACCATGTGGTCGCCGTCCTCCAGCTTCATGGCGATCTTGCCGGCGCGGTTCACCGTGGCGAAGTCCGACAGCTTGTTCCGCCGCACGTCGCCCGAGCGGGTGGCGAACATGATGTCGTAGTCGCCCCAGGTCGCCTCGTCCTCGGGCAGGGGCAGGACGTTCATGATCGAATCGCCCGGCTCGATCGGCAGCAGGTTGACGAACGCCTTACCGCGCGAGGTCGGGGCGCCCAGCGGCAGCCTCCAGACCTTGAGCTTGTAGGCCTTGCCGTTGGTGGCGAAGAACAGGACCGGCGTGTGAGTCGAGGCCGAGAACACGCCGACGACGGCGTCCTCGTCCTTCATCGACATGCCGGACTTGCCCTTGCCGCCACGATGCTGGGTCCGATAGGCGTTCAGCGCCACCCGCTTGACGTAGCCGCCGTGGGTCACGGTCACGACCATGTCCTCGCGCGGGATCAGGTCCTCGTCTTCCAGCTCGAAGTCGCCCTCGCCGATGACGGTGCGGCGGGGCACGGCGAACTCGTCCTTCACCGCCAGCAGATCCTCGCGGATGATGGCCAGAATGTTGGCGCGGTCCGACAGGATGGTCAGGTGGCCCTGGATGGTGTCGGCCAGGCCGCGCGCCTCGCCGAAGATGTCGTCGCGGCCGAGGCCCGTCAGACGGCTGAGCGTCAGGGCCAGGATGGCGCGGGCCTGTTCGTCGGTCAGGTTCAGCTTGTCGCCCTCGATGAGGACGCTGCGCGGATCGGCGATCAGTTCGACCAGGGCGATCATGTCGCCGACGGGCCAGGACTTGGCCTGAAGCCGCTCGCGCGCCTCCGCCGGATCGGCCGAGGAGCGGATGATGTGGATGACCTCGTCGATGTTGGCGACGGCGACGGCCAGACCGACCAGGACGTGGCCCCGGTCCCGCGCCTTGGCCAGTTCGAACTTGACCCGGCGGACCACGACCTCTTCGCGGAACTCCAGGAAGAGCTCCAGCAGCTTCCTCAGCCCCATCTGCTCGGGCCGGCCGTGGTTCAGCGCCAACATGTTGACGCCGAACGACGACTGCATGGCCGAGAAGCGCCACAGCTGGTTCAGCACGACGTCGCCGGACGCATCGCGTTTCAGCTCGATGACCAGCCGCATGCCCTGGCGGTCGGACTCATCCCTGACGTCGGAGATGCCCTCGATGCGCTTCTCGCGCACCATCTCGGCGATGCGTTCCTGAAGCGTCTTCTTGTTCACCTGATAGGGCAGCTCGGTGACGATGATCGCCTCGCGGTCCTTGCGGATCGTCTCGATGGTGGCGACGCCGCGCACCATGACCGAGCCCCGACCGTCGCGCAGCGCGTTCCTCGCCCCCGTGCGGCCCAGGATCTCGCCGCCGGTCGGGAAGTCCGGGCCGGGCACCAGATCCAGCAGGGCGTCGTCCGACACATTCGGGTCGTCCAGCAGGGCCACGGCCGCGTCGATCACCTCGCCCAGATTGTGCGGCGGGATGTTGGTGGCCATGCCGACGGCGATGCCGCCCGCGCCGTTGACCAGCAGATTGGGAATGCGGCTGGGCAGGACGACGGGCTCCAGCCGGGCGCCGTCGTAGTTTTCCTGAAAGTCGACCGTGTCCTTGTCGATGTCGGCGACCAGGGCCTCGGCGGCCTTGGTCATGCGGCTCTCGGTGTAGCGCATGGCGGCGGGCGGATCGCCGTCGACCGACCCGAAATTGCCCTGGCCGTCGATCAGCATCAGCCCCATGGAGAAAGGCTGGGCCATGCGCACCATGGCGTCGTAGATCGCCCCGTCGCCGTGCGGGTGATAGCGACCCATGACGTCGCCGACGATGTTCGCCGACTTCACATACTTGCGGTCCGAGGTCCGGCCTTCCTCGTGCATCGCATAGATGATGCGGCGGTGGACGGGTTTCAGGCCGTCGCGCGCGTCCGGCAGGGCGCGCGACACGATCACGCTCATGGCGTAGTCGAGGTACGAACGCTTCAGTTCGTCCTCGATGGTGATGATGGCGATGTCGCCCGAATCGGATGGGCCGGACGGTCCTCCGCTGGCGGGCGGAAGGTCGTCGTCGATGGGTTCGTCGGTCAAGGAAATCGGGGCTCAGACAGCCGGAATCGGAACGTGATCCTCTGTCGCGTTTTCTAGCATCCGGGGGCCTGTTAGGCAAAGTTTCACGGCCGTTTTCCCCGCCCTCGGACCCGCCGCACAAGGACGAAATCATGCGCCCAGAAACGCGAACCGCCGCCCTCGCCGCCGCCTTGGTCTTCAGCCCGCTGACGGCCTGCGCCAGCATGGGATCCGAGGGCCCAGCGATGCGCGCCACGCCGGGCGATTTTGGCGAGGCGACGCTTGTGAACGCGCAGGGCCGCAACATCGGACGGGCCACCTTCCGCCAAGGCGCGACGGGCTTGCTGATCCGCATCGAGGCGACCGGAATGACGCCCGGCTGGCACGGGGTTCACATCCACGCGACCGGGGAATGCGCCGC
>VYLE01002110.1_pt1 | contig 10926 bp, 10 predicted proteins | sample 5114391 | NCBI WGS metagenome assembly VYLE01 (sample SAMN12291771, study PRJNA351875) | freshwater metagenome | isolation source: freshwater lake | place: USA: Michigan, Kent Lake | collected 2013-08-15
TCGTTCAGCAGACGGGCGCGGGCGCGGCCTCTCGCCTCCTCGGCGGGGGCGACGGGGGCGCGGAACCACGGGCGGACGGTGGCGCGATCGATTTCGGCGCGCTCCAGAAGGCGCTTGAGCGCGCCTTGAGGGTGGGGCTCGTCGACCTTGGCCCAGGCGGCCTCGGCGAGGTCGATGTCCAGACCGGGCAGGACGACGCAGCCTTGGGGCGCTTTCGCCACGGCCCTCAGCACGTCGGCGGCGGCCTTCACCGTGCCGGTCGATCCGGCGGTGATGACGTGACCCGTCGGCGGCGTTTCAGCCCACCGGTTCGCCAGCAGCCGCAGCAGTCGGGTGCGACGCCAGCTGGCGTCGACCAGACCCATGGCCTCCAGCCGCTTGGGCCACGCCTCGACCGCGAGCCCCAGGAACTCGGCCGAGGCCTGCCAGTGTTCGGCCAGATCGTCGGGGGCGAGCGTCGCCACGCGCTCCGGGGCCTCCACCTCCTCGATGTGGCAGGAGTCGAGGAAGCGGCCGAGCGCGTCGGCGAGCTCCAGCGCGCGCAGCGGCGGATGGCCGGGCAGGTGGTCCTCGACGATTATGCGCGCCATTTCGAACCGCCGCGTCAGGGGCGCGATCGCGGGCGGCAGATCGAGACCCAGTTCGCCGGGCGAGAACGGCGGCTCGTCCTCCTCCAGATCGCCCAGCGGCCGGACCTGGGGCAGGAGAACCGGGCGGCCCTGGCTCTGGGTCGCAAGCGCTGCTCCGAACGCCCGCGCCGCGCGGCGGTTGGGCAGCAGGATGACCGCGTCCGACAGGGTCTCCGGCGGTCTGTCGCCGAGCCAGTCCAGCACGCCCGCCGCCAGGTCCTCGAGGAACGGCCGGTGCGCCGGAATGGCGAACCAGCGCTTGCCTTGGTCGGCGAAGGGGTCGAAGCGGCTCGTCATCCTTCGATATCGAGGCGCGGAGCGTGATGGCCGGGCGGAGCCTGAACCGGCGGGCGTGGCGGTTCACCGGCCAGCCGCGCCTCGGCCTCGTCGCGGGCCTGGGGGTCGCCGACGTGCATCCACTCGCCATCGAGCACGCAGCCATAGAGCCGCCCCGCCGCCGCCGAGGCGCGCCACAGGGGGCTGAGCGAAAACGGGCCGTCCGGCCCGCCGTCGGCATAGTCCGGCCGGGTGATGTGCAGACCCATATAGGCGAAGGGCGCGGACGCCGCGTCGCCCCGGAAGGTCAGGCGGCCATCATCGGCCAGGAAGAAGTCGCCGTCGCCTTCGAAGCCGATGGAGCCTTCGCGCCGGGCCAGCAGCAGGCAGGCGTCCATCTTCACCGGGTCCCACAGGCGGGCCAGGTCGGCGAGGGCGTCGCCCCGGTCGATCCAGACGCTGTCGATGTTGGCGACGAAGACGGGATCGTCGCCGAGCAGGGGCTTGGCTTTCTTCAGGCCGCCGCCGGTCTCCAGAAGTTGCTCCTGTTCGTCGGAGATCAGGATGCGGGGCCATTCCCGCCCGAACAGGTGGTTGACCAGCCGCCCGGCGAACCAGTGGACGTTGACCACCGCCGTCGTCACCCCCGCCTCGGCCAGCCGATCCAGCACATGGTCGATCAGGGCCCGACCGCCGACTTCGACCAGCGCCTTGGGACGGTCTTCGGTCAGGGGACGCATGCGGGTACCCAGCCCAGCGGCCAGCACCATGGCGGTCTTGGGCGCATTCGGCGGCATCGTCATTGGCGCACCTCGACAGGAACGTGGCGGTCGAACCAGCGGGCGACGCCCGCCAGTCCCGGCTTCTCCAAGTTGCGGTTAAGATGGGCCCACATACGCGGCATGAAGCCCGCATAGCGCGGCTTGCCGTCGCGCGCGATCAGTCGGGCGAAGATGCCGAGGATGCGCGCCTCGTTGAGCGCCGCGAGGCCGGCATAGCCGCGCAGGAAGGCCTCCCGGTCAGACACATCGGCCACCGCGAAGTAGCGGGCGAGCGCCTCGGTCTCCAGCTCCGGCGAGACGTCGCGGCGGGCGTCCTGAAGGAGGGAGTGTAGATCCCAGGACGGATGCGCCCGCACCGCGTCCTGGAAGTCGATCATGCCGACGCGGGCGACGCCGTCGCGCTCCGGCAGCCAGATCAGGTTTTCGGCGTGATAATCGCGGTGCGCCATCACCGAAGCCCCCGCCGCGCCCTCGGCCACGATCGGAGCCCAGGCCTCCCGCCACTCGCCGATCGCCTGGTCGTCGAAGCGGAGCTCGGGCCGCAGCCGGGGCAGCCATTCGACGAACAGGTCCGCCCCGCCCTGAAGCGCGGTCTCGTCGTAGGTCTGGAGCGGCCAGTCACCCGCCGGGCCTTTCAGGGCAGAGGGGGCGTCCGCCGCGTGCAGACGGGCCAGCGCCTCGACGGCGGCGAGGTAGAGCGGCGTCTCGTCCTGACCGTCCTCGATCACCCGCGCGAAGACCCCCTCGCCGAAATCCTCCAGCACCGCCAGGCCGGCTGGGGCGTCCAGCGCGGGCATGTCCGGCGCCGACAAACCCACCGAACGCAGGTGGGCGGCGACGGCGGCGAAGGCCTCGATCCGTCCGGCCGAAAGGCGGGCGATGGCGTTCCAGCCTTCGGCCCGGCGCCGCTCGGGCGACCAGGACGGATCGGCGGGCGGGCTTTCGGCGCTCGCCGCCTGATCCATCAGCATCAGCGACGGTCCGTCGGCGGGGAACAGCCGCTCGTAGCGGCGGGTCGAGGCGTCGCCCGGAAGGGGTTCGCGCCGCGCGTCGGCCAGCCCCGCCGCCGCCAGGAAGGCGCGGCGTTCGGCCTCGCGATCAGGGTTCGCCTCAGTCATTCCAGCCTTCGATCAGTCGTTCGATCTTCCATGCCCATGCCCCTACGCCAGAAACGGTCGCATCGCGGCCGCGGCGGGCTTCGGACAGCGAAATCGTCAGCCGGTCGGGGCCCAGCGCCCGAGCCAGATCGCCGCCTAGCCGCTCCGGCCATTCGATCAGGGCCGCGCCCACGTCCAGCGCCTCGTCCAGCCCGATCTCGCGCGCCTCCTCCGGCCGCTCCAACCGATAGAGATCGAAGTGGGCGATGGGCGGGTCGGTCTCGTAGAACTGGACCAGGGTGAAGGTCGGGCTCGGAACGTCCTCGTCCGGACCGGCCAGGGCGCGGATCAGGCCCCGCGCGAGCGTCGACTTGCCCATGCCGAGCGGCCCGTCCAGCAGCACCGCCTCGCCGGGCGCCAGAAGAGGCGCGACGGCCTGGCCGAGCCGCGTCGTCGCCGCCTCGTCGTCGAGCCGAAGAGTCTTCACGCGAAGTCCGCGTCGGGCTGGGTCGGCAGAACGCGCTCGGTGAAAGCCTTCAGCGCATAGGTCGCCCGCGTCGCGTCGATGTCCAGGCGCGAAGGCGGGATCGGCCTTCCGACGTTCAGTCGAAAGGGCTTCTTTCGCTTGTTCAGCAGCTCGTGGAACAGGGTCACATCCCTCAGTTCCTGGCTGAAGCGGTCGAACAGATGGAACAGGGTCGAGGTCGGGCCGGTCACGTGGATCGGCACGATCGGCGCATCGTACTTCCGGGCCAGGGAAGCGGCTGTCGGGGCCCAGTCCGGGTCGGTCAGCTGGCCGTCCTTGCCGACCCGGGCCAGGCGTCCGGCGGGAAACAGGACGACGCACCGCTCGGCCTCGAAGGCAGCGCGGGCGGCGTCCAGCGTCGCGCGGGTCTTCTCGCGGCTTCGCTTGTCGACGACCCACTCCACGGGAATGACCACCTCGGCCAGGCGCGGCGAAACCCTCAGCGCGTCGGCGTTGGCGAAGTAGATGGCGTCGGCGCGACGCTTGCGGATGGCGTCATAGACGGCGATCCCGTCGGCGATGCCGGTCGGATGATTGGCCACGACGATGCAGCGAGCAGACCGGAGACGTGATCCAAGGCCGCCTGTCCCGACATCGGACCGATGGCGTCGGCCATGCGACGCGCCTTGCCGTAGCCGAGCAGCCCATAGAGCCCGGGTCGAACCAGCGGCCACAGCGGCGAAGCCGTCAGCCGCGGCGCCCGCTCGGCGATCAGCACGTCGACGATATGGCTGTCAGCCCGCTGGACCGGGACGGCGGGGGCGCTGGCGGAGGAGGGGGCGTCGACGGTCATGAACCCGTCCTTGTCGCCGCTCGCCCCAAGGCTGGCAAGCGGGGTCGACGGGGTTGCACGCGCCCGAAAACCGGGTTCAGGGTGCCGTCGCATCTTGCCGAAGGGGTCCTCATGCGCCTGCATCTCTCGTCCGCCGTGTTCGCTTTGGCTCTGGCGGCGACACCGGCGTCGGTCCTCGCCCAGGCGGCGTCGCCGTCCGGCGCGGAGGTGCAGCCGGTTCCCGGCGGGCTTTCGCTGCGGGCCCTGGCGATGATGGAGCGGGTGTCGGACCCGCGGCTGTCGCCGGACGGGCGCCAGGTGCTGTATTCCGTTCGCACCACCGACTGGGACGGCAACCGGGGCGTCAACGCCCTGTGGGTCGTGGACGTCGAGGGAGGTGAGCCCAGGCGGCTGGCGATCTCGGAAGGAGGGGCGTCTTCCGGCCGGTGGTCGGCGGACGGTTCGGCGATCTACTTCCTGTCGTCGCGCGGGGGATCGAACCAGGTCTGGCGGGCCGACGCCGGGGGCGTCTCGGCGGTGCAGCTGACGCGACTGCCGATCGACGTCGGGGCCTTTCGCGTCTCGCCGGATGGCGACGCCCTGATCCTGTCGCTGCCGGTGTTCGTCGATTGCGAAACCCTGCAATGCACGCGAGACCGCATGGACGCCGAGGCGCGCACGCCCGAAACCGTGGCCGGCTATGACCGCATGCCGCTGCGCCAGTTCGACCGGTGGAACGACGGCCGGCGCCAGCATCTGTTTCTCCAGCCGCTGAACGGATCGGGCCTCGCCGACGGGGCGCCGCGCGACCTGATGGCGGGCGTCGACGCCGACGCGCCCTCGCAGCCCCAGGGGACCGAGGACGCCTTCGTCATATCGCCCGACGGTCGCACGGTCGTCTATTCGACCCAGACCCAAGGCGCGCGGGAAGCCTTCACCAACAACGCGGACTTGTACCGGGTGTCGGTCGACGGCGGCACGGCGGTGAACCTGACCGACGACAACGACGCGCCGGACTTCGCCCCCGCCTTTTCGCCCGACGGCCGCCGCCTGGCCTGGCTGGCGGGGCGGCGCGAGAACGTCGGCGGGGATCAAGCCCGGGTCATGATCGCCGACGCCGATGGAGCCAACGCCCGGGTCCTGGTCGACGACTGGGATCGCGGCCCCGGCAGCCTTTCGTGGTCCTCGGACGGACGCGTCCTGCTGGCCACGGCGGCGGACGAGGGCGACAACCGCCTGTTCCGCATCGACGCGCGAAGCGGCGAGGTGACGGGCCTGACCGACGGGGGCTCGGTATCGGCGGTCGACAGCCGCGCGGGCGTCACCGTCTATGCCCATGACGGCTTCGACCGGCCGACCCAGATCATGAGCGGCTTCGGCGAGGACGCCATCCCCCTGACGGCCCACAATCGAGAGGCGATGCAGGCGCTGAACCTGCCGGTCGCCCAGTTCTTCGCCTTTCCGGGATGGAACGGCGAGCGGGTGACAGGGTGGGTCTTCCAGCCGGTCGGCTATCAGGAAGGCCGGCGCTATCCGGCCGTCTATCTGATTCACGGGGGGCCGAAGTCGCCCTGGACCGACAGCTGGTCCTATCGCTGGAACCCGCACACCTACACCTCGGCCGGCTATGCGGTGGTGATGGTCAACTTCCACGGGTCGCCGGGGTTCGGCCAGGCTTTCACGGACGCCATCAACGACCACTGGGGCGACCGGCCGCTGGAGGATCTGCAGAAGGGCTGGGCCGCGGCGCTGTCGGCCAATCCCTGGATCGACGGGGACCGCGCCTGCGCGCTCGGCGCCTCCTACGGCGGCTACATGGTCAACCTGATCGCCGGCCAGTGGAACGGGCCGTGGGACTGCCTGGTCAACCACGCCGGTGTCTTCGACGTGCCCCAGCTGATGAACGCCATGGATATCGGCACCTTCATCTGGGAGTTCGGCGGCCCGTCGTGGGAGCGCATGGAGCTTTACCGGCGCTTCTCGCCCGGCGACTATGTGTCGGAGTGGGAGAAGCCGATGCTGGTGCTGCACGGCTCGCGCGATTTTCGGGTGCCGCTGGAGCAGGGCCTGGCGACCTTTTTCCCCAGCCGCTTCGTCCACGTGCCGGACGAGAACCACTGGATCCTGAAGCCCCGGAACTGGGTCGACTGGCAGCGCGAGATTCTGGACTGGACCGCCCGCTGGACCGCCGAGCCGTGAGCGGTTCGCCGACGCTTTCGTGTCCGCTCGGGCGGTGCTAGGCCGACCTCTTCATCCGCCTGCGGAGCCTGTCATGCGTTCAGTCCTTCTCGCCGCCGTCGCCTCGCTGTCGATGGTCGCCGCCACCGCCGCGGCGGCCCAGAGCCCGACGGAGCCCGCGCAGGCGGCAACCACGCGCGCCTTCACCTACAACGACATGCTGGTCGCCAATCGCCTGTCGGATCCGCGCGTCTCGCCGGACGGTCGCCACGTCGTCTACGCGGTGCGGGCGACCGACATGGACAACAATCGCGGCGTCACCAGCCTTTACATCCAGAGCCTGGACGGGGAGGGGGAGCCACGTCGTCTGGCGATTTCGGACGGCGGGGCCAACACCGCGCGCTGGGGCTCGGACGGGGCGCTCTACTTCCTGTCGGGCCGTTCCGGGACCAGCCAGGTGTGGAAGAGCGACGCCACTGGCGCGGCGGCGAACCAGGTCACGAACCTGCCCGTCGACGTCAACGCCTATCGCCTCAGCCCGGACGCGTCGAAGATCGCGGTGTCCCTGGCCGTCTATCCGCAGTGCGACGACCTGGCGTGCTCGGTCGCGCGCGGCGAAGAAGCGGCGGCGCGCAAGTCGACCGGCCAGGTCTATGACCGGATGTTCGTGCGCCACTGGGATACGTGGAACGACGGGACCCAGAACCACCTGTTCGTCGTCAACGCCGACGGCTCGGGCGAGCCGGTTTGGGTGACCCAGGGCTTCGACGGCGACACGCCCTCCAAACCCTTCGGCGACGAGACGGAGTTCACCTTCACGCCGGACGGGTCGGCGATCATCTTCGCCTCGCGCGAGGCCGGGAACAGCGAGCCGTGGAGCACGGATTTCGACCTGTATCGCGTCCCGACGTCTGGCGGCGAGCGGGTCAACCTGACCGAAGCCAATCCGGCCTGGGACACGGGTCCGGTCTTTTCGCCGGACGGCCGCACCCTCGCTTATCGCGCCATGGAACGGCCCGGCTTTGAGTCCGACCGCTGGCAGATCGTGCTCATGGATGTGGCCACCGGCCAGCGGCGCGAGGTGGCGGCGGACTGGGACCGCTCGGCCGACAGCCTGCAATGGTCGGCGGACGGATCGACACTCTATGTCACCCACGGCGACACGGGCCAGACGGTGCTGTCGGCCATCGACATCGAAAGCGACCGCGTGGTTCCGATCACCGGCGACGGCCATGTCTCGGCCTTCGAGCAGACGCCCTCGGGCTTCGTCTTCGCGATGGACAGCCTGACACGGCCGTCGGAGCTGTATGTGAAGACCTTCCGCGGTCGCGAGCTTCCTGTTCGCATCACGGACGTGAACCCGCAACTGGACGCCCGGCTCTTCGGCGAGGCCGAGCAGTTCAGCTTCCCCGGCTGGAACAATGAGACGGTCCACGGCTACGTCATCAAGCCGGCGGGCTACGTCGAGGGCCGCCAGTATCCGGTCGCCTTCCTGATCCACGGCGGGCCGCAGTCCAGCTTCGGCAACGCCTGGTCATACCGCTGGAACGCCATGACGTACGCGGGCGCGGGCTACGCCGTGGTCATGATCGATTTCCACGGCTCGACCGGCTACGGCCAGGCCTTCACCGACGCCATCAGCCAGCACTGGGGCGACCGGCCGCTTGAGGATCTGCAGAAGGGCTGGGCCTTCGCGCAGGAGCGCTATCCTTTCCTGGACGGCGACCGCGCCTGCGCGCTTGGCGCCTCCTACGGCGGCTACATGATCAACTGGATCGCGGGCCGCTGGAACGATGAATTCCGCTGCCTGGTGAACCACGACGGCATCTTCGACACCTTCGCCATGGGCTATTCCACCGAGGAGCTGTGGTTCACGGAGTGGGAGAACGGCGGCACGCCCTACGAGAACCCGGAAGCCTATCAGCGCTTCAACCCCGCCAATCATGTCGAGAACTGGTCCGACCCCATGCTGGTCATCCAGGGCGACCGCGATTTCCGCGTGCCCACGACCCAGGCCCTGTCGACCTTCACGGCCCTGCAACGGCGCGGGATCGAGAGCCGGTTGGTGGTCTTCCCCGACGAGAACCACTGGGTGCTGAAACCCCAGAACAGCCTGCAGTGGCACAATGAGGTGTTCCGCTGGCTGGACCAGCACCTCGAACCGCAGGACTGACCGCGTGACCGACAGTCTCACGACGCCCGACGGTCAGCTCGTCGGGCGGGTCATCGCCATGCCCGCCGACACCAACCCCGAAGGGGACATCTTCGGGGGCTGGCTGCTGGCCCAGATGGACGTCGCCGGCGCGACCCCGGCCTTCGACCTGGCCCACGGCCGCTGCGCCACCGTGGCTGTCGACGCCATGGTGTTCCACCAGCCCGTGTCGGTCGGCGACGAGGTCAGCCTGTACGCGACGGTCGTTCGCGTCGGACGCACCTCCGTCCGGGTCAAGGTCGAGGCGTGGAAGCGGCCCCGAACGGGTCAGGAGATCACCCGGGTGACGGAGGGGGTCTTCACCTATGTCGCCATCGATCAGGATCGGAAGCCCCGGCCGCTGCCGGGCCAAACTTGACCCTTCGGATGGCCGGGCCTACCTGACCGGCATGGCCATCCGTCGCATCCTGACCATCGACAACCCCGCCGACTTGGGCGTCCTCAAGCAGGTGTCGAAGCCTGTCGAGACCGTCGATGACAACGTCCGCGCGCTCATGGACGACATGCTGGACACCATGTACGACGCGCCGGGCATCGGCCTTGCCGCGGTCCAGATCGGCGACCTGCGCCGCGTCGTGGTGATGGATCTGGGCGACGGCCCGGTTCCGGAGGACGCGCCGGCCGTGCCGGAGGGTCAGGAGCCGCCCCGCGTCCCCAACCCCCGCTACTTCGTCAACCCCGAGGTGCTGTGGGCGTCGGACGAGACCTTCTGCTACGAGGAAGGCTGCCTTTCCATTCCCGAGTACTTCGATCAGGTCGAACGCCCGGCCCGCATCCGAGTCGCCTACCTCAATCGCGATGGCGAGCGGATCGAGGAGGAGATCGAGGGCCTGTACGCCGTCTGCTACCAGCACGAGCTGGACCACCTGAACGGCGTTTTATTCATCGATCACCTGTCGCGGCTGCGCAAGGACCGGGCCATGGCCAAGGTCAAGAAGACCATGCGTTCGAGGGAGGCCGCCTGATGGCTCGCCTGAAATCCTACGTCATCGATCCCGCCGGTCGCCGCCGTCTGACGCGGTCGGAAAAGATCGGCATCGGCTCGGTCGTGACCCTGGTCGGCGTCGCCGCGCTCGGCGTCATCGCAGGCGTGCTGCTGGACCGTCTGCTGGACTTCGACGACGCGCTGGACGCCGGTGGCGAATGGGACGAGGGCGGCGGGGTCTCGACCCGCTGGCAATAGTCCGCATCGAACGGTGCAACGCAACGTCACTTGACGCGAAGTCCCGCGCGTCCGATCCCGGCCCTACGCCTGACTGGAGCCGTCCATACTGGAGCCGTCCATGCCGCATGAACGCCTGTCCGTCCTGACCGCGCTCCAGGCGCAGGGCATCTGCCCGGTCTTCTACCATTCAGACCCGGAGACGGCGCTGAACGTCATCCGCGCCTGCGCGCGCGGCGGGGCGCCGGTGATCGAGTTCACCAACCGGGGCGACTTCGCCGTCGATCTGTTCGGCGAGATCGCGCGCGAGCTGTCGCGCGCCGACCCGGACATCGTGCTGGGCATCGGCTCGGTGCTGGACGCTGGCACGGCGGCGATGTTCCTGAACCGCGCCGCGCGTTTCGTCGTGTCGCCAGCCCTGGTTCCCGAGGTGGCCCAGGTCTGCAACCGCCGGATGGTCGCCTATTTCCCGGGTTGCGGCTCGGTGACGGACATCTCCAACGCCCACGCGCTGGGCTGCGACATCGTCAAGCTGTTCCCGGGCGCCAGCGTCGGCGGCCCGGACTTCGTCAAGGCCGTGCTCGGGCCGATGCCCTGGACCAAGATCATGCCGACCGGCGGCGTCGATCCCGATGCGGCGTCCATCGCCAGATGGTTCGGCTCCGGCATCGTGGCGGCGGGCATGGGATCCAAGCTGATCACCGAGGCGGCCGTCCGCGACGGCGACTGGGCCGGGATCGAGGCCTCGGTCCGGGCGGCGGTCCAGGCGGTCAGGGCGTTTCGCGCCGCCTGACCGCCTCGCGGCGCTTCACAGGCCCAGCGTCGGGTCCAGCAGGTCGAGTTCGGCCGCCGGGATGACCACCACGTCCGGGTGCGCGGCCCGCATCGGCTCGATGAACATCTGGGCGTCGCCGACCACCACCACATAGGCCTGATCCGGGTCGAGCCGTTCGGCCGCCGCGCGCATCGTCTCCGGCGTCGTGGCCCGGATGCTCGCCCCATAGCGCTCGGCCTCGTCCAGCGGCAGACCCAGCGTGACGGCGTCCGCCAGAAAGCCGCCGAGGCCGCCAGTCGTCTCGATCTGGCGCGAGAAGCCGCCGGTCAGATAGGTCTCCCGATCCGTCAGCGTCTGTTCGGCGATCGCCTCGGTGCGGACCCGCTCCATCTGGGCCAGGACCAGATCGACGACCTCGACCGCGCTCTCGTTCTTGGTCTGGGTCGTGGCGGTCAGCAGACCCGCCTCGGCGCGCGCCGGAAGCGAGGAACTGGCGCCGTAGCTCAGGCCCCGCTTG
>VYLE01001216.1_pt1 | contig 10922 bp, 9 predicted proteins | sample 5114391 | NCBI WGS metagenome assembly VYLE01 (sample SAMN12291771, study PRJNA351875) | freshwater metagenome | isolation source: freshwater lake | place: USA: Michigan, Kent Lake | collected 2013-08-15
GATTAGTTCGCTCTAGATAAAAAACAATTGACAAAAATCGCTAAATGCCTTTCTCTATAAGGGTTCCATCCCTTATAACCCCCGTCCATTGCATAACACAAACCGAAGAGCCATAAACGCACCAAAACCGTTAAAGAAACGATTGAAACGACTAAGAAAGGCACAGAAAAACCTTTCTAGAAAACAGAAGGGAAGTAAACGACGGGAAAAAGCCAGAAAACGAGGGGCTAAAATCCACGCAAAGATTAAGGACACTCACACTGATTTCTTGCATAAACTATCCACTAAAGTTGTTCGTGAAAATCAAACGATAGTTTTAGAGGATTTAAACACATCGGGAATGGTTAAAAATCGGAAGTTATCCCGTGCCATATCAGACTTAGGATGGCGTTCTTTTCGAGATATGCTATCAGCAAAATCTGATAAATATGGGCGTGATTTTCGGTTAATTTCCCGATGGGAGCCAACGTCTCAGCGATGTTCCTGTTGTGGGAATATCGGCGGTAAGAAAGCGTTAAATATCCGTGAGTGGGAATGTCTTTTCTGTGGGACTTTCCATGATCGAGACATCAATGCTGCGGTAAATATCAAGGTCGCCGGTGGGCAATCGGAGACTTTAAACGGACGGGTCGGAAAGCGTAAGACTTCTGTTAAAGAAGCCGCATCCTGTGAAGCGTTAACCCCATTGACGCGACTACCCTAAAAAGGTAGCGTGGTGAGGAATCACCGTCCGTTTACGGCGGTGAGGATGTCAACGGTTAGAAAGAGCGCAGTTTCCCCGCGACCAACCCCATTCTTCCACTCCCACGGAAATTTGCGAACCGGGACGGACATCTCCTTTCGATAAGTCTATCAGAGTCACACTGACTGCGGCGAATAGACTGCCACGATAAATCGGTTGTCCTTTGTTGTTAGTATTTTTAAAACTAAGGCTAGAAACTTGGGGGGGTTGACCGGAGCGCGTCCAGCGAATGCGCTCAAAACGTCCATTGAGAAATTCTGCCGAATAGGACCAACCGTTATTCATGCGGCCTTGACAAAAAAGCTGTTGTGTGGCTACAGTAGCAGGAATATTGACAGATAAACTCAGAAGGCTGAATGTACCGAGAGCGATCGGCAAAAATTTCATAAAAGTTGGCACTATAGGGTCAAATAATCCTATTATAAGTTCTTAGCTCGCAAATTTAACTATCGCGGCTGCGGTAAGTTCTGGTTTTTCGAGGTGGGGAACATGGCCACAGCGAGGAATCCAGACCAGTTGATTATTGGGCAAAGCCTGCTGAAATTTCTTCGCGTCTTCTGTGCCTAAAATTCGATCGTTTTCTCCCCAAATAATCAGAGTTTCTCGGTTTATTTTGCTTAATTTCGGCAAAAATGCCCCATAACCGCCACTTTTGGTAAAGGAGATTAAAGCCTCACTCCAGTGGGGACAATTCAGGTGCAGACTAGCACAGGTGCAAGCATCAACACTAGCCAAAGTTTGATCGAAATAGGCGGTACGACTGATATTTTGGCGCACGCGGGGATTGGCTAAAAAATTAGTTGCCCACTTATCGAGGGGAGAAAACATCAATTTACCCAAAACTGGGGGATTAGCTAGTCCTGCGCTGTCAATGAGGACTAATTTTGCCACTATTTCTGGGTAGGAGAGGGCAAAATCTAGGGCCACTGCACCCCCCATGGAAGCACCGACTAAAATTATCGGTTTGGCGATCGCAGTTCTCCAGAAATGGTAAAGATGGCTTTTAATAGTTTTCGGAGATACTTCTAAATCTGGGTATCGCTCAGTAAAACCGAAGCCGAGCAGATCTATCGCCCAAGTTTCCCTATTTTGGCAGAGGAAAGGTAGTAAACGCCGAAATTCCAGCAGGGAACTATCAAAACCGTGCAGGAGGAGAAAAGGCGGTTGACCTTGCCCTTGTTGACTATAGGTAGTTAGAATCGATCGGGGATAGATGGGGCTATCGATGGCAATTTGCTGGATATTTTCGAGGAGAGCAAGGGAGGTATCTTCGCTCAATCCCTCGCTAACAGTGGGTAAAAAGTTAGGATAATTCACGGATGAGGGGGACAGTTTTTTCTAGAGTTTCCGAACATCGGCGTTGATTTTATCAGCCTGTATCCAAGATTTCCGGTCAAAAAAACCCAGGCTGATAACTGATAGCTGAAAGTTATCTTAATAGCTAATTTCGAGGGTGACAGCAGCGCGCAGGGTTTGTTCCCCTCCGATAACCGGGCTACTGGCAGCATCGGCACTCCGACTCCGAAAAACCGCTTCTGAGCGAGCTATTGGCACGGGATTACCTGTATTACCCACTTGGATAGAAACCGTTTCTTTCGCCACTAAACCGAGGGCTTGTAACACGATTGTGGCCTGTTCTCTAGCTTGTTCCGTGGCTTTGATGAGAGCGGTTCTTTGGGCAGCTGCGATCGCTGATTCCCCAGCAGTAAAACTGACCCCATCGATGCGTGTTGCCCCGACTTTCACCGCTTCATCGATTAAAATCCCCGCTTGGGCTATATCGATCTGAAAACTAATCAAATTAGCCCCGATATAACCGATTAAACGTCTTTGGTTGTTGCTGAAGTCGTAATTGGGCTGTAAACTGATGCCGGTGGTTTCCAATTTTTCCACTTGACGGGAACGGAGAAATTTAACCACCGCATCGCTACGATTGGCGGTTTCCCGCTGCACTTTCCCCGCTTCTTTGCCTTGAACTTCTACCCCTAAGCGCACTACTGCTTGAGAAGTGGCGATATTTTCTATTCCTTCCCCCGTCACGGTAATTGTCCTCAATTCTCTTTCGTTTGCGTAACTAGGCATAACTAATCCGGTGTTGATGAGGATAAGGGACAGCAAAAAAGCCAAGCAAAATTTTCTGTAATTCATGAAAAATCCGTAGCGATCGATACTATATTTCGATTCTAGCCTTTATTTTGGGCAATTGAGTGGAAGATTATCCCTTTTCTGTCACTTTCGCAATATTGGTGACTAAGCTCTGGGAACTTGAAAAGGGGCCTTTAAGCAATGAGTGTGAAGAACCACAGAGACACAAAGAACACAAAGACCGATCGCTACTATATAAGTAGGTAGGCGTTAAAAGTTATCAGACACCCCCCTTATCAAGGGGGGCAGGGGGGATCCCCCCGCCTATCGGCACCCCCCTTATCAAGGGGGGCAGGGGGGATCGAACCTAAAATCCATTTTTAATTTAATTATAGCGTTTTTCAGTCTGCTGAGGTACAAAAGTTATGGGTTTTAGGCACTCATGCAAGAGGCAAAAGGCAAAAGGGAAGAAAAATAGGTGTACCTCACTAGCTTAGGAAACTTACACAGAACCTAGAAGAGCCGATAAATTCTCAAAACTTGCTATGATCTAACAAGATTGTTAATGCACTTTCTCGGATTAATTATCCCCTGCAATGACTCGCCAAATTCACGACCAATTTGCCAAGGAATATTTAGAAGAACTCTTAGCGTCTCTAGGGACGATTAAAAAGAGCAAGAAAGTCAAGAGTGAAGTTCAAGAAATCGATGTCTGGTTTGAACCAGACAGTTCAGCATCAAGGACTGAATTACCCTTGGGGTTACTCGGTAAAATGGCGGCGACTTGCTGCTTATTTGAACCCTTCCGTAACCCACCCTCGGAGGTAGAGATTCGCAGTTGCATCTCAAAGTTATATGCGGTTCATGGCGAAGTCTTAAGGAAGGCGAAACGGACAAACAAAACTCTAACAGAAGCTGAACTACCAGTTCTCTGGATTTTAACGCCTACTTTTTCGGCGAGAATGATTGAAGAAGTCGTGGGAATCTCCCCTTCATTCCTACCGGAAGAGGGGATGAAAGAGGAGTGGGGAAAAGGCGTTTATTTTTCCCCTAGCCTGTTCAAAACAGGAATCGTCGCCATCCATCAATTACCAGTCAATGAGGAGACTTTATGGTTGAGGGTGCTAGGGAAAGGAGGGACACAGAAACGAGCAGTAGAAGAATTAGTGCAATTGCCTGAAGGTAATCCTTTCCAAGAGAATTTACTGGAAATTCTGGCCAACTGGCGCAAGAGTTTGGAATTAAGAGATAATTTAAGTGCCGAAGAACAGGAGGAGATTATGAACCTATCACCAGCTTATCTAAAACAACGAGAAGAGTGGAAACAAGAAGGGATACAAGAAGGGATACAAGAAGGGATACAAGAAGGGATACAAGAAGGGATACAACGAGGTAGTTTAGAAGAACGGTATTCCCTGATAACCAGTCTTCTGGAAGGACGCTTTGGCAGCCTAGATGCAGAATTATCTGGTCTGGTGGAACAGATTGCCCAACTTCCTATCTCGGAACGCACCAGGTTACTTCTTTCTCTGGCTAATTTATCTCGCTCAGAACTGTTAGAAAGATTCAGGGAAAATTAAACTTTCAATACCCCTAAGCTAGGAAAAACTATCCCCAAGCATTAATAGAAAACGGGTTTCTCGGAGAAACCCGTTTTCTGTGCGTTACTCAACGGATTTAGTATGACAACTGATAAAAACCCCTCCAATTAATGAAGGGGAATTGTCGGATTTTATTGATGGTATTAGGAGACTTTTGCGGTTTCTTTTTCTGAAAAGACGGACGACAAAACAGCACACACTCCCCAAACAAACTGTATTTTAAGCTACATTTTTATAAATATTTACATTCCTCTCCGTCAGGCTTCTTTAGCAACGTTAAGAGCGATCGCCTTCTATCTTTTAGTAGTCAATAATGCCGTTGACAAGAGCTAAGTTAAGATTGAAGGGCATTCAGTTGTTAATTCGTGTAATTCTTGAGTAGGGCGAAAATATGACGACACTACTTGTACAAGCGACCTCGGCTCCTTTGATGATTGATCTTCCTTGGATTATGCCGATGACGGAGGAGCAATTTTATGAATTTTGTTTAGCCAATCGAGATTTACGCATTGAACGCAGTGCTAGTGGAGAAGTGATCGTTATGCCCCCTGCTTTTTCAGATACGGGTAATCGCAATCTTAATATAGCTGTGCAACTGGGGAGTTGGTCAGAACTAGATGGGACGGGGCTTGGGTTTGATTCTAGTGCGGGTTTTACGCTGCCCAATGGTGCGACTCGTTCACCCGATGCTGCTTGGATTAAATTAGAACGCTGGAATGCTTTAACAGAAAAACAAAAAGCCTCTTTTGCCCCCATCTGTCCCGATTTTGTCATTGAATTACGTTCTGCTAGTGATACAGTATCCAGTTTGCAGAAAAAGATGGAGGAATATATTGCCAATGGTACTTTATTGGGTTGGTTAATAGATCGCCAAAATCGCCAAGTCTATATTTATCGTCCCCATCGAGAACCGGAGATTTTAAATGCTCCTGAAACCATTAGTGGTGATCCAGAATTGCCGGGGTTTGTATTAGTAATGGCTAAGATTTGGTAAATGCGATCGCTGATGAAAGGTTCCGTCAATATAGAACAACTAAGCACGATTAACGCTGTTCTATATTGTTGCTCACGGGAATCCTCAACACTGATAGAACAGCGATAACTAGGGTTTGCTGAATAAATCTAAAAACCTTGTTGGGTAAGACTTTTAGACTTTTTGTCAATCAAAAAGTCCTGGAATGGGAGTGATCAGGGGGAAAATTCCTGGACTTTTTCCCTGAAAATTAGGTAGTTGACCACCTGAAAATCGATAAAACCCCACACCCCACACCCCACACCCTGCCCCCAGGAAAAGCTTTTTCAGCAAACCCTAAGTATCTACACATTTGACCGTCGGGCGGGCGGCTCTAGGCTTAACCCTACTCTCTGTCTCGGTTTCAGGCTTTTCCTCTAGGTTGTTTTGACGGAGATGCCAGCAAAGGAATCTTTAAGAAATTACCCAAAATCCCTGAGTATAGATATTGACGGCGCTAGACTCCCAACGTATAGATAAATACTGTTTCTGGAAGCCCATGACTGTGAGCTACGAAAAAATCACCCCACCGACAACAGGCTCGACAATTACTTTTTCTGACGGAAAACCTCTAGTTCCCGACGATCCGATCATTCCCTTCATTCGTGGTGACGGTACGGGGGTCGATATCTGGCCTGCAACCGAAAAAGTTATCGATGCAGCGATCGCCACAGCCTACGGTGGTCAAAGGAAAATCCATTGGTTTAAAGTCTATGCTGGCGATGAAGCTTGCGAAATCTACGGGACCTATCAATATCTACCCCAAGATACCTTGACAGCGATTAAAGAATATGGTGTCGCCATCAAGGGTCCCTTGACCACTCCGATCGGTGGCGGCATTCGTTCCCTGAATGTGGCTTTGCGGCAGATTTTTGACCTTTATGCCTGTGTTCGTCCCTGTCGTTACTATGCGGGAACCCCTTCCCCCCATAAAACCCCGGAAAAACTCGATGTCATCGTCTATCGGGAAAATACCGAGGATATCTATCTCGGCATCGAATGGAAACAAGGCACGGAAATCGCCGATAAACTGATTAATTATCTCAACACCGAACTAATTCCCGCCACTCCCGAACACGGTAACAAACAAATTCCTCTCGATGCGGGTATCGGGATCAAACCTATTAGTAAGACGGGTTCCCAAAGATTAGTCCGCCGGGCGATCGAACGAGCGCTGACTTTACCGAAACCGAAAAATCAAGTTACGCTTGTCCACAAGGGTAACATTATGAAATATACCGAAGGGGCGTTTCGGGATTGGGGTTACGAATTAGCTAAAAGTGAATTCCGGGATGTGTGCGTTACCGAGATGGAATCATGGATCCTGAGCAATAAGGAGAAAAACCCTGATCTGAGCATCGAAGATAACGCCCGCATGGTGGAACCGGGTTATGATGCCCTCACGGACGAGAAAAAAGCTAAAATCTGCCAAGAAGTTACCAGTGTTCTCGATGCTATCTGGGAAACCCACGGCAATGGGCAATGGAAAGATAAAATTATGGTTAACGATCGCATTGCCGATAGTATCTTCCAACAGATCCAAACCCGTCCCGATGAATACTCGATCCTCGCTACCATGAACCTGAATGGTGATTATCTCTCCGATGCGGCAGCGGCGATCGTGGGTGGTTTAGGGATGGGACCCGGGGCGAATATTGGCGATACTTGCGCTATTTTTGAGGCAACCCACGGCACAGCCCCTAAACACGCCGGTTTAGACCGAATTAACCCCGGTTCGGTGATTCTTTCTGGGGTAATGATGTTGGAATACATGGGATGGCAAGAAGCGGCCGATTTGATTAAAAAAGGCATCGCAGCAGCGATCGCTAATCGACAAGTTACCTACGATTTAGCGCGTCTGATGGAACCTCCCGTTAATCCTCCCCTGAAATGTTCCGAATTTGCCGATGCAATCATCTCCCATTTTGGGGATTAATTTTCCGGTTAGGGTAGCCTGAAAACTGCCCTATTTTTCGGAAAATCCCCAAAATAACCACTGCCTCCGTTAATGCAGGCGTTTTAATCGTTCTTGGAGAATTTGGGCTTGTTTTTCGGACTCTGCTAAAGCTTGCTTCGTTTTTTGGATTAAAGCTTCTGGAGCTTTTTCGACAAAGCTAGGTTTATTCAAGCGATCGCTCAAACTCTTGATTTCTCCTTCTACTTTACCTAAATTCTTCTCTAATTTCCCAGCCAATATCGATATATCAACCAATCCAGACAGGGGGATGAGGATTTCTACCGTAGCGACAACACCGGCGATCGCTTGATTGACTTCCTCGGTTAATTTGGCCGTCAAAATTAAGTTTTCAATCTTGGCCAAGTCTTTTAAGTACACTTGTCCGCGTTGCAGAATAGCTAATTCTTGGCTGTTTTCTGTCTGTAAAATTGCCGTGATCGTTGCCCCCGGTTTAATCCCCGCTTCGGCCCGCAAATTACGCAACACCCGAATACTTTCAATTAATAACTCAAAAGTATTTTCTAAGTCTAGATCGATCAGAGAACTATCAGCTATTGGATAGGTTTCTAAAGCCAAAACCTGCTGATTTTCTTGGGTTAAATGATGCCAAATTTCTTCGGTAATATGGGGCATAAAGGGATGTAATAGTTTTAATGTTCCTGCCAAGATAAAAGCCAAAGTTTGCCGGGCCGTGGCACAGGAAACCGATTCTTTATCCTTCCATAAACGAGTTTTCACTAACTCGATATACCAATCACAGAAATCGCGCCAGATAAATTCGTATAGACCTTTTGCCGCTTCTCCCATGCCATAATTTTCTAGATAATCTCTAGTTTTTTGCACTGTTTGATGATAACGAGATAAAATCCAGCGATCGGCTAATTCTAAATTTTCTAAAGCTGGTTCTCCCAATTCTTCTGGAGTTTTTCCCTCCAGATTCATCATCACAAAACGGGAAGCATTCCAAATTTTATTGGCAAAATTTCGGGCAGCTTCTACGGATTCCGATTCATCGGTTTTACGGTTGTATTGCAGACTGATATCCTGTCCTGCTCCTGCCACTTCTCGAATTAAGGTATATCGTAAAGCATCGGTTCCATATTTATCAATTAAAATTAGGGGATCGATGCCGTTATTGGCAGATTTAGACATCTTTTTGCCGTTTTCATCCCTAACTAAACCGTGAATATAGACATCTTTAAAGGGCATTTGTCCCGTAAAATAGCCCGCCATCATCGTCATTCTGGCCACCCAGAAAAAGATAATATCAAAACCGGTGACGAGGGTTGTGGTGGGATAATAGGTGTCTAGATCAAGGGTTTTTTCTGGCCATCCCATAGTCGAAAATGGCCACAATCCCGAGGAAAACCAAGTATCTAAAACATCGGGGTCTTGTTGAATAATTATATCCTCTCCATACTCCTGTTTGGCCTTGGCTAAAGCGGAGGTTTCATCCTGGGCAACGACGAAGGGAGTATGGTTAGTAATTTCGTTATTAGTTTCACTGATAATGTACCAAGCGGGAATTTGATGACCCCACCACAGTTGTCGAGAAATACACCAATCTTTTAGTTTAACTAACCAATCGCGATAAACTTTTGTCCATCTTTCTGGCACAAAACGGGGCGAGTTTTCCTGATCTAAACAGGCTAAAGCTTTTGTGGCTAAAGGTTCAATTTTAACGAACCATTGGGTAGATAAAAGGGGTTCCACGGGAACTTTACCTCGATCGCTATAGGGGACGCTATGGCGATAGGCTTCAATCTTAACTAAAAAACCGTCTTCATCGAGTTTTTTAACGACATTTTTGCGGGCAACAAAACGATCTTGACCTGCGAATATTCCGGCATTTTCGTTTAAACTGCCGTCTAAATTCATGATATTAATAAAGGCTAAATTATGGCGTTTACCCATCTCAAAATCCTTGGGATCGTGGGCCGGCGTAACTTTGACGCAACCGGTTCCGAATTCCAGATCCACCAATTCATCGGCAATAATGGGGATTTCTCGCCCCATTATCGGTAAAGTGACGGTTTTGCCGATTAAATGGCGATAACGGCGGTCTTGCGGGTTGACAGCGACACCAGTATCACCAAGCATGGTTTCGGGCCTTGTGGTGGCTACTTGAAGATAACCGCTACCATCGCTAAGAGGATAGCGAAAATACCAGAGATTTCCCTCAATTTCCTTGTTTTCCACCTCTAAATCGGAAACGGCCGACCGGGATTCGGGACACCAGTTAACTAAGTATTGACCGCGATAGATTAATCCGTCCTCATAGAGTTTGATAAAAGCAGTACGGACAGCATGGGAAAGTCCCTCATCCATGGTGAAACGTTCCCGCGTCCAATCGACGGATACCCCCAAGCGTCGCAGTTGATTAACAATGGTACTACCGGACTCCTCTTTCCATTGCCAAGCGCGTTCGAGGAATTTTTCCCTTCCTAGTTGATAACGGTCGGTTTTTTCGGCTTTTAATTGGCGATCGAGTATAGCTTGTACTGCAATACTAGCGTGATCTGTCCCGGGCAGCCAGAGGGTATTTTTGCCGGTCATGCGCTTGTAGCGAACAAGTGTATCAATCAAGGAACTCTCGAAAGCGTGACCCATGTGGAGACTACCGGTAACATTGGGAGGGGGGATGACTATACAGTAGGTTTCGCCGCCTTTTTCGGGGTTTGCTGTAAATATTTCTTGATTTTCCCAATATTGCTGCCATTTCGTTTCTGTGATCTTGGGATCGTATTGCTTCGATAGTTCCGAGGTCATGATGGGGGGATTCTACAATTCTTAGTTCTTTGTCAATTGTCCCACATTTGGGAGAGATCAAATTCTGGTTTAGTTGCTGGCTAAAAATTTTCAAGAGTCTTATTAAGATAGCTGTTATCTTTTGCTGGGGTAAATATAGCTAATTTCTGGTAACTTTTTTGTATCTCACCAGTATAATAATTGCTATAATCAATTGAGAGAGCTAATCAATAAGTGGGTAGGTATTAAAAACTTTCAGATGCCCCCCTATTAAGGGTAGGGTTGATTCATGAATCAACCCTACTTAATAAGGGGGAGATCGGCACCCCCCTTATTAAGGGGGACAGAGGGGATCGAACCTAAAATCCATTTTTAATTTAATTATAACCAGCTACTTAAATTATGACCATAGCCACAGATAAAAGTACCTATAGCTTTGCCGAATATTTACAACTAGAGGAAACGGCAGCCTATAAACATGAGTATCAAGACGGGGAAATCGTACCGATGACAGGAGGCACTACCGATCATAATAAAATTGCTCTCAATTTTGCCGCTTATTTAAAATTTGCCCTCAAAGGACAGAAATATAATATTTTTAGGCTCTTCGGGAATTGTTATGCAAATAATTAACTTAAAATAAAATTCGATGAGAGCGCCTACGCTCAAAAGTAGCTGAAATTCATACAGGGAGGGACTTGAGGCACAAAAGGGTTAATACCAAAAGATAGACAATTGAGTTAAGATTTGATATAATAGCCAAAAACCCGAGTATTT
>VYLE01000860.1_pt1 | contig 10892 bp, 8 predicted proteins | sample 5114391 | NCBI WGS metagenome assembly VYLE01 (sample SAMN12291771, study PRJNA351875) | freshwater metagenome | isolation source: freshwater lake | place: USA: Michigan, Kent Lake | collected 2013-08-15
CGCGTCCACCGCTCCCCGGCGCGCGACGATGACGAAGGATCATCGCCCCTCACGATCGCCCCGGGATGGACGACACATACGACAATTCCGAATTTCGGTAAAGCGGAATATTTTGAGCAGACCGGCTTGACTCCGGCATGCGTCCAAATGCCGGGGTGTGTTGCCCGACGCCCCGCCCCTGAAACTTGGGCGAAGGCAGGCCTGGCCAATCTAGGCGCGCCCGCGCGGACGCTGGAGCTGCGCCGCGACGGCGCTGACCTCGCGCGGCGGAATCTCGATGCGGCGGACCGGTGTCAGTTCGCCGGAGGCGGAGACGACCGCGGTCTCCTCGTGGCGACAGCGCGGACAGACGAAGCGGACCTCGCGCGGAGACGCCGACCAGGTCGACCGCTTGATATTGGCGGCCATCGGCCAGGCCTCGCAATGCGAACACGCCACCAGAAACCGCCCGGGGTCGAGCATACCCATTCCATTGGACTCCGTTGTCCTTCCGCAACTTTCCAATGATTATCCCAGGTCGGTCGTTCCGGGGATGCGGCGGTTGCGCCCGGATCGCGCCGCTCTTCTGGGAGGTCAGCGCGCGTGCCCTTGGACTCAGCGCGCGCCCTTGAGGGTGCAGGAGGTCGTGCAGGTGACGGTGTTGCCGCGATCGCACGCCTTGCAGGCGCTGACACACTGGTTCATGTCGCGCGGATTGAAGGTGCTGTAGTTCCGCATCGGACAGGCGGCGGTCGACCCCGTGATGTCCTGCTCCTGGTTGCAGGCCGCCGTCATGAACGCGAACATGATGACTGCAAGCAGACGCATCGGATGGACCTGTCAGGCACGGTTCGAATTTTTGCGGCGACCCGCCCACCGCGAATCGCCTGCATCCCGACACAGGATGCGCGCCAAAGCTTAAAAACGGCTTGCCTGCAGCGTCTCCCGGCGCAGGCTGGCCAGGCCTGCCGCGGCGGCTATTTCTGCTCGAACCGCCAGGCCCCATCCCACCCGTCTGCCGGCGGCTGAACCTCCATCTGTGCGATGCGGGCCAGAAGCGTGCGCGACGGTCCGTCGGTGGGCACCGCCTGCAGCGCCGCGTTGAAGGCATCGCGCGCGTCCGCGAAACGGCGCGCGCGATAGGCGGCAAGCCCGGCCGCATAGTGCGAGCGCAGATCCGCCTGCGCCGTCGTGAGCGCGCCTGCACCGGCCATGATCTCGAAAACGGCCTGCGGGGCGCTCTGGCCGGCGACGGCCAGCCGGTCGATCTCCCGCAATTCGAGCTCCGGGCCGATCGCATCGGCCGTCGCCCGGGAGATCAGGACGCGGGTGCCGTAGAACTTGTTGACGGCTTCCAGGCGCGAAGCAAGGTTCACGGCATCCCCCATCACGGTGAAGCTCATCATCAGTTCGGAGCCGATGCTGCCGGTGAGCACCTCGCCGGTGGCGATGCCGATGCGCAGGTCGCAGGCGCCAGGGATGGCGCGGATGCCGAGCAGGTCTGGCAGTTCCTGCTGCAGGGCCGGGACCTGGGCCGCCATGTCGAGCGCGGCGCGGCCAGCCAGCAGCGCCGGCTCGTCCTGCTCGATGAAGGGCGGGCCCCAATAGGCCATGATGGCGTCGCCGATATACTTGTCGATGACGCCGCGATGGCTCCGGATCGGGGCGGACATCACCGTGAAATAATGATTCATGACCTTGACGAGGCCGCGCGGCGTCATGCCTTCGCTCATCGACGTGAAGCCGCCCATGTCGCAGAACATGATGGTCATGACCCGGCGCTGGCCGTCGATGGCGACCTCCGGCCGGTCGATCAGGCCCTGCACCACCCTGGGATCGATGTAACGGCCGAAGGTCTCGCGCACGCGCTCGTTGTGCCGGAGCTGCTCGGTCATGCGGTTGAAGGCGGCGGCGAGTTCGCCGATCTCGTCCTGGGTGGAGACCGAGATCGTCTTGTCGAACCGGCCCGCCTCGACCTCGCGGGTGCCGGCGAGCAGCAGGTGAACCGGCCGCGTGATTCCGCTCGACACCAGCCAGGCGAACACCAGCCCGACGATCGCCGCCAGCATCGTCACGATGCCCGAGACCAGGATGGACTGACGCTGATGGTGGATGACGGCCGCGGTGCTCGCAAACACCTGCGCGAGCATGTCCGCCCGTATCGTATCGATGCGCTGGGTGAAGAGATCGCGCAGCGCATCGACGCGGAGAAGCGTGCTGCGCGAGGCCGCGAGATCGCCGGTCTCGAGCTGCCGCAGCAGGTCTTTTTCTTCGGCCGAGAGTTCGCGCCGGAGTTCGGTGGCGGCGTTCTCGATGCGGGTATCGATCCGCGCCAGCGCGGCATTGTCGGATGGCGTATCGGGGTCGGCGATGATGGCGTTGATCAGGTCTCGCGCAGCCTGCGCCTCCTGCGTCACCACGGGATCGGTGTCGCGGAACGTGCGCAGCCGCGCCGCATAGCCCTCCTCGTCCGGCGGCGTCTGCATCTTCGCGATCACCATGCGCCGCAGCGCCAGTGCACGCTCCAGCGAGCGGATATTGGCGCGCGCGAGGTGGCTGTAGGCGGGGATGTAGCGATTGGTCAGTTCGTCGAGCAGCTTGCCGACCCGGCTCGACATCACCATCGACAGGATCGAGGTGACGAGCATGAGGACGATCAATCCAAGGGCGATGCCGACGATCTTGCGCCGGATCGACTGGTTGAAGATGGGCATGCGGGCAAATGACAATGCGAGAGGACGATGGAACTCCATACACCGGTTTGGCCGTGGGGAACACGCGCAATCACGTCCTCTCGCGACGCCCGGACGGCCGTGGGCGCCGCACCCCTTCGTTAACAAAGATTAAGGCGACTCGTCCTATCCTGCGTTGCAGGAGTTCCCGCGTTCAATCCGCATTTCGCCTTATTGTTGCGTGAGCGTATCCTCATGCGACCCGAGTCCGCTGCGCCGATTCAGGTCGTCTCAGCCGCCTTTGTTGCGGACCTTGGTTTGTGGTGGTTTCGCAGGGGGACCATGGAATGAACCAGTGCCTACGCGCGCTCGCCTGCCTCGTCGCCGTGGTTGCGATGACCCTCGTTCCAGGAGAACTGGACGCGAAAGCCAGCCACAAGCATGCCGCGTCGAAGACAACGCACGACGCCAAATCCGGCAAGCCAGGCAAGTCGCGGCATGCCGCAGCGGACCGCCATCAGCAGGCCCGTGGCAAGCACGCCGAGGCCAAGCGCAAACCGAAGCCGGCGGAGGACGACAAGCCGGCGGCGCCGCCCCTCACCGGCGATCTCGCCGCCCTGAAGGACGCCATCGATCTCGCGCGCAAGGGCAAGACGGAGGATGCGATCGCGGCGCGCGACCGCATTGCCGATCCTGCCGGGCAGAAACTCGCCGACTGGTTCATGCTCCGCCATTCCGAGAGCACCGCGAATTTCAGGCGCTACGCGGCCTTCCTCGCCGCCAATCCGGACTGGCCGAGCAGCGCCCTGCTCCGCCGCCGCGCCGAGGCACGGCTGTGGCAGGAAAAATCCGATGCCGCCACCATCCACGCCTTCACCATGGATCGGCCGACCAGCGCCAAGGGCCGGTTCGCGCTGGCCCGCGTGCTGCTGGCCGAGGGCGACAGCGACCGCGCAGCGCGCCTGGTGCGCGAGGCCTGGCGCGGCGACGAACTCTCCGAGCGCAGCGAGGAGGAGGCTTACGAGACCTTCCGCGATCTCCTCACCGCCGACGACCATCGCGCGCGCATGGACAAGCGCATCGGCGCCAGGGACCATGCCGGCGCGCGGCGCGCCGCGAAGCGGCTCGGCGAAGATGCGCTCGCGATCGTGAAGGCGTGCGCCGCCGTCAGCGGCAAGGCCGACAAGGCCAGGGATTACCTCGAGGACGTGTCCTCCGAGGCGCGGAGAGACCTCGGCTACGTCCTGTGCCGCGCGCAATGGCACATGCAGAAGGACCGCTTCGACGAGGCGGCCGAGGTGATGCTGGCGGCCGCACCGGAGACGATGGCGGCGCAGGACACCGATGCCTGGTGGCGCGAACGCCGGCTGCTGGCGCGCAAGCTGCTCGACCAGGGCAAGGCCAAAACCGCCTATGACGTGGTGCGGACGGCGGCGGTGCCGGCGATGGAGGTTTACCGCGTCGACTATCACTTCATGTGCGGCTGGATTGCGCTGCGCTTTCTCGACGATCCCAGGACGGCGCTCACACATTTCGCGGCGATCGACGAAGGCTCGGCCAATCCGCTCGCCTTGTCGCGCGCCCATTACTGGCGCGGCCGCGCCGCCGAGGCGATGGGCGCCAGCGCCGATGCGCAGCTGAGCTACCGGGCGGCGGCGCGCTATCCGACGGCCTATTACGGCCAGCTCGCCCGCAGCCGGCTCGGCCTCGAAGGCATCGAGCTGCGCCCGCCCTCGTCGCTGCCCGTCGCGGCCGAGACGCCGCCGCAAGATGCGCGCGTGCGTGCCGCCGACATGCTGTACGCCATCGGCGAGCGCGACGTCGTGCTGTCCTTCGCCGAGGACTTCGCAAAGGAGAACGGCGAGGTTGCGGCGCTCGAGGCGCTCGCCGAACTCGCCGGCCGGCGCAACGACGCCCGCGTGATGCTCGAGATCGGCAAGACGGCGCTGGCGCGCGGGCTCGCCCTCGACCATTACGCCTTTCCGACCATCGGCATTCCCGAGCACAAGCAGGTCGCCCCGGCGATCGAGACCAGCGTGATCTATTCGGTGGCGCGGACCGAGAGCGCATTCGACCAGCGCGACAAATCGCCCGCGAATGCGGTCGGCCTGATGCAGGTGACGCCGGAAGCCGGCCGCGACACCGCCAGGCGCTTCGGCCTGACCTATGACTGGGACAGGATGGTCTCGGACCCCGTCTACAACACGCAGATGGGTGCGGCCGAACTCAGCGCGCTGATGTCGGAATATCGCGGCAACCAGATCATGACCTTCGCCGGCTACAATGCCGGCCGCGGCCGCGTGCGCGAATGGGTGCAGGCGCGCGGCGACCCCAGGGATGCCAAGGTCGATCCGGTCGACTGGGTCGAGCGCATCCCGCTGTCGGAGACGCGCAACTACGTCCAGCGCGTGATCGAGAACGTGATGGTCTATCGCACGCGCTTCGCGGGCAGCGGCGCGGTGGCCGGCAAGAGCGAGCAGCGCGTGGTGACGAAGGATGCCGCGGCGCTGCCGGTGGGATTGCGGGGGGCGGAGTAGGATCGACTAAACCGATCCGCGCTCCGTCCTCATCCTGTCAGGACGAGGTCCGGCGGGGCCGCCGGAACGCTAGCTCACTCCACCTTGACGTTCGCGGCCTTGATCAGCGGCCACCATTTGGCGATCTCGGCCTTTTGCCTGGCGCCGAGGGCTTCCGGGGTGAGCTGGTCCTTCGGCGTCATTTCGAGGCCCTGGCCTTCGAGCTGCTTCCTCACCGCGGGATCGTTCAGCGCCTCGACGGCGGCGGCGTTGAGCTTGCCGACGATGTCCTTCGGCGTGCCCTTCGGCACCCACAGGCCCGACCACAGCGTCATGGTGAAGCCCTTCAGCCCCGCCTCCTCCGCGGTCGGAATCTCCGGCGCGGAGGCGAGCCGCTTGTCGTCGGTGATGGCATAGGCGCGGATGGTGCCGGCGCGGACCTGGCTGATCGAGTTGGAGGTCTGGTCGACGATGATGTCGATCTGCCCGGCGATGAGATCGTTGAGCGCCGGCGCCGTGCCGCGATACGGCACGTATTGCAGCTTGATGCCGGCCACGCTTTCGAAATAGAGGCCGGCAATGTGGCTGCCGGAGCCTGCGCCGGCGGTGCCGGCGGTCGGCGGCGAGGCGCGCGATTTCAGCCAGTCGATCAGCTCCTTCAGCGAGGTCGCGGGCACCGCATTCTTGCTGACCACGATCATCGGGTTGCTCGGCAGCAGCACCACCGGCTCGAGATCGGCGACGAGATCGTATTTCAGCTTGTAGACGGCGCCGTTGGCGACGTGGGTGCCGAGATGGCCGAAGGAGATCGTATAGCCGTCCGGCGGCGACTGCACGGCGCGGCCGACGCCGATCGAGCCGCCCGCGCCGGTGACGTTCTCGACCACCAGCGGCTGGCCGAGCGTCACCCGCATGCGCTCCGCCAGCACGCGCGCCATCGCATCCGACGGGCCGCCGGCCGCGAAGGGCACGATGATGGTGATGGGATGCGAGGGGTAGTCGTCGGCGGCAAAGACCGGCGCGACGCCCACGATTCCAACGAGCAGCGCCATCAGCAATGAACGCATCTTCCCTCCTGGTTTCCACCCATCGACGGGGCGCCGATGCATAGCCGGGCCCGTTTTGAGCTCCTCCATATCACGCTCTCGGCAATGGACACATCACTGCGAAATGCGTATTGCGTCGCGGCGCAGCATCAAGCTGCGAGGGAACCGTGCTCGACAAGCCGCTGGGATTCCAAGGCTGAAAGGGCGCGGCGACGGACCGGCACGACGCCCTGCAATGCAAACCTACTCAGCCCCCTTGCGGTGGATCCACTGGATCACCGCCGCTCTTTTCATCGCCACCATGTTGATCGGGCTGTACTGCGGCCTCCAGCCCGCGGGGACGTCACCGCGCCGCGAGCTGCTGGACGTGCACAAGTCGCTGGGCGAAACCTTGCTGCTGCTGACGCTCCTGCGTCTGGCCGTTCGGGCCGTGACCGCGGCACCGCCGCAAGCCGTCATGAACAGGCTGGTCAGGCTCGCGGCCGGCCTCAATCATGTCGGGCTCTATGTCCTTCTCATCGCCATGCCCGTCACGGGCTATCTGTACTCTTCCGCGGGCGGCTACAGCTTGAGGTATTTCTGGACGTTCGACCTGCCGCGTCTGTTCGCCGGCAATCGGCTCGTCGCCAGTTTCGGCGAACGAAGCCACGACCTCCTCGCCTGGGTGGTCTACGCGACCGTCGCGATGCATATCGGCGCGACGATCTGGCATGAGGCGGTCAAGAAGGACGGCACGCTGGCCCGCATGTGGCCGGGCCGAACCGGATCAGGATCCGCGCTCGACGGCTCCTGATCGGGCTCGCGGTCAGAACTGGGCGTAGTCGATCGGCTTGTGGCGATCGAGCGTGCGCGTCACGGGCGGCAGCGGGTATTTCAGGCCGGTGGCGCAGTTGAACAGCATGACGCGGTCATTCTTCGAAACGCGGCCGTCGGCCAGGCTCTGCGTATAGGCGGCATAGGTCGCGGCGCCCTCCGGGCACAGCAACAGGCCCTCCTCGCGCGCGACCTCGTTCAGCGCCGCCGAGATCTTGTCGTCGTCGACCGCGATCGCAAAGCCCTTGCTCTGACGCACCGCGCGCAGGATCAGGAAATCGCCGATCGCCTGCGGCACGCGGATGCCCGAAGCGATGGTGTGGGCATCCTCCCAGCGCGTCGCATGCTCGGTGCCGGCATCATAGGCCCGCACCATCGGCGCGCAGCCGGAGGCCTGCACCGCGACCATGCGCGGACGCTTGCTCCCGATGAAGCCGATCTTCTCCAGTTCGTCGAACGCCTTCCACATGCCGATCAGGCCGGTGCCGCCGCCGGTCGGATAGAAGATCACGTCGGGCACGTCCCAGCCGAGCTGCTCGGCGAGTTCGAGGCCCATCGTCTTCTTGCCCTCGATGCGGTAAGGCTCCTTCAGCGTCGAGGTGTCGAACCAGCCGACCTTGGCCTTGCCCTCGCCGACGATCTTGCCGCAATCGTCGATATAGCCGTTGACGCGGTAGACGGTGGCGCCCTGCAGCTCGATCTCGCTGACATTCACTTCCGGCGTATCCGCCGGGCAGAAGATCGTGGTCTTGATCCCGCAGGCGGTCGCATAGGCCGCGAGCGCCGCGCCGGCATTGCCGTTGGTCGGCATCGCCATGTGCCTGATGCCGAGCGCCTTGCCCATCGACACCGCCATCACGAGGCCGCGCGCCTTGAACGAGCCGGTCGGCAGCCGTCCCTCGTCCTTGACGATGATCTCGCCGCCGCCGAGCTTCTTGCCAAGCTTGGGCAGCCGGATCAGCGGCGTGGTGACCTCGCCGAGCGAGACGATGTCCTGGCATTTGCGCACCGGCAGCAGCTCGCGGTAGCGCCACATGTCGGCGGGACGCTGGCTGAGCGCGTCCTTGGTCAGCGCGGCCTTCACGCCGGCGAGGTCGTAGCGCACCAGCAGCGGCTTTCCGGCCTTGGACAGGTTGTGGATCTGGTCGGCGGCGTAATGATCACCCTCCATCGCGCATTCCAGATGCGTGACGAAGGTCGGGCGCTCGATGGTGAGGTTGTCGTTGTCGTGCATGGGGTGATTTCCTTCTCGTTATGCAAACGGCTCTCTCGGCCCGTCATTGCGAGCGGAGCGAAGCAATCCAGACTGCCGCCACGGAAAGATTCTGGATTGCTTCGCTGCGCTCGCAATGACGGTGGTGGCAGGCGAAGGCGCCCTCAAATATTCAGCACCCGTCCATACGCGTCCAGCACGGCTTCCTTCATCATTTCCGACAGGGTCGGATGCGGGAACACCGTGTGCATCAGCTCTTCCTCGGTCGTCTCCAGGTTCATGGCGACGACGTAGCCCTGGATGAGCTCGGTCACTTCGGCGCCGACCATGTGGGCGCCCAGGAGCTGGCCGGTCTTCTTGTCGAAGATCACCTTGACGAGGCCCTGGTCCTCGCCAAGCGCGATCGCCTTGCCGTTGCCGACGAAGGGAAAGCGGCCGACGCGAATCTCGCGGCCGTTTTCCTTGGCCTTGGCTTCGGTCAGCCCGACCGAGGCCACTTGCGGGTTGCAATAGGTGCAGCCGGGGATCAGCAGCTTGTCCATGGGATGCGGATGCAGGCCCTTGATCGCCTCGATGCAGACCACGCCTTCATGCTCGGCCTTGTGCGCCAGCATCGGCGGCCCCGCGACGTCGCCGATGGCGTAGATGCCGGGAATGTTGGTCTTGCCGTAGCCGTCGATCACGATGCAGCCGCGGTCGGTCTTCACACCCAGCTTTTCGAGGCCGAGATTCTCGATGTTGCCGACGACGCCGACCGCCGAGATCACGCGCTCGAACTCGGTGGTGACGGGCTTGCCCTTGCCGTCATCGATGGTGGCGACGACGCTGTCGGCCTTCTTCTCCAGCTTGGTGACCTTGGTCGAGGACATGATCTTGATGCCCTGCTTCTCCAGCCGCTTGCGCGCGAAACCGGCGATCTCGGCGTCCTCGACGGGCAGGATCTGCGGCAGCACCTCGACCACGGTGACGTCGGAGCCCATCGTCCTGAAGAACGAGGCGAACTCGATGCCGATCGCGCCGGAGCCGACCACCAGCAGCGATTTCGGCATCTTCTCCGGCACCATCGCCTCGAAATAGGTCCAGATCAGCTTCTTGTCGGGCTCGAGCCCCGGCAGCACGCGCGGCCGCGCGCCGGTGGCGACGATGATGTGCTTGGCCTGATAGCTCCCCTCGCCCAGCGTGCCCTTCGGCGCCTCGACGTCGGACTTCTTCACCGTGACCTTGCCGGGCGCGTCGATCGCGGCCTTGCCCCAGATCACGCTGACCTTGTTCTTCTTCATCAGGAAGCCGACGCCGTCGTTCAGCCGCTTCGAGACGCCGCGCGAACGGGCGACCACCGCCTTCGGGTCGTACGAGATGTTGTCGGCGGACAGGCCGTAATCCCCGGCGTGCTGCATATAGTGATAGATCTCGGCCGAGCGTAAGAGCGCTTTCGTCGGGATGCAGCCCCAGTTCAGGCAGATGCCGCCGAGATAGGATTTCTCGACGATCGCGGTCTTGAAGCCCAGCTGCGCGGCGCGGATCGCGGTGACGTAGCCGCCCGGGCCGGAGCCGATGATGATGACGTCGAAGGATGTGTCGGCCATTGCGGCTCCCATTCAACTGAACTTCGTAGGGTGGGCAAAGCGAAGCGTGCCCACCGCCTTCCAACGCTATGAAACAAGGTGGGCACGGCGCTTTGCGCCTTTGCCCGCCTTGCGGATTCACCGTCCGCGGCTCACACCATCATCATCACGGGGTTTTCGATCAGCTGCTTGAAGGCGCCGATCAGTTCGGCGCCGAGCGCGCCGTCGATGGCGCGGTGGTCGCAGGACAAGGTCACGCTCATCATGTGCGCGATCTCGATCTTGCCGTTTCGCACCACCGGCCGCTCCTCGCTGGTGCCGACCGCGAGGATCGTGGCGTGCGGCGGGTTGATCACGGCGGTGAAATGGCTGATGCCGTACATGCCGAGATTGGAGACCGCCGTGGTGCCGCCCTGGTACTCTTCCGGCTTCAGCTTGCGGGACCGCGCGCGCGTCGCAAAATCCTTCATCTCGTTGGAGATGGTCGAGAGCGTCTTGGTCTCCGCTTTCCGGATGATCGGCGTGATCAGGCCGCCGGGCATCGCGACCGCGACGCCGACATCGGAATGGTGGTGCTTGACCATGCCGCTCTCGGTCCAGCTGACATTGCAGTTCGGGATCTTCTGCAGCGCCACCGCCATCGCCTTGATGACGAAATCGTTGACCGAGATCTTGTAGAGCGGCTTCTTCTCCTTGTCCTTCGGCGCGGCCGCATTGATCTCCTCGCGGGCCGCGAGCAGCTTGCCGATGTCGCAGTCGATGGTGAGGTAGAAGTGCGGGACGTTCTGGATCGAGGCCGTCAAACGTTGGGCAATCGTGCGGCGCATGCCGTCATGCGGCACGATCTCGTAAGACCCCGGCTCGAACAGCGACAGGATCTGCTTGTCCGACATGGTCGGCGCGATCGCGGGCGCGCCAGTGGACGGCGCCGCGGCGGGCGCCTTGAGGCCCTTGCCGGACTTGGCCTCCTCGACGTCGCGCGCGACGACGCGGCCGTGCGGACCGGTGCCCGTCACCATCGACACGTCGATGCCGGCCTCCTTGGCGAGACGGCGCGCCAGCGGCGATGAGAACACGCGGCCGGCCTG
>VYLE01000862.1_pt1 | contig 10886 bp, 9 predicted proteins | sample 5114391 | NCBI WGS metagenome assembly VYLE01 (sample SAMN12291771, study PRJNA351875) | freshwater metagenome | isolation source: freshwater lake | place: USA: Michigan, Kent Lake | collected 2013-08-15
GCTGCGGCGCCGCCGCCGATCGCCCGGCCTGTCTGCGCGCGGAGCTCGGCCGCCAGTACGAGGCGCTCCGCAATTGGCTCCCACGCTCGGCGCAGCGGTAGACGCAATGCGACCGGCCGCCACGCGCCGTTGTTCCCCATGGCGACCGCCTACAAGTTTGGCCACACATGCCTGCCTCACGTCCATTGCCGGTCGGGTCCCGACCCGCACTTCCCGTCGTTCCGACACCGGCGTTCTGGTACGGACAGACAGCCCTCTTTGGTCTCCTCGCGTTGCCCGGCGTGTGGTTGAACGCTCGGTCGAGCGGCGACGTCGTCTTTCACCTCCTGTCCAGCGTGGTCGGCGCCGTGGGAACGAACTGGCTCAGGCGCGACTTGGCGATCGCGGATCTGCCGATCCTGCAAGTGGCCACCGTGCGTCGATGGGCCCTGCGGGCCGTGCCGCTGACGGCGGTGTGTTGCGCCGTCAGCGTCGGGTTGCTGGAGCTCGGCCTGCAGGGCGCCGTGTTTCCACCTTCCGCAAGTGCGCTGCTGCTCGACTGGTTCCTGCCGTCCGTCGGGCAGTGGTGCCTCGGGCTGGTGATTTGGCTCGCCGGGTACATCAACGCCGTCTCGCTGATGTACGCGGGCCGGGCCGCGGCGGAGCAGCGTCAACTCCAGCGGCTTGCGCAGGACGCGGAGGCGCGGGTGGCGCGCGCCGTGATGAATCCGCATTTCCTGTTCAACGCGCTCAACTCGGTTCAGGCGCTCATTTCCAGCGACCCCGAGCGCGCGCGCGCGATGATCGGGCGATATGCCGATATCCTGCACTACGCGACCATCACCGGCCGTCGCCCCGCGGCGCCCTTGCATGACGAGATGGCCACCGCGCGTAGCTACCTCGAAATCGAGCAGGAGCGATTCTACGATCGCATGCGGGTCCGTGTCGAGATGGACCCCGCGGTGGCGCAGGCCATGGTTCCCCCGTTGATGCTGCAGACCCTGTGTGAGAATGCCGTGCACCATGGGATCGGCACGTCGCCATCGGGGGGAACCATTGTCGTGCAGGCCCAACGGGCGGGCCGCTTCGTGGAGCTCACTATCCGGAACCCCGTGGGCGACGAGCACACCGCAGCGCCGCGCCGGGAATCGTCTGGGCTTCGCAACTCGATCGAGCGGTTGCGTCTCCTGTATGGAGAGGAAGCCTCCCTTGAGTCGCGTCGAACGGCACCGACGGAATTCACCACGCACATCCGCTTCCCGCTGAGCACTGACGAATCGTCCGGGTGACGCTGGCAGGCTGCCCGTGAGCCGGCGGTGGCCAGCAGCGGCCGGCTCAGGGCAGCTTGCGCGTGGCCGTGGTGTTGGGGACGAAGATCAGGGCATCGAACATGGGACGCATGGTCAGCGGCAGATAGGAGGTTGGATCGTTGGCTCCGGCGCCCAGCCATCGCGTGCCCTTGGCTTGTGAGAACCACGTGGCCAGTGGACCGGTCACCGTTCGCAGGTCGAACCAGGCCGGTGTGGTGAGCGCCGACAACAACGCGCCGTCCACGGTGGACGCCGGGGCCGATGGCGCCGTCTGCGGATCGTTGGGGGCGTTGGCATTGTACTGCCCCTGTCCGAAGGAGAATCCGATCGTCACCAACCCAGCGTTCAGGGTGCGGCGGAGGAACCAGCCAGTCGATCTGGAACCTTCCGCGTCGACAACCCCGGTGTGTCCGTTGTGCCCCCACAGGACCGCGCGTTGGGTGTTGCCGGTTCGTCGGGCCGACCAGAGCAGATTCTCCGCCATGACGCTGTCGCGCAGGGTGTAGGCCCCACCCTCGTCGCCCGCTGCCGACTTCAAGGCCTGCTCGCCAAACAGCCGCAGGATTTCGGCGCTGCGCACGGCCCACGCCCCGTCGCTCTCGCCGAGTGCCGCGGCCAGCCGCGGCGCGGCGGCCGCCACTACCGTCGACGCCTCGCGCAGGGCGGTGGTGAAGCGGGTAGCCTGCGCTGAGGAGAAGCGGGACGCCTGCGTGGCCGTGTCGGCAATGGCACCAGCCGTCGCGTAGTTGCGTTTCACCTGATCAGCCAAGAGCGGATCCACCCGGCGGAGGAGGGTGTCCAGCTGCGCCATCGTCCCACCGCCCGTGGTGAACCCGTAGTCCTGCGGGTCCACCCCCACGAACTGCACCCGCTCGCTGGCGGAGCGGGTGACGTTCGCCGCGCGGAGCATGCGCAGCAGGTCACGCACCTCCTCGGTCCGCCACACGTTGTACTGCAGCGCAGCCATCGCGACCGCTTCCGGCACTGGATCGCCCTGCACATGAGCGTTTACCGTGCGCGTGGCAGCCCATGGGGTCTCGAACGCGACGATCCGCGTCCCGTTCTGGATCAGCAGTTGAATGGCCTGATTCTTGTACAGGAAGAACTCGCGGGTGCCGTGTGTCGCTTCTCCGAGTGTCACCACCGTGGCACTACTCGTGCTTTGCAGCACGCGCTGTCGAACAGCCGATGCCAGCAGGCCACTGTCACCGAGTGGCGTGGCCTGCGCTCGGATCTCCGCGATCATCTCCGGAGTGGCGACGGGCTCTGTATTCGACTGGCATGCCGCCATGAGCATGATGGCGGCGAGCGTTGGCAGGCGCTGCGCGCGTCCCGTGTATAGGTATTGCATGGACCTGTGGGCGAGGGGAGTGACGACCGTGGCTAGCCGTTAGGGTCGTGTGCCGTCGAACGATCGGCAATCCGCGGCCGGTCGAATGGTGCATCGGTACCCCCGAGCGGTGGGTGAGACCCGGGAGCGGTCATGCGAAACCGCGCACGGTGAGGCATCGTACCGGTGCAGAGCGTGACCCAACACAACCCGAGAAAGCCGAGAATGCAGATCGTAATTCGCCCGTTGTTCCGTGTGCTTTTGGTGGACGACGAACCACTCGCTCGCCAGGAGTTGAGGCGCCTGTTGTCGGACTTCGCCGACCGATTGGAGGTGGTGGGCGAGGTATCCACCATCGCGTCGGCGAGAGCGGCGATTGTCGAACTGGAACCTGATCTTGTGCTGCTCGATATCGCTTTGCCGGATGGCAACGGGATGCAGTGGTTGAGCACACTGGACACGTCACCGCACGTGGTGTTCGTGACGGCGTATCAGTCCTATGTGTTCAGGGCGCTCGAGTTGAATGCGTTGGACTATCTGCTCAAGCCGGTCACGGCCGCTCGGTTGGCCACCACGATTGCCCGGGTGCTGCCTTCGCTCGAAGCCTCCGCCCAAAAGCGGGGAGCAACCGTGGCGCCGCCAACCACGGACGCCGCGTCACACGGCGAGGGTGGTGGAACCGCGACCCGGCCCCCCCTGTCGCTGCACGATCGGGTCTTTCTGAGCGACGGCGAGGCCGGATGGTTCGTGACACTCGGTGAGATGCGCCTCCTTGAGGTGCACGGGGAGTCCACCCGCGTGCATTTTGGACGCGGGAGCGCCGTGAGCCCCCGTTCGCTGCGACTGGTCGAGACGCGCTTACCGGCGCGGGCGTTCCTCCGCGCGAATCGGACGCAGATCGTCGGTGTACACTGGATTCGTGAGGTGCGTCCGTGGTTCGCCGGTCGCCTGTTGCTGCGGCTGGACGGTGGCCAGGAGGTGGTGGTATCCAGGCGCCAGAGTCGCGCGCTGGCCGAGCAGTTGCGCTTGTAAGGTCGTCGGTACGTTCGCGCGGCCAATGCCGCGCCCCGCCCTCGCCGCCTTCGCCATCGCGCGCCAAGTTGGGGGATGCGCTCATTCCTCCCGATCCCCACGCGCCGCTGCCTGCGCGCGCTCGCCCTCCTCGTTGTCGCCACCGCGCTCCCTCCCGGCACCGCCGCTGCCCAGAGCGATGCCCAGCGCGACAGCCTCGTGCAGCTCGCCGAGGCGCTGCGCACGCTGCGCCAGCCGCAAACCGAGGGAGGCGTCCCGGTCTACTCCCCTGAAGCACTCGGCCGGTGGCGCACCGGTCTCGATGCGCTCCGCGCCCGCCACGCCGCGCTCAATGCGAGCGGTTGGTCAGTGGCCGACCGGGTCGATTACATCCTCGTGCGCACACAGCTCGATGCCTTCGACTTCGAGCTGCGCGTGCTGCGCCCGTGGGCGCGCGATCCGGGCCACTGGGTCGACCTGCTCGCGCGCACGCCCTTCACCGGGGTGCCCCTCACCGCCGAGGGGCGCACGCGCCTCACGCAACAGCTGCGCGCCGTGCCGCGCACCATCGCGGCCGCGCGCCGACAGCTCACCGAACCGGCAGGCGAGCTGGCCGGCATCGCGCACTTTCATCTCACTCGCTCCGATGGCGTGAATCAGGGCGAGCCCCGCCGCGACCCGCCACCGGCCGGCATCATTGGGTGGTACGAGGATCTGCGCGCACGCCTCGTGCAGCACGATGCGGCGCTCGTGCCGCTCGCCGACTCTGCGCTCACCGCGCTGCGCGGTTATGCCAGCTGGCTTGCCGCCGAACGCCCGCGCATGACGGCACCCGCGCACATCGGCCTCGATGACTACGCGTGGTACCTGCGTCACGTGCGCCTCGTCCCGCTGAACGTGGAACAGGTGCGGCTTATCGGCGAGCGCGAGATTGCCCGCGCCCGCTCACTGTTGGCGTTCGACCGGCACAAGTACCGCGCCCTGCCCCCCATCGTGCCGGTCACCACGGCCGAGGAGCATGAACGGCGTACGCGTGAGGCGGAGACGCACATTCGCACCTTCACGCAGCGCGAGAAGCTGCTCACGATTCCCAACGACATTCCGCCGCAGTACGAAACGGATGCCTTTTTCATTGATCGCAGCGCGTGGGGCGGGGCGCGGCACTTCTGGGAAGAGCTCACCTATCGTGATCCGCTCAACAACCACGTGCACGCGTCGATTCCCGGCCATCGCTTCGACGGCGCCCTGCAGCGGCGCCATCCACGCCCCATCCGCCGCGCCTTCAGTGATGGCACGCGCGCCGAAGGGTGGGCCTTCTACATCGAGGAGATGTATCTGCACACCGGTCTGCTGGACGATCGGCCGAAGGGGCGCGAGCTCTTCTGGATTGCGCAGCTCAAGCGCGCCGCGCGCATCCATGCCGAACTGCGCATGCAGACCGGGGAGTGGACGCTCGACGATGCCATCAAATACCTCGTGCGCGAAGTGCCACTCATGGAGGAAAACCTCGCGCGCTACGACCTGGCCATCTACCTGCGCCGTCCGGCCTACGGCATGAACTACACCATTGGCAAGGCACAGGTGGAGCAGCTGCTCGCCGACCGCCAGCGCCAACTGGGCGACGCCTTCGACCTCGGCGCCTTCCACGACGCCTTCCTGGCCGCGGGCCCCATCCCCATTGCGCTGATTCGCTGGGAGCTCACCGGGCTCGACGACGAACTGCGCGCGCTGGGGGTGCTGCCATGATCGCGCGTCTGGTCTGTGTCGGCGGTGCGGCGCTCCTGCTAACCACCGCCGCGCCCGTCGGCCATGCGCAGCCGGCGCCGACCCCCGAGTACAGCATCGACCGCTTCTATTCGCTGCCGTCGCTCATTGGCACGGAGCCGCGCGGCATGACCTGGTCGCCAGACGGCCGCACGCTCGCCTTTCTCTGGAACGACGAGGGCATGCCCTTCCTCGACGTGTTCGTGGCGCGCGTGGTCCCCGGGCAACCGCTGCGCCCGCAGCGCGTGACGCGTTTGCCGCGTCCGGATGTTCCCCGAAACCCCGGCCCTTCGTACAGCGAGCAGCGCACCGCCATTGCCGCCGAACTCGACGAAGGCGTGCGCAGCGTGAGCTGGCACCCGGACTCACGGCGGCTGCTGTACGTGCACCAAGGTGGCCTGTGGTTCGTGACGCCGGGCGAGGCGCCGGTGCGACTGGTCACACCACCGGGCGCGGTACAGCGCCCCACCTTCGATCCGTCGGGCGCGCGCGTGGCCTTTGTGCGCGACGGCGATCTCTGGGTGGCCGATCTGCGCGGTGACACGCTGGGCGCCCCGCAGCGGCTCACCACGCTCGCCCGCAGTGGCGTGGGCGTGGAAGACTTCACGTGGGCCCCCGACGGCCGCACGCTGGCCGTTGTGGAGACCGACCGCACGCCCATCCGCACGCGGCTCATTCCCGACTATCTCCCCGACGAAACCATCGCCACGCCGGTGCGCCGCGCCCTCCCCGGTGAACCCTCCGAGCACCGTCGCCTGGGGCTCGTGGCACTCACCGGTGGCCCGCCGCGCTGGCTCGAACTGGGCGGCGAGCCCACCGACATCTTCTTTTCGTCGGCCTTCTCACCGCGCGGCGAGTCGCTCCTGATCGACAAGAGCGATGTCTTCGTGAAGGACCGGCGCCTGCTCGTGGCTGACGTGGCCACGGGCACCACGCGCCTGCTCGTGCGCGAGCAGGAGCCCAACAATGTGTCCGCCGAATGGCGCGCGGCGTGGGCCCCGGATGGGCGCAGTGTGTACTTCACGAGCGATCGCGCCCACGATTACCACGTGTGGCAGGTGGATGCAGCGGGCGGTACACCGCGCGCCATCACCAGCGGGCCGTGGGCGGTGTTCGGCTTCACCGTCACGCCGCGCGGCCTGATCGTGGTGGCCAACGAAGGGCGCGCGGAGGAGCGGCACGTCTATCGGGTTCCGCTGCGCGGCGGCGCGGCGGTGCGCATGTCGGTACGTGCCGGTACACACACGCCCGTGGTCTCCCCCGATGGGCGGTGGGCGGCCGTGCTCTTCTCGAGCGATACGGTACCGCCGGATCTCTTCGTGACGGACCTCGCAGCAGCACGCCCTGGTGCGGCGAGCGAACAGCGCGTGACCTCGTCGCCGCGCCCCGAGTTTGCCGCGTACACGTGGCCGGCGCCGCGCTACGTGACCTTCACCAGCCGCGCCGACGGTGCGACGGTGCACGGTCGCCTGCTGCTGCCGCCGAACTACACCCCCAACCGGCGCTGGCCCGTGGTGGTGGGCTCGATCTACAGCAACACGGTGCGCAACCAGTGGGGCGGCCGCAACGCGCACCCGCTCTGGGGCTTCGATCGCGTGCTGCTGGAGAAGGGCTACGTGGTGTTCGCCCTCGACGTGGCAGGCAGTTCCGGCCATGGCACCGCCTTCCGCCGGCGCATTCGGCTGGACTATGGCGGCATCGATGTGGAGGACATCCACAGCGGCGTGGAGTGGCTCGTGACGCAGGGCATTGCCGACGCGTCGCGCGTGGGCATTTGGGGGAGCAGCTACGGCGGACTGCTCACCAGCATGTCGCTGTTCACCAAGCCCGGGGTGTTCCGGGCCGGCATTGCCGCGGCGCCGGCCACCAACGTACTGCACGCACTCACCGGCGAGCAGCGGGTCATGGACACGCCGCAACAGCGGCCGACAGAGTATGCCCGCGCCTCCTCGTCCACCAAGGCGGCAGGGCTCAAGGACGCCCTCATGCTCGTGCACGGCATGCGCGACGTCGTGGTGCTCTACCGCGACTCGGTGTGGCTGCTGCAGTACCTCATGCAGCTTGGCCGCGACGTGGAGCTGGTCACCCTTCCCGACGCGCCGCACGGCTGGGACTTGGGGCCGCGGTACCAGACGCACTATGCCTTCCAGCGCATGCTCGACTTCTTCGACCGGCACCTCGCACCGGATGGAGCGCCGGCGCGCTGACGGCCACGGGGGCGAGGCGCAAGTCGTGGTCGGCATCGGTGACGGCCTTGCCGACGCCTCCCGTTGGCGATAGTTCACGGATATGCCTTTCCCCATGAAGTTCGCCGGCCACCTTCGGCTCCCGCGTTTCCTGCGTCGCGCGTACCTGTGGCCGCTGGCCCTGCTCCTCGTCCCCTCGGCGCTCGAAACGCAGCGTCGCCGAGGGTGCCCGCAGTTCGCGCGGGTGCCCGGCTACGGCGCCTGCGCCAGCATCGGCGGCAACAGCTGCGGCTTCTGCACCTACCGCTGCAACGACGACACCGTGGTGCGCTGGAACGTGTGCGGCCAGTAGTTGGGTGCCGCGGCGCGGTGCTCCTGTTCGCGCTCAGCGGCTGTTCGGGGTCGGTGGACACCACCGACGATGCGCCGGAAGCGCTGCGCACGGCCATGAACGCGCGCACGGTGTATCCGGCCAAGCGTGAGGAGTGGCGAACCGACATCACTCCGCACACCGATAGCTCGATGGTGCCGCGCGTATTCCGCGCCAGTCGCACCACCGTGGCACTGCTGCAGGACATGCCCGCGCGCATCTCGCAGTTCGAGCTGCATGGCAAGGGCATGCTGCTGTCCACACGACCGGCCCGGGTGGACTCCGTCCTGCATTCGCAGGTGCCGCGCGATATCGTGGCGCCAACCGACCTGTCTCGCGTCACCGATGACGGACAGGTGGACGTGATGGACAGCGCCACCAGCACCCTCGTGCGCGAGTCGATTGGCGGCTACGTGTTTCGTCGCGACCTGCCCCTGCTGCGCGGTGGCAGCGGGCGCCTGTGCACGGTGGCGCCGGCCACACTGCTGCACGTCCGGTCGTTGGGGGCGCGGCGTGTGCTCGAGGCCTTCACGCTCACGGCGAACGCCGCGGATGACGCGCTCACGGGCCGTCATCGCCTCGTCGGCGAAATGGGAGCACGGCTGCGCTTCGGCAGTGGCGACGTGCGGCGGTGTCTGCTCATCACGCAACGCGACGTGTTCATCGTGAGCGCGCCCGCCAGTGACAGCCCGCACGCGGCGCCACGCGTGGAACCGCTACGTCCACCAGGTGATACCGCGCCTCGGCGCATCGGTGACGCTGGTGGTGCGGCGAGCGCACCGCGTCAGCCGTATGTGGTGGACGCCTCCATCGTGGACGGCGGATTCGTCGTCCTGGTGGGGGCGATCTCCGACCAGCAGGGACGGCTGGTGGACTACTACGACGAGCAGGGTCGGTATCTGCAGAGCGCCATGCTGCCGTTCACGGCCTCGGCCATGGCCGGAGCCGGACCGCGCTTTCTCGCGCTGCACCGGGACCAGCAGTATCGCTGGTGGCTGTCCTCGTGGCTCACCCCCATGGCGGCGCGCGGTGCCACGCCGCCGCCGGAACCACCGCGACTCGAGAAGGCTCCGGAGCGGCAACTGTTCGAACCGCAGCGGCGAGGCCCGGCGAAGTAGCGGTAAAGTAGCGGCGCAGGGTGATCATGGGGGATGCGGGCCGCTGCGTGATCGGTAGACCTACTTCGCCGCGCGAATCAGCCGTTCCTGCACAGCACGCAGGGGAAGCGTGGGCCCGCCGCTGATGTTCCACGCATTGAAGACCACCACCATCTCCTGATCGGGAAACGCCATGGGGAACTGCCCACCGAATCCCGACCCGGCCCAGATGAAAGCGTCTTTCCGTACCGGATTGCTGTACAGCCACCACTTGTACCCGTACTGCGGTGCGCCGGCACGTGTGCTGGTCGCGACGTGCGGTGTCACGGATTCGCGCACCCAGCGTTCGGACACGATGGTCGAGCCGTTCCAGCGGCCGCCCTGCAGCCACAGCTGCCAGATCCGCGCCAGGTCGGTCGCTTCGAGATACAAGCCCCCTTCGGTGTCGATGGTGCCCGAGGTGGTGCGCTTCCAGTGCCACTGGGTGATGCCGAGTGGCGCGAAGAGATGGCGCGCCGCGTACTCCTCGATGTCCACGCCAGTGGCGCGAAAGAAGATGTGCGCGAGTAGCGCGCTTTCGCCGCTGCTGTAGTTGAACTGGGTGCCCGGCTCGCGCATCATGGGCCGGTCGATGGTGAACTTGACCCAGTCAGGGCTGGCCTCGAGTGCGCCAGCTGTGTTGCGCGGATCGCTGTACGGAATGCTTTCGTTCCAGTCGAATCCGCCGGTCATGGTGAGCAGGTGGCGGATGGTGATGCGTCGCTTGCGGTCGTCGAGGTTCGCCACCGCGCTGGTGTCCCAGTACGTGAGAATCGGCGTGTCGAGCGCGGGGAAGTCACCACGGGTGACCGCCACCCCGATGACCGCCGAGGCCACCGTCTTGGACACGGACTGCAGGGTGTGCAGCGTGCCCCGCCGGTAGGTCGGGTGCCACCACGGGTTGAAGTAGTTGAAGGGCCCGGTCGGGTCGTGCGAATTGTTCAGAGACGCGCTGGCGCGCGACGAGTCGCCGTAGACCTTGTCGTAGTCGCGCGGATACGTCTTGTCGGTCACGACCTGACCGCGACGAATGACCACCATGCGGTCGATGTTGCCATACTTCCCCGCCCTGATCTCCGCGTCGAGGCTGTCGAGCACGGCGGCATTGAGGCCGACTTTCGCCGGGGTCGACGTGGGCCATCTGAATGGCGTTGGCTGGGCCCCGAGCGACGAGGCGGCGAGCAACGCGAGGGCGACGGCGGCGAGGGAGAGTGGGCGTGTCATGGCCCTATTCTACGGAGCCGCGGGAGGGGTGGATAGTACGCAGTGGCGTGTCCGGGACTATCGGCAATGGGAACGCCATCCGCGCTCCCCGGCAGCCTGCTCGCGTCAGCGGTTGCCCACGCGCTCCAGTGTAGCGGCATCACGCGCATTGTCACGCAATGCCCAGTCCTTGCCCACCGTGTAGCCCGCCCAAAACAGGACAAATAGCACACGAGGAATGCGCGCCAGCGTGAGCGGATGCTGGCTGATCCAGTGTGTGCCGTCTGTTCGCGTCACCGTGGTCCCCTCCCTTGCTGTTGCGAAGCCCTGTGATCACGGCGCAGCCTACGTTGAATCGCTGGTCCGCCGTAACGGACATTACGCGTCCGAGGCGTGTGCCGTGACCTGCGCGTTGCTGATCGCGGTCACGAAGCCGTCGGGATCGTCGAGATGAAGACCAATACCGCGCACCGGCACACGGATGGTACAGTACAGGGACATGGTTAACACTTGTCCGGGGACATGGTTAACACTTTCCGAATCCCCTTCGGAGAGACGGCGATGCCCTGGCAGGAGACCGACCCCATGTTCGAGCGG
>VYLE01000863.1_pt1 | contig 10874 bp, 11 predicted proteins | sample 5114391 | NCBI WGS metagenome assembly VYLE01 (sample SAMN12291771, study PRJNA351875) | freshwater metagenome | isolation source: freshwater lake | place: USA: Michigan, Kent Lake | collected 2013-08-15
CCTCGAGGACGGCCGCCACCGCGGCGTCGATGCGGGCCTCGGGCAGGCCGGCCTCGAGCAGCACCTGCTCGAAGCTCAGGCGCGGCGGACGGCGGAACCGCTCGGCATGCGCCTCCATGAACGCGGCGAGCTGCGCGTCGGTGGGCGCGTCGGCGGCGAGCGCCTCCTCTGCGATCAGCTCGAGCTTCTGCCGCACGCGCCGCTTGATCACCGGGTCGTCGCGATCGAGCCCGAGCGCGACGCCCTCGCGATACATCACCTCGTCGCGGACGTGGGCCTCGACGAGACGGGCGAGTTCGTCGTCGTCCGGCGGGCGGTTCCAGCGCGCGCTGTACTGCCGGGCCAGATCGTCGACCACCGCGCGGCTCACGACGATGCGATCGCCTTCGCTCCGGTCCCGAGAGACGAGCCCGTAGCCCATGAACAGCGCGACACCGATCAGCAGGAAGTGCAGGATCGGCTCGCGCAGCAGCCTGTCGGCACGCACCGCGAAGAACCCCCGTCTCGATCCGCTGCAGGGCCGGATCCGGCGCAGAGGATACACGCGGCCCCGCCCGCGGGACGGGGCGTCCGACCCCGGGTTCGTCGGGGTCGGTGCGGCATGGTGCCCCCGGCATCTACCGAATACCGACCGGGGGCCGCATGAATACTAGCGTTGTAGTCGGGAGCCGGGACAGTTGCCCCCAAAGTTGCCCCCACTCACAAGGTGCTAGCGTAGATCTTTTCGGCCGCCGGACTATCCCGGACCTGGCGTTGGTCCTGGCTGAAGATCCACTATGCGCCCGAAGTGATAGAACTGATCCGCGACGTGCTCCAGCTTGAGCCGGTACTCTCGATACTTCGGGAGCCAGACTGCGTGTGCGTTCGGATCGTCAATTAAGTCGATCAGCAGGTAGTTGTCTTGGCCGGCCCGCGCATAGAACAGGTATCGGTCACTACGCATTTCGCGGTAACGCTCATAGTCGCGCTTCCACCGCGCCAGATCGTCCTCACTGTTGATCGGGACCATATGGGCGTGGAACAAGTACCGACATTCAATGCCAGCCGAATCCCGCCCAAAGATGTAGCTTTCCGTTGGCGCTTCCCGCCACGCTCGGAAATCATCCACCAGCACCTGAGGATCTAGCCCGGCGGCTCGGAGCTTCTGCTCAAGCCATCCCGTCAGGGCGACGGCGGGCACCGCGACTAGATCGCGGCGTATCTGCTGTGATGGCGCTCGCTGACGCTTGACCCGACAGCCGCGCCCCCGCTCGACGCAAGTGCATCAGCCGAAGCCGCAAGCGAAAAAACGTCGGGGCGCTCACCCACGCCTTTGTGGAAGAGCAACTGATCCGCGCGAAGCTTGGGGGCCTGACGTTGCGCCATACGGCCGTCCGCAATGTGTACGGCGGCAATTTGCCCCGACAACACACCGTGGAACGAGATATAGAGGTTGCGGCAGTTCACAGTCAGTGCCCTATGTACGTCGTTTCCGTACAGAGTTGACCGTATCACAGCCCCTCTGCGATCTCTAGTGCTCTCGTTGGCCTCTTCACACTACTGAGCGGCTTCCGACCGCTTGCCATGCTGCGGCGCCGGTAGGTCGAAGATTCGGGATCGACGGTTGGGCTGCCCCATCGGCCCACGCTGGGCCGGGCAATAGGCGAGGGATGGAGCCACAAACCATTGATTACAAATAGAAATATCGACCGACATCCGCAACCAAGGCCTTCTCGACACTGACTCTATTTCAAGCGTAATGGAGCCCCAACGCTTGGACTCGGTCTGCCACCCCCATCCAGTGAGGGGATCAGCGGTCTGTCCAGTCGACACCAACCCCGCATTGCAGCCACGCTACGGACATGCATCCAATGCTCCGCGACACTCTTGATGGCTGGATCATGTCGACCAGCTGGCCGGCGCGGCGACGCCTGCGGTTCCGACTCGGGCTATTGTTGTACGCGGGCGGGGTTCGTCGCCTCGCCGTGCGCGTAGCCGACCTGCCCGTACGCAACATCACAAAGGGCGACGATCGTAGCAGCGTCTCGCACGGGCACTCGCCCAAGTGATGAACGAGTGAGTGCGAATGCCGACACGCTTGGACGCTGTAGCCACCCCAAGAAGGATCAGGACACACACCAGCATGACGTGTTGGTCGTTCAGTTGGGTTCAGCGTCAGCAATAAGTACGTGTCCTCAATGCGATCAAGGCTCTGCGCTCAAGCTGTACTTTGTCTCGCCATCCCCGCGCTGTTGGCGCCGGGCTTGAGCGCGGGGCAGGTCTCGTCCGGGACGGGATTCTTCGTCAATGAGGCTGGCTACTTGGTCACCAACTATCACGTGATCGAGGGCGGCACCGAGTTAATGGCGCGAACGGTCAAGGGCGACGTGCTGCGAGCGCGCGTTGTCGCTATTGACCAAGCGAACGATTTGGCTCTGCTGAAGGTGCCCGGGCGGTTTCAAGCCTTGCACGTGCGCCCGTCATCGGACTTGCGGCGAGGAACTGAAGTTCTCACGGTTGGCTTCCCGCAGATCTCTATTCAAGGCGTCGAGCCGAAGGTCACCCAAGGGATCATCAGCGCGCTGAGTGGAGTCAGCGGCGATCCTCGCTTCCTTCAGATTCAAGTACCCATTCAGCCAGGGAACTCCGGCGGGCCGCTCCTGATGCGTGACGGATCTGTGGTGGGCGTAGTGACCGGCCGTCTCAACTCGATCGCCGTGCTAAAGGCTACTGGTTCCCTTCCCGAAGGGGTCTCGTACGCAATCAAATCGAACTACCTGCTTGAGCTTCTGAATAGCGCCGCGCAGACCGAATCGATAGTGCTGCGACGCCCACCCGCCACGGCTCGGCTAGCAATCATCGATGTCGTCGCACAAGTCGAGCAAAGTGTGGCCCTTGTGCTAGTTACCAAGCCGACCGTACAAGTATCGCCGGAGCCATCCCCTAAGGGCAGTGAAGCGCCGCCTCCCGTCGCTCGAAAGGAAGCAGACCCACCGCAGTACGGTCGAACGCAAGGGCCTGCTGCAACTGGTGCCGCGAGCGACTCCCCGGCGGCTATCGGGTCAGTGGCTGTTGCATACCCGCCGGGAACGACCTCGCGCTGTGCGTCCCGCATAGACGACGCTATCGTCGCCCACGGCACCGGTGACGGCGACGCACATTCAAGGCTCTTGGATGTATTCGCTTGGTGCCAAGCGACCCGTCGCGATTCTTGTCGTACTGCCCTGGTAGCGATCCATCATCAGTGCCAGCTATCGGGCAGCACCCCTCAAGGTTGCGCCGGTGCGAAGCAAGCAGCCGCGTCCGCCTGCGCACCTTGACCGCTCCCAACCGGCTGTGCCCGAGCGATTCTGGCCCACGCTCAGCCGCTCACATCAATAGCGGGCGCGGCGCGCTTGAATTCCGATCAATAGGGGAGTGAAGTTTGCGGCCGGCACCATCCGCGGTGTCCGCTCGAAACACCCAAAGGATTCGATACGCCCTACCCTCCGGGCCACTCATCTAGCAAGTCGCGCTGCCGCCGCAGCAGCCGCGACACCTCACGCATCAGTGCCCGCGTGCCCGGCTGGCTACCGTTTCGCTGCGAACGCGCCTTCCCTTCCGGCGTCCTCGGTCCGGTGCTCTGCTCCCACGGCTTCCAGCGCCGGATCGCCTCGGCCTGCCTTGCCCGTCGCTCCGGTGTCCATCCGTTCGCCATCGCTCGACTCCAATTGTTCGGGTTGCCGAGATTCGGGATTCTCGCCCGCGTGCGCGTCCGCGCTTACTGCGCGCGATGCGTGCGGAAACCCATTGTTCACCTGCTGCGGCCCGTGCGCGACGTTCGCCTGCCGGGCGAAGATCGGCGGCCCGGCCTTGATGACCGCGAGCGTTTCGGCCGTCGCCCGGCACTGGCTCTGCGCCCGCAGGGCGAGCCGCATGTATCGGTCCGCCGCCTCGATGTACTCGCCCATGTTCAACGCCGAGCGCCGCGCCAACTCGCCGAAGATCGCATTCAGCGCGACCATCTGCGACGACAGCATCGCCTCGACGCCCGACAGGTCGCCCGACTGCACCGTCCGCCCGCCTGCTTGCAGCGCCCGGAACGTCTCGGTCAGGTCGACCTCGCCCAGCGTGCCTTTCGAGAATGTCGTCACCGTTGTCGCGTTCGTTGCGATCCCAGCGACCACTGCTTTCGCAATCGCCCCGTCATGCGTCGCGCTCGGGTCCGATGCGCTTATGTCGAGGATTCGCCCCTTGGTCGCCGCCGGTTCGCTCGACTTCTTGCTCATCTTGATTCCTCAAAGCTGTTGCACGTCGCGCCGCTGTTCGCGGGCAGGGAATGCATGAAGCCGTAAACGTGCGGCCGGTCGCCGCGCCGCGCGCAGTAGCCGTCAGACAGCCCAGGACGCGCCAAGTGCGCGCATCGGTGGCAGCGCCCGATCCGTGAGTGCATCGCCTCGACGACTGCGTGCGTGCCGGCGGGATCGCCCGCGTGCATCGCTCCCAGCACCGGGCCGTCGTCGTCGTGGTACAGCCCCGCATTGACACAGTCCGCGAACATGGTCGCGAGCGCGGGCGACAACGCGAGCGGCACCGGCTTGCCCACCGGCTCGGCCGCGACCGCGCTGGGGTAGCGTTCGAGTACCTGAGCGTGCGTGGCGGCCGGGTCGAGCGTCACTGCCACCGGCTCGGCGTCCGCGAAGTGCAGGATCCAGCGAGACGCCGTCTGCAGCGCCGCCAGGATCACCGCCTTCTTCGCGCGGATCGTCTCGCGCAGTTCGGGCGTGATCCGGTCGGCCGGCATCACCAGCAGCCGGTCGCCGTCAGCCGCCGCCGTCAACCCGGCGGCCGACAGCGCCGTGAGCACGTCGGGCGCACCCATCAAAACACCTCGGCGGCGGGACCGGCGTCCGCTGGCACAGCGGCATCGCTCGCCCGCTTGACCGCAGGAAACCCACTGACATCCACTAAACCCACTGAATCGGCGGTTGTGGCCGGACCGCCGCCCCGCTCGGCTTGGGCTTCAGTGGGTTCAGTGGGTTTCAGTGGGCCTTTTCCGATCGGTCGGCGAGGCTCGCGCTCGATCGCCCAGGTCTTGTAGCCGTCACGCATTCGCCCCGCGACGAACCACCGGCCACCGTGGCGACGACCGACTTGTCGCTCGATCCAGCGACCGAGAATCCGCGAGTTCGCCCGCCCACGCTCGCCGGCCACCTCGTCGATCGCGTCGGCGAGTGCCTGGACGGTCGCATCGGTGCCGGGCGTCTCGGAGTGCCGGATCGCGTCCTTGACCGCAGTGGGGCGGCTGCCGAAGCACGTATCCCACGTCGCGAGCATCGCCGCGAGCTTCGCCGTCTCCGGGTCGTTCGCGAACGCGCGCAGGACCGCGTCGCACGGGTCGGCGAATCCGGGTAGCGCGTCGTCGCGCCTCGCCGCTTCGCTCGCAACCCACAGCACGGGTTGGCGCACCAGCTCGTCCCACTGCTCGAACGATGCCGTGCTTCCAGTGGCTAGCCTCGGCCGGCCTGCCGCGATCCACGCCCGGATGATCGTCAGGGCCGCGACCACCAACCGCACCCTTTGCCCGCGCACTGTCTGCTCGGGATCGAACGCGAAGCGCCGGCCATATGGGCGTTCGTCCTGCGGGTCGATGCGCGCGACCAGCACGCGCCGGCAGGTATCGCCCACAAGTCGCAGGTTGTTCCCGGTCGCGACGAACAGCGCCCGGTTCGGCAGCACCGCCGTCTCGGAAACGCCGAGCACGCGATCCGCGAAGGTCGGTGCCGTGAGGAAGGCGTCGATCGCCGCGCCGCCCAGCGGCTCGCGCACGTTGTCCCACAGCAGCACGCGCCGGCCGTCGCGCAGCGCGGCAAACAGCCGCTTGCGCGCCTCGTCGTCGCGCTCACCAGCCGGGGGCAGCACTGCCGGGGATTCGCCGGTCGCCAGGATACCTAGCACCTTGCCCAGCAGCGTCTTTCCACTGCCAGCGGCCGGCGCGTCGAACGCAAACCCCGGCGCGGTCGGCAGTCTCGCGCGAAGGCACGCGGTCAACATCGCGGCGAGCATCACGCCACGGTCGGTGTCATCGCCAAAGGGGAACAGCCTCACCGGCTCCCACAGCACGCGCAGTGCGTCGACCGCGTCGGACGCCGATGGAGCGCGAGGCACGCGCGGGGCGTCCAGCCCGGCCAGGTACAGAAGCCCGGATGCTTCGTCGTGACCGGGCTCGTCGAGCACCGAGCCGTCGGCCCGCAGCGTCGGCGCGGTCGTCACGGCGACCAGACGGCGGAATCCGCGCTCGCCGCCTTTGGCGAGGATCGACGCGGCGAGCGTCGCGGGCGCGTCGGCGGGCGCTTCGACGAACGCATCCCCCGCCTTCCGCATCTTGAAGAACGCGACCGTGCGGTCGATGAAGTCGAGCAGCCAGTCCCGCGACACCGGAATCACGTTGTCGCCGGCCACGCGCGCGATACCGCCCGCACCCTCGCCGAAGTCGAACACCTCGCCATCGACGCGCAGCGCCGCAAGCACGTTGTCGACGATGCGGGCGCGGTCCCCGTTCGCGAGCAGCACGCGCCGCGCGGGGCGTGCCAGGGTGAAGCGTTGTCCGCCATGCGCGTGCGAGAAGATGAACGGCTTGCCGCCGCCCCGAAGATTCGCCCAGGCGATCCGATGGTCCCCGGCGTACTCCGGTTCCAGCGGATCGGCGAACCGCGCGCCGTGCCAGCGGGCCGGGTTATCGAGCACGTCGCCCACCGTGACCTCGTCGCCGTCTTGCGTGACCAGCACGAAGTCGCCCATCAGTACGTGGCGGCTCGCAGCTTGAGCTAGCACCTCGCGGGCCTGCTCGATGTCGATGTCGCGCGTCACGGCGAGCTTGGGCGCTTCGGCCTCGATCCACGCCTCGCGCTGAGTTCGCGCGGTCGCGGCTACGGCCTCGCGCTGGCGAGCTTCGTACTTCTTTGCAGCGGCGTCGTGCTCGCCGTCGGCGTGGATGCGCTGCAAGTCGAAGGGTGCGGCGTCGGCAGGCCCCATAATGCGAGCCGGTGGTAGCCCTCGCCGCAGCCCCTCGCCGAGCACGGGCGGGCCGACGAAGTCGAGACGTTCGGGCTGCCACACTGACGTATCGACGATCGTGCGGGCCAGCAGCGACCCGGCACGGCTGACGTTGAACCACCCGATACCCGCAGCCCACAGCCGGGTGGCCAGTGCGCGGCCCGCTTCGGGGATGCGGGAAGCGTCGGACACCGCGACGTACAGGCGTTGCCCGTTGATGCCGGTCAGTAAGTCGCCGCCGCACGTCTCGATGCCGCTCGATGCGCTCGCGCGCCATAGCATCGGCGCGTCGGCCAACTCCGGGACCGCCTGGACGAGCATTGCGTGCAGCGCGTCGGGATCGAGTGGGCCGTCGGGGTGGCCGTCGTGGTCGAGCATCATCACGCCAGGACGCGGCGCGAACTGGAAGAACCGCCGCGAGCGGCTGATCGCGGTCCCGTCGGTGGGCACCGCGTCGTCGGTGACGATGCGCGTGGTCGCGTGACCGGGCGCGATGCCGTAGCCGGTCGCCTGGGCGCTCGTCAGCCCGTCGAGCAGTTCGGACAGCCCGTCGAGACTCGGCACTTCGACGAGTCGCGCGTGGCCTTCGGTCATCTGAGCGGCCGGCGACTTCACCAGCGCGCCGTCGGGTCCGAGCGCGATCCGCTTGGTGAGCACCGCCGGCCGCAGCGATTCGAACACGGTGAACGCGAGCGGGGTCATTTCGCGCCCTCCAGCCTTTTCGACACGGCGCGCATGAAGGCTCGGAGCCTAGGGGTCACTTTGGGGTGCTCGCCGTCGACCGCGAGCGCGTCCAACGCCTCGTGCAGCAGTGAATCGGGCGTCAACGCCATCCCGTGCTCGATGCATCGGATCGCGCGCTTCGCCCGCCGTTCGCCATCGATCGCCGCGAGCGCGTCCTCGGGCACGGCCACGCGGGCACTCATGCCGACCTCCGCAGCCTGCGGATCAGCCGTTCGGCGAGGCGCAGTGGCAGCAGCCCCCACAACGCCACGCGGCCGATCGCCGCCATCGCGCGCCAGCGGAACGCGGTAGGATCGATTTCATCAGTTTGATTTCGGGCGGCCTTAGGGTCGCCCGTTTTTTTGTAGACGCGCATCGCCGGTCAGCCCCCCACCTGCTCGATCAGCGCGCGGATGTCTTCGACGCGCCACGCCGTCGTGCGCGGGCCGAGTTTCACGGGTGCGGGAAAGCGGCCCGACTTCACGCCGGCCCACCATGTCGACTTGCTGACTGGGATCAGCGGGGGGATCGGCGGCTGCGCGTTCGGATCACCGATCAAGTGCGGCAGCCGCAGGAACCCGGTTTCGGGAAGTTGGTGCATTGCTATGCGTCCTTGTTGTCCAAGAATAGACAGCGCGGACGATAGGGGTCCGAGAGCGGGTCATGCGTACCCGCGCGGATAGCGCGAAAAGACGGGGCTTATCCGCCGACGGCTGCCGCGTCAGTCGACGGCGCGACGAACAGCGATGGCAATTGGCTTTGCGTCGAGCGTCAGCCCGAGCGCATCGAAGATGTCAGTAACCACCGGGACGAGTGCGTCGGGCGACCGCACAGTCGGCAGTAGCCCTTGGGCCAGTTCCGCCGCGACTTTCCTCTCGACCGCCGTGGCGTCGTTCTTCGGCCTGCGCCCTGGCTGATCGGCCATCCGCTCAAGCGCTAATGCGGCAGCTTCTAGTCGCGACACCCCGCCCGGGCGTCCAGCCTCGCTGGAGTTCAACAGTTCCCAGGCTTCGTCAGGTAGATCGACGCGGTTACGCAGTAGCATCCGCAGGCGTCTCGCGGATGCAGCGGCGCTCCGCATCTGGATTGCCGTCATATGCAGGCGGCCGCGACGCTCAGCCCGCCGCAGCAGCAACAGCGTGAATGCGCCGCGCGCGATGATACGGTTTACGTGGAACCACCACATTGACGGAGCGTCGTGTTCGCAATCGAGGCGCACCCCAGCGAGTCGTTGCATCGCCTTCTCGTAGCCGGATCGACGGGTCAGCCACGTGAGTGCGTCCGATGCCTCGCAACGTCTTCGATGGTTCATCAGTGCCGCTTCGACTGCAGCCGACCGGCGCGCATGAATCTCGGCGGGCCTCGACTCCGTTGAGGGATTGAACCCAGACAATAGCGACGAAAGCGGTACTCCAGCCCTGCGTTCGGTGGCGTCGAACTCTGTGCCAGCATCAAGCGCGACATCTACTGCCGCCCACAGGAGATCCGAAAGTTCAATCCACGCCTGCACAGGCGGAATAGCCGACTTCTGCATTCCTCTACGCGCTATCTCGCAGCGGGATCACGTCGGCCCCGTTCCGCTGCTTGTCTAGCCAATCCGCCCACGCCTGCATCATCTTGCGGCGCTCGTCCAAGTGCGCCGTCCGGTTGTACGCACGGCCGTTCGGGTCGCGCACTGCGTGGGCCAGTTGGTGCTCGATGAAGTCGGCCCGGAATCCGAGCACTTCGTCGAGGATGGTCCGCGCGGTCGCCCGGAACCCGTGACCGCTCATTTCGTCCTTGGCGATGCCCATACGGCGCAGCGCCGCGAGGATCGCGTTGTCGCTCATCGGTCGCTCGCGGCTGCGCGCGCCGGGGAACACGTAGACGGACCGGCCGGTCAGCGCGTAAAGCTCGCGCAGGATCTCAACCGCCTGGGTCGACAATGGGACGACGTGACCGACATCGGTCTTGGTGACGTGGAATCGCCACTCGGCCGCGTCTAGGTTGATGTCCTCCCACTTCGCGCGGCGAAGTTCGCCGGGTCGGACGAATACCATCGGGGCCAGCTTCAGCGCGCACTTTACGGTGAACGTGCCGTGGTAACCGTAGATGCTCCGCAGCAGCGGCCCGACCTTCGCGGGGTCCGTCACCGCAGCGAAGTGCCCGCCCTTGATCGGCGGCAGCGCGCCGCGCAGGTCGCGTGTCGGATCACTCTCGCAGCGCCCGGTAGCGACACCGTATCGGAACACCGCACCGCAGTTCCCGAGCGCACGGTGCGCGGTATCCAGCGCCCCACGGGCCTCGATGCGTCGCAAAACCTTCAGCACCTCGGGCGGGGTCACCTCGGAGATCGGCCGGTCGCCGATCCACGGGAACACGTCGCGCTCGAATCGGGCCTTGATCCGCTCGGCGTGCCCTTCGTCCCAGGTCGGCTTCAGCCGGTCGAACCACTCGGTCGCAATGGTCGCGAAGCTATTCGCCCCCCGCTCGACGACCGCCTCCCGCTCGGCCTTCCGGTGCTCGCTCGGATCCACACCGTCGGCGAGCAGCTTTCGGGCATCGTCCCGGCGGCTGCGAGCCGTCGCCAGCCCGACCTCGGGGTAGACGCCCAGCGACAGCCGCTTTTCCTTGCCCGCAACCCTGTACTTCAGCCGCCAGTACTTGCCCCCGTCCGGCCGAACCTCAACGTACAGCCCGCCGGCATCGCCGAGCTTGTACGGCTTCGTCGTCGACACGCCTTTCGGCGTGACGCCGGGCTTGGCGTTGCGGATCTTGGCGTCAGTGAGCGGCATTGGGGGCAACTCGCTGGGGGCAACTTTCGGGCGGGCGGGCACTTGCCCCCAATGTTGCCCCCAGGCTTGGCCGGATGTCAACGGACGAAGTTGCCCCCCGTTGAACTACCCGGACAGAAAAAACCCGCATCTACGCGGGTTTAGGTGTGTTATCTGGACGGTCTCGGATGCCGTCGGATGTCGAAGTGGTGCCCCCGGCAGGGATCGAACCCGCGACCTTCGGTTTACAAAACCGCTGCTCTACCGGCTGAGCTACAGGGGCGTGCGTCGCACGTGTCGCATTCTAGGCCGCAACGGGCCGCGCCGACGGCGCGACCCGCGGGCCGTCCGTCACTTGACGCGGGTGAGGCGCGGCCGGCCGCC
>VYLE01001079.1_pt1 | contig 10872 bp, 12 predicted proteins | sample 5114391 | NCBI WGS metagenome assembly VYLE01 (sample SAMN12291771, study PRJNA351875) | freshwater metagenome | isolation source: freshwater lake | place: USA: Michigan, Kent Lake | collected 2013-08-15
TTTCCGCAAATTTGGCGGCGTGACGGCCTATTCGGAAGGGTGGGGCCTTTATTCCGAGAAGCTCGCTAAGGATATGGGACTCTACACAGATCCAGCACGTGATTTCGGCCGCCTGCAGCTTGAACTGCACCGCGCGATCCGGCTGGTTGTCGACAGCGGACTGCATCACAAACGCTGGACTCGCGAACAGGCAATCAAATATGTCGAAGACAATAGCGCGGATGCCCCCGGCGGCATCGCTAAAGCCATTGAACGCTACATCATCTACCCTGGCCAGGCGACCGCCTATATGGTTGGCCGCCTGAAGATCAGCGAATTGCGCGACAAGGCGCAAAAGGCGCTTGGATCAAAATTCGATGTGCGCGGTTTCCACGATACGGTCCTGAAATCGGGACCGGTTCCGCTGGATGTGCTGGAGGAACAGGTCGACTCCTGGATAGCGTCGCGGCGTTAAGCGTGAAGCTGCCGGATTGCGGCCTGAGGGCTCCGCTATTCGGCGGCTGGCTCGTCTGTTTGCAACGAACGGACACCAAAGTCGAAGTGAATCCGAACCCACACACCTAGCTGAGGCTTGTTGTCGATCCGTGGCGGCTTGACGAGGAATTGCCATGCTGCGAGGCGTAATGCTTTGGCTAGCCCGGTTCCTCGGGGATTTTCAGCGATAATCTGACAGTTTTCGACCCGGTTGCGTTCGGCCATGCGGCAGGCAATGTCCGCGGATGCGCCGGGAGGGATGCGTTTAACGGCAGCCAGATAAGGGGCCAGCTCGGCATCATAGGGTTCGCGTAGCCAGGCCACGGGATAGAGTTGCGCTCCACCGGGGCCAAGGCCTGGTCCCATCATCCCTTTCGATCCTTGCCCGGCGCCTGCACTGTTTCCTAAGCCCGCGCTGCCACCGCCAGGTAACTTCGACAGATCCATAGCTTCAAAATCCGCTTTGCTGACCTTGATGAAGTCAGGATTGGGCGGTGGTGTTTTCACCGGATTTACCGGAGGTAGAAGCGGTTTGGGGATAGGGGGGACAAAGGTGCGCTGTTGCACATTTGCGACCGGTGTTCGAGTGTCGCTCTTTTCCGCCGCTTTGGAAGCTGACTCTGCGTTGAGGGAAAATGTGCTGAGACTTTTGCTACCAGCAGTAGGTCCTGCCGATCGCATGCTGAGGCTGAGGATCGCGAATATGAACAATGCTTCGAGAAGCAGCGCAATCGCGATACCAAAACCGCGCCGCCGAAGCTCCGAGCGGTCTAGATGAGGATGTTTTGAAAAGGCCATGCGACGCGCGCGACCATTACGGGATCGGGCGCGTCGTGCAATGCCGGATTTCCCGGATTACAAAGGCCGAAAATTCACCTTCAACCCATCCTTCGGCTTCGGGATTGGCCAAGGCTGCCATTCCGGCGCATAACCGTCGGCGATTTCGACACGCACATTGGTGAGCAAATGATGCATGAACAATTTCATCTGCATATAGGCAAAATGCAGGCCAAGGCACATGTGCGCGCCCCCACCAAATGGCACCCAAGCATATTTGTGCCGCGCCTTAACCTTGGCGGGCGTGAAGCGCATGGGGTCGAACACTTCCGGCTGTTCCCAATATTCTACCATCATATGGACAAAGGATGGGCTGATGCTGACCGCGGTGCCTTTAGGAATATGGTAGCCCATAAATTCGAAATCACGTAGCGCGCGTCGCGGGATCGACGGGACGGGCGAAATCATCCGCAACGCTTCTTTAAATGCATATTCGGTCAGTTCGAACTTATCGAGATCGGCAAAAGAGATATCGCTTCCAGCAGGCGCGATGGACAGGCATTCCTGTCGCAGCTTTTCCTGCCATTCAGGATACTTTGCCAAATACCACATCATCGATGTAACCGATGAGGTAATAGTGTCGTGCGCAGCCATCATCAAGAAGTTCATGTGGTCGATCAATTCGCCGTCGGACATATATTCGCCATCCTCGCGCCGTGAGCGACAGAACTGGCTGAACATATCCTGCCGGTTTTCGTTGCGGCGACGTTCGGCAATTTGGGGTCCGAAATAGTCGATCAGCTATTTGCGCCCCGCAACGCCTTTGCCCATGGACGTGAAAGGAATGGGCGCCCGAATGGGTGCTACCGACGCCTGTACCATGTCGACAAAGGCGGTGTTGATCTTGTCTGCTTCGGGACCGAGCGGAATACCCAGAAAGCTGCTGGCCGCGACATCCAGTGTCAGTTGTTTGATTGCCGGATAGAATTGCATCTCCCCGCGCCAGTTTTTCAACTGCTCTGCGAAAATGCGGTTCATATCCTGCGTGTAAGCGCGCATCGGTTCAGGCTTGAACGCGATGCCGAGCGCGCGGCGGTCCAATCGTCGGATTACCGAATGCATTAGTGCGGAACACCTTGCCATAGGTTTTCACCATATGCGCGCCATAGCCCGGCGGGTCGCGGAGCACGCGAAAGGTTGTACCGACAATCGGCAATCCGTTTTCACCGGGAATATGGGACAAGTCGCCAATTTTCGTGCGGGGCACCCAATGCGGGTTGGCTGCTTCGCTATGGGCCAGGGCCATATAGACAATCCTTTGTTAATCGTGCGATTAAATCTTACTGCCACCGATGTCAGTAGGGTGCAAGCGGCAATTCCCGAACTGGTACATCATGAACGCCAGCCGACCAAGATATTCACCTGCAATTCAACCGCCGGTCCATAAATAGGATCACAGAGCAAAGCTGCAACAACGATTCGATCCAAGCATGTTTGGGCAGCTTTCAAAACAGGGGTGCATATCATGAAGAACAATATTCAGCTCATCGGCAGGGGAGCTTTACTTAAACTCTCGCTTTTGACTGTGGCCAGCCTTGGCCTGTCCGGTTGTGTCTATGATGTCGGTTTGGGCTATGCCAGCGACGGCTATTATGACGACGCCTATGAATGTGATCCCTATGGCGGCTATGATAGCTATTACCAGTGCGACTATGGGCATGGCTTTTATAATATCGGATATGGTGGCGGCTGGTATGACAGCTACTGGTATCCGGGATATGGATTTTACCTGTTCGACAATGTTGGGCGCCGTTACCCGATGCGTGACCATCACCGTCGTTATTGGGGTGAAAAGCGCCACAATTGGTACCGCGAAAACCGAGGCCGTCGTCACGACGGTGGACGGTATCAGGGACGTGGCCGGGGTTACACCGGTAATGCTACACCCGGCGCGGTCGGCTGGCCGGAACAGCATGGCGGCCGTGTGCGGGACGATGATGATAATCGGAGCGGCCGCGGCGAGCGTCGAAATGGCCGGAACCGGCAATGGTCGGGTGGTGATGGAACGGGCGTAAACGCAATCCCCACGCCCAATCCGGAGGTCGTGCAACGCCCGGGCCGGGGCCGGGATCGGGGAGATGGCTTACGCAACGGTGCTCCGCGCGGGGAGCGTGCGGGACGAGGCTATCGCGGCAATCCTAACCAGGTAGTGCCGCAACCTGCGCCACAAGCCGCGCCGCCCGCGCCACGGGCAGCGCCATCACCGCAACGTGATCAGCCGCAACGCCCACCCGCCCCGCGACCTAACCGGACGCAAGGCGAAAACGTGCGGGATCAATAAAAAAGCGGCCGTGCCGGGGGCAATGGCACGGCCGCAAAACGCGCGGGACCAGAGAGTTGTCATGCGCGAAGTAGATGTCAGAAACTGTCCTGAGTGAAAGGCGCGCGCTTGCCCAGCCGGCGCGCTTCAATAGCCTCGTCCGCCACGCGCGTCATATAATCCAGCTGTTCAAACTGGGCCTGTCGCCGTGCCGACGGCGTCATATTGGCGATGCCAGTTACTAGATCGGCCGGTTCATGGCCGGTGATCCCGATAACTAACGCCAGAAAAATCGATGCGAATCCAAGAGATGTAAAAACGACGAGCGCTGCATCTGGCGACATATTTCCTCCGATATCTTTGTACCATTTCGCGTGATGGGCAATGAAACGCGACCATGCGCGGTTAGGGAAGAATGGTGAAGATGCGTAAAATTGGGATGATCAAACATAGCGAATAAAATATTAGCCATGCTCAAGGGCGTGGATCCATCTGACCAATATTTCCGTATCATCACAGTTTATTGTGGGAAGGAGCAGACGGGAGATGTTGGCCACTAAATCGGTAGACTAACGATAGTTCAACCGCTAACGGCGGATGCGTAATTTTAAGTTGGTCTGACGCTACCATTAAACTGATAAGCACATAATGCTCGAATATTCATTCCTGACACTTACTGCTTTGAGTGCAGCTAGTGGCGTGCTGCTTTGTTTGTATGCAGTATCATTGTCCAATTGGCTGAGGCTTGTCGATATCCCGGATGAGCGAAAAATTCATCGGGTTGCCACCCCCCTGATGGGCGGGTTGGTGCTGCTACTCTCCTTTATACCGCCAGCCGTTATTTCCGTTTGGCTTCTCGCCCCGGAAAGATGGGTGCCATCCTTGTTCATCTGGCTCGGCAGTATTGGCGTGATGGCACTCGTCGGCATTGCGGATGATCGGCATTCGCTGTCACCTAGGGTCCGACTCTTGATTTCATTCGCCGTCTTTATTGCGGCGGCCGGGTTCGACCCGACCTTCAATGTGCGGATGCTTGATTTTGAGTATCCGCGGCTGAGTCTTGGGCTGGGAACATGGTGGTTGGCGATCATCTTCACGATGATCTGCTGCGTAGGTCTTGTGAATGCCGTTAATATGGCGGACGGCAAGAATGGCCTGGTCATTAGTCTGTGTTTGGGCTGGCTGGCGTTACTGGCAACCCGGGCGCCTGAGGCTTTGCTTCCCGTGATGATTTTGCTCGCCATAGCACTGCTCGTACTGCTGGTCTTCAATCTAAGGGGGAAGCTGTTTCTGGGTGATGGCGGCGCCTATGGGCTGTCATGTGCGATTGGGCTCTTGTCGATCATGGTTTACAACAGCGCCGGACCACACACCGTCAGGGCGATTTCGGCGGATGAACTTATGGCGCTGTTCGCTATTCCGGTCGCTGATTCCTTTCGCCTCACTTATGTACGACTGCGACAAGGTCGTTCGCCAATGTCCGCCGACCGGAACCATTTACACCATCATTTGCAGGACCGTTTCGGCTGGCCGACGGGCCTCGTGGTGTATCTGGTAATTGCGCTACTTCCTGCTGCAGCATTGATGTCGATTGCATCCGGCGGATTTTAGTCAGCCTTTTGGTAGACTAGTGCGCGCCTGAATTTACCATCGCGATGGCGTCCCGGTTTCGCTTGCGCCGCTCGGCATCAAACACCCATCCCCATTTCGCGAAATAAAGGATAGCCGACCGGATGTGCGCTTTCAAAAGCGCCTTGTTCCGGTAGGACGCCTTTTCATAACCATGCGTCACGCGAACCGCAGGTTGATAGATGGTTTTCCAGCCGTCACCAATGCGCCGGACCAAATCGACGTCTTCCATATACATGAAATAGCGCTCGTCGAATCCGCCAATATCGGTGACGGCCTGTGTTCGGACCAGCAGAAAGCAGCCCGAGAGCGAAGGAATTGAATTAGCCTCGCTTTGCGATAGTCGATGCAATTCGTACCGCGCATTGATCCGGTCTTGGATTGCGCGCAGCGGTATAAAGCGGCGGAACAACAAATCGACTGGCGTGGGGAGTAATTTGCAAAGCCGTTGCAAAGAACCGTCGGGATATTCGATGCGCGGCATGATTGCGCCTATGGCGGGGTCCTGCGCCAAATAGTCCAAAAGCCGGGGTAACACATCCCGTTCGAACAGGATGTCGGGATTGAGGAACAAATGAAAATCCGACTGGCCATTCAAAATGGACAAGGCGCGATTATGGCCACGCCCAAATCCCAAATTCGCATCCATAAATTGATACTGAACGCGCGGATTTTGGAAAAGCGGATTTTGAAGCGGTTCGGGCGAGTTGTCGATGACGACCAACGTGCCGTCACTTCCTTCAAGGAAGTCACGAATTGCTCTGCCATATTGATCGGGGTTGTTATTATACAACACCAGAGACGCCGATACCTTCATCATAGCCCCTTGGTGAGATAGAGCCATAAAGAGGACCAGTCGGAAAAAAACGGATCCTTTGGAACGTCAAATTGCTGGCCATCGGGCGCCCAATGTCCATTCACTGCATCCGAAATTTCGGCGGTCCAGAAACGGTGGTCTATCGCCGAGAGAAATTTGACGTTGGCATATGTGCCAACCGTTTCGTGCGCATAGGGCAGATTGGCAACCAGCAATGCTTTCCCGAAACTCTTCGCTTCGCTGATCGGAAGCCCCCATGTTTCCAGGCGTGACGGAAACAGGACCATGTCACACGCCTGATATTCGGCAGTCATGCGCACCCGGTCCTGACGCCCTATGAGTTTGACATTCGGGAGATGTCCGTATCTGCGGGCGAGCTCTGCGGCCCATTTGCTTTCGCTCCCGTCGAACGTGAGTCGAAGTTCCACCAGACTTTGGTGATGTGCCGGCAATGCTTCAACCGCGTCGCAAATGGTTTCAATATTTTTGAATATGCGCGGCAAGGCGGGATAAAGCAGGCGGAGCGGCTGTTCGGGTGTAGGCGTGCGCAGTGCGGAGCGTCTGTCCGCTTGGTCGGATAGAGTGCGGTCCACCTCTGCTCCGGGATAAGCGACCACAATATTGGGGTGGCCTGTATACCGCCGAAAGGCGTCCCGAAGCCAGGATTGCTGGACAATCACGGAGTGATTGCGTCCAATAAACCGTCGGTACAAGTGCAGATAAAACAAGTTGAACAGCATGAAGCCGGGGTCGAACCGGGCCTCTTGCAAAGTGGGTTTATAAAATGGCGAAGGATTGTGGCAGTAGACGGCCTGACGCCGCGCCTCGACCCGGGGTGTAATGTCATGCAACGAAAGCCATAAATCCGGCTTCAATTCGCGGGACAGGTGTTTGAACTTGAACCACTCCAAACTGAGGCGCCGCAGCCAACTACGCTTTGAATCGGGGAAAGCGATAGTTCGGATCCTCGGATTGCTAACCAGATCCGCGCGGTGCACCAAAGCGATGATTTCCCATTCCGGTCCCAATGTGGCCGCCGCAGCATCAAGGCTTTCCAGCAAAACGGTAAGAGGCCCTCCTTCGCTGAAATTTACTGCAGATACGACGACACGATGCGTCATCTTCAAGGTTCCAAAGCGCGGGAGTGTGTAAGACCTAGCGAAATTCGCACTTCGTTATCAGTCATGAACCGAGTGCCTTACGCTCACTGTCGACACTTCTAGAGGTGGACAAACCTAATCTTGACAAGATCGCAGGCAAACAATTGATCGCGACATACGCTCCCGCCCCGTAAGCGAAGGCAGGTAAAAAGGATCCGCGCAAGACAAACAGCAGATAAAATGTGAAATACAAAGCTGAAGTCCGGTCAACAAAACTCCCATGATTAATGAAATAATCGAGACGCCGCGAGTAGTAACCTAATAGAGCGGCATACAGAATGAGCCCAAATATACCGAAATCGACATATCCTTCAGCAGGTAGGGGGAAGGAGATGTTAGTAAACCAGAGGTTATAGTAAAGAACCAGATACTCTCCGAGCATCTGTCCGCTAGCAATCGGCTTGTCGGCCCAAATATCTCTGGGCACGAAAAACAACAGCGCTCCAAGTATCTGTTGACCAAGTCGAACCCCTTCAGTTTCCACATATTGCAGTGATGCAATAAAGTTGGCCCATGCATCGTAATGCATGTCCAAGAAGTGCCCTTGTATTTCAATAAGGACGTTTTCGAGCGTGAAAACATCAACCCAGCTTTCTATCGGATTATTTATAAAAATCGATAGTATTGGAAAAATGAATAGAAGAGACGGGGTAACAATCATAAATACATTTTTGGAAGATATATTTTCTTTCCAGAAAAACATAAAGAGAATGGCCAAATAAACTGGACCCAGAGCGTTTCTGCGATCAAATATTATATTTTTTGTCATCAAAACGAGGAATATCAACATAAATAAGATGAAGATATTACGATTGTTTTTTTGTTTACTGAGGTAAAATCCCAAGGCCGCAAATGGAATCATGAAAAATAGCTTATGTTTTATGGTGAGCCCGATGTCCGAACCTACATCGGTTGGGTCCTCAAAAGTTGCAACGCTGTACAACTCGATACTGCTAAATGCCCACGCCGCCGCACCGATCGCAAAAATCACCATCATCGGGAATATATTCTGAGAATTTGCTGCACTAACCGAAACTAACGGCTTGAAGGTATTTTTGTTAAATTTTCTGTAAGTCACAGTGAAGAAAAATGAGAATATTATTAATAAAAAATTAGCAATAACTATCTGATTGGTACTCGGCCGATAGTTATTTATAAAATATCCCTCAAATTCCGATAATTGAAATATCGGTGCAACAAAGAAAAACATAAGTATAAATGTTGTAACGGTTGCGAAAGCTGCGCCAGCTTCATCCTTCATGCAAACGCGACACATAAAGCCAATTACAATTGCATGGAGATAAAAAGTAAAAGTAATAATGTAGTCAACGTTGTCTATGATCGCTAACGGCATAGCCGCTAACACAAAAACAATTAACCACCATAGTACGACCATTTTTTATCTCTCATTTAGCCTGCGCACGACTATAAAATCTATATATTCCAGATTATTACCGTATACCTGCTACTTTAGCGTTTCTGTTTTGATTGTGAATCTCGAGCTATTTTTGCTGCCACATGCGAGTTGCGGGTTCAAACTGCTTTACTACCCGCGCCGGGCTTCCAACAGCAATTGTGTTGGCCGGAATGTCACTTGTGACAATGGCGCCGGCTCCGATAATCGCACCGTCGCCTATAGACACGCCCGGCATGATGCATACATGTTCACCGATCCACACGCGCGCGCCGATCCGGACGGGTTTGCTGACTAATGGACGTCGCGCCGGGGGGACGTCGGGATGGCTACCGGGGTCAGGTTCGGCATATTGACCATGATTATGGTCGGAAATGAAAACCTTGCTGGCGATAAGGCTATGGTCGCCAATCGACACATTCTGAATCGCGGCGATATGCACATAATCGTTCACTTGGACATCATGACCAATGGTGATCGCGACTATGTCGGAATCGGGAAAAGCATCGAGCCGCAATCCCACCCCAGTGGTGAAATTCGCGCCCCAACGCATATGGCGGGCGCCTCTAACATAGGCGGGCACACGGACGATGCGTGCCCCGGGGTAGAAGATTTTGGTGTGTATCAGGTCACGGACTAACCGCAGCATCCCCAACACACCATAACGCTGCAACATAGCCTGCATCACGCGCGTCTACCACAATGCGCCAGAATGCAACATATGCGTGCGCGACGGACGGTCACGATTGTTCCTGGGTGCTCTTCGGTGTGGAGAATATGATGGCTACGTTTGAAACCCGTTCGACAAGACCCTCTGCGGTATGGGATACACGGCGCGGAGCATCATGTTCGAAATAGACCGTGTCGATATGATCCGAAAACAGCTTTCGGAAATCACCGGTCGAATTCAGTCGACTGCCGATTTTTTCGAATTCCTGTAATTCATACCCGATCAGTTTCTTTTCATCATCGGGCGTCATTTCGGAATATTCCACGCCGATAGCTATTAAACCCCCTGGACGGGTCACGCGGTTCATCTCATCCGCTGCCAGTGAAGGGTTCGTACTGTAGCTGATGGTCCATCCGCATATGACGGCATCAAAATGATCATCCGGAAAAGGAATGGCGTGCATGTCGCCCAGTACAATGCGGTCGGTATAACTGATCAGATCAAGACCATAAACATTTTCGGCTTTAAATCCGTGGCCGACAAGAGAGAGCAGATCATTTTCGTTGCGCGGCCCGATCACCAGAATTCGTGAGTTGACGTCCATCGTTTCAATGACAGAAAGCGGAAATATCAGCAGGTCCATCCGGTTATTCGCACCATAGATGGATTTCAAATTATGCATGACATTGGCTTTGACGGCGTCTGCGCTGTCCAAAGTCCGCAGTTGCCGGCGAATTTTGATCCGATACCACGCCCGCGCGTAAACGACATAATGGCGAAGGGTTGGTTCGATTAGCAAATTGATCCGACCGAGCGATTTGACGAACTTTATAAACATTGAATTGAAAACCTTTTTGTATGCCGTGTAGCGATTTCGAGAGCGGATCGAAAACCCCTATGCCGCCAAAACTGCCTTCATTGCGACCGGCAATGCAAATTTATTCGGCTGTTTTTAGCGTTAAATTCCAGACAACTCCCGTGCACCTGCGAAATCCGCACATCGCGCTGCGCTAATTGCGCGATGCGGTATCCGGCACCCTCATTGACGTCAAGGGGATAGAGGCCATTGACCAATGGGACAATCTCAACCTGAGGTTCCAATTGAGAAACATCTATCGCGGACGTTTGTAAAGTAGCCATGATTTTGACCCGAGATCGATTAGTGTTGTCACCAGAAAAACAGTTACCGCACTCGCCAGACCATAAATCGGAACAGCTATAACATTGGCAATCACGCCCAGTGGAATGATAACCAAAGATATCTGCATTAGCTGAATATCCTTGCGACGGGCATATAAGCTGAGATGCACTACAAGGCTGACCACGAGCACCACGTTACCGAACAGCAATATATAGAAGATAGGAAGCGCCGTGCTATAGGCGGACTTGTCCAGCTGGGTCAGCAGGGCTGGCATGAACAGCACAAGTGCGGCCGATATGGAAACCGCCAGAAAAATGGCCCATTTGAACATCTGGCCCCGAATTTTCCGTTCTTCGACGACATTGGTCGATGCCGCAGCGGCCATCAGTCGCGGCAGCATGACGGAAATCACGCCCGTTTGCACAAACGCCACCATTGTGCCTGCAAAACTCTGGTAAAAAGACAGGATC
>VYLE01000865.1_pt1 | contig 10866 bp, 8 predicted proteins | sample 5114391 | NCBI WGS metagenome assembly VYLE01 (sample SAMN12291771, study PRJNA351875) | freshwater metagenome | isolation source: freshwater lake | place: USA: Michigan, Kent Lake | collected 2013-08-15
TCACCACCGTGGAGTACGTGCAGCGCCGTTTCCGGCTCCCGGGGAACGAGGGCTTCGACCTCGCCATCGACTCGGTGGCGTCGCTGCTGCGCGCCGCCGGCTACGTCGACGAGGCCACGGCCCCGCCGGGCACGCGGCTGGTGTATCGCATCGAGTCGCGCCCCATGGCCGGCGACGCGTGGACGCCGCACGACGCGCGCCTGACCATCATGGGACGCACCGTCCCGCTGCAAACGCTCGCCGGCAATCTCAACATGATTGCCATCAACTCGGCGTCCACCGCCGACAGCGGCATCACCGCCCCGCTCGTGGACGTGGGCATCGGCAGCGACTCGGTGTTCCGCACCCTCAACGTGCGTGGGGCCGTGGTGCTCACTACCGGCAACGCACGCAACGTACTCCCGCGCGCCCAACGTGCCGGCGCGCTTGGGGTCCTGGCGTCGCAAACACTCCCCGCATACAACCAGCAAACCAAGCACCCACGCGCCATCCAGTTCACCGGCATTGCGCGTGACACCGTGAACCAGGGGTGGGTGCTCTTCGTCTCGCGTACCTCGTACGACACGCTGCAGGCGGCATTGCGTGCGGGGCCGGTGCAGGTACATGCCCTCGTGCGCACGGCGTTCGCGCGCCGCCCCGAGCGCACGCTCGTGGCCGAGGTACGCGGCCGTTCGGCACCGCACGAACGGTTCGTGTACTCGGCGCATGTACAGGAGCCGGGCGCCAACGACAATGCGTCCGGCGTTGGCGCCCTCGCCGAGATGGCGCGCGTGGCGGCCATGCTGGTTCGCAACGGCACCGCCCGCCCGCAGCGCACACTCACCTTTCTCTGGGGCGACGAGATTCGCAGCACCGACCGCTTCCTCAAGGAGGACAGCGTGCGGCGCGCCGGCGTGAAGTGGGGCATGTCGCTCGACATGGTGGGCGAAAACACGGCACGCACCGGCGGCACCTTCCTCATCGAGAAGATGCCCGACCCCTCGGCGGTGTGGGTGCGCGGCGACGACCAGCACAGCGAGTGGGGTGGGCGGCCGATCGACGAAAAGGCCATCGTGAACCACTGGTTCAACGACTTCGTGCGCCAGCGCTGTCTCGATCGCGCCCGGCGCACCTCGTGGGTGGTGAAGGCCAATCCGTTCGAGGGCGGGAGCGACCACACCCCGTTCCTCAATGCGAAGATTCCGGCGGTGCTGCTCTGGCACTTCACCGATGTGTTCTACCATACCGATCTCGATCGCATCGAGAACGTAAGTGCGGCCACGCTGGGCAACGTGGGCGCCTGCGCACTCACCACCGGGCTGCTGCTGGTCGATGGCACCACCGCCGTGGCGCGCGCCGCGCTGGCCGAACTGGCCACCACCGCCGAGCGTACCCTCCGCACCCAGGCGGCGCTGTCGCGTGATACGCTGGCCCGCGGCGGTAGCCGCGAGCGCGAACAGCACATCCTGGATGTGTGGCGCGACTACTACCTGGGCGCCATCGAGCGTGTGCCGGAGATGGTGGTGGGGCCAGCCAACCTTGCGGCGGCTATCGATGTGGCCAAGCGGCGAGTTGTGCGCGTGGCAGACCAGGTGCGGGTGGCAGGGCGCTGAACGGCGAACAACAGACGGCAGACCGCAGGAACCACAGGGTGCAGACGGGAGAGATGCGGACGAACAACACGGCGGCGTGCGCGGCGCGCCGCCGCCGATTGCCAAACTGAAACGGAAATCGGGCGCGCTGCGAAGCAGTCGCGCCCTTTTTTTCGACCGAATCCCTGCCGTCTGCGCACTGTAGTTCCTGCCGTCTGCCGTCTGTTGTTCGTCAGCCGCGTCCCACGTCGCCCCCAATCCCACATCCGCATGCGCTTGCGCCTGTAGGCGATTCCCCGACCGCCCCACGGCAAAACCGCCGACTGTAGGCCCCGCCCGTCCTCGGCACCCCGTAGCTGTCTTTTCACACGCACAGGGGAGCCACGATGAAGCTGGTGTTCGTTCAGCCCAATTATCACGCCGGCGGCGCCGAAATCGCCGGCAACTGGCCCCCCGGGTGGGTGGCGTACATCGGCGGCGCCCTCAAGCACGCGGGCTTCACGGACATCACCTTCGTGGACGCCATGACCAACCACATCGACGACGCTGCGCTGCGTCGTCGGCTCGTCGAGCTCAAGCCCGACGCCGTGCTGGCCACCGCCATCACGCCCATGATCTACCAGGCGCAGAAGACGCTGGAGATCGCGAAGGAGGTGAATCCCCGCGCCCACACCATCCTGGGCGGCATTCACCCCACCTTCATGTACCAGCAGGTGTTTCACGAAGCGCCGTGGATCGATTACATCGTGCGCGGCGAAGGTGAGGAGATCATCGCGGAGCTGATGCAGCATCTGCGTGATGGCACGGCACTCGCCACCCGCCGCGACATCAAGGGTATCGCGTTCGTGGAGGACGGGCAGGTGGTGGCCACGCCCGCGCGGCCGCCCGTTCACCTGCCGCTTCTGCAGCCAGTGGAAGTTCTGGCGCAAGTACCGCACGCGTGATCCGAAGAGATTTGTGGACGAGATCGAAACGCTCGTGCGCGATCACCAGGTGGGCTTCTTCATCCTCGCCGACGCGGTGACCGGTGTGGCCATGCCCGAGGCGCCGGTGGCGCGCATCGGCCCCAACACCATCATCCAGCTCGCACAGGTACTGCGTGACCACTACGGCGAGTCGGTGGCGGCGCGGCTGCTCGTATCCAGCACCGGCTGTGCGCTAGGGGCGCTGCCGGGGGCCACGGTGGACGAACGCGAGGCTCAGGCGTTCGTACGCGCCGTGATGCGCGAGCTGGGCGAGCAGCCGGGCACCCGGTTGCTGCACGAAGCCGGCGGGCGCACCGCCGACTACCTCATGGCGCATCGCATGCCGCGGCCGGCGCAGTGGCTCATGCGGTGGCTGCCCCGGCGCGCCGGACTCCGTCTCCTGCTGGAGGCCATGCGCGCCAACGCGTGGACCTTCGCCCGCCTCATTCGCACGCTGGTCACACCACACGCCAGCGTGCGGGAAGTGGAGTGCCAGGCGTTGGGCGGCCGCTGCTGCCGCTTCGAGGTCACCGGGATATCTTAGGCGGCATGGCTGCCCACTATCTCTGGATCAAGGCCTTTCACGTCATCGCGGTCATCGCGTGGTACGCGGGGCTCTTCTACATCTTCCGCCTGTACGTCTACCACGTGCAGAAGCGTGACGAGCCGGCGGTTACCGCCACGCTCGAGGTCATGGAGCGTCGGCTGCTGCGCGGCATCATGATGCCGGCCATGATCGTCTCGCTGGCCCTCGGCACCACGATGTTGGTACTGCAGCCGGAGCTGCTCCGCATGCCGTGGATGCACATGAAGCTGGGGGCCATCGTCTTCCTGCTCGGCTACCACGGCTTCGCCTCGCACACCCGCAAGCGCTTCCTTGCCAAGGACTACTTCCTCAGCGAGACCGCGTGCCGCTGGATCAACGAAGTCCCGACCATCCTGCTCTTTTTCATCGTGATCGGCGTGATCGTGCGGAAGCCCATGTAGCGGCCGCCGGGCAGTCGTCACCTACATCCCCGGGTTGGCCACCCGCGCCCCCGGCGGGAAGCCAAGGTGGGCACAGGATAGATGGTCGCCGTTCCGCTGCGTGGCGAGCGACTGGGGGTGTGGAGCTACCTTCTGAGGCCGGAGCACGTCAGGGACGCACCCGCACCTGCCGCAGCAGGGTCGTCTCCCCCAGCATCGTTTCGATCTGCAGCACCTGACCAGTTTCCGCACTCACCCACACCACCGACTCACGATTGCGGGCGAGGGTGAGCACCACCACGTGCGCGGCTTCCCCGTGCATGGTGGTCTGGCCGGTCACCTGCACCGCGTATTCGCGCAGGCCACCATCGAGGTCGTACACGGGGAAGCGGGCGGCGTACCCCGGAGCCAATGGCAGCGCGCGCAGCACGAGCTCCCAGTTGCCGGCGTCGAAGGGCGCGAGGCGCAGTGTCGTATCGAGCGGTACCGGCGGTGCGTCGAGCGGCGCGAGCGAGCCCTTCACCCGCGCGCCGCTGAACTCCAGCAGCACACGACGGGTCTGCTGCAGCGAGCGGCGGGCGCGCGGCGCCAGCGTGCGCGCATCGGTCCACGTGGAGTCGATGAGCTGCATCGTGGCGCGCTGCAGTCGCTGCACGCGCAACACCAGCGCCGTGCCGCTCGCACTGTCGGTGCGCCACAGCTCCGTGAGGCGCCCCAGCGGAATCTCGTCGGCATCCCGGTACATGGTGAGCGTGTAGCGCACCGAGTCATGCAGCGCCGGCAGTGGGCGCAGCGACGAATCACCCGGCAGCACGCGCGGCGGGGGCGGCTCCTGCGCCTGGACCGGGGGGGCCCAGACGGTGGCCAGCACGGCCACCACGCCATGAACGGCGGCCTTGAGCGTCCGCCGCGCGGGTCGCCGGCGCCGGATGCGCGAGATCATGCCCAATCCTCGCCCGCCGCGGCGACCATCCGCGTGGCAATATCGGCACGCGCTGGCCACGTTACCGGCGCGCGCCAGTCAGAATCGCCACGACGCCGCATCGATTGCCCACCACCAGGAGTTCGGGGGGTGTTGGCAGCATTGGCGTGTAGACCTCAACGGCGCGAATGTCCTCCGCGTACAGGATGCGATCGATATCGCCATCGTCGGTGAAGGTGCGCATGCCGTCGATGAACACCTCCGGCGTGCACACCGACTGCGGCATGCGCATACGGATGAAGTCCCGCCCGGCGTCGTAGACCACGCGGATGCCCGCCACCGTACGCAGAATGTCGGCCACGCGGAACGGACGCAGTTCGGCAATCTGCTGCGGCGTGCGATAGATCCCCACGCCCGACCGCCGTCGCTGTTCGAACGCTTCCAGGCGCGGATCGTCGGCGGCCCGATTCGCGCGAATCATCACCGTGTCGATGGAAATGAGTCGATCGAGCACCAGGAGCTGATCGGTCTGACCATCCTGCAGAATGTCCACGACCGTACGCGACGCCACGAACCCCACGGCCCGAGCTTCGAGGGTGTAGCTCCCCGAGGGCAACTCGGCCAGGCGGAAGGTACCGGCGGAGTCGGTCCGCGCCTCGAGCCCTGTGCCGGGAACGGTCACGAGCGCGTTGGGCAGGGGGACCCCGTTCCGCATGCGCACTGCGCCCACGAGGCGCGCCTCGCCGCGCCGCACCAGGATCTCGCCCGTCACCGAGTCGCCCGTGGCGGAGGGGGCGAGGGGCACCAACCTGGAGGGGCCAATGCTCAGGTCGAGCCGGGCGATACCCGACGACGGCACCTGCAGCTCCACCTGACCGGTGGAGTCGTCGTCGGTTATCCCACGGGCCCGAACGGTTCCGCCAATCGGGACCCCGCACGCGATGAAGCGGCCGCTGCTGTCGCTCTCGGTGAGCAGGGCCACCGGCGTGCGCGTGTAGCCGACGGTGCGAGCACCCGGGCTCACGGTCAGCACGGCGTCGACCCACTCGAGACGGACCCCGCCTCGCACACCCCGGCGCATGCGGCGGGCGTCGGAGAGTTGCCCGTGCACGAAGCCGCTCGAGTCGCGCGCCACGCGCTCGCGGCCACAGACCTGGCGCGTGATCGCCTTCGCCGATGGGAGCGCTAACTGTACCCGCGTCTCGGCTCTCTCCTGCACCTGGACTTGCCGGGCGAGTTGGCTGACCCCCGCGGAATCGATGCGGGGATGCATGAGCGAGATGATCCACTGCCCTGGTCGCAGCGAATCGACGCGAAACCGGCCGCGCTCGTCGGTCACAGCAGAACGACTTACCGAGGGGTCGGCCAGATAGGCGAGCTGCACGAATGCCGAGTCGAGCGGCCGCGCCGCGATGCTGTCATGGACCGTGCCCTGTATGCGCCCCTGCGCATGGACGGCGGGAGCGATCAGGGCGGCGGCGGCGATGGACCAGTGGGTCGATCGTCGCGCCGCGTTCATGATGGAGAACATTCGCGCTGGCATGGAGATCGGTGTGGTTCGCAGCCCCTCAGCGTGCTGGGGAGACCTGCGCGTCGAGCGCCGTCCCGTCCAGAGTACAGTCGACCCGCGCGTCACGCCATCCTTGTTCCGGACGGTGCGGTGGGATGCGCATGGTGCTGCCCAACACGGGGGTGATCGACACGTTACCGATGCGCGCCGGTCCCACGCGCAGACGGCGAGTCGTCTGCCGCCGGTGGCTCAGCCTGGGTTGACCACGACAAACGCGCCGGCACGATCCCCGTGCCGGCGCGTCTGCTCCCTGCCTCCTGCTCCCTGTCTCTCAGTACTTGTAGTGCGCCGCCTTGTACGGCCCCTGCATGTCCACGCCGATGTACGCCGCCTGATCCGGAGTGAGCTGCGTGAGCTTCACGCCGAGCTTGTCCAGGTGCAGACGCGCCACCTTCTCGTCGAGATGCTTGGGCAGCGTGTACACCTTCTTCTCGTACTGGTCGGCGTTGGCGTGCAGCTCGAGCTGCGCCAGCACCTGATTGCTGAAGCTCGCGCTCATCACGAAGCTCGGATGGCCCGTGGCGCAGCCGAGGTTCATGAGACGCCCTTCGGCCAGGATGAGAATGGAGCGGCCATTCGGCAGCACGAACTCGTCGTACTGCGGCTTGATGTTGATGCGCTTCATCCCTTCGACCTTCTTGAGACCGGCCATGTCGATCTCGTTGTCGAAGTGGCCGATGTTGCTCACGATGGCCTTGTCCTTCATGCGGCTCATGTGCTCGACGGCAATGACGTTCTTGTTGCCCGTCGCGCTCACGAAGATGTCCGCCTGCTCCACGATGTCTTCGAGCGTGGTGACCTGATACCCCTCGAGCGCCGCCTGCAGCGCGCAGATGGGATCGATTTCGGTGACGATCACGCGGGCGCCCTGGCCCTTGAGCGCCTGGGCGCACCCCTTGCCCACGTCGCCGTAGCCCAGCACCACCACGATCTTCCCGGCAAGCATCACGTCGGTGGCGCGGTTGAGCCCGTCCACCACGGAGTGACGGCAGCCGTACAGGTTGTCGAACTTCGACTTGGTCACGGCGTCGTTCACGTTGATGGCCGGGAAGGCCAGCGTGCCGGCGCGCTCCATCTCGTACAGGCGATGCACGCCCGTGGTGGTCTCTTCCGACACCCCGCGAATGCCGGCGAGCACCGTGGTCCAGCGGCCGGGATTCTTCTGCTGCTCCGCACGCAGCAGGTCGAGAATCACGCCCCACTCTTCCGGCTCATTGTCGCTGTCGAAGCCCGGCACCGCGCCGGCCGCCTCGTACTCGGTGCCCTTGTGCACGAGCAGCGTGGCATCGCCACCGTCGTCGAGCAGCAGGTTCGGGCCCGTGCCGTCGGGCCACATGAGCGCCTGCTCGGTGCACCACCAGTATTCCTCGAGCGTCTCCCCCTTCCACGCGAACACCGGCGTGCCCTTGGGGTTCTCCACCGTGCCGTTCGGGCCTACGGCCACCGCGGCGGCCGCATGATCCTGCGTGGAGAAGATGTTGCACGACACCCAGCGCACGTCGGCGCCGAGCGCTACGAGCGTCTCGATGAGGACCGCCGTCTGCACCGTCATGTGCAGCGAGCCCATGATCTTGGCGCCCGTGAGCGGCGCCTTGCCGGCGAACTCCGCGCGCAGCGCCATGAGGCCGGGCATTTCCTGCTCGGCGAGACGGATTTCCTTGCGGCCCCACTCGGCCAGCGCGAGATCGCGCACGGCAAAGGCGGGACGGTCGAGCGACGTCAGCAGCGCGACGCCGTGTTCGGTCATGACGGAGGTGGCCATGGATTCGGTTCGAATTGGGAAGGTTTCTGTGGCGTCGGACGAGTGTGTAGTTGGTAGTGATAGTTGTCGGTTTGCAGTGAACTGATGACTGACAACTACAACTGAGAACTGCTTACTCGCCCGCCCTGCGCGATCTTCGTTACGACAACACCATCATCGGCCGTGGCATCGCCACCGCCGTACAGCTGAACAACGCCGGACCGCTCGCATCCGTGTCCACGGGGAGCGGCACGTATCGCGGCTGCACGAAGCCCGCCTCGTGCAACCAGTCCTGCAACGTGTGGTCATCGAAGCCCAACCACACGTGTCCCATCTGTTCGCGATAGCGCTCGTGCGTGTGCGGGCGCATGTCGCCAATGAGCACACGCCCGCCCGGACGCAGCACCCGGTGCACCTCGCGCAGCGCGCGCACCGGATCGCTCACGTGGTGCAGCACGAGCATGAGCACGGCCACGTCGAGCACGCCGTCGTACAGCGGCAACGCCTCGAGGGCGCCCTCGTCCACCTGCACGTTGGGAAACGCCGCCAGGCGCGTGCGCGCGCTCGCGAGCATCGCCGGCGACGCGTCCACCGCGTGCACGTGCTGCACATGGGGCGCGAGGGCGGCGCTGAGCGCGCCCGTGCCACACCCCAGATCGCCCACCACCAGGCCGGGCGACAGCAGCGCGAATGCCGCTGTGAGGTCGGCGCGCGCGCCGAACATTTCGGTGCGCAGCGCGTCCCATTCGGCGCTGGCGGTCGCGAAGAACGCTTGCGTCACGGCGCGGCGCGACGCGAGCACCGCGTCGATGCGGGCCGCATCCTGCACCGCAGCGGGGGTGTCGGCCATCGCGCCGCGCACCAGCTCCCAGAGTCCCAGCATCGCGGGGTCGAGCGTCGGATTGCGGCGGTACCACCGACTCGCCCCTTCCGCCCGCGACGACACCCACGCCTGGTCGGCCAGAATGCGCAGGTGGCGGCTCACCGTGCTCTGGGGCAGCTGCAGCGCCAGCGCCAACTCCCCCACGGTGAGCTCCTGCCGCTCGAGCGCCACCAGCAGCCGACACCGGGTGGTGTCGGCGAGCTCGACCATTCGGTCGTGAATTGCCAGGCGCGGGGCAGTCATCCGAGCAATATATCCGGACATCCGGATGATTGGATAGTACATCCCCCAACTCCCGGCGCTCGCCCCCCACCCACTTCCCGCACCGTATCCCCTTCCCTTGTGCGGTTTTCCCTCTCCGCACCCCCTCCCCCCGCGCTGTACCATTCATCCAGATGCTTGATCTCTCCTTGGCGTTCGACCTCCTCGTGGCCGCACTCGTGGGCCTCGCCGTGGGGGTGCAGCGCGAGTGGACGGGGCACACCGACGGGCCGGACGGCCGCTTCGCCGGGGCGCGGACGTTTGCCCTGCTCGGCATCATCGGCGGCTTCGCCGGGTGGCTGGTGCGGCTCGGGTATCCGGCGCTCGCCACCGTCATCGCCGCCGGTGGGGTGCTCATGCCTATCGTCGCCTACTGGGCCACCATGCGCCGCCCCGGCACCACCACCGACGGCACCACCGAAGTGGTCGCCGTCCTGGTCGTCGCCCTCGGACTCACGGCCGGGCTCGGTGTTCGCACCCCCGCCGCCGCCGTCGGGGTCATCACCGTGGTCCTGCTCGCCGAAAAGACCCGTCTCCAGCAGGCGCTCCAACGGGTGGATGCCGCCGAGATGCGCGCCGCCCTGCTCTTCGCCGTGCTGGCGCTCGTCGTGCTTCCGGTCCTCCCCGACACGGGCTACGGCCCCTACGAGGCCTTTCGTCCGCGGCAGCTGTGGATGGTCGTCCTCATCTTCTCCGCCCTCAACTTTGCCGGCTACATCACGCGCCGGCTCATCGGCGAAACGCGCGGCCTCGCGGTCACGGGGCTCATCGGTGGCTTCGTCTCCAGCACCGCCGTCACCCTCAACTTCAGCCGGCGCAGTCGGGAGGAGCCGGCGCTCGCCCTGCCGCTCGCCCTCGGCGTGGTCGCCGCCTGCACGGTGCTCATCCCGCGGTTGCTCGTGGTCACCACCATGCTCCGCCCGCCGCTGGCGCTCGCGCTCCTCCCGGTGCTGAGCCCGGTCTTCCTCGCCGGGCTCCTCCTCATCGGCTTCGTGCTCTGGCGCGAGCGCGATACGCGCCCCGCGGGAACGCCAGCCACCGAACCGCACGCCGAACCGCGCCTGGCCACCCCCACCGCCAGCGACCCGCGCCCCGCCAACGGGCTGGGGCACAACCCCCTGGGGCTCACCTCGTCGCTGCAAATGGCCGTGGCGTTTCAGCTGGTCCTGTTCGCGCTGGCGTGGATTCAGCAGAACGCCGGCGCGTCCGGCCTGATCGCGTCGGCCACCGTGCTTGGCCTCACCGACATGGATGCCCTCACGCTCTCCATGACCCGCTATGCCGCGTCCCCCGACGCGGTGCCCATGGCGGCGGCGGCCGTGGGGGTAGGGGTGCTCTCCAACACGGCGCTCAAGTGCGGGCTCGTGCTCGCCATTGGTGAGCCGCGCTATCGCAGACATGCCGCCGGCGGTCTGGCGATGCTCGCGGCGGGGAGCGCCGCCGGCCTCGCCCTGGGGTGGCCGCAATGAAGAGGCCGGTGAGCGCCGTCGGGCGCACCACGCGCGCCCTCGTCGAGCCGATCGGCACCGGCACGCGTTTCGTCCTCGACGCGGTCCGCGCCGGGCGCGACGTTCGCAGCTGGAGCCCTGAATTCTCCACGCACGCGCGCGTGCTGGGGGTGGAATCGCTCCCCATCGGCATCTTCATCGCGCTCTTCACCGGTATCGTGCTCGCGCTGCTCGCCAGCTACAGCGTCGGCGACCTCGTGCCGCCGTATTTCGTGGGCACGCTGGTGCAGAAGACCGTTACCCTCGAACTGGCGCCGGTGCTCACGGGCCTCGCTCTCGCCGGTCGCGTGGGCGCCAACATCGCCGCCGAACTGGGCACCATGCGCGTCACCGAGCAGATCGATGCGCTCGAGACGCTTACCTTCGACCCCATGAGCCATCTCGTGGTGCCGCGCGTGCTGGCGTCGGCGGCCATGTTTCCCATCGTGGTGGGCGTGGCCATGCTGGTGGGCATGGTGTCGGGGTGGGGCGCCTCGCTC
>VYLE01000866.1_pt1 | contig 10857 bp, 12 predicted proteins | sample 5114391 | NCBI WGS metagenome assembly VYLE01 (sample SAMN12291771, study PRJNA351875) | freshwater metagenome | isolation source: freshwater lake | place: USA: Michigan, Kent Lake | collected 2013-08-15
CGCTTGGCCTGATGACGGCCGCGGACCGCACGCGCGGCCTCACCGCCATCGCCACCGCCATCCGCGCCGCTGCCCCCGGCATCCTCGCCGCCAATGCCGAAGACATGACCGCCGCCCGCGCCAAGGGCCTCGCCCCGTCGATGCTCGACCGTCTCGCCCTCGATAAAGGCCGCATCGAAGCCATCGCCGCCGGCGTTGAAACCGTCGCCGCCTTGCCCGATCCGGTCGGGCGCGAGATCGCCCGTTGGACGCGCCCCAACGGCCTCGACATTGCGCGCGTGGCCGTCCCGCTCGGCGTCATCGGCATCATCTATGAAAGCCGGCCGAACGTGACGGCCGATGCCGGCGCCCTGTGCCTGCGGTCCGGCAATGCCGCCATCCTGCGCGGCGGATCAGAGAGCATCCACTCCTCCCGCGCCCTCGCCGGCGCCATGCGCGGCGCCCTTGCCACCGAAGGCCTTCCCGTGGACGCCGTCCAGCTCGTCGAGACCACCAGCCGCGAAGCTGTCGGCCATATGCTCGCCGGCCTCGGCGGCGCACTCGACGTCATCGTGCCACGCGGCGGGCGCAGCCTTGTCGAGCGCGTTCAGATGGAGGCCCGCGTGCCGGTGATCGGCCATCTCGAAGGCCTTTGCCACACCTTCATCCACAAAGACGCAGATCCCGAAAAGGCGATCGCGATCACGCTCAACGCCAAGATGCGGCGCACCGGCGTCTGCGGCTCGACGGAAACGCTGCTGATCGACGCTGCCGTCGCCGCCAGCCTCCTGCCCCGCATCGCCGCGCCGCTTGAAGCGGCTGGCTGCGAACTGCGCGGCGATGCGCGCGCCCGCGAGATCCTCCCGCATATTGTTCCGGCTACGGACGAAGACTGGGCGACCGAGTATCTCGCCCCAATCCTTTCGGTCGCCGTGGTGGACGGGCTCGAAGGCGCCCTCGGCCATATCGCCCGCTGGTCCTCCGGCCATACCGATGCCATCGTCACGGAAGATGCCGCCGTGGCCGAGGCCTTCCTCGCGCGCGTCGACAGTGCCATCGTGCTGCATAATGCCTCTACCCAGTTTGCCGATGGCGGCGAATTCGGCTTCGGCGCCGAGATCGGCATCGCCACCGGGCGCATCCATGCGCGCGGCCCCGTTGGGGCTGAGCAGCTGACCACCTACAAGTACGCCGTGCGTGGCACCGGGCAGGTCCGCCCTTGACGCGGCCGCGTCTGCCCGGCCCCGCCGCCGGCCGCCGCATCGGCCTCCTCGGTGGCAGCTTCAATCCCGCCCATGGCGGCCATCTGCATGTCGCGGAAACCGCGATGCGCCGCCTGCGCCTTGATGCCGTCTGGTGGATCGTCGCGCGCGGCAATCCCCTGAAGTCCGAACACGGATCGTTCGCAGAGCGCCTCGCGTCAGCTTCTGCCATCGCCAATGCCACCGGCATGCATGTCTCGGACATCGAGCAGCAGCTTGGCCTCACCTACACGATCGACACGCTCCGCGCCCTGCAGGAAGCAGAACCCGAGACGAAGTTCGTCTGGGTCATGGGCGCCGACAGCGCTGCGAGTTTCCATCTCTGGAAAGACTGGGAAGAGATCGCTGCGCGCGTCCCTATCGCCATCGTCTCGCGCCCTGGCACGCGCCTCACCCGCACCTTGCCCTTCACGGCGAGGTTTGCGGACGCCCGCCTGCCCGAGCGCGACGCCGCCGCCCTGCCCTGCCATACGGCCCCTGCCTGGGTCTATCTGCGCGCGCCCGGCAACACGCTCTCTTCGACCACGCTGCGAGCTGCGCAATGAGCCTTACGCCCGACGAAATCGACCGCCACCGCCGCCACATCCTTCTCAAGGAGATTGGCGGGCCCGGCGTGCAGAAGCTGCGCGCGGCCTCGGTCTCGATCATCGGCGCGGGTGCACTCGGCGGCCCTTGCGCGCTCTATCTCGCCGCTGCCGGTATTGGCCATATCGAGATATGGGATGACGACCGGGTCGAGCGCTCGAACCTGCAGCGCCAGGTCCAGTTCGGCGAAGGCGATATTGGCGCTGCAAAGGCAAGCTCCCTCGCCGACCGCCTCAGGCAAATGGACCGCACGCTGAAGATTGAGGCTATCCCCCGCCGCTTCGCGCCCGGCGAGACACCAGCGGGCGCAATCCTCGTCGATGCCTCCGACAATTTCGCCACCCGCTTCGCCCTGAACCGTCTCGCGCATGAAACCGCGCGCCCCCTCGTCTCCGGCGCCGCCAGCGGATGGGCCGGTCAGGTCAGCGTCTTCGCCTCCGGCGTCCAGCCCGGCGCGCCTTGCTATCAGTGCTGGGTGCCCGAGGCGCCGCCCGCCGCCGAAGCCTGCGACGAAGTCGGCGTGGCCGGTCCCGTCACCGGTCTGACGGGCTCTGCCATGGCGCTTGAAGTGCTGAAACTCGTGGTCGGCGCAGGCGCGCCTCTCATCGGCCGGGTGCTGCTGATCGACGGCCTCTCTGGCGCATCCCGCAGCGTCAGCCTGCGGCGCGATCCGCAGTGTTCGCTGTGCAAACATTGACCTGATCATTTGACACCGCGCCTCTGAAGGGCGTTATCTTGCGCTCCGCTCCCGTGTTCGAAAGTTGCGTCCACCATGTTCCGCCGCCTCCTCGCCGTCCTCGTCACGCTCGGTATCATTCTCTTTGCCGGCTGGATGACGCTGAAGCGGGATGACATTCCCTATGAGCAGCTCGAAGCTGTCTATGCGAATGCCGACAGCCGCTACCTCGCTTTCGATGATGGCATGCGCGTGCACTTCCGCGATGTCGGCCCGCGCGACGCACGCACGATTGTCCTTGTCCACGGCTTCTCGGCCTCGCTGCACACCTGGGAGCCCTGGGTCACGAACCTGAAGCGCGATTACCGCGTGATCACGCTCGATCTTCCCGGCCACGGCCTGTCACGCTGCATCGACAATGCGTCCATTGGTCCGTCCCAGTTCATCGACACGATCAACCGTGTGACGGCCGCGCTGGAAGTCGAACGGTTCACGCTTGCGGGCAACTCGATGGGCGGCGCTGCGGCCTGGAATTATGCCCTCGCGCATCCCGAACGGCTTGACGGCCTTGTGCTCGTCGACGCTGCCGGATGGCCGCGCGCCGAAGAAGCGAGTGAAGAGCGCCCGCTTGTCTTTCGCCTGCTGGAAGTCGACCTTGCCCGCCGCGTGATGAAAGACCTCGACATGTCGTCGCTGATCCGCGGCGGCCTTGAAGACAGTTTTGGCAACCCGTCCTTCGTCACGGACGAGATGGTGGAGCGCTATGCCACCCTCTCCCGTGCACCTTGTCACCGCGAAGCGCTGCTGCAACTTGTGTCCGGCCGGGGCGAGCGCCGCGAGGCAACACCCGAACTTCTGGCTGGCATCACGACGCCGACCCTCGTCATGCACGGCGAAGTCGACAAGGTCATCCCCGCCTCGCATGGCGAGCAGTTCGCCGCCGCCATCCCCGGCGCCCAGTTGCTGCTCTATCCCGGCGTCGGCCACCTGCCCCAGGAAGAGATCGCCGAACTCTCCGCCAGCGACCTGCGCGCCTTCCTCACCACGCGCGTCTACGGCGTGCAGGATGTTGCGCTGGAAACAGTCCCGGCGCCCGGGAACTGAAGCACGCGCCTAGAGTATCGCCGGAATGACGCGGTCCGGCGGGCGGTGGCCGTCGGCGAAGGTCTTGATGTTGATGATGACTTTCTCGCCCATCTCTGTGCGGCCTTCGATGGTGGCTGAGCCCATATGCGGCAGCAGCAGCACGTTCGGCAGGCCGAGCAGGTCCGGGTTCACGGAAGGCTCGCGCTCGAACACGTCGAGGCCGGCCCCGGCAAGGTTGCCCGCGCGGATCGCCCGGGCGAGCGCGGCTTCATCAATCACTTCGCCGCGCGCCGTGTTGATGATGTAGGCGTCTGGCTTCATCAGCGCGAGGCGGCGCGAATTGATCAGGTGGAAAGTCGCCGGCGTGTGCGGGCAGTTGACCGAGACGATGTCCATCCGCGCCAGCATCTGGTCGAGCGAATCCCAATAGGTCGCCTCGAGGCTTTCCTCGATGCGCGGGCCAACGGGTTTGCGGTTGTGATAATGGATCTGCATGCCGAACGCCTTGGCGCGGCGGGCGACGGCCTGGCCGATGCGGCCCATGCCGATGATGCCGAGGCGCTTGCCGGAAAGGCGGCGGCCCATCATCCAGGTCGGCGTCCAGCCATCGAACTTGCCGCTTTCCATGATCTGCACGCCCTCGTGCAGGCGGCGCGGCACGGCGAGGATCAGCGCCATGGCGACATCGGCCGTGTCGTCCGTCAGCACGCCCGGCGTGTTGGTCACCGTGATGCCGCGCTGAACGGCGCTGGCGACGTCAATATTGTCGACCCCTGCCCCGAACTGGGCAATCAGGCGCAGCTTTTCGCCGGCCCGGGCCAAAAGGCGCCCGTCGATCCGGTCTGTCACGGTCGGCACCAGCACATCTGCCGTCTGCATGGCCTCGGCCAGCTGCTCGGGAGTCAGGGGCACGTCCGATTGGTTCAGCCGGGCGTCAAACAGCTCCTTCATGCGCAGCTCCACGGGAGCCGGCAGTTTCCGGGTGACGACGACTTTGAGCTTCGATGCCGGCATGGGACTCCCGCTGGATGCTTTTATTGTTTCTGCCGCTTACCAGAGCACATGCGCGGCGCCAATGTCCCGCGGTTTTACCGCAGATTCACGCTGGCAACTTAGATATAGGGCTCCCTGGACGAAGGACAGCTGCACATGAAACGGGCAGTTCTTGCGCTCGCGCTCCTCGCGGCCGGTCACGGCGTGCTTCCCGCTTTGGCAGATGGCGCAGGTGAAGTTCAAATCAGCCGGTTTTCCGGAAAACCCGTCCCCCGCTTTGAATCGCTGAAACATGAGAAGGTGAACGGCCGGAAAGGCCCCGGCGAAGACTACCAGGTACGCTGGGAGTATGCCCGCAAGGGCCTGCCGATGCTGATCATCAAGGAAAGCGGCGACTGGCGCTATGTGCGCGACCCGATGGGCGATGAGGTCTGGATCAAGAAAACCCAGCTTTCGAGCCAGCCGAATGCCCTGACTCTCGGCGATTTCGTGCTGAAAGCGGGCCGGGCGGGTGACAGTTCCGAGGTGGCCAAGGTGCCAGCCGGGGCGGTTGTCAGCCTCGAGTCCTGTGATGAAGACCTGTGCCAGGTCCGGGCGGGCAAGTACCGGGGCTGGGCACCCCGCGATCAACTCTGGGGGGCAACCGCGACAAACGGTTGACTTTGCCCCGCTCTGGGGGTGGGAAGGCGCCTGATTTCAGTGCGCAAAGCAGGATCGACGATGTCCGGACCCCACGATTTCCATACCCCGAAGTCCTCCTATACCAAGGAAGATCTGCTCGAGTCCGGCAAGGGCGGCTATTTCGGCGCGGGCAATGCTCAGCTGCCGGAACCGCCGATGCTGATGATGGACCGGATCACCGAGATCAGCGTCGATGGCGGCCCCTACGGCAAGGGCCATGTGGTCGGCGAACTCGATATTCACCCGGACCTCTGGTTCTTCAAATGCCACTTCCCGGGCGACCCCGTGATGCCCGGCTGCCTCGGGCTGGACGCGATGTGGCAGGCGGTCGGCTACTGGCTCGGCTGGTCCGGCAGCCCCGGCAAAGGCCGCGCGCTCGGCGTCGGCGAAGTGAAATTCACTGGCGAAATCACGCCGGACAAGAAGCTCGTCCGGTACGAGATCGACATCAAGCGCGTGCGCCGCGGCAAGCTGAATCTCGGGATTGCGGATGGCCGGGTCTATGTCGACGGCGAGCATGTCTACACGGCGCTCGACATGAAAGTCGGTCTCAAGAACCTCGATTCCGCGGCCTGAAAACACTCCAGAAACCGTCCACAAGTTCTGGAGTATCTACAAGTCTCCTGACGGTCACTCGCCTGACGGGCGAGTTGCAGAAGCGTATTAGAAGCCGCCCTGTGCCCACACGGGTTCGATGAGCAGGCCGATAATGATGAACAGGGCGATGGCGATGCGCATGAGGCGGGTCCGGGTCTGGTGACTGGCCCTGCCGGTTGCAGGAAGCATGCCGGGCTCACAGCGGATGCCGGGATACGCCTGCGCCGTGACTGACAACGGGAGGCAACTGGAGTAAGGTCCGGCCATCGGGTTGGGAGGCCGGCATGATCAACTGGAAAATCGGCGCCGCAGCATCGCTGCTGGCAGTTCTGGCAGGCGGACCGGCTGCGCCGCCCCGGCAAGCCCCCCCCCCTTTCCTCGATCCGGCCGTTCTTGCCAACGCGCGCTGTCTCAATCCGGAGACGGGCCGCAGGGGACTGGCCTCCTTCCTCGGAGCCGCGCAGGCCTATGCGCAGACAATGCCCCTCGCGGCCGGAGCGGCCGGAACCTTCACGGGGTTTGTGACCCGGTATCCGGTTACCACCGCCAGCCCGGAGGCACAGGATCTGTTCGATACGGGTCTGTCACTCGTCGTGAGTTTCAATCATGAGGCCGGAGTCGCGAAGTTCCGCGCGGCGCAGGCCGCCGACCCGGGCTGCGCGATGTGCTACTGGGGCGAGGCCTATGCGCTTGGCAGCAATATCAACCTCTATCCCAGCGGCGAAGCCTTCCGCGCCGGACGGGAGGCGGCCTTGGCGGCGCTCGCGCGCCTGGACGGCGCAAACAGCCGAGAGCGCGCCCTCGTCGAGGCAATCGCCGCACGGTTTCCAGTATCGGAGGACGGAACTGTGACGGAAGATACCGCCGCGTTTGCCGACGCCATGCAGGCCGCCGCGGCCGCACACCCCGAGGACGACTTCATCCTGTCACTGGCCGCCGAAGCCAACATGAACACCCAGCCCTGGGATTATTGGGAGGCTGACCGGCATACGCCGAAGGGACGGACGGCAGAAACGATTGCGCTGCTCGAAACCATCCTCGCGCGCGACCCGGCCAACGTGCACGCGGTCCACCTCTATATCCATGCAACAGAGGCTTCCAGCGACCCCTGGAGAGCCCTTCCGTATGCAGAGCAATTGCCGGATCTCGCCCCGCAGTCGGGACACCTGGTGCACATGCCCTCGCACATTCACCTGCTGACCGGGCAATGGAAGAAATCTATCGACCTGAACCTGAAAGCCGCGAAAGCGGATGAGACCTATCTTGCTTCCGGCGATACATCGGCGATCTACCGGTACGGATATCATCCCCACAACCTGCACTTTGTGCTTGTTTCCGCCCAGATGGCCGGTGACGGCAAGACGGCGCTTGAAGTGGCCGAAAAGCTCGATGCCGCCCTTCCCGGGGAAATGACCAGTACCGCACCCTGGGTCGCCCTGATCAAGCCGGCACCTTATTATGCCCACGCGCAATTCTCGCCGGCTGCGGACATCATCGCCCTGCCCGAACCCATGGACGTGGACTCGGTCAGCAAGGCCGGGTGGCACTATGCCCGGGGGATTGCGTTTGCCGAGCTTGGCGAGACGGACAAGGCGGAAGCGGAGGTACGCCGAATCGAGGCGCTTCAGGCACAGGAGGATATTGCCGCACTGGAAGCTGCCTTCGTTCCGGCCTCGAGCATCCTGACGATCAGCATACGGACCGTCGAGGCGCGTATCGCAGCGAAATCCGGCGACCTCAAGAAAGCGATCAGCCTGATGGAGACAGCAGCGGACATGCAGGACCGTCTGCCTTATTCGGAGCCTGCCCTGTGGTACTATCCGGCGCGCCAGACCCTTGCCGCGCTGCTGCTGGCTGACGGGCAACTGGAGCGAGCGGAGAAGATGTTCCAGCGCACGCTGCTGGAATCGCCCAACAATGCGTTTGCGCTCTATGGCCTCTGGCAGACCTACAAGGCCCAGGGTGATTCAAGGTCGGCGAAATATGCCAAGGCCCTCTACAGGAAGGCCTGGATGGGAAACCGCAAAGAGTATCCTGCCCCAGGCCGGATGTAAGCCTGGCGGCCTTGCGCGGTTGACGGATGCGCCGCGCCTGCCTAGCGAAACGTACACAGAGACTGCAGCCCGGAGGACGCAATACCATGGCCGATGACTGGAACATGCCCAAGGGCGACCTGATGAAGGGCAAGCGCGGCGTCGTGATGGGGGTTGCGAACCAGAATTCGATTGCCTGGGGCATCTCGACCCAGCTGGCCGCGCAGGGCGCCGAAATTGCCTTCACCTACCAGGGCGAAAACCTCGAGCGCCGGGTGCGCCCTCTGGTCGAATCAATCGGCATGGACACGATGATCCCCGCCGACGTGACCGATGATGCCTCGATGGACGCGGCCTTTGCCGCCATCAAGGCGAAGTGGGGAAAAATCGACTTCCTCGTTCACTCCATAGCTTTCGCGGGCAAGGACGAGCTGCAGGGCTCGATGGTGGCCAACACCACGCGCGAGGGCTTCCGCCGCGCGATGGATATCTCCGTGTACAGCTTTATCGACTGCGCCCGCCGCGCCTCTGAGCTGATGCCCGATGGCGGATCGATCATCTGCATGACCTATCTGGGCGCCGAGCGCACCGTGCCCTCCTATAACGTGATGGGCGTGGCGAAGGCGGCCCTCGAAGCCTCGACCCGCTACGCTGCGCGCGACCTCGGACCCCAGGGCATCCGCGTCAACGCGATCTCGGCCGGCGCGATGCGCACGCTTTCCCTCGCCGGCATCAAAGGCGGCAAGAGCCTGATGGGCACCGGACGGCAATGGTCGCTCTTGAAGGAAGACACGAGCATGGAAGGCGTCGCCGGCTGCGCGCTCTACCTGCTCTCCCCACTCGGCCGCTCGATTGCGGGCGAAGTGATCCACGTCGATGCGGGATTCCACGTCGTCGGTGTGCCGGACGCGGCAGAAGAGGAATAGGCCGCCTCCGGATGATCCCCACGCTGCAGTCAATTGAAAAGACCTGCATCGCATCGCCCGCACAATGGGAAGGGGAATTGTCTGACGGGACGCGCTTCTACGTGCGCTATCGCTACGGGGTGCTGAGTGTCGGCTTCGGCGCAACGCCGGATGCTGCCGTCGAGGACAGGCGCTTCGAGTGGGAACTCGGCGACGGGCTGGACGGCTGGATGGAATGGGAACAGGCAAGCAACTATTTTGACCGCGCAGTCATAGCCCACTTCAGCGGCCGGCGCGGCTAGCGCGGCGAGGCTTGACCGTTCCCTGCAACGGAGAGACAAAGCGCACCTAACCGGAGCGCCTATGTCTCTCAATCTGTCCGAGTCCCGCTAGAGGGCCTGCCGTTCCCGCACGGATGATCCGTGCAAGGCAGGCCGGCAAGAGCGACGCCCCGGCGCACCCTGAAACGGGAGCGCGCCGGACCCGTTTTTGTGCGCCCTGATGCCTGCATGGCCGGGGCGAAATTCGGACACATCTCACAATGGATATCTCACGCGAGGAACAGCGTGTGCTGCACCTGCTCGCGCAAGGCGGCTGGATTGACGTGAAACATGGCGACGGCGCCAAGATCGTCGAGGCCGATTGCTTCACGCGCGAAGGCTGGCGCTATACGGGCCTCCGGCTCGACCTTTTCCGCAAGCTGAAACGCCGGGGCACGATCGCCTCGAGCGGCGGCAGGCCCTACCGCATCACGCGGCGCGGCCTGCGGCTCGTGCGGTCGCAGCCGGACAACTGCTAGCAAGCAAGGGCCCCTTCGGTTAGCGTGCCGGAAGGCAACCGGAGGGGCAATGCATGCCGGCACGCATCTTCATCTGGGTTGGCCATCCGCGGTCGGCTTCGCTCAGCCATGGCCTGGCCGATGCCTACCAGCGCGGCGCGGAAGCGAACGGCGCGGAGATCCGCCGCATGAACCTGTCGGACATGGCGTTCGACCCGGACCTGACCGAAGGCTATCACAGCCGCAAGACGCTGGAGCCCTGCCTCGAGGAATGGCGGGCGCATACCCTCTGGGCCAACCATCTGTGCTGGGCCTATCCGCAATGGTGGGGCGGCATGCCGGCCAAGATGAAGGGCGTGGTGGACCGCGCTTTCCTGCCGGGCTTTGCCATGCAGTATCACCAGAATGATCCGTGGTGGGACAGATTGCTGGCGGGCCGGTCAGCCGATGTACTGATGACCTCCGATGCGCCGCCCCTGTTCGACTCTCTCGCCTATGGCCGGGCGGCCAAGAAGCAGGTGGAGCGATCAGTGCTGTGGTTCGCGGGCGTCAAACCCATCCGCACGCTGCAAGTCGGCACGGTCAAGGGCGCCGCGGAGGCGAAGATTTCCGGCTGGCTGAAAAAGGCCGAGGCACGCGGCGCGGCGGCGGCACGGCGCCTCAGGGGCTGACCGTTACCGCGGGGCCGAGGAAGCGGATCCAGTAGAAGGAAAGCTTGTCCTCGCCGGGCTGGGTCGCATAGGCGGCGAGCCGGGCGTCGCCTGCGGCGCGTGGCAAGCTGACGGCGGGTAGGGTTTCGCCTTCCTCCGTGACCAGATCAAATCTCACGAAGGTCCACCCCTCAAGGCCGCGGGGCGCGCGCAGGCGCGAGGCGGATGACAGGCGCAGGGGCGCGGCTTCCGGCAGCGTGCCCGAAAGGCGAAGGAAAACCTGCGTGACCCAGGCGCCGCCCTTGGTGCGCACGACGCCGAAAGCGACATGCGTGGCCTTCGGATGCAGGATATTGGCGCGGTGCCCGGGGCTTTCCATCAGGTTTTCGTGCAGGCGCTCAAGCGCCATGCCCGGATCGAGCCGGCCGGAGGACTTGGACACGGTGGCGAGGTTTTCTGCGGAGAAGTCCGCGAGGGCCGTACGGTCGAGCGCCGAGATGCGGTCGTCGGCGTCGCGGCCATCCGGGCCAGTATGGCCGAAGAAGCTGTTGACCGCCATGTCGAGCGAATGGAAGCGCGCCGCCGGGCGCAGGTCTGCGCGCAGCGCGACGGGCGCGAGGCCGGCGCGGGCG
>VYLE01001039.1_pt1 | contig 10835 bp, 4 predicted proteins | sample 5114391 | NCBI WGS metagenome assembly VYLE01 (sample SAMN12291771, study PRJNA351875) | freshwater metagenome | isolation source: freshwater lake | place: USA: Michigan, Kent Lake | collected 2013-08-15
TTGGTTTCGGCATTTTCTCCCTTCGCCACATACATAATATTATCCCAGTTCTGATTTTTAGGATCATGATAATAAATAACAGGACCCCAAAGAATTGTCCATTGACCAATTTTTGCTTGAACCGTAGGATTGGCTAAATCAGTAATAACTTTCTCGCTATTACTGATATTAGCGAACATAGAAAGACAGAAAAGCGTTTGTTGCTGATCGTAAGTAGGCATTGAAATTTTCTCCAATTGTCAATTGATTAGGCGTATCTTAGATAAATCTAGGTAATGGTCACAAAACAAATTTCACAAAAAAGGGATGACCGCTCTTTTTAACTTGATTAAGTTGACCCCAATTTACCCCATCATTAGAGGTGTAAAAATTAGCACCAGAACAGCTATTTGAGGATAAACCTGTAGGACAAGCATAGTCAAAAGTAAGAGAGTTACCCCCTACTTGGGAATAGACTGCACTTCCTTGGGTGCCATATAGTCCGGGAGCATCTTGTAACCAGAACTTGACCTGTTCTCCGGGGTTAATCTGTTGAGGAGGACTGACAACATAATAACCGTGTTCATTAGTTGCAGGTTTAGTTAAGGTTAAGGTTGACTTTCCTTGAGTGTTATCAATACTAACATAACAGGAATAATCCATTGACATCGAGGAAATTACTGAGTCCGGCGGGGCAGCAAAAGGAACAATTTGATAAGAATTATTCTGCTTTATTACTTGACAAACATTACTTTGGCAGGTATCTGTATCAATCACAGCAAAAGTAAAGGTTTGTGGGGGAACATCGGGACTGGAAGGACACTCAAACCCATCATTAACATATTGAACAAAGCCATTAGTTATACCTAATTTCGGAGCGTGGGTATGTCCTAAAACGATTAAATTTGAGTTAGATTCTAAAGCGGATTGTTGAGCAAACCAAGCAATATAAGTTCCACTTAAATCAGCGATCGCCGATTTGCCCGTAATCATTTCACCATTAGTACCTCCTCCCCAATCAGCAATCCACTGATCTTGTAAACCACTATATATCTGTTTAGCATCTGCCATAGTTTTTGTTTGGCCATTCGCTAAAATAATCGGCTCATTTTCCGGTATTCCAGTTACTTTAATTATGTAATCAAGCACGGCACTGACTAAGTTACCTGAAGTAATGAGAGAACCAACCGAGGAAACCAAACCACTTAAATCGATTCCGTTAGGATTACCTTGTCCCGATAAATCAGCAACAGTTTGTCCCGGAGTAAGGGTGTTGTTTAACATATAACCTATAGCTCGGGTAACAAAATGACCAACAGGTAAAGGACTCAGGGAAGATTGAAGATCGGGAGCATTAAACATGGTAAAAATGTTACCATGAGTAAAAGCCATTTTTTGTCCATTGCTAGAGGTGACATAATAAATCGTATCTGAACAATATTTGATCTTGTAATTAGCTGAGTTTTGAATGTTATTTAAGTCATTTTGAGTGACATTCATGTCATGGTTTCCATTGACATAAGTTACATTCCCTTGGAGAGCAGTTAAAGCTTGACTTAACTTTCCCGTTGCTCCAAAAATATTAGGATTGGCGTTAATTATATCAACGGTAGCCGGAGGAGTAAAATTAGGCGGATAAGTCCAAAAGTCGAACAGATCACCAAGTAAAATTAGCTCCTGAATAGAGTCAGCGTTATCAATCACATAATCTAGAATCGCTGACTAATACGGTTCATGAAAACTTTTTTGATACCAATTAGTAGGGACATTCGTGCCAATATGTACGTCACTTAAGACAACAATTTTATTCTTTGCCATGATAGATTTTCTCTCCTTGTCAAAAAGTAAAGTGGTTGATATTCCTAGAGCAAACCCTATATAGGGCTTGCTGAATAATGGTAAAACCCTTTTAAAATAAAGCTTTTGACCTGTTAAAGTCCGATGTTAGTGCAAGAAAATAGGATTGGGACTTTCAAAAACCTTGCATTATCCTTCCTACCCCCAGGAAAAACTTTTTCAGCAGACCCTATATAGTATAGGGCATAACATCAATGTATAGATACCTGCCCGTCAAGTCAATTATCCAAAGATTAAACTTAGGTTAAAATTAACCATTGAGGCACACCGCCTTCCTTATCAATGTAGGTAATATCTTGGTCAATGCCAATGCCATTAACTGGTTCACCAACGTAAGACTGTACCATTTGATAACTACGAACCGCCACCGGGGGAACGGTACTTTCTGATTGCCAATAATGTTGAAAAGGCAAATCATAGAGTTGCTGACTATTCAAAATCGAATTAGCCCCCACATATAACCCGGGTAAATAACCCGCGCCTGCGACAGCATTATACCAACTTGTGCAGTATTGAATTACCGCTTCGGCTGAAACTTCAGAACTAATTCCTTCCAGATCTAACCAAACATTTACTTTCCTGGGAAACCCCACTGAAATTGCATTATTTGCCGCATTATCGCCGTAGGTTGTTCCCAATTGGGCGGAAGGAACCCAACCAGGGGAAGAAACGTGCTGCACAGGCATTAATGCCAGTCCTCCTTGTAAAATGCCAAGAGCTTCTTCGTAGGTTAAATCTCCTGGCGCTTCTCCTGCACCTAAGGAAAGATAACGGAGACAAAATTTGTAACCCTGACTGGCAAATTTTTGGGCGGTAGCTTTGGTAATTACAGAATCAGCATCAAACCCCAAAGATTGATTGGGCGCACTTTGAATAATTCCGGGTAATTGAGTCATAGTTGATGTCTCCTTGAGCAAAATTCAACTAAATTGATGACTTATTTATGAATGACGATCGAGCAAGAAATTAGTACTGGTTAGTTTCGTAGGTTGGGTTGAGGAACGAAACCCAACCACTCCACTGATTATGCCTGACAATAGACATTCATCATGTGGTGTCAGAATCTCATGGTGTAAAAGCCAAGGGGGCACCGGAAACAAGATCAGTGGACGAGGAATTCCCTGCAACAGGAGACACTACATTAGCAACTAACATCTTTGATTGTGGATTATCAGCCGCCAAGGTACTCAGAAAAACACCACCTGAACCAGTTGCACACATATAATTCAGATTGGCATCAGCAATGATCGCCCAAGGGGACCCTGAGATAGTTGCATCCTGTTGGGCGGCATTGCCCACCGTATTATTACTGACATCAACAACCCAGATACTGCCCATAGAGGAATTAGAGGGGTTGGACGGAGCCGTGGCAATAAAGATTGCTCCCTCTGGATAATTTCCCGGATCTGCATTACCGGCGTTGGGTGAATAGGCCAAAGATAAAATGACCTGTCCACTGGGTACTGTCCAAATAGGACTTAACGAGGCATTGAAACCACTATAGGGTTGATAGTGTAAACCGCCAGCCGGGGTTGCCCAGTAAATGCCTTTTGGTCCTTGACAAACGTCAGTTGCATTACATCCACCGTCATACCCGTAAAGGGTAGGAGTTGAAGATGGGTTTTTGGCGTTGAAAACAACCCCCGTGGCCGCACACCCGCCGAGTAGCAGACAATCATAATTAGTTAGTGTCCCCGCAGGGAAAAAGGTCAGAGATACCGGAGCTTCCACCGTATAAGATTTGTTTGAACCCACATAAGACAAGCTCGGTACGCCGTTAGCCCAACCGACTGAATACCAGTAGAGGTTGCCATTAGACGCTGCTACATAGAGATAGCTTGTGACGGCATAATAAAAAAGTCCGGCAATTGCTGCATCGGGTTCACTTTGTTCAGAGATCTGAGTCGTAACATTACTGCTTGTAAATTGCCCAGTAGTAGCGGGAGTAATGCTGTTGAGCCAAATATTGCCAGCGTAAGATCCGGAAACGAAATAGTAGGGTGGGGTAAACCCAGGGTTGCCCTGATCAAACAGAAACTCAAGAGCCGTGGTACCGCTACCATTATTATCAAGATTACTCACCACTTGTAAAACATAATCTGGCGGGGTTGGATTCGGTGAAAATTGACCAACTGAGATGCCACTTTGGTAAGCAGAGACGAAAAAATTATAGTTATCCAATTCATTTGTTACACCCTCAACAGAACGAAAAGTCATTGCCGCGATACATTGAGTGTATGGAAAAGGCGTGAGCAAAATCTGATTGAGATTGACAGATATGGACGACCAACTAGCAGGCGAAAAACTCAGACACACCGGTTGCAATTGATTCAGATAATCGCCGCTGCTGCCTTGAAAGCCGATGAGAGTGCAGTTCCCAGGAACACTCCAAGTGGCAACGGAAGCTGAATCACAACTGGCAGGTGCAAGCAAGGAGGTTTGGCCATAGTTGGTGCTGAATTGAACTGCGTTCACATAATCACCATAGATGACAGTGATTTCGGTAATAAATTCTCCTTTGCTCAAGTTGAGTGCTGGCCAGGCATTCACCGTGCCTTTGCCATGGGCAAACTGTTGGGTCCCGTTGAGGGATTGGTAAGTTGTGCCAATTTGGTTGACATAATCACCACCCCAAATTGAAACAGAAATCAACAGCGGTAGTTGGCTCAACGGGAGTGGTGTCGGGTTACTGCTGTTGTTGCTGCTCGTTGCTGTGGTTACAGTACTGCCATTGATGGTTTCGCAGCCGATCGCGATTGAACTGTTAATATCCCAGAAATCGGCGCTTGCATCATTACCCCAGATTGGTCCGGTAACGATTGACCAGTTAGCCGTAGGTACACCATTAGTAATACTTTGAGGTTGTGTTGGGTAGGAGGAGGCAGTAAACGGATTTTGAAACAAACTAATCTGTTGCGATCGCAACGCCTGATAATCACTTTTCAACTGCCCACAGTTTGCGGCAAAAGTGGCATCGCCAGTGTAGTTATAACGTTGATACAAATCGTCAACAATCTGCATCTGGTTATTGATGGTGGCCAGAGTACCCAGATAGCTGTTAATGGCATCAGCGACTGGGCGATTACTGGCGAGAAATTGCCAGTTACTGGTTTCACTAACCAGATTCTCATAACCAGCGGTGGTATAACTGAGGGCGATGCCTGAACCAGTAACGTTATTGGCACTCAAGCCATGGGCAAATGCCAGGAGACTTTGGATTACATTGGTTACAGTGACGCTGTTAGCAGGATCGCTGGTCGAGGTGCTGCTGGTGGCGTAGGGAAGGGATAACTTACTGATTTCAGGATTCAAGGCCTTCATTAACGGTGCTGCGCCTTGGCTGGAACTGCTGGAACTGCTGGAACTGCCGGTGCTGTTAAATGGATTGGGCAGGGGCGTATCACTGCCGCGTATCACCTGGTAAGCGTAGAAATCAAGGGTTAGTGAAGACACCGCCTGAGTAATATTTTTGGCAAGATTAGCGCTTAAAGTGATGGGCGGATCACTTGGCACCACTCCCTGAGCGCTTAAACTGTTGAGGACTGATTGCTGTTCCGAAACAGTGCTGCACTCAAAAACAAACAGGGCAATATATTCCATACCCAACACTGCCGAAGAGACATAGCTATCGCCATAGGCACTATAAAACTGCGTCGGTGAACTGCTAAACAAGCTTTGTGCGCTGCTGCTTAATTGCGGTGTGCCATTAATGATCGGGCTGGTTTTTTCATGGGAGGCATAGATCACCACCGTTACGGATAGATTGCTCACCTTCGCCGTGCGCGTAACTTTACGATGGAAGGAATCATCGTCAGCACCGCCGCCGATCGCATATTTCAGCGTCTTTGACAAACTTTCACCAGAGGAACAGACTTGATACCACTGCTTGCCAGTAGCGTTTTGATCGCCGATAGTCAGGGATGATAAATCCAAGGCACCATTGGGCATAGCGCTGTTGCTAAAGCTGTTAAAGCCAATTCCCACGGTTGTGATGGGAAGACAAGGCAAGGGGGAGGAGAGGTCATCCAGTAGGGGGGCTGCCCATTTGGCTGGACTGAGACTCAGGACAATCAATTGCAACTGATTGAGATAATCGCCGGAGGAACCTTGAAAACCTAGCAAAATTTGATTATCTGCCGCAGTCCAGCTAATTGTGTTACCAGTGCTGGAGGGTGATAGCGGGAACGTATAGTCTTGGGAGCTTGTGGTTTGGAATGTGAGTTGATTGATATAATCGCCGCAAGTCCCACTAACGCTGCTGATAAATTCATCAACGGCTAGATTCAGATTAAAACAAGGTCCGCCACCACTTCCGCCATGGCTAAAGGTTTGGGCCCCAGCCTGATAACTGTAAATGGTTGATAGCTGATCAACATAATCGCCGCCATGTAACTGAACAGCAGCGATCTTGGGCAAGTCTTTTAAACAAAGTGGTGTCGGCGTACTGTTCGCTGGATAATTGCCATTAAAGGCTGTATTACTGTTGAAAAATGGCTGTCCGGCGCAAATATCCTGAAAGGACACCGAATTATTGTTGCCCCACAGCGGCGATAATCGATTGCTGCTGCTGTTACAGGGGGTGATGGTTATGCTGTAATTAAGGCTGGGAGTCCCTTTGGCAATAATGTCAAGGGGATCGCAGGAACCGTCAGTAGGGGAGGTAGCGGCCTGTTGCGGATTGGCGGCAACATCAGTCAGCCAGGCGGTCAATTCTTGGATCGCGTTATAGACCATTTGTTGCTGTCCCCTGATGGGAAAGCCAATATTAGGGTCTGCGTAGTAATTGTAAGTCGTATAAATCTGGAGGATGTTCTCAATCTCAGACCAAATGCCATAAAGCTGCGTCAGAGTAGGCGCGACTTGTAGTTGATAAGTCTGGCGGTTGGTAACTATCGGTTGGAAGCTGCTCAAAGCCGAGGCGGGTAACAGCCCTTCATAGCCCATCGTGGTAAATGACAGCAGCCAAGGCGTATCTACATGGCTGGCAGAAAACTGGCTGGCCGTCTGCACCAAAGCCTCCGCATCGGTTTCGGCATTGCCAGTCATACTTGGTAAAGAGAAACTACTGCTACCGATAACCTGTTGGTAACAGATCAGATTAACACCTTTGGAACTTTGGGCATTGCTCACATCGGAACTTAAACTGGCATCGAGAGAGGCCGATTTAATCGACGCACTGGCACTCAGGGTTTTTTGCACCGTTTCCTGTACGGCGCTACTATCGCATTGAAACACAAATACCGCCACATACAATCCGCCGTTAACCGTAGCGCAGACAAATGAATCGCCATATTCAGTGAACAATTGCTCTGTGGTTAAATTAGCCAACGTGGGAGATAGGTTGCATTGCGTATAAACCGGACTCGATGTCACCACACGGGTAATCAGCACCAGCGTCACATCGGTATCGGTTACTTGGATGGTTTTGGTTTTGGTTTTGGTGTGACTCAATTTAAAGCCTGGTATGCCAATGGAAAATCCCCTGGTTTTGCTCAAAGTTTCCGATAATGACTGGCGACTGGCGCAAATTTTCATAATGACTTCGCTTTGCGCCCCCTGGTCAACGCTGGTACAGGCGCTGCTGTTTAGTGCGGAATTCGGCAAAGCACTGCCAAGAAAAGAATTATAGCCCACGCCCAAGGTGCTGACTGGCAGCGTATTGACAAACGGTTGCGTCTCAATCGATGGCGCTAACCATTTTGCTGGCTGTACGATAATGCAAATTGGCTGCAAGCCGAGGAGATTACTGCTGTTGCAATAACCCTGAAAGCCAATCAGCGTCGCTGCTGCTGGCAAACTCCAGCTAAAACTGCTACCACTGGTGCTTGTCGGTTGGGTGATGCTGTGACTAGCACTGTCGGTAAAACTCAACTGAGTAATCACGCCGTTGGAGATTTGACCGCTCATCTTGTCGATATACACCTGATTCTTCAAGCTATCGACACCATCATCCTGATTAGTAGCAGTTAAAAACAGGGTTGCGCCACTACATGAAGACACATTAGCAGCACCATGAGCAAATGGATGAGTATAGTTTAGTGTGTTGTAAGAGGCATAAAACTGGGCGACATTGTTATTGCCCCAAACGGTAATCATATAAAGCACCGGAATATTCGATATCGCCGTCGCTATGCCCGTAGTTTGGCTGGTGGCTTGCGAATAAGTACCCGAAGCGGTTGGGCTGTTATGACCATAAATTGAGCCATTAATCCCTGCATTTAGCGCTGTTGTGCTGGTACTGGTGCTGCTCGAGGTACTCACCTCAGAGCCGACATCAATATCCTGAAACGGCTCGTTACTGGTATCCCCAAACAGCGGTTGCGTCGGTACTAAATAATTAAATACCGGTATGCCGTTCATTAAACTCAGTGGCGGATTAATTGAACTAGCAATGCTCGGCGTTTGTGTTGGGTTCGCCGCAATACTGCTAATCCAGCTATTGACGTTACTTATATCGCTATTTAACTGCTTTTGGTTGGTGCTAAACGTGGTATCGCCGCTATATTTATAAGCCTGATACGCAGTAGCAATCCACTGATATTTGCTGGCAAGATACCCTAAACTTGTCAGGGTCGGAGCAATACAATCAAGATAAATCTGTCGGTTAGCCGCAATATTCATAAACGAGGCGCTTAAACTGCTGCCAAACAGGGTTTCATAGCCAGTTACCGCAAAATCAAACACCACTGGCGTATTGGCGTTCAAGTTTTGTGCAGTTGAAACTATATTAGAGACAAATTGACTCACATCTGAACTATTGGCAAAGGTCGGCAAACTAGCGCTGCTACCAACTAAAGATTGATAAATCTGACAACGCACGGTGGTATTGTTCAGCGTTTCTGTTATGCCAGCAGTCAAATTAGCGCCCAGCGTTGGCGAAATATGATCACAAACATTCACTGTCACCTGTGCTGTCAATGCCGCCTGTAAACTGCGCTGGTCTTCTTTGGTTTGGCAAGAAAAAACAAAAACTGCCACATACTCCGCCCCTTCCGTCAATTCAGACACAAAACTATCGCCATACTGTTGATAAAAGTTCAAGCATTCACTTGGCGTTGTCGGTACAGTAATGCTACTGTTTAACTGGCATTGACTCAGCGCCTGATGAATGTTCTCAACCCGTGCATAAACAATAACACTGACGGAAGTATCATTGATAGACAAGGCATTAGATAGGCTCAGAGTTGAACTTACTGAAGGGTCGCTAAAGGTAGAACTAGAATCGGAACTGGAACCAGAACCAGAACCAGAATCGGAACCAGAACTAGAATCGGAACCAGAACTGGAATCATTGCTGGCTTTTTTTAAGCTAATCTGCGCCGAAACGCCTAAGGAATTGGTAACGGTATTATTAAAATCTTCAGCCGAATAACAAATCTTAAAAAAACTTTGGGAATTAGTGCCTAAGTTTTGAATTGTTGGATTGGCTGCCAAAGCATTCGTCATCTGCTTGCCAGTAAAACAATTAAAACCAACGCCGATACCGCTGATTAATTCAACGGCATGAGGAACGCCAATAAGATTCATATTTGCAAGCGCAGCCATGACAAAAATTCTCCTAATACGGATTGAGTTGAAATTAAATAATCTGGCTTTTCTCTACTTGGCAACCGCCAAGGCAGCTAGGACAACTAGGAGGCGGCAAATTCCCACAAAGCTTAAGCTTTTTTCCCCTTGTCACCTGCTATATTGAGCAGATATTGAACAATCCTGGGTAATTGAATCATCGATTATCTTCAATAACAAACGTGACTCAATTGAGGATTCATTTATTAAGAACGATTGAACAGGAAATTAGTTCCTGTTGGGTCAAAACTTATAGCAGTAAACCTATTGTTAAGGATAAGTAGGGTGCGGCAAATTCCCACAAAGCTTAAGCTTTTTTTCCCTATTGCCTGCGATAACTCCAATAGTTGATAATAACGGAATACACAATCCCCCCCCTGTCAAGTGGCCGATGTAAAAAATTTAACCAATCTTTACATTGCCCTTCTTAGGCAATTAATCCTCTTCTTTGTTCTTCTACAAATTTATCCAGTGGGAATGTTGACTTTATTTAACCTAGTTGTCACAAGCCAGAAGAAAGTCTCAAAAAAATAATTTTAAGACCAAGAAATCCTAAGCACACAATGTCGGACTAAAGCTTGGTAGAATAATAATTGAAATAAAAATCTAAGGGGAAAATCTGATGGCCACAACCGCTGATGATGTCTGGCGTTTATTAGGGGAATTAGTCGAAGCTCAAAAAGAAACTGATCGCCGTTTTCAAGAAACAGAACGTTTAATGCGAGAACAACGTCAAGAAAGCGATCGCCGTTTTCAAGAAACAGAAAGACTTTTAAAAGAGCAAAGCCAGAGAGTTGATAAACAGCTAGGAAAACTCGGAAATCGCTTGGGAGAATTTGTCGAATGGCAAATTCGTCCCGCCGCGGTAAGATTATTTAAAGAAAGAGGGCTTGATGTTCATGAATTATACTCAGGAGTGTCAGCCCAACGCCCCGAAGGGGGACTCGAAATAGATTTATTAGTAGTTAATAATACCGAAGCCGTCTTAATTGAAGTGAAAAGTAAACTGACTCAAAGCGATGTTGACGAACATTTAGAGCGACTAGAAAAATTCAAAAGATTAATGCCTCGTTACCAGAATCTGAAAGCATTAGGAGCGGTAGCCGGAATGGTTGTCCCCGACGATATTGCTCTTTATGCTTATCGTCAAGGATTATTTGTCTTAGCTCAGTCAGGAGACAATGTAATTATTTTAAACGATCCTCAATTTCAGCCTAAAGCTTGGTAATCTGTTCGTAGTATAGAATAATTAGCTTAACTTAGTGGCAATATCATCTAAATCTTGATCCGTTAGCGTGAGAGCATTAGCCACATTTTCTGTCAGCGGCCAGTCAATTTCCAGAAGATTGAAATAAGCTTGGATATGCTGAAAATAGGCTTCTTGCAGAAATTGCTTCAGGGGAGTTGTTTGCGGTTGAGGAAAAACGCCACAT
>VYLE01000868.1_pt1 | contig 10831 bp, 9 predicted proteins | sample 5114391 | NCBI WGS metagenome assembly VYLE01 (sample SAMN12291771, study PRJNA351875) | freshwater metagenome | isolation source: freshwater lake | place: USA: Michigan, Kent Lake | collected 2013-08-15
GTGGCCGACCTGACACTGGACGACAGCATGGCGGCCATGGCCTCGCGCGTGCTGGCCACCGCGCCCGAGCGCTTCGCGCTGGCCGGGCTTTCCATGGGCGGCTACGTGGCCTTCGCCATGCTGCGCCTGGCGCCGCACCGGGTGACGCGCCTGGCCCTGCTGGACACCACCGCCGAGCCGGACACGCCGGAGAAGACCGCGCGCCGGCGTGGCCTGATGGACCTGGCGCAGCGCGGCCGCTTCAAAGGCGTGACGCCGCTGCTGCTGCCGCAGCTGGTGCACCCGGACCGCGTGCAGGAGCAGCCCTTGGCCGGGCAGGTCATGGGCATGGCCGAGCGCGTCGGCCCCGATGCCTTCCTGCGCCAGCAGCGCGCCATCATGGGCCGCGAGGACGCGCGCCCGCTGCTGCCCGGCATCAAGGTGCCCACGCTGGTGCTGTGCGGCCGGCAGGACGCGCTGACGCCGCTGGAGCGCAGCCAGGACATGGCCGCCGCCATTCCCGGCGCGCGGCTGACGGTGATCGAGGATTGCGGCCACCTCAGCACCATGGAGAGGCCCGAGGCGGTGACGGCGGCGCTGCGCGCCTGGCTCAGCGCCCCGGTAGCGTGACCTCGATGCCGATCGCCGCATACCAGGCGGCGAGGTCGGCGATCTGAGCGTCGGTCAGGTTGCGCGCCACGACGGCCATCTGTTCGTGGGTGCGGCTCCCGTCGCGGTAGGCGCGCAGCTGGGTGGCGGTGTACAGCGCGTTCTGCCCGGCCAGGTTGGGCGCGTCCGGCTGCACCGCGATGCCGTTGTTGCCGTGGCAGGCGGCGCACATGCCGCCGGCAAGGCGCCTTCCGGCCTGTGGGTTCCCCTCCGCCTGGGCCAAGGCACTCGCGGCGGCCCCGAACGTCAGGGCCGCCGCGAGCAGTGTTGCCCTCACGGGCGGCGGTAGGAGATGCGGTAGATCGCGCCCGACATTTCGTCGGACACCAGCAGCGAGCCGTCGGCCAGCGTCGCCACGTCGACGATCCGGCCGTTGTACTCGTTGGTCTCGTCGTCCAGCCAGCCTTCCGCGAAGGGCTTGTGCTCCTTCACCGTGCCGTCGGCGTTGAAGAAGGTCACCATCACCCGCGCACCGACGGGCTGGGTGCGGTTCCACGAGCCGCGCTGCGCGTTGAACAGCGCGCCGCGATACTCCTCGGGGAACATCCTGCCGTTGTAGAAGGTCAGGCCCAGATCGGCCGCGTGCGCGACGGTGGCGACCACCGGGTGCACGATGTCGGCCGGCGGCGTCGCCGAGGCGTATTCGTTGGTGCGCGTCGTGCCGCCGCCGAACCACGGATGGCCGAAATCGAGGCCGGCGCGCGGCGCGCGGTTGATCTCGCCGGGCGGGATGTCGTCGCCCATGCCGTCCACCTGGTTGTCGGTGAACCACAGCTCGCGCGTGGTCGGGTGGAAGGCGATGCCGACCGAGTTGCGCACGCCCCGGGCATACACCTCGCGGTTCCGGCCATCGCGGTCCATGCGCACGATGCCGCCGATGCCGACGCGGTCATACAGCTCGGCCTTGGCTGGCGGGCGCACGTTGAAGGGCTGGCCGAGCGAGACGTAAAGCTTGTTGTCGGGCCCGATGCGGCAGACCCGCGCACCGTGGTTGAAGCTTTCCTCCTCGGTCGGGATCAGCGCGCCTTGCGCCACCACCGGCTCGACCGCGACGTCGGGGCCTTCGTAGAAGAACTCCGCCGCGGGGAAGACCAGCACGCGGTTATGTTCGGCGACGTAGAGGAACCCGTCGGGGCTGAAGCACACGCCGTTCGGCACGCTGAAGCGGATCGAGGGCGCGAACACCTTGACCTCGTCGGCGACGCGGTCGCGGTCGCGGTCGGTCACCGCCCAGACGCGGGTCTTGCGGGTGCCGACGAACACCACGCCGGTGCTGGGGCCGATCGCCATGTGCCGCGCATCCGGCACCACGGCGTACAGCGAAATGCTGAACCCGGGTGGCAGGCGGATGCGCTCGAGGTTGCGGCGCAACTGTTCGGCGCGGCGGCCCTCCTGCGGCACCGTTTCCATGTTGAGGTCGGCGCCGGTGGTGCGGAACTGCTGCAGCCGGTCCAGGTTCTGCTGGCTGGCAGCGGGCGGGGCGCCCGCCGCCTGCTGCGCCAGGGCAGCGGGCACCAGCATGGGCATGAAGGAAATGGCGCCGGCCAGGAGGGCCGCGCGCAAAGACGTGGTCATGTTGTTTCTCTCCCTTTGGCGGGCCGGGGACGATCAGCGGGCCCTGCGATGGCTAAGTTGCTACGGCCACGCTCGGGCATGCAACAGGAAAAGTTGCGCGGGCGCGACGACCTGCGCAGGCCCATGGCAGGCTGCCGCAACGCCGCGCTACATGCGCGGCGTCGGCAGGTTGGCGGGCACGTTCAGGGGCTGGAAGCTGAACGGGTTGGGGCTGTCGGGATCGACCATCACCTTCACCGCGCCGACTTCGCGGGCACCCATCACCTGCAGCCGCATGGCGGTTTCGATGGTGCGGCGGTCGCGGTCCAGCAGCGGGCGGTCCAGGATCAGCACGTGGCTGTCGCCGTGCACCAGCAGCACCGGCTTGGCGAAGCGGGCCGCGCCCTCGGTCAGGGCGCGCAGCGTGTCGGTGAAGCCCGAGGAGGCATCGGGGCGCGGCGTCGTTTCCTCCCACATGTTGGCCTGGAAGCCGAACACCATGGCGGGGGCGGCCAGGCGCTCGGCCTCGGCGAAGGCGGCGCGGATCCAGGCCAGGTTGGCGCGGTTGCGGGCCATGTATTCCTCGGGCGCGCCGGGGCGGGGCTCGAAATTGTTGTTGCTGCCGACGACGTGCAGGGTGGCGAACAGCACGCGGTTGTGGACCCAGCGCGCGTTCTCGACGAAGGGCGCGAACTCGGCCGCGGTGTCGGCCTGGCGGGTCACGGTGATCGGCACGGCGCCCAGCGAGCGTGCATCCGGGTAGTGCAGGCGGCGCACGAAGGCCAGGCGCTCCAGCGGGTCCATGCGGCCGGCGGCGGCGCGGTGGCAGTCGGTCCATTCATTGTCGCCGGGGGTGTAGACCACGGCGCCCTGGAAGCGCGCGAAATAGGCGTGCGCGCGGCCGATGATCTCGTCGCTGCACGGCGTGCTGCCGGACTTCGTGTCGCCGACATGCAGGCTGAAGGCGGGGCGCTCGGCGTTGATCGCGTCGATCAGCCGCTCGAAGCGCGGGTAGTCGGCCGGCAGCGAGTACGGCATGTCGCCGAGTGCGACGAAGCTGAAGGGCTGGGCCTGGGCGCCGGTGGAAAGCGCGAGGGCGAGGGCAAGGGCGGCGAGGCGCATGGCGGGACACTCCGAACCGGGGAGGCGCCACGCTAGCCCGACACGGTCGTTACGCAAATGACAGGATGATGTCGCAGCCCTTCAGCTGCGCGGGGGCGGGGCAGGCACGACCTGCCAGCCGTCGCGGCTCCAGGCCAGGACCACCAGCGGCAGGGGGCGCTCGGCCCGGCCCGCGGCTAGCGTGCCCAACCCCAGCAGCGCATTGAGCGCGTTGGGTTGGGCGATGTCGGTGTAGAGCACCGTGCCAATGTCCGGGGCGAGGACCAGCAACTGTCCCTGCGCGCCGCGCGCGATCGGTTCCCACGCCGCGTGATCGGCAAGGCGGCTTGATTCATAGAAGCTGTGGCCTGTGAGAGTGCCGATCGAGCGTGGTGGCAGCGGCAGCGGTCGCGCCACCTGGCTCAGCGGCGGCAGTGCCGCAAGCGTGTTCGCCCGCGCCCGCGCCATGGCCTCGGCGTCACTGAGCCCAAGCCGCTGCAACGTGGCGCGCTGCACGACCCCCACCGAGCGCGGAAAGTCGAGCACAGCGACGATTTCCAGAGGGCCGGCGAGTGGCGTGGCGACGGGGGCTGCGTCGGGATTTGCCTGCGTCGATGTCCGCAGCGATTCCACATAGGCCGCCGGTCGCACGACCACGCGCAGCGCCTCGGGGCCGGTCGCGGCCAGGGTTGCTGCATCGGGGATGGCACTGGCGCGATCAGGCCCGGCCGGTGGCGCCGCGCAGGCGGCCAGGCCGACCAGCGCGAGCCCGACGACGAACGCCCGGGTCCTCACAAAGCGGGGGGGCCTGGTCATCGAGTGGGTGCTCCGGCAGGGCAGAACGGTGGAGGCGTAGTTCATCACCTGGGCTGATCGGCCGCAAGGCAAGCCAGAGGCTACGCCTCACACATCCACCGCCGCCTCGTCCACGCGGGCGGCGTTGTCCTGGATGAATTTAAAGCGCAGCTCCGGCTTGCGGCCCATCAGCGCCTCCACCAGCTCCACCGTCTCGGCCCGGCGTTCGGGGGGCAGCACCACCTGCAGCAGGGACCGCGTGCGGCGGTTCATGGTGGTGTCCTTCAGGAAGGCGGGCGGCATTTCGCCCAGGCCCTTGAAGCGGCTGACCTCGACCTTGGTGTTGGCCTTGAAGGCCGACCTGGTCAGCTTCTCCTTGTCGGCGTCGTCCATGGCATAGACCGTCTTGGCGCCCTGCGTGAGCCGATAGAGCGGCGGGCGCGCCAGGAACACATGGCCGTGGCGCACCAGCTCCGGCAGTTCGCGGTAGAAGAAGGTCATCAGCAGCGACGCGATGTGCGCGCCGTCCACGTCGGCGTCGGTCATGATGATGACGCGGCCGTAGCGCAGCTTGCCGCGGTCGAAACGGTCGCCGATGCCACAGCCCAGCGCCTCGATCAGGTCCTTCAGCTCCTGGTTGGCGCGCAGCTTCTCGTTGCTGGCACTCGCCACGTTCAGGATTTTGCCGCGCAGCGGCAATATGGCCTGGGTTTCGCGGTCGCGCGCCTGCTTGGCGCTGCCGCCGGCGCTGTCGCCTTCCACGATGAACAGTTCCGTGCCCTCGGCGGTGTCGCGCGTGCAGTCGGCCAGCTTGCCGGGCAGGCGCAGCCGGCGCGTCGCCGATTTGCGCGGCGTGTCCTTGGCTTCCTTGCGGCGGATGCGCTCCTCGGCGCGTTCGATCGCGAAGGCGAGCAGGTTGTCGGCCACCGCCGGGTCGCCGGCCAGCCAGTGGTCGAACTGGTCGCGCACCGCGGCTTCGGTCAGGCGGGCGGCGTCGGGGCTGGTGAGTTTTTCCTTGGTCTGGCCCTGGAACTGCGGCTCGCGGATGAACAGCGAGACTTTTGCGGCGAGACCCCCCACCACGTCCTCGGCCGTGATGCTGGCGGCGCGCTTGTTCGACTTGAGCTCGCCATAGGCGCGCAGCCCCTTCACCAGGGCGGCGCGGAAGCCGGTTTCGTGCGTGCCGCCCAGCGGCGTGGGCACGGTGTTGCAGTAGGTGTGCAGGAAGCCGTCGGCGGTTTCCAGCCAGGCGGCGGCCCATTCCACGCGGCCGGCGCCGTCAGGGAAGGGCGCCTCGCCAACCCAGTTGTTGGGCAGCACGCGCGCGGCGCCCGCGATGTCCTCGGCCAGGCTGTCGGCGATGCCGCCGGGGAAGTGCAGCACCGCCTCGGCGGGCGTGTCGCCGGTGATCAGCGAGGGGTCGCACTTCCAGCGGATCTCCACGCCCTTGAACAGGTAGGCCTTGCTGCGCGCCATGCGGAAAATCCGCTCGGCGCGGAACACCGCCTTGCCGAAAATCTTCGGGTCGGGATGGAAGCGAATGGTGGTGCCGCGGCGGTTCGGCGTGGACCCTGCGTTCTTCAGCTTCGAGGTCGGCTTGCCCTCGGCGTAGGTCTGGGTGAACAGGGTGCGGTCGCGCGCGACCTCCACCTCCATGCGGTCACTCAGCGCGTTGACCACGCTGCTACCCACGCCATGCAGCCCGCCAGAAGTGTTGTACGCCTTGCCCGAGAATTTCCCGCCCGAATGCAGCGTGGTCAGGATGACCTCCAGCGCGCTGATCTTGGGGAATTTCGGGTGCGGGTCCACCGGAATGCCGCGGCCATTGTCGCGCACGCTCACCCAGTTGTCGGGCTCGAGCGTGAGCTCGATGAACGAGGCATGGCCGGCCACCGCCTCGTCCATCGAGTTGTCGAGGATTTCGGCCACCAGGTGGTGCATCGCACCTTCGTCGGTGCCGCCGATATACATGCCGGGGCGCCGGCGCACCGGCTCCAGCCCCTCCAGCACCTCGATCTGGGACGCGTTGTAGCTGCCGCCGCCGGGCGATCCGGAAAACAGGTCACTCATGGCGGTGGCTTAGGCGGGTTGGGGAGTCGCGTGCAAGCGGGCCAGGATCACGCCTTCAGCAGGCGCTCGGCGATGCGCGCCAGGTAGCTGGCGCCGATGGGCAGGATGGCGTCGTTGAAGTCGTACAGCGGGTGGTGCACGCCGGCGTCCTTGCCGCCTTCGGTGCCGCCGCCCAGGAACACGTAGTTGCCGGGCCGCGCGTTCAGCATGAAGGCGAAATCCTCGCCGCCCATCACCGGCTTGGGCAGTTCCATCACCTTCGCCTCGCCCGAGATTTCCTGCATCACCGCGATCGCCTTGTCGGTCTCGGCCTCGGGGTTGATGGTGGCGGGGTACATGCGGTCATAGATCACCTCGGCCGTGGCGCCGAAGGCAGCGGCGATGGCCGGGGGAATGGCGCGCACGCGCTCCTCCAGCAGGTCGCCCACGGCGGGGCTGAACCAGCGCGTGGTGCCCTTCATCATCACCACTTCCGGGATGACGTTGTGCGTGTCGCCGCCCTGGATCATGGCGATGGTCACCACGCCGCCCTCGACCGGCTCCATGTTGCGCGCAACGATGGTTTGCAGCGCCGAGACGATCTGGCAGGCGACCGCGATGGTGTCGATGCCCATGTGCGGCATGGCGCCATGCGCGCCCTTGCCGGTGACCTTGATGGTGACGTTCGACACCGCCGCCATCATCGGCCCCTTCTTCCAGGCGAACACGCCGGCGGGTACCTGCGGCATGTTGTGCAGGCCATAGACCTCGTCGCAGGGGAAGCGGTCGAACAGGCCGTCATCCATCATGAATTTCGCACCGCCGAAATTCTCCTCGGCGGGCTGGAAGATCACGTGCACGGTGCCGTCGAAGTTGCGGGTTTCGGCCAGGTATTTGGCCGCGCCCAGCAGCATGGTGGTGTGCCCGTCATGGCCGCAGGCGTGCATCTTGCCGGGGTTCTTGCTGGCCCAGGGCTTGCCGGTGGCCTCGATGATCGGCAGCGCGTCCATGTCGGCCCGCAGCCCGATGCTGCCCTTGCCGGGCCGCCCCTTGATCACGCCGACCACGCCGGTGCGGCCGATGCCGGTCACCACCTCGTCCACGCCGAATTCACGCAGTTTCGCGGCGACGATCCCGGCGGTGCGCACCTCCTCGAAGCCGAGCTCGGGGTTTTCGTGAAAGTCGCGGCGCCAGGCGGTCATGTCGTCGTGGAATTCGGCGACGCGGTTGATGATGGCCATGGGGGGTCCCTTGTGAATTCAGAGCCAGAGAAAACTAGGCCTCTTCGGCAAGTGCATCCCATAAGAAGTCTCCAGGATCGACTTTGATGTCATCCAAACTTGCTATGGGCAAGCCGACTGGGTCCGCGATGGGGAGCAAAGCGTACACGTCAACAATATCACTCCGGCCCCGCAGAACACCGAAAACTCTATCAGCAAGCGTCTCCTCGTTATGTCCCCATTCATGGACCCCGTAGAACTTTGAACCAAGTCTCTCAACGACCAGCTTGTGTGCGTTCTCAAGGCCTAATTGCCCTACTGCCCACATCACGCGAGCCTTTAGCGCTCTCGTGTAAGCTTGGTGGGTGAGAGGATTGGGGACTGCGCCCACAAACACGACGGTAACGCTTTCCACTTCGTCCGGCGACCAAGCCACCAACGGAGTCACTGTTGCCGCTACCCGATCCCGTGGCTAGTCAGTTGGCAGTCGTCTAGCGGCAGCCAATGAAGGATGGCGCAGGAATTCCAGGTCGGCGCCTTCGTCGGCCTGGCCGACCTGGGTGGCGTACAGATGGTCCCAGCCGCGCGCCGGCGTGGCGGGCGGATGCCAGGCGGCGCGGCGGCGGGCGAGTTCGTCCTCGGCCACCATCAGGTCCAGGCTGCGGTCCTTCACCGAGAGCCTGATCCGGTCGCCGGACTTCACCAGCGCCAAGGGGCCACCGGCGGCGGCCTCGGGTGCCACGTGCAGCACGATGGTGCCGAAGGCGGTGCCGCTCATGCGCGCGTCGCTGATGCGCACCATGTCCTTGACGCCGGCGCGCGCGAGCTTCTTCGGGATCGGCAAATAGCCGCTTTCCGGCATGCCGGGCGCGCCGATGGGGCCGGAATTCTGCAGCACCAGCACGTCCTCCGGCGTCACATCCAGGTCGGGGTCGTCCACCCGCTTTGCCATGTCGGCGAGCGATGTGAACACCACGGCGCGGCGTTCGCCCTCGAACAGTGAGGGGGTGGCGGCCGCGCGCTTCAGGATGGCGCCGCGCGGCGCCAGCGAGCCCTTGAGTGCCACCAGCCCGCCGACCGGCGAGATCGGGTTGTCGAGCGGCCGGATGATGGCGCGGTCGATGTAGAGCCCGACCTCGCGGTCAAGGCGTTCGCGGAGCGTCTCGCCGGTCACGCTGATGGTGTCGAGGTTGAGCATGGGGCGCAGCGTGGCCAGCAGGGCGCCCATGCCGCCGGCGGCGTGGAAATCCTCCATGTAGCCATCGCCCGTGGGCTTGAGATCCACCAGCACGGGGGTTTCGTCGGACAGCCTGTTCAGGTGGTCGTAGTCGATGCGGTGGCCCAGCCTTCCGGCGATGGCCGCCAGGTGCACCAGCGCGTTGGTGCTGCCGGACAGCGCCAGCAGCACGCGCAGCGCGTTCTCGATCGCGGCCGGAGTGATGATCTGGCTGGGGCGGATTTTCAGCGTCGCGGCCAGCGCGCCGGAGGCCTCGGCCGCGCGGAGGCGATCGGCGTGCACCGCCGGGATGCTGGCGGTGCCGGGCAGCATCATGCCGAGCGTCTCGCCGATGCAGGCCATGGTGCTGGCGGTGCCCATGACGCCGCAGGTGCCCGCGGTGGTGGCCAGTGCGCCCTCGACGCGGGCGATCTTTTCGTCGGTCACCTCGCCGGCGCGGTATTTCGCCCAGTAGCGGCGGCAATCGGTGCAGGCGGAGAGGCGCTCACCCTCGAACCGCGTGGCCAGCATCGGGCCGGTGACCAGCAGCATGGCGGGCAAATCGGCGCTGCACGCGGCCATGAGCTGCGCGGGCACGGTCTTGTCGCAGCCGCCGACCAGCAGGGCGCTGTCGATCGGGTGGGCGTTCAGGCTGGCCTCGGTGTCCAGCGCCATCAGGTTGCGCAAATGCATGGTGCTGGGCGAGACGAAGGGCTCGCACAGCGAAATGGTGGGGAAGGCCACGGGGAGCGCACCGGCGGCCAGCGCGCCGCGCTTCGCCGCCTCGATCAGCTCCGGCACGGTGCGGTGGCAGTTGTTCAGGTCGCTCGCCGTGTCGGCGATGCCCAGCGTGGGGCGGGCCAGCATCGCCTCGCTGTAGCCCATGGACTTGGCGAAGGACTTGCGCAGGTAAAGCGCGAAGGACTGGTCGCCGTAATCGACGATGCGGCGGCGGAAGCCATGGGGTTCGCTCATGCGGGCACGCTAGAAGCAGGCCGGGCCGGCGGCAACCAGGGCAAGCGGTATCATGATACCATTATGCAAAATCCCCAGGCAGAACTTGACTTTCCAACGGTGCTCCGTCACACACCGCCCTCCAAACGAGGATCCCGATGAAAACCACCATCTCGCTCAACGCCGCCACGGCGCAGAAGAACTGGGTGCTGATCGACGCCGAAGGCCTGGTGCTGGGCCGGCTGGCCACGATCGTCGCCAACCGGCTGCGCGGCAAGAACAAGCCGCAATTCACCCCGCATGTCGATTGCGGCGACCACGTGGTGGTCGTGAACGCCGAGAAGGTGCGCATCACCGGCAACAAGATGGGCGACCGCTACTTCCACTGGCACACCGGTTTCGCCGGTGGCGTGAAGGGCCGCACCTACGCCGAGCGCCTGGCCGGCAAGCACCCGGAAAGCGTGGTGGAAAAGGCGGTCGAGCGCATGATCACGCGCGGGCCGCTGGGCCGCCGCCAAATGAAGAACCTGCATGTCTATGCCGGCCCGGCCCACCCGCATGCCGGCGCCCAGCCGGTCGTGCTGGACGTGGCCGCGCTGAACCCCAAGAACACCCAGTCGAAGCGAGCCGCCTGATATGGCCGAAACCACCACCCTCACCAGCCTCGCCGACCTCAAGGGCGCGGTGAACGCCACCGGCACCGGCGTGGCCCCCGAAGCCCAGCCCAAGCGTGACGCGCAGGGCCGCAGCTACGGCACCGGGCGCCGCAAGAACGCCATCGCGCGCGTCTGGATCGCGCCGGGCAAGGGCAAGCTGAACATCAACGGCAAGACGGCCGAGGAATACTTCGCCCGCCCCGTGCTGCGCATGCTGATCGCGCAGCCCTTCCTGGTGACCGACCGCTACAACAGCTTTGACCTGACCTGCACCGTGGTCGGCGGTGGGTTGTCCGGCCAGGCGGGGGCGCTGCGCCACGGCCTGTCGCGCGCCCTGGTCAACTACGAGCCGGGCCTGCGCAAGCTGCTGAAGGCCGCCGGCTTCCTGACCCGCGACAGCCGCGTGGTGGAACGCAAGAAGTACGGCAAGGCCAAGGCCCGCCGCAGCTTCCAGTTCAGCAAGCGCTGACCTTCGTCGCCACGAAGCAGGCTATGGGGGGCGGGCCGCAGGGCTCGCCCCCTTTCTATTGCGCGCGGCCGCGCGGCAGCAGCGCCAGCGCCAGCAGCGAACACGTGGCCGCCGCGGCATACAGCAGCCGGTACGAGCCCAGCGCGCCGAACCCCCACGCCACCGCCCA
>VYLE01000869.1_pt1 | contig 10830 bp, 9 predicted proteins | sample 5114391 | NCBI WGS metagenome assembly VYLE01 (sample SAMN12291771, study PRJNA351875) | freshwater metagenome | isolation source: freshwater lake | place: USA: Michigan, Kent Lake | collected 2013-08-15
GGCGCATCGCCGGCGAGGACGTGCGCGATCTGCTGGCTCCCCTGCCGGTCGAGGCCTTGCGGATCGATCCGGCGACATTGTGTCAGGCCCGGAGGTTCGGGCTGAAGACCGTCGGAGACCTCTATCCCATGCCGCGCGCCGGGCTCGCCCGCCGCTTCCGCGAGGTCGACGGGGCGGGTCTGGTCCGGCGGCTGGACCAGGCCCTGGGGCTGACGGCCGAGGCCTTGATCCCCATGCGCGCCCCGGCGAAGTATCGCGGCTGGGAAGCCTATGCCGACCCTTTGACCGACACCGCCGGCATCGAGGCGCGCGCGCCCGGCCTGGCCGAGAGCCTGTCACGCGCCTTGGAACGGGACGGGCAGGGGGCGCGGGTCCTGACGCTGACGGCCTTCCGCGTCGATGGGCGCGCCAGCGACGTCTCGGTCCGAATGGGCCGGGCCTCGCGCGACGTGGCGGTATGGCTGAGGCTGTTCCGCGAGACCGGGTTCGAGCGGATCGATCCCGGCTTCGGCATCGACGCCCTGATGCTGTCGGCCGACGTGGCCGAGCCGCTGAACGCGCATCCGGTCGAGATGGGTCAGGAGGCGTCGGAGCGGCAGGCGGAGGGTCTGGCCGCCCTCATCGACCGGCTGTCGGCGCGGCTGGGTGAGGAGGCGGTGCGGGTCGCCTCGCCCGCCGGGTCGTGGCTGCCCGAGCGGGCCGAGCGTTGGCGACCGGCTCTGGCCAGGGCTCCGGCTCCGGTCGAGGGACCGGCGACGCACGACCGCGCCCGGCCCTTGATGCTGCTGGATCCGCCCGAGCCGGTGGAGGCCATCGCCGAACTGCCCGACGGGGCGCCCGCCCGCTTCACCTGGCGGCGTGTCTGCCGCCGGGTCGCTCGCGCCGACGGACCCGAGCGCATGTCGCCGGAATGGTGGCGGCCGCGCGCCGACGGGCGTCAGGTCCGCACGCGCGACTATTACCGCATCGAGGACGACCAGGGCCTGCGCTACTGGCTGTTCCGAGAGGGGCTGTATGGTCCGGAATATACCGGCGGGCCCGACGAGCGGGCGCCGTCCTGGTGGATGCACGGGATGTTCCCGTGACGGGCTGGAGTGGTGAGTACGCCGAACTCGGCGCCATGACCAACTTCAGCTTCCTGGAGGGGGCGTCGCACCCTGGCGAGCTGATGATGCAGGCCCGTGCATTGGGCTTGTCCGCCGTGGGCGTGGCGGATCGCAACACGATGGCCGGCATGGTCCGTGCCCTGATCGGAGCGGAGGACAGCGACATCCGCCTGGTGGTCGGTTGCCGGTTAGCGTTCCTGGACGGGACCGAGCTGATCGTCTTCCCCCGCGACCGCGCCGCCTACGGTCGCCTGTGCCGTTTGCTGACCATGGGCAAGAGCGAGGCGGTGCCGGTCGATGTTGGCGTCTCCTCCCCATCTTCGATGGGGAGGTGGCATGGCGCGGCTTCGCGCCATGACGGAGGGGGCGACTCGGTGGTGGACTTGGGGGCCTATCGCCGCGAGCGGAATCTAACTCAATATGGAGCCGTCGCCTCGCCCCCTCCGTCAGTTCGCCAAGAGGCGAACTGCCACCTCCCCATTCGCCAAGAGGCGAACGGGGAGGAGACGTTAGCCGAGCCGCCCCCCGACCCCGACCGCATTCCCAAGGCCGAGACGCGGCTGACGTTCGAGCAGGCGGCCGCCTTCGGAGCCGACCTGATCGCCCTCGTCCCCGCGCCCGAGGTCCCCGACGCCGCCTTTGAGGCCCGGCTCCTGGCCTGGCGACGCGCCTGGCCCGACGACTTCTACCTCGCCGCCCAGCCGCTGTGGCGAGGGGGAGACCGGGCGCGGCTGAACCGTCTGGCGAAGATGGCCGAGCGGACCGGGGCGGCGCTGATCGCGACCAACGCCGTGCTGTATCACCACCCCGAGCGCCGCCCGCTCCAGGATGTGCTCACCTGCATCCGCGAGAAGACCACCATCGACGCCGCGGGCCTGAGGCTCCAGGCCAATGCCGAGCGATACCTCAAGCCGCCCGCTCAGATGGCCCGACTGTTCCGGGGCCACGAGGCGGCGCTGGAGCGAACCATGCAGGTCGCGCGCGCCTGCACCTTCTCATTGCGGGAACTCAGCTATCAGTACCCGGACGAACCGGTTCCCCCCGGCTGGACCGCCCAGCGGCGGCTGATCCGCCTGACCTTCAAGGGCGCGCGCGAACGGCTGGGCCGGGAGGGGCCGGTGCCGCTCAAACTGCGTCGCCAGATCGTCAGCGAGCTGAAGCTGATCAAGACGCTGAACTACCCCAACTACTTCCTGACCGTGCACGACATCGTCGACTGGGCGCGCCATCCGGACCGCGCGATCCTGTGCCAGGGACGGGGGTCGGCGGCCAACTCCATCGTCTGTTTCTGCCTGGGGATCACAAATGTGAATCCGGCTGAGCAGGACCTGCTGATCGAGCGCTTCATTTCGGCGGATCGCTCCGAACCCCCCGACATCGACGTGGATTTCGAGCACGAGCGGCGCGAGGAGGTGATGCAGTACGTCTATCGCCGCTATGGCCGCGACCGGGCGGGCATCGTCGCCACCATCATCCACTATCGGCCGCGCTCCGCCATCCGCGACGTGGGCAAGGCGCTGGGCCTGACCGAGGACGTGACCGCGCGTCTGGCCGACACCGTCTGGGGCTCCTACGGCGCGGAGGTGAAGGACGAGCACGTCGACCGGGCGGGCGTCCGCCGCGACGACCCGCGCATGAAGCTGACGCTGGATCTGACCGCCGAGCTGATCCAGTTCCCCCGCCACCTCAGCCAGCACGTCGGCGGCTATGTGCTGAGCCAGACGCCGCTCTGCGAGATCGTGCCCATCGGCAATGCGGCGATGCCGGATCGCACCTTCATCGAATGGGACAAGGACGACATCGATCATCTGAAGCTGATGAAGGTCGATGTGCTGGCGCTGGGCATGCTTACGGCGATGAAGCGGGCGTTTCGCATGATCGAGGCGAGCTATGGCCGAAAGCTCGAGCTGCACACCGTGCCGAGGGAGGTCCCTGCGGTCTACGATATGCTGTGCAAGGGCGACTCTCTGGGCGTCTTCCAGGTCGAGAGCCGGGCGCAGATGGCCATGCTGCCGCGCCTGCGGCCCCGCGTCTTCTACGATCTGGTGGTCGAGGTGGCGATCGTGCGGCCGGGGCCGATCCAGGGCGACATGGTCCATCCCTATCTCAAGCGGCGGGCCGAGCGGCGGGCGGCAGAGGCGGCGGGGCGGCCCTTCGTCATCGACTATCCGCATCCGGCGCCGGAACACGGCGACCGGGACGAGCTGAAGCGCGTGCTGGACAAGACGCTGGGCGTGCCGCTGTTCCAGGAGCAGGCCATGCGCATCGCCATGGAGGCGGCGAAGTTCTCGTCCAAGGAGGCCAATGGCCTGCGTCGCGCCATGGCCACCTTTCGCCACATGGGCACGATCGGGACCTATGAGGACATCTTCGTCGGCCGGATGAAGGATCGCGGCTACGATCCCCTGTTCGCCCAGAGGTGCTTCGATCAGATCAAGGGGTTTGGCGAATACGGTTTTCCCGAGAGCCACGCCTGCGCCTTCGCTCACCTGGTTTACGTCTCATCCTGGGTGAAGTGCTTCTATCCGGACGTCTTCACCGCCAGCCTGCTGAACAGCCAGCCGATGGGCTTCTATGCGCCGGCCCAGCTGGTGCGCGACGCCATCGAGCACGGGGTCGAGGTGCGCCATCCGGACGTCAACGCCAGCGGCTGGGACGCCTCGCTGGAATCCCGACCGGGACAGGAGCAGCACGCGTTGCGGCTAGGCTTCCGCTCCATCGACGGCTTCCGCGAGGTCTGGGCCGACGCCATCGTCGCCGCGCGCTCGGCCGCCCCCTTCCGCGATCTGGAGGATTTGCGGGTCCGGGCCAGCCTGCCGCCCTCGGCGCTCGATCGGCTGGCGGAGGCCGACGCCTATGGCTCGCTCGATCTGACCCGAAGGCAGGGTCTGTGGGCGGCGAAGGGCGCGCCGCCGGCGTCGAGCGCCCCCCTGTTCGAGGCCATGGGGCTGGACGAGGCGGACGGCGCCCCGCCCGCGGCCCTGCCCCGGCTGACGGCGGGGGAGGAGGTGGTCGGAGACTACCAGTCCATCCGCCTGTCGCTGAAGGGCCACCCGGTGGCGTTCCTGCGCGAGCGGCTGACGAAGGCGGGGGCGATGACGGCCGAGGGCTGCAAGAGCGCAAGGGACAATCGTCGCGTTTCGGTCGGCGGCGTCGTGCTGGTGCGACAGAGGCCCGGCTCGGCCAAGGGGGTGGTGTTCCTGACGCTGGAGGACGAGACCGGGGTGGCCAATCTGGTGCTGTGGCCCGACGTGTTCGAGAGACTGAGGCCCGTCGCGATGGGCGCGCGCATGGTGCTGGCGAAGGGGCGTGTGCAGCGCGCCGACAACGTCACCCACCTGGTCGTCGAGGACCTGATCGACTGGACGCCCATGCTGGGCGATCTGTCAGGACAACCTTCGCCGGGATCGGGCCACACGCCGTCGCGGGGGCGCCATCCGCGCGATGTGCGGGTGCTTCCGGGGTCGCGCGACTTCCACTGACCTTGCCATCGCGGCCCGAAGGGACGACATAGCGCCGCTCCGATGCCTCAGGTCCGTTTCACCCGCCGCTTTTCCATGGCCCACCGCCTCCTGGCGGATGGGGTGTCGCGTTGCGCCGTGCCTCACGGCCACAATGAGTTCGTCACGGTGACCCTGATGACGGACCGCGAGGTGGATCTCGGTCACACCAATTACGTCGCCTCCTTTGAGAGCCTCAAGAAGCGCTGGCACGGCTTCATCGACGGCGCGGTAGATCATGCCTTTCAGGTCGGGTCCAAGGATCCCCTTCTGGATTGGTTCAAGACGCACGAGCCGCATCGCCTGACACAGATCATGGTCTTTGACGGCGACCCCACGACCGAGGCCTTCGCCATCGCGCTGCGGCGCAAGATCGAGGCGATCCTGACGGCCGAGGGCTCGGCCTATCGCTGCATAGAGCTGGCGCTGGAAGAGACCCCGACCAACACCATCGTCGTTGGCGAGACCCTGAGCGCGGCGGAACGGGCCTGGATGGCTGGGAGCTGGATGGATCGCCCCGACCTTTCCATCAACGACCTGACCGCCCACGACAAACGGGCCTGAGCGCGGCTTGCCTGATCCGGGCCGGATCGCCATTGTCGCAGCCTGACCTTCGAGGAGCCCTGATGGCCGCCACCGGCGATCCGAAAGCGACAGACGCGCCCGGCGATCACGATCTGGACGACGCCGTCGGCTTCGCCTCGCCTGCTTCGCTCGCCGGGCGTCCGCGCGCTCCCGAGCCGGTTCTCGAACCCGAGCCCGAGCCTGAGCCGGTCAAGGCGGTCGAACCGAATCCCGTCGCCTCGACCCCCGTGCCTGAACCCGAGCTCGTCCCGGAGCCTGCGTCGAAACCCGAACCCCGCCCGCGGCCCGCGACGATCGCTCCGGTGGGGCCCGTCCCCCACGCGGCCCCGAGGGACACGACCCCTGCCTGGGCGCGCGAGACGCCAGCGCCCCAGACCTACGCCGGTTTCGGCGCGCGCCGCGAGGTTCCGTCCGAGCTTCAGGGCGCCAGCGGCCTCTACACCGTCTACGCCCTGATCCTGTTCGCCGTGCCGACCTTGGGCGTGTCCGCCTTGATCGCCCTGCTAGCGGTCACGGGACGGCCTGGGCCCTCGGGCGACGTCGCCGCCAGCCATTTCGTGTTCCAGCAGCGCACTCTTTGGGTGGGCGCTGTCGTGGCGCTGGCGGGAGCCATCCTTATCGTCGTGGGCCTGGGTGTCTTCGTCCTGTTCCTGCTGGCGGTCTGGTTGATCCTTCGGGGCGCGGCGGGCGTTCTGAAGCTGAAGGCCGGCCAGGCGATCGCCAATCCGCGCGGCTGGCTGATCTGACCGGAGCTCCCGCATGACCGACGCAAACGCGCAGCCTCGCTTCCAACCCGGGCACGAGGGCGAAGGCAAGCCCGCGGCCCTGATCGCCTGGGCGCTCTACATCCTGTCGATCCCGTCGGCGAACCTGCTGGTCATCGTGGGGCTGGTCGTGGCCTATGCGGCGCGCGGGTCGGCCACCGGCCTGCCGCGCCAGCACATCGATGCTCAGATCCGGCTCTTCTGGTCCGTCTTCTGGTGGACCATCGCGACTTGGGTGCTGATCGCCGTCAGCGCGGTGGCTTCGTTGGTCTTGATCGGGATCCCGTTCCTGTTGCTGTTCCTCGCGGTGTGGTTCCTGATCAGCGTCTGGTTCACGGTCAAGAGCATCCTGGGTCTGCTGCAGTTGCTTCAGGACAAGCCGGCCTGATCTGGCGTAACCGTTCGGAACGCTCCGGCGACGCAGGCATTTTCGGCCGCGAACGCAGGGAGAGAACAATGAGCGATCTTCGCGACGTCACCGCCAAGCACCGCTACGAGCAGGGCTTCGTCGATGCGCACGGCACCCTTCGCTGCGTCTGGGCCGACTATGCGGATCGCGGCGACGCGCGCGCCATCCTTCATGTCGAGGCCGATCAGGAGCTTCGCGGCACGGGTGCGTCAGGACAGTTCATGCAAAGCCTGGCCGACCATGCTCGCCGCGAGCAGACCAGATTGATCCCGGTCTGCGGCTATGCCGTCGCCTGGTTCCGGCGCCACCCGGACCAGGCGGACGTTCTGGCCTAGCCGCCGTCCTCAACCGCCGGTGTAGCCTCCGATGATCGGCAGGACCTCGCCGGTGATGAAGCTCGACATCTGGGGAGACGCCAGAAAGACGTAGGCAGGCGCGATTTCTTCGGGCTGAGCCGGGCGCTTCATCACCGTCTTGGCGCCGAACTGGGCGACCTTGTCCGCCTGCTGGTCGGCCGGGTTTAGCGGCGTCCAGACCGGGCCCGGGGCCACCACGTTCACGCGGATGCCGCGCGGCGCCAGATGCGTGCCCAGCGATCGGGCGAAGGCGTGAATTCCGCCCTTGGTCAGGGAGTAGTCCAGCAGATTCTCATTGCCGAGGATGCCGGTCACCGAACCGGTCATCACGATGGACCCACCCGTCTTCATGTGGGGCAGGGCAGCTTTGATCAGGTTGAAATAGCCATAGAGGTTGGTCTTCATCGTGCGATCGAACTGTTCGAAGGTCAGGTCCTCGAACGTCTCGACGTGCTGCTGGAAGGCGGCGTTGGGCACCACGACATCCAGGCGACCGAACGCCTCGATCGTCTCGGCGACGGCCATGTCAGAGAAGGCCGGGTCGGACACGTCGCCCTTCAGAACGATGGCGCGGCGGCCCTCGGCCTCGACCGCGCGGCGGGTCTCCTCGGCATCGGCGTCCTCGTCCAGATGGCAGATGACGACGTCGCAGCCCTCGCGCGCGAACAGGACGGCCACGCCCCGGCCGATGCCGGAATCGCCCCCGGTGACGATGGCGGCGAACCCCTCCAGCTTGCCCGAGCCCTTCCAGAACGGCGCATCATAGAGCGGTGCGGGATCCAGCGCCGCCTCATCGCCGGGCTTTCTCTGATGCTGCTCCGGGAAGGGCGGGGCGGGATAGGGCCTGGCCCCGGCCTGCACCGCGCCGTTCTCGTCTTCGCCGCCGCCTTGGTCGGCCTTGGCGTCGATGCCGTACTGGATGTCGCGCTCTTGGTCGGCGATGGCTTGAGCGTCGGGTTCGAAGCGGCTGCTGCGGTCGTCCATGGTCGGTCTCCTTGAGGGGCTCCTTCAACAAGACGGCGGACCCGGAGGCGGTTCCGGGGCATTATGGGTCCGGATGACCGATCGGCGGTCGGCGGAGGCGACGATGGCTTCATTCGATCTGGCTGGCGTGGCCGAGGCGGCGGGGCCGCTCCAGACCTGGGCGCTGCCCGCCTTGCTGGGCCTCGGCCTCGCCTCTGCGACGGGTCTTCGGACCTTCCTGCCGCTGCTCATGCTGGCGCTGGCGGCCAAGTTCGGCCTGTTCGGGATCGACCTGAACGACCGCATGGCCTGGCTGGCCGACTGGCCCGCGATCAGCGCCCTGGCGGTCGCCGCGGTCGTGGAGTTCACCGGCGACAAGGTGCCGGTGGTGGATCACGGCCTGAACGTCATGGGGGCCTTTACCCGGCCCATCGCCGGAGCCGTCGCGGCCGGCAGCGTGTTCGCCGGGGTGGATCCCATGACGGCGGCGATCGCCGGGCTGATCGTGGGCGCGCCCACCGCCTTCGCCTTCAACGCCGCTCAGGGCGGGGCGAGGCTGACCTCGACGGCGACGACCGGCGGTATCGGTAACCCCGTCCTGTCCTTCATCGAGGACGTTCTGAGTTTTCTGATGGTGGTGCTGGCGTTTCTGGCTCCGATCCTCGTGCCGATCCTGATGATCGTGCTGGCGGTCGCGGTCTTCCGCCTGGCCCGGCGCATGCGGAGTCGCATGGACGCCCGCGAGGACGCCCTCAGGGCTGGCGCGACACGATCGCCTTGATGGTTTCCGCCTTCGCCGGCAGGTCCTCGACCAGACGAGACGCGATTTCCCGCGCCCCGACCGGATAGGCGTCGCCGCCGGTCGCGATCTCGCGGGCCTTTGTCGCCGCCTCGACCAGCAGCCGCTCCAGCGCCTCGACCTCTTCCAGAGCCAGAGCCCGCGCCTCGGCCTGAAGGCGTTTCACCCGTTCGGCCGTCGTGGCCGGCGGTTTCATCAGGTCGTAGACTTCAGACTCCGCGACCAGGCGGAGATCGGGCTTGTTCGGCTTTTTCGGCGCCATCGCAGGAACCCCTTTCCGGCGAAGAAAGGGATACGGCGCCGCTTGCGTTCCCGGGCGTCGGAGGCCGTGCTCGCGAAGGTCGTCGCAGTGTGACCTTCGCGTGACAGGGGTGGCTCAGCGATCGGGGCCCCAGGTCAGGCCTGTTCCTGCACCCGCTCCTCGCCTTCGTCCTGACCCATCATCTCGGCGGTTTCTTCGCTCAGCGCCCGGCTCTCGCGCTTGGGCTTGACGTAGGGCTCCGGCGTCGGCGTCACCGCCACCGCGTTTCCGCGCATCAGGCCGCGCCCGGCGGTGAGGCCGCCCGTAACCTGAAGCGTCAGTCGCTCGGCGTCGCGGCGGCGGACGTCCTCGATGGTCTCGGCCACGTCCTCGGCGTTGAAGCCTAGGTCGATCAGCACCTGCTCGCCGAACTTCAGCGCCGATTCGAACGTCTCGCGGATGTGGTACTCGACCCCCGCCTCGATCAGCCGCAGCGAGTGACCCCGATCGTAGGCGCGAACGAACAGCTTGGTCAGGGGGAACTCGGCCTTGACCAGTTCGACGATGCGGTCGGCGACCTCGGGCTTGTCCACGCAGACCAGGATGGTCTCCGCATCGGCAGCGCCCGACGCGCGCAGCACGTCCAGCCGGGAGCCGTCGCCGAAATAGACCTTGAAGCCGAAGTTGCCGGCTGCCTGGATCATCTCCACGTCGTGATCGATGATGGAGACATCGACGTCGCGGGCCAGCAGCGGCTGGGACACCACCTGGGCGAAGCGGCCGAAGCCGATGATGAGCACCCGTTCGCGCAGGTTCCGCGCCTCCTCCACGCCCTCGAGCGAGACGACCTGACGCGACTTCAGCCGGTCTGCGATCATCACCCGGAACGGCGTCGCCGCCATGGATACGATGATCACGGCCGAGGCGATGGCGGCAGTGCGCGGGTCGAACAGTCCAGCGGCCAGGGCCGCGCCGTAGAGGACGAAGCCGAACTCTCCCCCCTCGCCCATCAGGGCCGCGCGCTTCAGCGCCTCGTCGTGGGGCGCCTTCATGATCCGGGCGACGCCATAGACGCCGATCATCTTGGCGGCCATGGACGCGACCACGGCGGCCAGGACGATGCGCCAGTCCTGGATGACCACCCCGAGGTCCAGCGACATCCCCACGCTGAGGAAGAACAGGCCCAGCAGGATGCCGCGGAAGGGCTCCACGTCGGCCTCCAGCTGATTGCGGAAGCTGGATTCCGACAGCAGAACGCCCGCCAGGAACGCCCCCATCGCCATCGACAGCCCGCCCATGTCCATCGCCCAGGCCGAGCCCAGAACGACCAGCAGGGCCCCCGCCGTCATCACCTCGCGCCCGCCATATCGCGCCAGGATGCGGAACACGGGGTTCAGCGCCCACTTGCCGACGACATAGACCGCCGCGACGGCGGCCAGCGCCAGGCCGATGGTCATCCAGATCGGCTGGGGGTTCTCGATGGTCGTGCCATAGACGCCCGCCAGCACCGCGACCATGGCCAGCAGCGGCACGATGGCCAGGTCCTCGAACAACAGGATGGAGATGACCCTCTGGCCATCGGTCTCGTTGTTCTCGTTCCGCTCCTCGAGGATCTGCATGACGATGGCGGTCGACGACAGGGCGAAGCCCGAGCCGATGATCAGGGCGACGTACCAAGGCAGGCCGAAGGCGAGGACGGCGGCGGTGAGCAAGGTCGCGCAGACGATCACCTGGAGCGCGCCGACGCCGAAGATGTCGTTCCTCAGGCTCCACAATCGCGCGGGCCGCATCTCCAGCCCGATGATGAACAGGAACATGACGACGCCGAGTTCGGCGACGTGCAGCACGGCCTCGGCGTCCTCGATCATGCCGATGCCGAAGGGGCCGATGATCAGGCCGGCCGCGAGATAGCCGAGCACGGCCCCCAGCTTGAACCGCTTGAACAGGGGCACGGCGGCCACGGCCACCGCCAGCAGGCCCACGGCGTGCCCCAGCCCCATTCCCGTCGGTTCCGCCATGTCCGCTCCTCGTCGCCGCTCGACCTATAGTGGCGCTTGGGTCGCCCGATTGCGAGGGCGGATCAGGATTTCGCCAGATCGACGATCCG
>VYLE01000870.1_pt1 | contig 10823 bp, 9 predicted proteins | sample 5114391 | NCBI WGS metagenome assembly VYLE01 (sample SAMN12291771, study PRJNA351875) | freshwater metagenome | isolation source: freshwater lake | place: USA: Michigan, Kent Lake | collected 2013-08-15
GGGCAGGTTGCGGTAAAGCGCCGCGGCGATGCCGGTGGAGGACAGCGTGGCGTGCACGAAGACAGAGCCATCGGGCGGCGCCTTGGCCACCAGATCGGTGCCCACGGTGCTGCCGGCGCCGGGCCGGTTCTCGATGACGATGGGCTGGCCCAGGAAGACCGCCATGCTGGGCGCCATCAGCCGTATGGTCACGTCGGTGCCGCCGCCCGGCCCGAACGGCACAATGATGCGCACCGGCTGGGTGGGCCAGGCCGGCTGCGCGCGCAGCAGCGCGGGCGTGGCCAGCAGGAGGCCAGGCAGCTTCAGGGCAGCGCGGCGCGTGGTGGTATTGGGCATGATGGTTCCCCCCTGGCCGATCTTTAGGTGCGCATCAGCAGCTGGCCGCTTTCGGCCAGGTCGGCCAGCTGCTCCAGCCGTGCGAAATGGTAGTGGGGTTCGGTGCGCGGCGCCTCGATGGTGCCGCCCGCGCCCTTCATGCCCTGGCGCCGTTCAATCCAGCACACCGTGTAGCCCAGCCGCCGCGCCACGCCGATGTCGTGGTACTGGCTTTGCGCGACGTGCACGATGTCCTCGATGAAATCCCCGTCGCGGCTGAGCCGGCCGCGGGTGAAGGCGAAGAACTGCGGGTCGGGCTTTTCGCATAGCGCCTCGTCGGCGGTGACGCTGTCGTGGAATGGGTCGCCCAGCGTGTGCAGCATGTGCTCCAGCGCCCAGCGCCGCGCGTTGGTCATGGCCACCAGGCGGTAGCGCGTGCCCAGCCGCGCCAGGGCCGCGACACTGTCCGGGAAGGCCGGCCAGTCGCGCACCGACTGCGCGAAGCCGGCGGCGATCTCGGCGTCGTCGGGCAGGCCCAGTTCGGGCGCGATGACGCGATAAAGCGGTTCCAGGTCGTCGGGGAAGGCGATCACCTCGGGCCGGCTGCGGGCGCGGCGATAGGGCGCCAGGATCGCGTCATCCGACAGCGCGGCGGCGGCCGGGCCGCACCGCCGGCGCAGGTAGGTAAGGATGCCGGTTTCGAAGTCGATCAGCGTGCCGACCACGTCGAAGGTCAGCACCTTGGGTTCGCGGCGTGGTGCGGCTGCCATGGCGGCGTGGTCCCTTGGTTGCGGTCATCGGTGGAATTCGCGGGCGGAACGAAGCCTAGCCCGAGGTGCCACCGCCATGCACCAAAACCCTGCCCCGCCAGCGCAGCACCATGCCGTTCTGCGGGGCGGGGCAGCAGAAGCTGCCGCCTTCTCACTCGCGCGAGGCGAAGAAGCTTTCCAGCGGGTAGTGCGTCTTGCTGAAGATCGACTTGATGACGACGTAGCTGAAGTATTTCTCGATACCGATATTCTGTTCCAGCAGCCGCTCGATGATGGCCTGGTAGTGCACCACGCCCTTGGTGATGAACTTCAGCAGGTAGTCGTAGCCGCCGCTGACCAGGTGGCATTCGATGATCTCGTCCACGCCGCGGATCGCGGTTTCGAAGCGCGCGAAGTCGCGGCGGCGGTGGTCGGAAAGCGTCACCTCGGTGAACACCAGCATGGTGTCGCCCAGCTTCTGGAGCGCAATGTGGGCACCGTAGCCGGTGATGTAGCCGGCCTTCTCCAGCCGCTTCACGCGCATCAGGCAGGGGCTGGCGGAAAGCCCCACCGCGTCGGCCAACTGCACGTTGGTGACACGGCCGTTCTTCTGCAGATGCGCCAGGATGCGCACATCGATGCGATCAAGCCGCGTGCGCTCGCGGCCTGGTTGCCCATCGCTCATGGCAGGTTCGGCACCGGCATGGCGGTGATGATATTCCCCAGGGCCGCCGCATGCAGCAGGATATGCTGCGATGGCGGCAAGCCTAGCGCCTGGGCTGACCGCGCGGCAAGGCGAAGCCGGTCCTAGCCGAAGGCCTGGCTGGCCAGAGCGAAGCACGCGGGACCCGCCGGTGGCGGCGGCTCGCCGCGCAGCATGCGCACCACGCTGCCAACCTCGGCCAGGCCTAGCCCTGCCAGCCAGGGGCTCAAGCCGGACCCTTCGGGCACGTCCAGCCGGGTGAACTGGCCGGCACCGCGCCCCAGGAAATGCGCGATCATCGCGCACGCCGCCGCGCTGTCGGGCGCGATCACCGGGCCGATGACGTGGCCTCGGCCGAACCGCCTTCGCAGCGCGAGGCCGCGCACGGCGCCGTCCCGGTCCAGCACGATGCACTCGGCACCCTGGACCATGGCGCCAAGCAGGGTGGTGCGGTCGAAGCCGGTGGCGGCACGGTCCAGCGCCAGCAGGGGCGCAAGGTCGCTGCGGCCGAGCGGGCGCAGCCTGGCGCCGGCCGGGAGCGGCGTGAGCTCGGCTGCGAAGCATGTGCCCTGGTGCTGGCGCACTTCGAAGCCTGGTACGAAGCCCAGGCTGCGGTACAGCGCCTGGCCGGCCACCGTGGCGTGGAGCATCAGCGTGCGCTCCTCACCGGCCAGGGCCATGACGTGGCGCATCATCCGCCGGCCCAGCCCCCTGCCCTGCAGCGCCTGGGCCACGATCACCAGGCCTATGCCCGCCCCCGTGTCAGCGAAAGGCCAGGTCATGGCGGTGCCGACCAACACGCCCCCCTGCGTCGCCGCCACGCCCTGGCCTTGGTTCAGCGCGAAGCACCAATCCTCCAGCCGGTGCGGCCATTGCACGTCGGTGGAAAGCCCGTGCGCGGCCGGCAGGTCGGCCTCGGCCAGAGGGCGCAGTGCAATGTCCTGAACGGGCATGTCGGGCATGGCCAAGCTTTGAAGCAGCCGGCCAGAGGAAGTTTCCAAACACGCGCGCAGGACGCAATTTTCCACTGAAGCCGCTTCGCGCGGCATCCGAAGCAGGCAGTGCCGTGCGCCCTGCGCCATTCAGCACAATCTTCCTGCTGCGGGGGCTTGTCGGCTGCCCGTGTGGCGGCCGGTGCGGCTAAGCTGTTGCCGTTGCGCCAATCGGAAGGGACCCAGCCATGCCCGCGCTTTCGCCCAAGTTCATCACCTTCGACTGCTACGGCACGCTGACCAATTTCCACATGAGCACGATGGCGCGGACCATGTTCGCCGACCGCGTACCAGCCGAGCGCATGGACGCTTTCGTGCGCGACTTCGGCGCCCACCGGCTGGACGAGGTGCTGGGCGCCTGGAAGCCCTATGCCGACGTGATCGCCAACGCCCTGCACCGCACCTGCCGCAAATGGGGCATCAGCGCGACCGCGGCCGAGGTCTGCGCCTACTACGACGCGGTGCCGACGTGGGGCCCGCATCCGGATGTACCGGAAGCGCTGGCGCGGGTCGCGAAAAAGTTCCCGCTGGTGATCCTGTCCAACGCGTCCGACGACCAGATCATGCGCAACGTGGCGCTGCTGGGCGCGCCGTTCCACGCCGTGTTCACCGCGCAGCAGGCGCAGGCCTACAAGCCGCGCATGCAGGCCTTCGAGTACATGCTCGGCCAACTGGGCTGCCAGCCCGCCGACCTGCTGCATGTATCCTCCAGCATGCGGTACGACCTGATGACGGCGCACGACATGGGCATTCGCGACAAGGTGTTCGTCAACCGCGGGCACGACCCCGGCAACCCCTACTACGGCTACACCGAGGTGCGCGGCATCGATGGCCTGGCCGCGTTGCTGGGCGTGTAGGCCAGGCAGCGCGCCGTGAAGCTGGTTTCCTACTGGCACGACACCGCGCCCGCCTTCGCCGGCGGCGCCCAGGGCGCGGTTGAGGGCACGGCCGACGTGGTGGTGGTCGGCGCGGGCTTCACCGGGCTGTCGGCCGCGTTGGCGCTTTCCCGCCAGGGTGCGAGCGTGGTGGTGCTGGAGGCTGGGCGCGTGGTCGGCGGTGCCTCGGGCCGCAATGGCGGGCATGTGAACAACGGGCTGGCGGCCGACTTCGCCGGCGCCGCGGGAAGGCTGGGGCTGGACCACGCGCGCAGCCTCTATCACGCCTACGACGCCGCGGTGGACAGCGTGGAGCGCATCGTGCGCGAGGAGCAGATACGCTGCGACTTCCAGCGCACCGGCAAGATCAAGCTGGCCGCCAAGCCTGAGCACTACGAAAGCATGGCACGCGGCTTCGACCTGCTGCACCGCGAGGCCGACCCCGACACGCAGCTGGTGGCGCGTGCTGACCTGCACCGCGAGATCGGGTCGGAGATTTTCCACGGCGGGCTGATCTTTCCGAAGAGCGCGCAGATGCACATGGGCCGCTTCGGTGTGGGCCTGGCCGAAGCCGCACTGCGCCACGGTGCGCGCGTGTTCGAGAACGCTCCCGTCACCGCCATGGCGCGCAACGGCCAGGGCCACGTGGTGACGACGCCGCGCGGAAAAATCACCGCGAAGCAGGTGTTCCTGGCAACCGGGCCCTCGCGCGAGGGGCCGTTCTTTCATTTCCGTCGGCGGGTGATCCCGATTGGCAGCTTCATCGTCGCGACCGAGCAGCTTTCGGCCGCGCAACTCGACAGCATCATGCCGACGCGGCGCAACGCGACCACCACGAAGAACATCGGCAACTACTTCCGCATCAGCCCCGACAACCGGCTGATCTGGGGCGGCCGTGCGCGATTCGCGCTGTCCAGCCCGACCTCCGACATGAAGAGCGGCCGCGTGCTGGAGGCGCAGATGCGCGCGGCCTTCCCGCAGCTCAGCGACGTGAAACTGGATTACTGCTGGGGCGGCATCATCGACCTGACCGCCGACCGGCTGCCGCGCGCCGGCGAGCACGAGGGCAGGTTCTACGCCATGGGCTTCAGCGGCCACGGCGCGCAAATGTCAGTGCACATGGGGCAGATGATGGCGCGCGTGATGGGCGGCGATGCCGCGGCCAACCCGCTGCGGGGCCTGGACTGGCCGGCGGTGCCGGGGCATTTCGGCCCGCCCTGGTTCATGCCGCTGGTCGGGATGTACTACCGGCTGAAGGACCGGCTGCAGTAGCGCTTCAGGCGCCGCCTGGCAGCAGGCGCATAAGCGCCGCCTCGTCGTGGTGGCACAGGATGGCGCTGCCTTTGGCCAGCACGCGGCGCGGCGGCACCACCTGGTCGCAGGTGCCCTCGATACGCACTGGGCACCGCGGGAAGAAGGCGCAAGCCGTGGCCCCCCCGCGGGGCACCTCGGCCGGTGCCCGTGCCGCGCGCTCCTCCAGCCAGCCCGGCCGCAGTTCTGGTACCGAGCCGATCAGCAAGCCCGTGTAGGGGTGCCAGGGCGCGGTTTCGATCGCCTGGCGGCTGCCGCTTTCAACGGCGTGCCCCGCGTACAGCACCATCACCGCGTCGCAGACCGAGCGCACCGTGTGCAGGTCGTGGCTGATGAACATGATCGACAAGCCAAGTTCGCGCCGCAGCTGGTCCATCAGGTCCAGGATGGCCGCACCCACAACGGTGTCGAGCGCCGAGGTGACCTCGTCGCACAGGATCACGTCGGGTTCGGCAGCCAGCGCGCGCGCCAGGTTGACGCGCTGCTTCTGCCCGCCGGACAGCTCGTTCGGCAGGCGGCCGGCCAGTGCGGCGGGCAGCTGCACACGGTCCAGCAACTGGCGCACGCGCGCCGCCTGGTCCGCCCCCGCGGCGCCGTGGAAGAAGGCCAGCGGCCGGCCCAGAATGTTGGCCACCGTGTTGCGCGGGTTCAGGGCGGTGTCGGCGCTCTGGAACACCAGCTGCACCCGGCGCAGTTGGGCCGGCGTGCGTGCCGAAAGCGCGGGCGGCAGCTCGTCGCCATCCAGCCGCACGCGCCCCGACCTGGCCGGCAGCAACCCAGCGATGACGCGCGCCAGCGTGCTTTTGCCGCAACCCGATTCACCGATGACGCCCAGCGCCGAGCCGCGCGGGATGCTGAAGCTGACATCCTCCAGCACGTTGAGGGCGCCGTAGCCGGCGGTGAGCCCCTCCACCTCCAGCGCAGGCCGCGCGGTGGCGTCAGGTGCTGCGGCACCGCGCGGCGTGGGCCTGGCGGCGGCCAGCAGGCTTTGCGTGTAGGGGTGAAGTGGCGCGGTGAGGATGCGCGCGGTGCTGTTGAGCTCCTGCAATTCGCCGCCGCGCAGCACGCCGATGCGGTCCGCCATCTGCGCCACCACGGCCAGGTCGTGCGACACGTACACCCCCGTGGTGCCGCGCCCCCTGACCGCCGACTTGAAGGCGCGCAAAACCTCGATCTGGGTGGTGACGTCGAGCGCGGTGGTCGGCTCGTCTAAAATCACCAACTCGGGATCGGCGATCAGCGCCATGGCCGCCATCAGCCGTTGCAGCTGACCGCCCGAGACCTGGTGCGGGTAGCGCCGTCCGATGGTTTCCGGGTTGGGCAGCGCCAGGTCGCGGAACAGTTCCACGGCGCGCGCTTCTGCCTCGGCGCCCGAGGCGGTGCCATGGATGCGCGCGATCTCGGTGACCTGCGCCATGATGCTGCGCGACGGGTTGAACGAGGCCGCCGCACTTTGCGCCACATAGGCGACGCGCCGGCCACGCAGCGCGCGCAGCCCCGCGGGCGGCAACGATAGAACCTCGGTCTCGCCCAGCCGCACCTGCCCGCCAGCAATGCGGCAGCCAGCCCGCGCATACCCCATCAGCGCCAGGGCGATGGTGGTCTTGCCCGATCCGGACTCACCGATCAGCGCCAGCACCTCGCCCTTGGCGATGCTGAAGCCGACATCGCGCACGATGCGGGTTTCCTGCCCGTCGGCGCCGCGCGCGGTCACGCTGAGCCCCGTGACTTCGACCAGCGGTGGTGCCGCCGCGTCAGCCGGCATCGCGCGCGGCCGAGCCCGTGAGGCTGTCGATCATCAGGTTGACGCCGATGGTCAGCGTGGCGATGGCGAGTGCCGGCATCAGCACCGCCGGCGCACCTTCGTGCAGGCCGGAGATGTTCTCGCGCACCAGCGAACCCCAGTCGGCGTTGGGTGGCTGAATACCGAGGCCGAGGAAGCTGAGCCCGCTCAGCAGCAGCACGATGAACACGAAGCGCAGGCCGAAATCGGCCAGAACGGGGCCGATGATGTTGGGCAGGATCTCGTGGCGGATGATGTAGAGCGTGCCCTCGCCGCGCGCGCGCGCGACGCGCACGAAGTCCATCGCGTTCACGCCCACCGCCAGCGACCGCGCGATGCGGAAGGCGCCGGGCGTGTAGATCACCGCCGCCGTCAGGATCAGCACATGCACCGAAGCGCCGAAGGCCGCCACCACGACCAGCGCGAACATTTTTGACGGGATCGCCACCAGGGTATCGACCGTGCGGCTGACCAGGGCATCGACCGCGCCGCCCCAGACCGCGGCGCACATGCCCAGCGTCAGGCCCGAGAAACTGGCCATCATGGCGGCCACCAGCGCCACGCCCACGGTGTAGCGGGTGCCGGCCAGAATGCGGCTCAGCATGTCGCGGCCCAGATAGTCGGTGCCGAGCGGGAATTGCGCGCTGATGGGGCTGAACACGTCCTCGTCCACAATCGCGCCGACCGCGTGCGGCGCGATGGTCGGACCCAGCACCGCCATGGCGATCCAGAACAGCATGATGCCAAGCCCGAGCAACCCGGCGAGCGGCACCCGGCTCATGGGTGACGCAGCCTGGGGTTGGCGACGATCGCGATGACATCGGCCGTGGTCACCAGCACCAGGTAGGCGGCGCAGAAGATCATGGCGCAGGCCTGCACCAGCGGCATGTCGCGCGTGGCCACCGCATCGACCATCAGCTTGGCGATGCCGGGGTAGTTGAAGATGATCTCGATGATGATGACGCCACCCAGCAGGTAGGAAAGGCTGAGCGCCACCGCGTTGACGATCGGCCCGACCGCGTTGGGCAGCGCGTGGCGCAGCACCACCCGCATGGAGGACGCGCCCTTCAGCACCGCCATTTCCACATAGGGCGCCTGCAGCTGGTCGATCACGGCGGCGCGGGAGAGCCGCACCATCTGCGCCACGATCACGCAGGACAGGCTGAGCACCGGCATGGCGAACACCCGCAGCACCTGGCCCAGCGAGGTGATGTCGCTGGCCGCCGAAAGCGCCGACAGCCAGCGCAGGTGCACGGCGAAGACCAGCACGGCCGCGGTCGCCACCATGAATTCCGGCACGGACACCACCGATAGCGTCAGCATGCTGACCACGCGGTCGTACAGGCTGCCGCGCGCCATGGCCGCGGTGATGCCGATGGTCAACGCCACCGGCACCGCGACCACCGCCGTGGCCGCCGCCAGCATCAGTGAATTGCCCAGCCGGCTGCCGATCAGCCGCGCGATCGGCACGTTGTTCACCAGCGATCTGCCGGGGTCGCCCCGCAGCAGCCCGCCAAGCCAGTTCACGTAACGCAGCGGCGCCGGCAGGTCGAGCCCGAGCGCGGTGCGCAGGCCCGCCACGGCTTCGGGCGTGGCGGCCTGGCCCAGCAGTTCCTCGGCCACGTCGCCGGGCAGCAGCGCGGTGATGGCAAACACCGCGACCGAAACCAGCAGCAGCGAAACCAGGGCCGCGCCGATGCGGCCCAGGATCAGCCTGGTCATCGCACCGGCCCCGCGCCCCTGCGGTCAGCTTTCCAGCCAGACGTTCTGGGCGAAGTCGAAGCCCATCAGGTTGCCGACCGGAATGGGCGCCAGGCCCTTCAGCCGGCTGCTGTGGCCGTCCAGCAGGTTCTGGAACACGGGAATGCCGATGCCGCTGTGCTCGTTCACCAGCGCCTGCATCTCGCCGTACATCGACCGGCGCCTGGCGTCGTCGGTCTCGCGCCGGGCGTCAGCCAGCAGAGCGTCGAAGCGCGGGTTCTTCCAGCCGCTTTCGTTCCAGGTCGCGTCCGACTTGAAGAACAGCGTGAACAGGATGTCGGCGCTGGGCCGCGGGTTGATCGCGCCGAAGCCCAGCGGGTGCTTGAACCAGTGGTTCGACCAGTAGCCGTCGGCCGGCACGCGGCGCAGTTCCAGGTTCATGCCGATGCGCCGGCCGGTCTCCTGCATCACCTGCGCCATGTCGATCGAGTTCGGCGCGGCCGGCGAGCAGACGATGGGCAGCGCCGTGCTGCCCACGCCCGAGCGCTGGAAGTGGAAGCGCGCGCGATCCAGGTCGAACGGGCGCTGCGGCAGGCCGGGGTGGAAGTAGCGGTTGCTGGGGTCGATCGGCTGGTCGTTGCCGATCACGGCGTGGCCGCGCAGGACGGCCTGGCGGATCTGCTGGCGGTCGAACATGAACTTCATGGCCAGCACGAATTCCGGGTTGTTGGCCGGTGCCATGTCCACGCGCATCACCAGGTTGGTGTAGTAGCCGGCGCGCGTCTCGAACACGCCGAAGCCCGGCGTCTGGGTGATGCGCCGGACCGAGCGGGGGTCGACGCCGGCGATCAGCTGCACGTCGCCCGACAGCAGGGCGTTAACGCGCGCCTGCTCGTCCGGGATGCCGATGAACTCCACCTCGTCCAGGTAGGGCCTGCCGCTCTGCCAGTAGTTCGGGTTGCGCACCGAGATCGAGCGCACGCCCGGCTGGAACTCGCGGCACAGGAAGGGGCCGGTGCCGATGGCGGTGGTGAAGTCGGTGGTGCCTTCCTTGATGATGTGGAAGTGGAAGGTGCCCAGCACCACCGGCAGGTCGGCGTTCGGCGCCTCCAGCGTGATGCGCACGGCATTGGGCCCGTCGGCCACGATCTCGCTCATCTGCATCGCCAGCGAGCGCGCGCGCGAGGCGGTGGCAGGGTCCTTGTGGCGGTTCAGCGAGAACACCACGTCGGCCGGGGTCAGCGGCTTGCCGTCGTGGAAGGTCACGCCCCGGCGCAGCCGGAAGGTCCAGACGCGGGCACCCTCGTTGTCCCAGCTTTCGGCCAGTGCCGGTTGCGGCGTCAGGCTGCCGTCCAGCGTGGTCAGGCCGTTGTAGAACATGTTGCAGCGCGCATAGTCGGTCGACAGCGACTGCTTGGCAGGATCCAGCGTATCGGCCGTGGAGGTCGAGGTGCCCGAGACACGGATGCGCCCGCCCTGCCGGGGGGTCTGCGCCTGCGCGCTGGCGGCCGCGCCCAGAATGCCGCCGGCCGTGGCCACGGCCATGCCGGCCCCGGTCAGCATGCCCAGCAGGTCGCGGCGCGTGGCGCCCTGGCGCATCGCGTGCTGCACGCGCGCGGCGTCGGTGCTGTCCAGCAGCGCAAGCGGGGAAGTGGGTCGCTCCGTCGTCATGTAGCCCTCCGGTTCCTGTCGGCCCTGTGGCGGGCCTGGTTACTGTTCTGGTGTGCGCCTTGCCGGCGCTTGGTGGCAACGTTAGGGGATGGCGGCGGTGCGATCAGCGGAACCCGGCCCCCTCGGCAGTGGATTGTTGCTTTGCGTCCGGCAGGACGGCAGGCACGACCGTACCTGCGAACCGGCCGATATGGAACGGGTCGATCGGCACGCCGGGCGCGCCGGTGGCGATGAGTTCCGCCATGGTGGCACCCACGCCGGGGCCCAGCTGGAAGCCGTGGCCGCAGAAGCCGAAGGCGTAGAACAGGCCCGGCACGCGGGCGCTGGCGCCCATGATCGGTAGGTCGTCCTCCAGGTAGCCTTCCACGCCGCTCCAGGTGCGGATCACGGAAAGCCCCGCAATGGCGGGCAGCAGGCGGCGCAGCTGCGGCAGCTGGCGCAGCGTGCTCATGGGATCAAGCCGTGCGCGTTTGGTTTCCAGCGAGGCGGTGGAGCGCACGCCGCCGCCGAACACGATGTTGCCGCGCTTCACCTGGCGCAGATACACGCCCTCCTCCGCGACTGAGGAGGACACAACCATGACCGGACCGATGCGGTAGGCAACGGGCTCGGTCACGCCCATTTGCGGGCCGCGCGGCACCAGCGGCACGTCCTCGCCGAAGGCAGCCGCCATGGCGCGGCCCCAGGCCCCGGCCGAGACCTGCACGACCGGCGCGCGGAAGC
>VYLE01001345.1_pt1 | contig 10813 bp, 11 predicted proteins | sample 5114391 | NCBI WGS metagenome assembly VYLE01 (sample SAMN12291771, study PRJNA351875) | freshwater metagenome | isolation source: freshwater lake | place: USA: Michigan, Kent Lake | collected 2013-08-15
CAGCAGCGTCTGGTGTTGGCGGATCCATTCGCCGCCGGCGAGCTGCAGCAGCCGACTGCGTTCGAGCCCGCGTTTCGCGCGGAAGTTCACGTCTTCGACGCACGCGGCATAGCGGAGCCGGGCGAGCTGGAGCAGGCGCGCCAGGCGGCGGTCATGGCGGCGCGCCTGCTCGCGCTCGAGGAGCAGCGCGAGCCGCTCCTCGAAGGCGAGGGTGGTGAGGTCGGGGATGCCGCGCTGTTCGTCGAGCGCGGTGGCCATGCCGTGCAGCTTGAGCGCATGGAGCGTGGCGAGGGTTTGTTCGAGGAGCATCAGCGTCTCAGCAGAGGGGGAGATGGCGCGGGAGGAGGAGCGGGGACTCGGATATCGGCTCGGGGCTCGTCCCCGCCGATTCGTAGTACGCGGGCCCGCGGACGTGCTCGTTATGCGCGGGGAGGGGGCGAGTCGGCGCGGTCTCGTCGAGTGGGAGCCGGTCGAGTTGCTGCTCGAGGATGGATTTCACCGAGCGATAGGCGAGCGTCCCGGCGGCATGCGCGCGGGCACACGCCGCGTTGACCCGGTCGGCGGGATAGCGTCGCGCGAGCGAAAGCAGGCCCAGGCACGACCGATAGCCCTGCTCCGGATGCGGCCACCGCGCGAGCATCGCCTCGATGAAGGCGGCCGTCGGCGCGCCGACGGAGCGCCCCCACGCCACGAGGCGCGAGGGCGACCAATCGAGATGCCGCTGATGCGCCTTCGGCCGATGCGCCGGATCGGTGGTCATCCGCCCCTTGAGGAAGCTCCGCGCATGCAGCCCGACCCGGCGCCCGCTGTGCAGGATGTCCACGAGCGTGGCGGTGAGCCGGACCGTGACCGTCTCGCCGACCAGGCGATAGGGCACGCTGTACAGATGCCCCTCGACCGAGATGTGGTCGTCGATGTTGGCCTTCGCGGTCCGCCACTCCGCGAGCTCGTAGCGCTCCGCCGGCAGCGGCCGCAGCGTCTCCCGCTCGAGCGCCTCGAAGACGCTCCGCCGCGAGCCCGCCAGCTTCTGAAACGGCCGGTCATTCACGCGGGCACAGCCGAAGGCGAGCGCGTGCTGCAGCTCCGCGAGCGAGGTGAACACCTCGTGCCGCAGCGGCGCCAGGATCTCGCGCTCCACGATCTGCACCGCCGTCTCCGCCTTGGCCTTGTCCCGCGGATGCTTCGCCCGCGCCGGCAGGATCACGGTCCCGTAGTGGGTGGCCAGATCCTGATAGGTCGGGTGGATCGTCGGCTCGTAGTAGCACGGGCGCACCACGCCGGCTTTCAGATTGTCGGGCACGATGGCGCGGGGCACGCCGCCGAAGGCCTGGAGCATCGCCACATGGGCGGCGATCCAGTCGGCGAGCGTCTGCGACCAGGAGGCCATGACGAACAACAGGTGACTCGCCCCCAGCGCGCCGACGAAGATCTGCGCGTCCCGCATGGTGCCGGCGGCCATGTCTCGGACCGGCATTGTCTGCCCGGCGTAGTCGACGAACACCTTGTCACCGGGGATGTGGACCTGCCGCAGCACGGGCTCCAGGGTGTCGGCCCATGTGTGGTAACGGGCGCAGAACTGCGTGTACCCGTACCCGGTCGGCTCCTTGGCCTTGCCCTCGATCCAACACGGCTGCAGCGTCATGCCCGGGCGCTTCCGCTCCGTGTGCACCCATCCCCAGTCCGGCTCGGGGCGCGGCACCAAGGCATGGGGCGTCGGGGGATAGAGCCGCGCGGCGAGCGCCGCCTCATCCAGCTCGGCTGGCAGGGGCCACGGCAGCCCCGACGCGGCGAACCGGCTCCGGTACTCACTGATGGTGCTCTGGGACACGCCGAGCGCCCGCGCGATCTCGCGCTGGCTCCGGCCCTGGTCGAACGTGAGGCGCAGCGCCTCCACTACCTGTCGCATGGGGATCCTCACTGCGGGCACTACCCCTCCGGAAAAGAGTCCGAGGGGAAAGTGCCGCGCGGGTGGTCCCCGTCCGCGGCCTACCGGGTGATCGACATCAGCCGAAACGCCTGATCGCCATCACCGAAACGGGTGATCGCCTTCCGTCGAAATGGGTGATCGACATCAACCGAAACGGGTGATCGACATCAGCCGAAATACGCACATGGCGCGGAGGTGGGCGGAGTGGCGGTGCGGCGCAGGCGACCGCTCACGAGCCGGTCGGCGACGCCGCCACTGTGCCGGTGTCCGATATCTTGCAAGATGCGGACCGCCACGTCGGGTAATCCAGCGTGGCTTTCCCATGAAAGATCTATGGCATATTGTTTCATCCATGCAAATCGCACCGGGACCGGCGGCTGCCCCGGACGCAGGGCTGGTGGTGGCGAAAGCGCTCATGTCGGCGGCAGCGCGCCTGGGGCTGAGCAACCGGCAGGTCGCGGTCATCATTGGCACCAGCGAAGCCTCGGTGTCGCGACTGCAGCGCGGGCGTGGATGCACGCCATGAATGATCATGTGGGCGGCATTCCGGCCGAGCGTATCACCACCATCGAGGGGTTCGTCGATGTCGTCCAGTATCTGGATGCAATGCGAGGGCGCCTCTAGGCGACAGCTGTTGCAGCTGGTGCCGTGGCGCGTGGTGGAGTCGCAGCATCGCGTGTCGACGCGCAAGCTGGTGGATTCGGCAGCCGAGCAGGAGCTGCTGGAGGCGCTCGTGGATGGGGTGAAGCCACCGGCGGTCGCCGGGCCGCGGCTGCATTACCTGCTCTCCACGCCTTTCCGTTATCCGCCGCTGCGGCACGGGTCACGCTTCGGCGCGCGCACGGAGCGTGGTCTCTGGTATGGCGCGCTGCTGCCGCGCACGGCGTTCGCCGAGGTGGCGTACTACCGCCTGCTCTTCCTCGCCGGGTCGCACCCGTCGCTCGGCCTGGTGATGACCGAGCTTTCGGCCTTCACGGTGCGCATGCGCAGTGCCGCGGGCGTGCATCTGGACGCGCGCCCCTTTCGCGCGCACCGGGCAGTGATCTCCTCGCCGGTCTCGTACGCGGCGTCGCAGGCGCTGGGGCGTGCCATACGAGACGCCGGGGTCGAGCTGTTTCTGTATGCCTCGGCGCGGGATGCCGAGGCGGGGCTCAACGTGGGCGCGTTCACACCGGCCGTGTTTCGTTCGGCAAAGCCGCAGCACTTTCAGCGGTGGCAGTGTGCCGCCACGCCGGCGGTGGTGGAGTTCGTGCGCCGCGATCTTTGGGGGGAGCGGGAGCGCTACGAGTTCGCGCGCGCGCCGTTTCTGGTGGCGGGCGTGCTGCCGGCACCGGGGGTGTCCTGCTCATGACTCCTTCCTGCCGCACCATCGTGGGGCTGGTCGTTGCCCTGCTGCTCATGCCGTTGTCGGTCGTCGCGCAATCCGCCGCCGTGCCCTCCACCGCCGTGCAGCCTCCTCGCATGGCCCCGTCCTCACCCGAGGCGTGGACCGGCACCTGGCGCGGGGTGCTCACCACCTACGGCGCCGTGGACAGCGTGAAGTTCACGGTGCCGGTCACGCTCACCATTACGCCGCTCGCTGAAGCCGGGGCCTATCGCTGGCGGCACGTGTACGCGAACGACAGCACGCGCAACGTGAAGGATTACGTGTTGCGCACCATCGACGCGGCGGCCGGCCGCTACGCCACCGACGAAAACAACGGCATCGTGCTGGACGAGCAGTTCGTCGGGGGCATGCTGGTGAGTGTCTTCCAGGTAGGCGAGCAGGTCATCGAGAACCGCACCGAGGTGCGGGGGGACACGCTCGTGCAGGATCTCCTCGCGTGGCGGCGCACCGCGGTGCGCGAGACGCGTGGCACAGGCCCCAACGGCGAGCAGGGGGCGCCCGTGTCGTCGTTTCGCGTGACGAGCCGCCAACGGTCGGTGCTCGTGCGGGCTGGCCGGTAGGGAGAACGACAACGGGGGCGCCGCACCGCGGTCGCCCCCGAATCGTTTCACCGAACTACTGCCGTCTGCCTTCGGTCGTACCTGCCGTCCCCGACTGCTGTTCAGCCCGGAGCATCAGGCATGCCCCACGGTCAGACCGGGAACAGCATCTCGCGGTAGCGCGGCAGCGGCCACTGGTCGTCGGCAATCGACAGCTCCAGCGCATCGCTCGCCTCCCGCACCTCGGCCATCGTGTCGCACGCGGTCGTGGTGAGATACACGCCCTGCGCGGCGAGGTCGTCGTGCAGATGCTCGGCCTTGGCCGTCACCTTGGCCAGCTCGGCCCGCTTGGTCTGCAGCGTGGTCACCAGCTTCGACGTGGCGTTGGCCGCGTTGATGATGGGCTGCATGTTGATCCCCGCCGATGCCCCCTGGCCAGCCGCACCCGCCAGCTGCCCGAGATAGGCGTAGGCGGCCGGCAGCACCTGCGTATCGACGATCTGCTGCAGCGTATGCAGCTCGATGAGGATGTCCTTCACGTAGCGCTCGAGGCGCACGTGGTAGCGGCTCTCGAGCTCCACCTGCGTGAGGATACCGGTGTTGTCGAAGAGCGCCTTGGCCGACTCGCTGCGCAGCTGCGCGAGCGCTTCGGGGGTACGGCGCAGGTTGAGCAGGCCGCGACGATTGGCTTCCACCACCCACTCGTCGGAGTAGTTGTTGCCTTCGAAGCGCACGGCAGCGGTTTCCTTGAACGCCTTGCGCACCACGGTGAGCGCGGCGTCGTCGGTGCTCTTGGCCGTCGTGATTTCCTTCTTCAGCTCGTCGACGAGTTCACCAATGGCCTCGGCCACCGCCGCCTGCAGCAGCATGACCGGGAAGGCGATGCTCTGCGACGCGCCCACGGCGCGGAACTCGAACTTGGCACCGGTGAAGGCGAAGGGCGACGTGCGATTGCGGTCGGTGTTGTCCTGCTCCACCTCGGGCAGTTTGGCCACGCCCAGCTTGAGCATGGCCTGCTCGGCGTTGGTGGGCGACGTCTTGCCGGCGGCGATGTCCTCGACGACCTGCGTGAGGCCGCTGCCGAGGAACGCCGAGATGATGGCCGGCGGCGCTTCGTTGGCGCCGAGGCGGTGTTCGTTGCCGGTCACGGCAATGCCGGCGCGCAGCAGGCCGGCGTGCTTGTGCACGCCCTTGAGCACCGCCGCCAGGAAGAGCAGGAAGCGGATGTTCTGGTGCGGCGTCTTGCCCGGCTTGAGCAGGTTGGTGCCGTCGAGCTGATTGTCGGCGGCGATGGCCATGGACCAGTTGCAGTGCTTGCCCGAGCCGTTGATGCCGGCGAACGGCTTTTCGTGCACGAGCGCCTGCAGGCCATGCCGCAGCGCGACCTTGCGCAGGATCGCCATCACCAGGTGGTTGTGGTCGACCGCCACTTCGCTGTCCTCGAAGTACGGCGCCATTTCGAACTGGCTGGGTGCGACTTCGTTGTGACGCGTGGTGATGGGCACGCCGAGCTTGTAGAGCTCCGTTTCCACTTCGCTGATGCACGCCTGCACGCGCTCGGGGATGCCCCCGAAGTAGTGGTCTTCGAGCTGCTGGCCACGTGGCGGCGGCGAGCCCACGAGGGTGCGGCCGGCCATCACGAGGTCGGGGCGCAGCGCAAAATGGCTGCGGTCGATCATGAAGAACTCCTGCTCCACGCCCAGCGTGGTGATCACGCGCAGCACGCCGGTGTCGCCGATGAGCCCCAGCAGCTCCGTCGCGCGCGCGGAGAGCACGTCGCAGCTGCGGAGCAGCGGGGTCATTTCATCGAGTGCTTCGCCGTTGTAGCCGATGAAGACCGACGGGATGCAGAGGTACTTGACCCCGCCGGTTTCGCTGATGAACACCGGCGAGGCGGGGTTCCAGGCGGTGTAGCCGCGTGCTTCCCAGGTGGCGCGCAGGCCGCCCGACGGGAAGGACGAGGCGTCGGGCTCCGACTGGATGAGCTGCTCCCCCGAGAAGGTCTCGATGGGGAGGCCGTTCTCGTCGAAGGTGAGGAAGGCGTCGTGCTTTTCGGCGGTGAGGCCGGTCTGCGGCTGGAACCAGTGCGTGAAGTGGGTCACCCCGCGGGAGATCGCCCACTCCTTGATGACCTGCGCCACGACCGGGGCGATGTCGGAGTCGAGCTTTTTGCCGAGGCGGATGGAGGCCGCGAGCTTCTTGTACACGTCCTTGGGCATCTTCGCGCGCATCTGGCGCAGGCCGAAGGTGTTCATGCCGAACCAGGCGCTGGTGGGCAGCTGAACGCCGTTCTCTTCGGGGCGGGGGGTGTGGCGCGGGGCGCGGTGCGAGATCTCGCGCAGGGCGACCATGCGCGAGTTGGTGTTGTTGGACATGGCGGGGCGTGGTATCGGGACAGGTGACAGCGCACAGGCTGTCACCGATTTCGTGCGTGGATTGCAGAAATATCACCACATCCGGCCCGAAATCCAATGGATGACGGCATCAACGTGCCACGGCCTGTGCAGCTTGTGCACGATGGTGGTGTCACATGGCCAGAATGTACCGTTATACCGAATAAAGGACGAATCGTGCCGACCCTCAGTGCACAAAAATCACATGTACGGGCGCTGCAGCGGCTCCAGAAAGTCCGCGATCTGCCGGTTGAGGTGCCCGTGGTAGGTGGCGCGGTCGAAGCCCGGGGGGTCGTGGGCTGGCGGGAAGGCGGGGGAGACCAGCGCCGGCGGGAAGGGCGTCTGGAAGCTGAAGTGCCCGGCGCCCGGCACCACCTCCTCGTGGAGCGGCGCGTTGGGGGGGAGGCCGTCGCGAATGATGTCCGCATGGAAGGCGGGGGTGACGGTATCCGCCTCGCCGCGCAGCAGCAGCACGGGCACGGTCACCTCGTGCAGGCTGGCGGGGGGCATGAACCACCCCGCGGCGGGGGCGAGCAGCACCAGCGCCCGGAGCCCCGGCGTGCGGGTCACGTCCAGCCGGCGTGGCGCCTCGAGGGGCGTATCGAAGCGCGTGTTCACGGGCGCGCCGCCGGCGGAGGCCAGCGCGGTGTAGGCGCCAATGGAATGGCCCACGATGGCACGCCGCTGGGGGTCCGCATGGGCACCAAGCCCCGCGTCCTGCTGGAGCGCCTCGAACGCATCGCGCACCTGCTGCGGGCGGAGCTCGAGCCGCGCAATGGTGCCGTCGAGCGACGTATCGCTGCGGCTGTTGCCCACATGCTCGGGGAGCAGCACCACGAAGCCGTGGCGCGCGAGGTGGGTGGCGGTGTCGCGGTGGGTCAGCGGCGACGCCCGCGCACACCGGGGCGTTGACGGCCACTTCCATGGTATACGGCCCAAAGGGGTGCGGCTGCGCCGGAGCGTCCGTGGGGTAGAGGGCCATGAGCGGGAGCGCGCGTCCGCCCGACTGGGCCGTGAGATGCCGGAGTCCGGCCTGCGGTGAGGTCATGGGAGGAATCCACCGGGGCGCGCGCCCGCCGTCAACGGCAGCCGCACGGGTAATCCGGCGATGCCGCCGCTGCGGCGCCTAGGGAATGGGCGGCCCGCTCCCGGCATAGCCGCTTTGCACCAGCAGGGCGGCCGGGTCACGTACGGTGATGAGATCGCGGATGGCCTGCGCCTTGTTGGTGGCTTTCAGGTAGTAGGCCTCGGCGATGCGGTACCCCATGAAGTAGCCAAGATCGCCGGGGCGTCCAGGCGCAGTGCGCCCCTGGTTGTAGAGCCAGCGGCTGATGTCGGTGCCGTCCTTCTCGCGGAGGAACTCGGCGAAGTACGCGGCCTCATCGGCCTGCCAGACCCGAAAGAAGTCCCGGTAGATCGGCTCGCCGGCGGCCAGTGCGCCGATGAACTCGGCGATGCCTTCGTAGAGGGATCGCGCGAGGAGGGTGGCCCCGTCGCGCCCCGAAAAGTTCCCGGCACGGACCTGGAGAAAGTGGATGTGCTCGTGCGCGACGATGGGTGGCAGATCGTGCACCCAGCTTTTCTGGTTCTCGCGGACAGGCGCAGGGAGCGCGCCGAGGGGAGCCTGCGCATCGCGCCCGAAGAACTCGAGGCCGATGAGCAATCCGCGGCCATTGGCGGTGCCCGCGGTGCTGAAGCGTCCCACGAGGACAGTCACGGGCGGAAAGACGGCCTCCGGGTAAACCGCCTGGATCCTCCCGTAGTTGGCCCGGATGGTGTTGAGCACCGTGGCGCGATCGGGCGTGGTGCGCCACCAGGCGTGCAGGGCGTCGAGATACGCCGGATACGCGGCCGCCACCTGCGCAAGCGATGCGGCGCTGAGCTGCCGCAGTCCGATGAAGTCACGGAGCCCGGCCGACGCGCTGTCGAGATAGCGCTGCTGAAAGGCGCTGGCGCTGCCGCTGCGCCCACCGCTTTCAAAGGCGCGCCAGAAGCGGTCCACGTCATCGGTGACCAGCTGCGCCAGCGCGGGACTCGCGGCCATCTCCACCGTCGGTGCGGTGGAGGGCTCGCCACGGCAGGCGGCGAGCAGCAGCAGGCTCACCAGTCGGATGGGCGTCACGCAGCGTCTGAGAGGTGCCATACCCCGTTAGACGCCAGCCACCCCGGCAGGGTTTCTTCGGCGGCCAGCGCGGTGCAGGCGCCAATGGAATGCCCCACGATGGCCCGCCAGTGCGGGTCGACATGGGCCCCGAGCTCGTCGTCGTGCTGCAGCGCCGCGAAGGCATCGTGCACCTGCTGCGGGCGGACCCGGAGCCGCTCGATGGTGCCGTCGAGCGACGTATCGCTGCGGCTGTTGCCCACATGCTCGGGGAGCAGCACCACGAAGCCGTGGCGCGCGAGGTGGGTGGCGGTGTCGCGGTGGGTCAGCGGCGACTCGAGCGCGTCCGTGGGGTACAGGGCGATGAGCGGGAGCGCGCGTCCGCCCGACTGGGCCGTGAGATGCCGGAGTCCGGCCTGATGGGGTGACATGGGGGGAATTCACCGGCGTGCCCCCGTTCCGTCAACGGCAGAGCACGGGCGGTCAAGCAGACGACCCGTTCCTGCCCCATACTCGGTACATGACACAGACCAGCTGGGCAGACCGGATCCTGCGCGTTCTCGATGCCATTCACGCGAATCTGGACGGCGATCTCGACCCCGCCGCCCTGGCGACCGTTGCCGGATTCTCGCTGCATCACTTCCACCGCGTCTTCCGCGGCATGATCGGTGAATCGGTCATGCAGTACATCCGCCGCCAACGACTCGAGCGCGCGGCGTTTCGTCTGCGCCATGTGGGCGGCGAGGTGTCGGCGACAGCCTTTGCGCACGGGTACGACAGTCACGAGGCGTTTACCCGTGCGTTCCGCGCCCATTTCGGCGTACCGCCCCGGGAGTATCGCGACCAGCAGCGCGTGGCGAGTGACGTTGCCGTCGTGTCGGCAGAGCGCCGCGTCGAGCCCCCGCGCCGACTGCTCACGTGCCGTTTCACGGGGCCGTACGACGCGTGCGCGCCGGCCTGGGAGCAGCTGATGGGCGTGGCCGTTGGTGTCCCGGGGGTGCGACTCGATCGTCCCACCCTGGGACTCGTATACGACGACCCCGAGATCACGGCGCCCGAACACTGCCGCTACGATGCCGCCGTGGAGCTCGATGCGTCCACGGTGCTGCCCACCCTACCGCCGGGGGTGGTGGCGCGTACGATTCATGGTGGTACCTACGCGGTACTGGTGCACGCGGGGGCGTACGATACCATCCTCGGCAGTTATGTCGCGCTGCTCGGGCGGTGGTTGCCCCGTCAGGGGTGGGATCTGGCCAACGAACCGGTCGTCGAGCGGTACGTCGTGCCGTTCGGGTCGGCCGCACCCGATGACCTGCGCACGGACGTCTGCGTCCGTTTGGCTTGAGGGAGACCGATACCGACCATGTCCACTCGTCCTGCTCATCCTTCCACGCGATCGACGCGTGCGCGCAGTGCCGTGGCCAAGCGCGATGGGGCACCGGCACCGCACGTGAAAACGCTCACGGACGCGAAAGGCAGCAACTATCCGCCCGGACGCATGCTCATCGCCTCACCGTTGGCGGTGCAGGACGAACTGGCCAGCGTGCCGGAAGGACGCGTGATCACGGCGCCACAGCTGCGTGCGCGCCTGGCTCAGCGGTTCGGCGCCGACTACACCTGTCCCATTACCACCGGCATCTTCCTGCGCATCGTGGCCGAGGCCGCGTTGGAAGAGGCGCGGGCCGGTGAGGTGCCCGTGTGGCGCGTCGTCTCGGAGAACGGGGCGCTGCTGGACAAGCTGCCCGGAGGCCCCGAGCGACAGGCGGCGCGTCTCCAGGCCGAGGGGGTGGCGGTGGTGCGACGTCGCTCGCGCTGGTTCGTGGACGACGTGGACCACGTCGCCATGACGGGGTGATGAGATGACGGGCGGCGGTGGAGGTGCTATTCTCCCGTATGTCTCTTCGTCGCCTTCTGCCCGCGCTGTTCTTGCCGTGCGTCATGCTGGCGGCGTGCAGCGATGCCCCTGCGCCGGAGCACGCTCCGGTGGCAAACACCACGCCGGTGCCGCGGCCGCTCACGCCCAGTGATTCCCTGTGCCCGCGCGATGGCCAGTGGCGGGGCTGCCATCTGGAGGACCGCATCAACAAGGCGGGGATGGGGATCAAGGTGCTGGACACCATCACCGTGCCGTATTTCCCGCAGCCGGGGACGCGCTACAAGATCGGCAAGACGGCGAAGCTGGTGGCGTTCTTCTTTGCCGACTCGCTGGCCGGCGCGAAGGCCACCGAGACGCTCAGCAAGCTCAGGCTCACGCCCCCCGGCGACACCATCGGCAAGTGGCCGACGGTCCCGTACGAGGTGATTCGCTCGGTGAACATGATTGCGGTGCTCTTCGAGGTGAACGCCACGCAGGCAGAGCGGGTGCGGCTGGCGCTCACCGCTGGCGCGCCGCAGCCGTATACCGAGCAGGTCCAGACGTTGCCGCCGGCGAGGGTGCAATGAGCGGCGCGCGGTGGGCCCTTGCGG
>VYLE01000873.1_pt1 | contig 10761 bp, 10 predicted proteins | sample 5114391 | NCBI WGS metagenome assembly VYLE01 (sample SAMN12291771, study PRJNA351875) | freshwater metagenome | isolation source: freshwater lake | place: USA: Michigan, Kent Lake | collected 2013-08-15
GGTGGCCGCCGTCGCGGCCGTGGCCGCGGTGAGCAGGAGAGACGCGAGGGCACGAGGCATCGGCAATTCCGGGGAAAGGGACCGCCGAAAGGTACGGCCCGGGCGACCCCTGCACGTTGGCGCTCGGACAAATGCCGATTCGGAGCCCGGAAACCATGCTCGGAGCTCCGAGGCCGCACTCAAGCTGCGCCCCCCGCCGCCGCCCCTCCGATTTCCGACTTCCGAACGCCGTTTCCGGCATCGGATCTCCGGCATGCATCCGACCTCCGACCTCCGGACATCCAACCAATCCGACCAATCCGACCAATCCGACCGATCCGATTACCGCCGGGCCGTGAGTCCCTGTACCAGCGCCCCCATCGCGATCCCCGCGATAGCCCACCCCAACTCGAAGCTCCCGGCACCAAGCCCCGCGATGGCCGGGCCCGGACAGACGCCACACAGTCCCCAGCCAATTCCGAAGATTGCCGCACCGACAACCGTCGGACGATCGAGCACGGCGGTGCGCAGGGCAAACGCACCACCCAGCAACGGGCGCGTGAGCAGTCGCGGCGCGAGCTGATACGCCAGCATCGCCACGACCACGCCGCCACCCATCACCAGCATGAGCCCGAGATCGGTGAAGCGCAAAAAGCCGAGAACGATCTCGGGGCGAATCATCGTGGAGAGCGCGAGACCGAACCCGAACAGCACACCAGCAGCGAGCGCGGCCGCCTGCACCGCGCGCGGTGACGCCTTGGTGATCGGAGCGCCGTCGCGCGTCGCGGTGGGAATGATCGTGGAGGCCATATTCACGCCCCGCCCAGCCGGGCCACGACGTTGGCGGTGAGGAACGCCGTGGCCATGAAGGTGAGCACCGCCACCAGCGAGGGGCGCGAGAGCGAGGCGAGCCCGCAGATGCCATGTCCCGACGTGCACCCCTGTGACAGCCGCGCCCCGTAGCCGACGAGCAGCCCACCCACGAACAGCTGCCAGGTGGGAATGCTCACCGCCACGCGCGTGCTCTGCCCCGACCACAGAAACCAGAGCAGTGCGCCAAGCACGAGGCCGAGGGCGTAGGCCAACCGCCAGCCACGGCTGGAAACGAGCGACGGCTGCCGGAAGAACGGGCGCGAGACGATGTACGACCAGGTGGAGGAGTACACCGAACTCATGCCGCCAATGAGGCCCGCGAGCACGAACAGCAGCGCCACGCCGCTCCCAATGAGCAGGCCACCCGCCAGATAGTGCTCCCGGCCGAAGGGGAACAGGCCACCGCCGTACCAGCCGCTGTTCACGGCCGCCTCCGCGCCGGGCGCACGGCGGACGCACGCACCGTGAACGACTGCGGGCGCCAGGTGACCGCGTCACTCTCCACTCCCAGTTTGGGGCTCACCACCTCCACACGCGCGGCCTCCACCACGATGAGCACCACGCCTTTTTCGCGGTCGGGGTAGAAGGCGGTCCAGGCGTCATCCCAGTGCGCATCCTGCGTGGCGCGATCGCGCACCACACGAGCCGTGCCCGTCACGGCCACGTAGCTCTGCGTGGCCGGGTCGAAGTAGTGGAGCGCCACGGCCCCGCGGCGCTCCACCTGCTGCACCTTGCGGGTACGCGGGTTGGTGGCGAACCACACCGACCAGGTGCTGTCGGGGTGTCTCGGCTGGATGGTGCGCAGCTGCGGGCGTCCGGCGCCGTCCACGGTGGCCAGCGTGGCGTATCGCGCGGCCGTGACGATGCGACGGGCAATGGAATCGAGCGCCGCGCGGGGAAGCGTCGGCGATGGCGACGCCTGCCCCTGTGCCTCTGCGGCGACGCCGGTGAGCAGCAGAGCGCCGAGGGCGGTGGTAAGGATGGCACGCATCCTTGAAAGCTAGTCGTCGACAGGCACGGCAACGGAACGTCGGGCTGGTTCGTTCACCATGCCATATGCTGTCGACCCCGCCTCCCCGCCGTTGGACCATTCCGCTTGGGGCCGTGCTGGTGCACCTCGGCATCGGCTCCGTCTACGCCTGGAGCACGCTCAATCGCCCCATCGCCGCGGCCATGCCCTCGCTGCCGTGGTGGGCGAGCCCGCCGTACACCACGTTCACCAGCGCGCTTGTGCTGCTGGGGCTGAGCGCCGCCACCTGGGGTCCGTGGGTCGAGCGCCGCGGCGCCCGAATTGCAGCGCGACTGGCGGCCCTCTGCTTCGCCTCCGGACTTGCCGTGGGCGCCGTCGGGCTGCATTGGCAGCAGCCGCTGCTGCTTTTCCTGGGGCTTGGCATCCTGTGCGGCATGGGCTGCGGCATTGGGTACATCGCCCCCGTGAGTACGCTGGTGAAGTGGTTCCCCGACCGGCGTGGTATGGCCACGGGGTTTGCCATCATGGGCTTTGGCGGCGGGGCCTTCGTGGCCGGGTACGCCAATGCCTTCCTCATCGAGCGCGTCGGCGTGGCCAACACGCTGTTCATACTGGGGGGCGTGTACCTGCTCGTCATGCTCGCGGGGGCCCAGCTGCTGCGTCCCGCTCCCCTGCCCGATACAGCCGGACCGGGCGCAGCCTCGGTGACCGGCGCGTTCGCGGCAGCCACGCACCCGCCCGCTGTCGCGGCGAGCCTGACCCGGCGCGACGCGCTGCGCACCCCGCAGTTCGCCCTGCTCTGGGGCATGCTCTGCATCAACGTGACGGCGGGCATTGGCATTCTCGCGCAGGCGAGCCCCATGATGCAGGACCTCTTCGGCCGCACGCCGGCGCAGGCTGCCGCCGTCGTGGCCATGATCAGCGTCTTCAATGCCGGCGGGCGCCTCTTTTGGAGCACCATCTCCGACCGCCTCGGGCGCCGCAACACCTACCTCGTCTTCTTCGGCGCGCAGCTGGGGCTCTTCCTCATCATCCCGCAACTCGCGCGTACCGGGTCGTGGTGGCCCTTCCTCGTCTGCCTGCTCACCGTCTTCACCATGTACGGCGGAGGGTTCGCCACCATTCCGGCGTTTCTCGCCGACCTGTTCGGCACCGCGAACGTGGGCGCCATTCACGGTGCCCTGCTCACCGCCTGGAGCGTGGCCGCCGTGCTCGGCCCCGTCATCATTACCGAGCTGTCCGAGCGTGCCCGTGCCGCCCTCGCCCCCGGCATGTCGCGCGTGGCCATCTACGATCAACCGCTGCAGCTGCTGGCCGCCCTGCTGGGCGTGGGGCTGCTGCTCACGCTGCTGGTCAGGCCGCTGCGAGCCTCACGTAGCTGACGCGCCGACCCGGCGCACGGCCGATCCCGACGGTCCCGTTCGCACTCGAGCGGCGAGGAATGAGCGGCAAGTAGCGAGCGGCGAGAAATGAGAGACGAGCGCGACGCGCCCTCACCGAGCGCACCGAGGCGGTGGAGGCCACGGAGAACCACAACGAAGCACAGCGGCATCCGGCAGTTCTCCCTGGTATGCAGTGCACAGCCCGCTGCCCGATGGGTTCAGTCACCGCGAGGGTACGCCGGCATACAGGCTGTTCTCCTTATCCTCGACCACCTCGGTGCGCTCTGTGAGGGCGCGGTGACCCCGACCGCGACCCCGACCACGACCAAGACCAAGACCAAGACCCCGCCCCGCCCCTCAGCGACAGCGTCGACGCGGTGCTACATTCGCCACTCCCTCTCCCGCGAGTGTGTCTATGCGTGCAGGCTCCTGGCTCATCGGTACCCTGCTGTGGCTTGGCGCCGCGTCCGCAGCGGCGGCGCAGTCGGGCAATCCTCGCTTCGGTCGCTGGTTGCTCAAGAGTGACGCGCCGGCGCCGACCAGCAACATCATGACCTACGAGCCGCACGGCGCGGGCGGGATGCGCGTCACCATTCAGGCGGTGAACGCCAAGGGTGACACCACGCGCTGGTGGTACACCACCGACTTCGACGGACGCGACATGCCGGTCACCGGCAACGCCTCGCAAACGCACGCCGCCGTGCGCGCCCTCTCGCCGCTGGTGAACGAGATCGTGAACAAGAACAACGGGCGCGTCACGCAACGCCTCACCAACGTACTGTCGCCCGATCACACCACGATCGGCGTCATGTACATGCGCGAGGACGCCGAGGGGCGCACGACCGGCGTGACCTTCGCCACCTATCTCCGCATCCCCTGATCGCGAGCACCGCCATGCACACCGTCCGCATTGCTTCGCCTGCTCGTCCTGTGGTGTTCGCGCTGCTCATGGCGTTCGCGGCCACGATCCTGCGCCCCACCGCGGTGCAGGCGCAGGAGGCGCCCTATGATCTCGTGCTGCGCGGGGGTACGGTGGTGGACGGCACCGGTGGCTCGCCGCAACGCGCCGATGTGGCCATCCGCGGCGACCGCATCGTGCGGGTGGGCGCGCTCGGACGCACGCCCGCGCGCGCCGTGCTCGATGTGCAAGGGCGTATGGTGGCCCCCGGCTTCATCAACGTGCACAGCCACGCCGACGTGCGCGCCCTCGGCAGTGCCGCGAACCTGCTGACGCAGGGGGTCACCACCGTGCTGCTCAACGCCGACGGTGGCGGGGCGGTGGACCTCGAGACCCAACTCACCAGCATTCAGAACAACACACCGGCGCTCAATGTGGCCATCAGCGTGCCGTTCAACAGCATCTGGAGCACCGTCGTGGGGCCGCGTGACGTGCGCCCGACCGACGCGCAGATCGAACGCATGCAGCGGCTCGTGGTGGCGGGACTCGGCGCCGGCGGCTTCGGCATCTCGGCCGGACTGGATTACAAGCCGGCGTACTTCGCCACGCGCGATGAGGTCGTTCGCGTCGTGTCCGTAGCGCAATCCCGTGGCACCTTCTTCACCAACCACGATCGTATCACCCCGGAGAGCGGATTCAGCTCGATCGTGGGGATGCAGGAGACCATGGCCATCGGTTTTGCCACGGGTATGGTTCCCGTGTTCACGCACATGAAGCTGCAGGGGCGTGAACAGGGGCGGGCGGCGCGCATGCCCGACACCATGCGCACGGAAACCCGCGCCGGGCGTTGGGTGGCCGCCGACGTGTATCCGTACTTGTCGGGACAAACGATGCTGGCGGCGCTGATCATTCCGGGGTGGGCGCAGGACGGCGGCGTGACCGCCATGCGCGAGCGCTTCCGCGATTCCACGCTGCGCGCCCGCATCATCCGGGAGGCCGACGAAGCCATCGCGGCTCGCTTCACCGGTGCGGCCGGCATCCTGTTGAATGACGATGGCACCACGCTGCAGCAGGTCATGGATCGCGAGCGTATTGCCTCCGCCGGTGACGCCGTGGTGCGCGTGCTCGAGACGCGCATGCCCAGCGCCATCCTGGGGTTCGGCGCCGAAGCCGACCTCGTACGGCTCATCGCCGACCCCGACGTCGCGATTGCCTGCGACTGTGACGCGGCACTGCCGGCCGGCGTGTCTCACCCCCGCTACTTCGGCACCTTCCCGCGTGTCCTCGGCCGCTACGTGCGCGAACAGCGTGTGCTCAGCTGGACAGCGGCCATGCGCAAGATGACGTGGCTGCCGGCATCGCTCATGGGGCTGCCGGACCGTGGGCGCGTGGCCGAAGGCATGCACGCCGACCTCGTGGTCTTCGACAGCACCACGGTCGTAGATCACGCGACCTTTGCCAACCCCACGGCGCCCTCGACGGGGATCGTGCACGTGGTCGTGAACGGCGCGCTCGCCGTACGTGATGGCGCCGTCACCGGCACCCGAGCTGGGCGCGCCCTGCGGCGCGCCCCCGACATGGTCAGCCGGCGTCCGCAATAAAGGTTTCGCGCACGATCTCCCACCCCAGCGCCCCCAGCGACCACTCGGCCGTGTAGCGCCCCGTCTGCTCGTGGGCGCGCCCCTTCTGGCGCCAGCGTCCTACCCAGTGTCCCACCTCGTGGGCAACACCAGCGGCCAGATCGACCGTGACCTGTTCCGGCGTGCGCACGTAGCCGCCAAAGCCGGGTGCCCGCATTTGCGCATCCCACGCATCGAAATTGGCCGCGCGCCCCTTGAGTGCACTGCCCCCCGCCACGGCTACCTCCACGGACTCGCTCATGAAGCTGGTCACGTAGTGCGCGTCGAGTGACGCGATGGCAGCGTTGGACTGCTTGCGCAGGGCCCGGATGTCGGCGGCGTGATCTCGCATGGCAGCAATATGCCTGCGCCACGGAAGGCATGGCAGCGGAGAGGTGGCGGCGAAACCCGCACGGTGGCCAAGGGATTCTCCGCTGGCCATGTCGAGGCGCCCGTCGGATCATGACGGCATGAGTCCACTGCGTATCGTCGGCGTTCGCGTGTTCACCCTGTTGCTCGCTGTCCCCCACGCCATCATGGCGCAAGCGTCGGGCGGTCCCCAACCACCGACCAGGGCGGCCATTGTCGGCGGTATCGGCTTCACCATCATGCATCTCCCGGCGTTCACGTACACGCGGGGATCGGCACGTGAGCCTGCGGTCGAGCCGGCCCAGGAGGGGGGTGGCCCGTCGCTGGCCGTCGGACTCGAGGTGCTGCGTGGCCGACTCATCGCGGGCGGGCGCTACCAGTTCGTGGTGGAGCCCCTGACCGACAACTGGGCCGCGCACGTGGTCGCCGTGTACGCCGGCGTGGCGCGCCGGCAGCCGCGCTCGCAGCTCAGCGTCGCGATGGGGCCCACGCTGGTTCACCGGGAGCAGGTCACCCGACAGTTTGCCGCGAACGCCTGCTTCTACAGCGGGTGCCTGGATGACACGCGCGCGAACCGGGATGGTGGCACTCTGACCACGCTGGGCCTGGTGGCGACGGGATCCGCCGAGCGTCGCCTTGGGCGCCATGTCGGTATCGGCCTCGAAGGCTTCGCCGCCATTGGCCGGCAGCGCTATGCCGGCCTCCAGGCCCGGCTGTCACTCGGATCGCGCTGAACGATCGCCGCGTGCGAGTGCCGCGTGCGAGCGCCGCCGCGGAACGGCCAGCGGCCTCTGCGCCTCCCCTCCTCCACGTCTCCCAAGCTCAGCCGCCCGTCCCGAACTGCCGCGTGAACTTCACGAACAGGCTGCGCTGCTGCGGACGTACCCAGTCGAAGAACCCGGTGGCCTCACGTCCATCGTTGAGCACCACGAACAGCCCGGTTCCTGCGGTGTTGAGCCAGCCGAAGCGTAGGTTGGCCGACCAGATCCGCTGCTGGTTGTTGTACTGCGTGAGCGTCTGCACGAAGATGCGCGGCGTGAAGAAATAGTTGAGCCGCACCGCCTGCAGGGTGCGCTTGAAGTTCCCCTCTGGCAGCCGCACGTCGTTGTGATCGATGGTGAGCGACCCCGAGAACGTCGCGCCGCGGCGCACGGTGAGCATGCCGCTGCCGCCGTTGCGCGTCCCCGTCCAGAACTGCCCGAAGTCGAATCGCCCCGTGGCCGTGATGTTCTCGCTGGGATCGGTGGTGTAGTCGAAGCCGAGGGTCCCCCACTGATACTGTCCGGGCTGGAGGACGACACCCGGCGCAATCTCGAAGGGCCTCCGGAGCCCCTCCTGCGATATGTTCCACTCCGGACCGAAGCGCGAGCTGTTGGCGAATTCGATTTCGGTCACGTCGATGTGCCAGTAGCCCGTCTGGCGGAACCCGTCTTCAATGTCGTAGAAGCCGCGATAGCTCACGTGCGGATTCCACTGGCGGAACCACCCCCACTCAGGCTTGCGCACGAGGTACATCGCCGTGGCGTCGAAGGTGCGATACCCCGCAGGCCGGCTCATGAAGCCCACCTCGGGGTTGAAGTCCTCACCGATCTGCGCCACACGCGCGTTGGCGTTGAACACGTTGGTGGCGAACGCTACGCGCCCGCTGTAGGCGAAGTCGTCGCCCGTTCGACCGGGCGTGGTGGTCTTCGCCGCCCACAGGTCGCTCGTCCACTTCTGCCCCACACCAAGACGCCCGTCAATGGCAAAGGTGCGGTTCACATCGCCCGCATCTTCGGTGGAAAGACGCTGCACCGCCATCACGCCGAGGCGCGACCGGGCCCCCACTTCGCGCACGGCACGCGCCACGGAGAACGACTGACCGGGCGAACCCTGCGCAGGAGAGTCCGTCACCATCTGCAGCAGCCCCACCGTGGTGCTCCCCACGCGCCCTGACAAGCGGCCACCACCCAGGATGGGTTGCGGCGTGCCATTGTCGGAAATGCCGATGCGGCGCGTGAAGAAGAGGTCCACGGCCTGCGGCGTACCCGCCGAGAACACACCGGCGTTCTCGAGGAAAAACGGGCGCTTTTCGGGGAAGAAGATGGGGAACCGGGTGAGATTCACGCGCTGGTCATCCACCTCCACCTGCGCGAAGTCCGTGTTCACGGTGAGGTCGAGCGTGAGCGCGGGCGTCACGCCGTACTTGATTTCGCCGCCGACTTCCGTGGGCGTGGTGGACGACTTGAGCCCGCGGGTCCAGGTCTGCTGGCTCGAGCTGAGCACGTACGGCGTGACCGTCTGAATGCGGCGCACCGGCGGCTGCAGCTGTGCCAGGTTTCCGGCCAGCGAGAGGCGATACAGGTTGAACTGCCGCGGAATGAACGCCCAGTACAGCTCCTCGTTCTTGCGGCGGATCATGCGCGACACGTTGAGCCCCCACGTCTGCTCCCCGTCCGCCGACTGGTAGCGGATGGTGGAGAAGGGGATGCGGAACTCGGCCGTCCACCCCAACGAGTCGATGCTGGTGGCCACCGTCCAGCTGGCGTCCCAGTTCACGTTGAAGCCGCCCATGGCGCCGCCCTGCATGCGATTCTGCCCGGGCACATTGGCGCCGCCCCCTTCCCCTTCGCGGATCACCTGCCCGTCGTACTCGATGCCGGCCGGCGTGGTCCCGAACACGAACCCGTTCTGGTGGTCGTGATAGGTGTCGAAGATGAACGCCACGTAATCACTGTTGGCCAGCGTGACGTCGCGGATCTTCTCGCCGGGGATGATGAGTGACGGCTCCCGGTCGTAGAGGCGCGCACCGATGTACAGGTTCTTGCCGTCACTCGCAAAGCGCACTTCGGTGCGTTCCGATGCAGGCACCCCTTCGTTGAGCTCACGCTGCACGAACTCGGTGACCGGGGTGCCGCGCTGCCAGAGCCCCTCGGTGAGCTTGCCGTCGATCTCGGGCGCCTCCCCGTCCAGCTTGATGATGTTCACCGTGGGACGCGGCTTGGCGCGCGCCGCGCGGGCAAACGAGTCGGCCACGACGGCATCCAGCTTCATCCCGCCGGCGGGCGGGGTGGGCTGAGCGCCCAGCTGGTGGGGGGCAAGGCACACGGCAAGCGCGAGGCTCGCCGCACGGGCGACGCGGCTGGGAAACGACGGCATGAGGCGCGGAGGGAGGAGGGAGGCGAGGACTCCCAACTTACGCCGAGCTCCGGCCAACCGTTCGGATCTGGTCGGTCCGCGGGTGCTGGTGACTGGACAAGCCGCTCCACAGGCTACCCATTCACGACCATGGCTCTCGACCCGAATTCCCGCCGCCAGTTTCTGGCGTTTCTCGCCGGCAGCCCGCTGCTCGCCGCCGCCGGCCTCGATGCCGATTGGCTGGCCTCACTGAGTGCACACCGGCAGGGCGACACCCTGCTGCACGCGGCCGATGAACTGGCGCGGTATGGCACACACCCCGTCCTGCACCAGGCGCAACCGCCGCTCATCGCGAAAGCCACCGACGCGCTCGACGTGTTCGACTTCGAACCCGTAGCGAAGCAGAACATCCCGGTCGCGCACTGGGGCTACCTGATGACTGGCACGGACGACGACGCGACCATCGCCGCCAACCGCGCCGGCTTCGACCGCTGGGTGCTCAAGCCGCGGCGACTGATCGACGTGAGCAAGGTGGATGCCCACCTGTCCATCTTCGGCTCGCGCTACGCGTCACCCATCGTGGTGAATCCGCTTGGCAGTCAGAAGGGATTCCACAAGGACGGGGAAGTGGCCACCGCGAAGGCGGCCAAGGCGCGCGATCACCTGATGGTGCTCTCCACCGTCGCCACGACGAGCATCGAGGACACCATTGCGGCCCGCGGCGGCCCGGTGTGGTTCCAGCTGTATCACCAGTCGGACTGGTCCATCACCAGGCAGATGGTGAAGCGGGTGGAACGGGCCGGCGCGCCGGCCATCGCGTTCACCGTGGATCTGCTCGGCGGCAGCAATCGGGAAACGATGATCCGCGAGGCACGCCGCGACACGCGCGACTGCATCAAGTGCCATCTTGGCGGCGCGCCACTTCCCGGCGTGAGCGGGCGTGTGGACGATCGCGATAATCGTCGCAAGCCCAATCTCGTGGGCTACGAGAAGCTGCCGCCGCAGCTCGAGAAGGGCACGCCCACCTGGGAGTTCGTCGATCGCCTCAAGCAATCCACCGGCATGAAGGTACTGCTCAAGGGCATCGTCACCGAGGAGGACGCGGCGCTCGCCATCGAACATGGAGTGGATGGCCTGTTCGTGTCGAACCACGGTGGGCGCGCCGAGAACTCGCGTCGCGCCACCATCGTGTCGCTGCCGGAGGTGCTCAAGGGCACCGGCAGCCGCATCCCGGTGATCTGCGACGGCGGCTTCCGCCGCGGCACCGATGTGTTCAAGGCGCTGGCGCTCGGCGCCACGGCGGCCGGCATCGGTCGCCCGTACATCTGGGGGCTGGGCGCGTTCGGCCAGGAAGGGGTGGAAGCCGTGCTCGCGATCATGCACAAGGAGTTCGAGCTGACGATGAAGCAGAGCGGGGTCACTGCATTGTCGCAGATCGCACTCCGGCACATCGCACCCGCGTGACGACGCAGCGTTACCTGTCCGCCGCCGTCCGCGCCACCGCCTTGCGCGCCGCCCGCTGAGCAAAGAACTCGTTCACGAGCTGTTCACGCT
>VYLE01000874.1_pt1 | contig 10761 bp, 8 predicted proteins | sample 5114391 | NCBI WGS metagenome assembly VYLE01 (sample SAMN12291771, study PRJNA351875) | freshwater metagenome | isolation source: freshwater lake | place: USA: Michigan, Kent Lake | collected 2013-08-15
AATTCGCCAGCGCCACGCCCTACATGTACTCGACCTACGAAGGCTTCGGGCAGCCAGGTGCCTGCGAATCCCAGCCCACCGACCGGCAGAAAATTGTCATCCTGGGCGGCGGGCCGAACCGCATCGGGCAAGGGATCGAGTTCGACTATTGCTGCGTGCACGCCGCCTACGCGCTGCGCGAGGCGGGGTTCGAGACCATCATGGTCAACTGCAACCCCGAAACCGTCTCCACTGACTACGACACCAGCGATCGCCTCTATTTCGAGCCGCTCACCGCCGAGGACGTGACCGCGCTGATCCGCAAGGAGCAGGAGAGCGGCACCGTGCTGGGCTGCATCGTGCAGTACGGCGGGCAGACACCCTTGAAGCTCTCGCAGCACCTGGCGGCGCAGGACATCCCCATTCTCGGCACCACGGCCGATGCGATCGACATCGCCGAGGACCGCGAGCGCTTCCAGCAGCTGCTGCACAAGCTGGGCCTGCGCCAGCCGGAAAACGGCATCGCGCGCAGCGCCATCGAGGCGGAGACGATCGTCGAGCGCATCGGCTACCCGGTGGTGATCCGCCCCAGCTACGTGCTGGGCGGCCGCGCCATGGAGATCGTGCACGACCGTGCGCAGCTGCACCGCTACATGCGCGATGCGGTGCGCGTATCCGGCGACAACCCGGTGCTGATTGACCGCTACCTGAACGACGCGATCGAGGTCGATGTCGACTGCATCGCCGACCGCGACACGGTCTACGTGGCCGGCGTGATGGAGCATATCGAGGAAGCCGGCATCCACAGCGGCGACAGCGCATGTGCGCTGCCGCCCTACACGCTTTCGCCCGCCACCATCACGGAGCTGAAGGCGGAAACCGAGGCCATGGCCAAGGCGTTGGGCGTGGTCGGGCTGATGAACGTGCAGTACGCCATCCAGGGCGACACGATCTACGTGCTGGAGGTGAACCCGCGCGCGTCGCGCACCGTGCCGTTCGTGGCCAAGGCCACGGGCGTGGCGGTGGCCAAGATCGGCGCGCAGGTCATGGCGGGCGCGCGCCTGGCCGATTTCAAGCTGGACGACACCAAGGTGGCGCGCCACGTCGCGGTGAAGGAGGCGGTCTTCCCCTTCAACCGCTTCCCGAACGTGGACGTGATCCTCGGCCCCGAGATGAAATCGACCGGCGAGGTCATGGGCATCGACACCAGCTTCGAGCGCGCCTTCGCCAAGTCGCAGCTGGGTGCCGGCGTGAAGCTGCCGGCGGAGGGCAACGCCTTCATCAGCGTGAAGGATTCCGACAAGGCGGCCGCGGTGGCCATGGCGCGGCGGCTGACCGAGATCGGCTTCGGCCTGGTCGCCACGCGCGGCACGGCCTCCGCCATCAGCGCGGCCGGGCTGAAGGTGACCGTGGTGAACAAGGTGCTGGAGGGCCGCCCGCATTGCGTCGACCGCATCATCAGCGGCGAGGTGCAGCTGGTGATCAACACCGTGGCCGGCGCGCAGGCTGTGGCCGACAGTTTCGACATCCGCCGCAGCGCGCTGACCCACAACGTGCCGGCCTACACCACGGTAGCGGGTGCCCGGGCCGCTGTTCACGCGATTGCTGCCCTGCGGGACGGCACGCTTGAAGTGGCGCCCTTGCAGTCCTACCTTGGCGTTTCGTTCTGACGGACAGCGGCCCGCCGGATATGGCGGGCCGAACTGCGTTGACCTTGCTCCGTTCGGACGCATCAGGAGGAAGTGCCGCCGTGCAGAGGTTCCCGATGACCGCCGAGGGCTTGTCCAAGCTCGAGGAGGAACTGAAGCAGCTGAAATCGGTCGAGCGGCCCGCCGTGATCCGCGCCATCGCGGAAGCGCGCAGCCACGGCGACCTCAGCGAAAACGCCGAATACCACGCCGCGCGCGAGCGCCAGAGCTTCATCGAGGGCCGCGTGGCGACGCTGGAAAGCGTGATTGCCTCGGCCGAGGTGATTGATATCTCACGGCTTTCCGGCTCGAACATCGCCTTCGGCGCGCGCGTCACCGTGATCGACGAAGACACGGAGGAAGCCAAGACCTACCAGATCGTCGGCGAGCACGAAGCCGACATCAAGCTGGGCCGGCTGTCGATTTCCTCGCCGCTGGCGAAGTCGCTGCTGGGCAAGAAGAAGGGCGACAGCGTCGAGGTGCCGGCACCTGGCGGGTCGAAGATATTCGAGATCGCCGAGGTGGCGTTCACCTGAGGCGGCTTGACGCGGCGGCTTCGGGACAATATTCTTAGTACGTCAAGCGCTCGAATTGCGTCCCGTGCCGTCGCCCACCCAGGCTTTCGTGTTGAAATTTCGGTCCGCCGGGTGAACCACCGGTCCAGTCACCACAGTCTGTCTGCAAGACAAAATCCCTAAATCGGGACTCCGGCCTGGTTCTTGGAAACCCGGATCGTCTGCAGCGTCTGCACGCGCGAAACGTTGACCCCGCCCGTCAGGCGGCGCGTCAGGTCGTTCTCATGCGCGGTGTCGCGGGCCACGAACTTCAGCAGGAAGTCGCCGCCGCCCCGGATCATGTGGCACTCGCGCACCTCGGGCCAGCCGGCGACCATGGCCTCGAAGGCGGTCAGCACGGTCTCCTTCTGGCTGTCCAGGCCGACGAGCGCGAAGAAGATGATCTCGAAGCCCAGCATCGCGGGGTCGGTATCGGCGTGGTAGCCGCGGATCACGCCCGCTTCCTCCAGCCTGCGCACGCGGCGCAGGCAGGGGGGCGCGGAAATGCCGGCGCGGCGGGCGAGTTCGACGTTGGTCATGCGTCCGTCCTCCTGCAATTCGTGCAGGATGCGGCGGTCGATCGCGTCGAGCGACTCCTGGCCTTGGTCGGGCTTGCGCATGGGCTCCTGGCGTGTGGCGGGCGCTTGGTTGCGCCGGTTCTGGCGCAATAATATTGCACACGCGCGGGCACGTGAAGGGTGGTCGTTTCGCAAGCCGGTGCATTGGCTTGAACGCGGGCACCGTCCGGCAATATTGTTTCCTGCATCAAGGGGCACGCCATGACCACGTCCATCCACAGCAAGGTGCTGATCATCGGCGCCGGCCCCGCCGGCTACACCGCGGCGATCTACGCCGCGCGCGCCGCGCTGCAGCCGGTGCTGGTGGCCGGGCTGCAGCCTGGCGGCCAGCTCACCATCACCACCGATGTCGAGAACTACCCGGGCTTCGCCGAAGCGGTGCAGGGCCCCTGGCTGATGGACCAGATGAAGGCGCAGGCCGTGCATGTCGGCACCGATGTGCACGACGACATCATCATGTCGGTCGATTTTGCGGTACGTCCCTTCCTGGCGGTCGGCGATTCGGGCACGCGCTACACGGCCGATTCGATCATCATCGCCACCGGCGCGCAGGCGCGCTGGCTGGGCCTGCCGGGCGAAAAGGCGTTCCAGGGTTTTGGCGTTTCGGCCTGCGCCACCTGCGACGGGTTCTTCTTCCGGGGCAAGCGCGTGGCGGTGATCGGCGGCGGCAACTCGGCGGTCGAGGAGGCGCTGTACCTGACCCACCACGCCGCGCACGTCACCGTCATTCACCGGCGCGACAGCTTCCGCGCCGAGAAGATTTTGCAGCAGCGCCTGTTCGCCAACCCCAAGGTCACGGTGGTGTGGGACACGGTGGTCGAGGACATTCTGGGCACGCAGGAACCCAAGGGCGCCAACGGTTTGCGGCTGCGCCACGTGAAGACCGGCGAGGTTGCCGAGATGCCGATCGACGGCGTGTTCGTGGCCATCGGCCACAGCCCGACCACGGCGCTGTTCAAGGGCCAGGTGGCGATGGACAGCGACGGCTATATCAGTACCGTGCCGGGCAGCACGCGCACCAGCGTGGAGGGCGTGTTCGCCGCCGGCGACGTGCAGGACAAGGTGTTCCGCCAGGCCGTCACCGCCGCCGGCACCGGCTGCATGGCGGCGCTGGAGGCCGAGAAATGGCTCGCGGCCCAGACCGCACCCGCCACCGTACCCGCCACCGCCATGGCGGCGCAGTGATAGGCTAGACCACCCCGCGGCCCCGTCAGAAGGGAAGCGGACAACCAGGGAGCGCAGCACGGTTTCCGCCCGATCGGGGCACGTGTGCCCTTGCGTTCCTGCAACAGGCCAGGAAAGCTGTCGGAATCATGGATTGGGACAAGCTTCGAGTCTTCCACGCCGTCGCCGAAGCTGGGTCCTTCACCCATGCCGGCGAAACGCTGAACCTCAGCCAGTCGGCCGTCAGCCGCCAGATCTCGGCGCTGGAGGAAGCGCTGGCCGTGCCGCTGTTCCACCGCCACGCGCGCGGGCTGATCCTGACCGAGCAGGGCGAAACCCTGAACCGCACCGTGCGAGAGGTGTTCGCCAAGCTCGCCATGACCGAGGCGCTGCTGGGCGAAAGCAAGGAACGCCCCACGGGCCGGCTGAAGGTCACCACGACCTCGGCCTTCGGCTCCACCTGGCTCGCTTCGCGCATCAAGGAATTCCTGGATCTCTACCCGGAAATCAGCATCAGCGCGGTGCTGGACGACAGCGAGCTCGACCTCGCCATGCGCGAGGCGGACGTGGCCATTCGCCTGCACCCGCCCCGCCAGCCCGACCTGGTGCAGCGGCACCTGCTGACCATCGGCTACCGCGTGATGGCCAGCCCCGAATACCTGAAGCGCGCCGGCGTGCCGCAGCGGGCCGAGGATTTGGACAGCCACAAGATCATCGTCTTCGGCGAACACCGCCCGCCGGTGGACAACATCAACTGGCTGCTGGACGCCGGGCGCAAGCCCGGCACCGCGCGCCGGCCGGTGCTGGAGATGAACAGCGTGTATGGCATTCTGCAGGCGGTCCAAAGTGGCCTGGGCATTGCCGCGCTGCCGGACTACATGCGCGCTGAAACCGCGCAGCTGGTCGAAGTGCTGACCGAGCTGAAGGGCCCCAAGATCGAGGCCTATTTCGTCTACCCCGAGGAGCTGCGCAACTCGAAGCGGGTCGCGGTGTTCCGCGACTTCCTGCTGGCCAAGATCGCCGGCATGGCCTGAGGGCCAGCCTGTTCGCCGGCCGCAAGGCCGGCGGCCCCCATGTTTCAGCCTGTTTGCGCGTGCATGCAGATGCCGCATGGGGGACGTGCGGAATTCGCGATGGCAGCTTTGCCGCACTGCACCCATACTTACGGTGTTGAGTAGGCAAGCAATTCGGGTGCTCCGGCACTTCACTTAGTGGCTATTCGCCAGTTGCCGCGTTAGCGGCGCCAGTTCCGGCCGCAGGGTCGGAAACAGGGTCCAACGACCCTTCGTCTCCCAGACGTGAAGCCTCCCTGTTTTACTGGGGGCCGGTGACAAACCGGCCCCCTCTTTCTTTGTGCCCACTCCGCGCCTGACCCGCGCCTGGGTGATTCATTACAATTCTGTTTCATTGCCCGCCCGGCAGCAGCATGCGGGCTTCCGGGCCGGGCGCGCACCTGCCAGCATCGGCGCTGCCCCATGCCATGGGCGCGACCGGTAAAAGGGCCAGGCGATGTTCGAAGGCTTCACCAACGCGACGATCGAGACCGGCAGCGCCAGCATCGCCTGCCGGCGGGGCGGTTCCGGCCCGCCGCTGCTGCTGCTGCACGGCAACCCGCAGACCCATGCCATGTGGCACAAGCTGGCGCCGGTGTTGGCGCAAACCTACGAGGTGATCGCCGCCGACCTGCGCGGCTACGGCGCCAGCCAGAAATTCCCCGCCTCGGCCGACCACGCCGCCTACAGCAAGCGCGCCATGGCGGCCGACATGGTGGGGCTGATGCGGCATTTCGGCCACCGGCGCTTCCTGGTGGCAGCACACGACCGCGGCGCCCGGGTGGCGCATCGGCTGGTGCTGGACGCGCCGGAGGCGGTGGAGCGGCTGTGCGTCATGGACATCGTGCCCACGCTGGAGCACTTCGAGCGCACCGACATGGCCTTCGCCATGGGCTACTACCATTGGTTCTTCCTGGCCCAGCCGCACCCCGGGCCGGAAGCCATGATCAACCGCGACCCGGTGGCCTGGTTCCATTTCCAGACCAACCGCGAGCCGAAGCCGCAGACCTTCTTCGGCCCCGCCCTGCCCGCCTACCTGGAGGCGGTGCGCAACCCCGAGACCGTGACCGCGATCTGCGAGGATTACCGCGCCGCCGCCACCATCGACCTGGTGCACGACAAGGCCAGCCGTGCCGCCGGGCAGCGCATTGCCTGCCCCTTGCTGGTGCTGTGGGGCGCCAAGGGACGGATCGCGCAGTGGTATGACGCGCTGGCGCTTTGGCGCAGCTACGCCGCCGGGCCGGTCAGCGGGGCTGCCGTGCCGTCCGGCCACTACCTGCCGGAGGAAGCGCCCGACGCCGTGCTGCAGCACCTGCTGCCGTTCCTGGCCGGCACGCGAGAATGATGGCGGAAAGGTTGCTTTTTCCTTTGCAGGCGCTCCATACAAGAATAATCTTAACGTGTGGACCGGCGCACCTTTGCAACCTGGATCAAGTCCTTGGCGGAACGCAGCGGGAACGCTGACGGCGCCACTGGACTCAACATGCCCAGTGCCGTGACGGTGCGGCCCTGCGTGGACGGCCAGCAGGAAGCCGCCGCGCTGGCCGCGCATCTGCGGGCATGGCGGCTGGCTGGCATTCCGGCCGCCGAAACCGCTGTTCTGTCCAGCCGGACCGACACCGCCCGCGCGCTGCTGTCGCAGGCCGAATCCGACCAGGCGGGGCTGCGGGTGGGCGAGATCGGCACCACCGATCTGCAGGGCGTGCGGGCGCTGGCGCTGGTGGGCTGCGACCATGACTTCTTCGCACCCAGCCACAACACCTTCGACAGCGGCGAGAGCCAAAGCCCGCATGACCACGCCAGGCTGGTGCTGCGCGCCTGCGCCGCACCCGCGGAACACCTGCTGCTGACCTGGCGCGGGCGGCCGGAGACGATTTTCGGGGCGCTGGCCGAAAACTGAGCCGCGGCAGTTGGCAGAACGGTTGCACCTGTGATCCAGCGCCCATCCCCAAGGCATGCATACGTAGTTTTCTGTTGCTGAACCGCACCGGTCGCGTCGATCGTAAGCTCCTGGTTGTCGGCGGTGGGGGAGCGACGCATGCAGGCCATTACACTCGATCTCTGGCAAAGCTCGGTCAGGCCGTGGCGGCCTGACCCGGCGGACTGGTCGGCCGGTTGGCGGCGCAAACTGATCTCCGCCGATGGCACGCCGTGGTCCGGAAGTTTCGCGCTGGACGGTCCCGGCCAGGTCGATTTCGGCGCGCTGCGCTTCGACGGCGGCTCGACGCTGGTCGGATCGCCTGCCATCCGGATCACCCATGAGAACGCCCCATCCAGTGGCCTGACCGTCACCAGCCTGCTTGCCTGGAACGCGATCAAGTGCATCGCCATCACCGACTTCCAGGGCGACAGTCTGACCATCGAGAACTTCGTCGATGTCCTGGTCGAGCTGGGGGGTGCCGATCATCCCCTGAACATCACGCTCGACGGCAGCAAGCGTGGCAAAATCGCCACCGGCATCGGCGATGACCGCATCCGCGTGCTGGCCGACAGCAACGGCGCGGCCGGCGGCAACCAGTTCGTCATCGATTCCGGCGCCGGCAACGACCTGGTCACGATCGGCGCCAGCAGGACCGATTGGTCGGCCAGTTTTTCGGCCACCGTCTACAGGGAAAGCTGGACCAGCAGCGTCGTCACGCTGGGCCAGGGCGACGACAGGTTCGAGGGCGGCGGCAGCAACGACACCGTGTTCGGCGGCGACGGCGACGACGTCGCCACGCTGGGCGGGGGAAACAACCTGTTCGTCGGCGGCGACGGCATCGACACGCTGATGCTAAGCAACGCGCCCGCCCAATACACGTTCGTGCCGACGGCCGACGGCATCGTGATCACGCCGAAGCAGGGCGGCGGCAGCACGGTCATCCACGAAGTCGAGATCATCGCGGACCAGTTCGGCCACGAGGTCGCGCGCGTGGCCGAGGCGCTGCAGGCACCCGTGGCGCAGGACGATGCCACGACCATCGAGTCGAACATGGACCTGTCGCTGGATTTCGTGCTGCGGAACGATGTCGGCGCCCTGCTGGAGATCATCGACTTCACCCTCCCCGCGCGCGGTGCATTGTACGGCAGTGCCGCGTTCCAGGGCTGGTTCTACGTGCCCGACGACACGGAAGAGCCCTATGTCGAAACCCTGACATACACGGTGCGGTCGATCACGGGTGTCGTTTCCAGCGCTACGCTCACGCTGACCGTCGAGCCCTTCATCCCGCCGCCATACGCCCAGAACGATGTCGCGGCACTCGGGCAGGAGGGCAGCGTCACCATCGATGTGCTGGCCAACGACCTGTTCGACGGCACCGGTCTGCGCGTGGTGGCGGTGGGCGACACGGCGGGCGGCAGCGTGGTGATCAACGACGACGGCACGCTCACCTACACGCGGGGTGACCTGCCGCTCAACGTCGACAGTTTCACCTACACGATCGCGAACGTGCGGGGCGTGACGGATACCGCTGTCGTTCGCGTCACATATCCGGCTCCGCCGCTTCCCGGCTTCACCGTGCTCAGCACGATCGAGCAGCAGGTGCTTGGCGTGCCGCTTTCAATCGGGGACCAGAATGGTGACGGCGTTCGCGACCTCGTCTTCATGTCGGCCGGGCAAGGCTACGAAGCGCAGGGCTATGTGGTGTTCGCCGATCCGCCGGGCGGCGTGACCGACTTCGGCAGTTTCTTCTTCGGAACCGCACATGGGTTTGCGATCGATCGCCCGTTCGTCACCAGAACCACTGCTCTGGGTGATCGGATAGCGTTCAGCCAGTACGAGGCCGACAGCCAGCCGAACGACACGCCGATCGCCTATGTCGGCGTGCCCACCCCCCATGACGGCTACGACTTCGTCTCGCTCCTGATCGGTATCGGCGGCTACCCGGTCGATCGGCCCGAAGGCCATCGCCTGATCGATGCCGTGGGCGTCGGCGACCTGGATGGCGACGGACTCGACGAGCTCGTGCTGCTGACCAGTGCCGGGCCGGGAAGCCTGGCCGTCAGCCTGTGGCTCGTGTGGGGGCAGGAGGCAATCGACCCCTCGTTACCCGAGTTCGAAGCAGCCACACCCGAGCTCGTCCTGGAGTTGCCGACGTTCTCGGACTTCCAGTGGAATGTGTCCTTGAGCCTGCAGCTGGCGCCGGACGACAACGGCGACGGCCGGCCCGAACTGCTGCTGAACCGCGGCTATTCCGGCATCGAGGTGATCGATTGGGGGCCGTTCGACAGCTACTTCGTCTATCGTCGCGGCGGCGAGGCGCAACTCCTGGAACTGTCTTCTTCCGGACAGGTCACGCAGACCCTGATTGCCGGGCGGAGCCAGCCGGATGCCGTGCGGGCAGCCGATGTCAGCGGCGATGGCGTCAACGACCTGCTGTTCTCCGGCACCCACGATATCGAAACCGGCGACACGGGGCCTGGGGTGGTGCTGGGCAATGGGCTGGGCTTCTATTCGCTCGACGCCAACGGCGGCCGGTTCGGCCTGGCTGCCGTTGGCGACGTGAACGGCGATGGTGTCGGCGACATGGTCTTGACACCGGGCGGGCACCCGATCCCGGCAGGACCCCGGATCGTGTTCGGGCTGAGCAACGCCGAGGTGGCTGCCCTGCCGGCGAATGCCTTACCGAACACGGGATTTGATATCGGGCCCGACGACTGCAGTTTCGAAAATGCCAGGATCGTCGGCGTTGGCGACCAGAACGATGACGGCTTGGCCGACCTGCTGGTGGGCGCGCCCGACTACGGACCCGCAGGTGCTGCGTTCCTGGTGTTCGGCAAGACCGATGACGCGCCCGTGCTGGTCGCTGATCTGCTGGCTCGCATCGGCGGAGTTGCGCTGTTGGGAGGCGTTCCCGGCGCCCGGTTCGGCGAAAACGTCAGTTCGCTGCCAGACATGAACGGCGACGGGATACCGGACATGTATGTCGGCGATTCCGGCTTCCAGGGTGGCCGCGGCCAGGTGATCTACAGCAACGCCGACTGGCTGGTCTGACGCGCCCTACCCGCGCGCCAGCAGCATCATCAGGTCGGTATCCTCGGGGCGGGCCCCTGCGGCGGTCAGCATGGCGTGCACCTGGCCGCGATGATGAGTCTGGTGGTTGAACATGTGGCTGACCAGCAGCCAGCGCGGCCCGGTCATTTCCCTTTTCGCCGCGCCGCTGTACCAGGTCATGTCCTGGCCCAGCCAGTCTTGCGAAACTTCCGCCGCCCAGGCGGTTATGCCGGCGTCGGCCTGCTCGCGCTCGGAACGCAGCGTGGCGAAGTCCTCGACAGTCGCCACGCCGGCGCCCATGGCCAGCTCAGGCTTGGGCCAGCCGGCGAAGCGGCTCATCCAGGTCCGGTCGGCCCAAAGCAGGTGGTTCAGCGTGCCATGGATGGATCGCCAGAAGGCGCCGCGGTCCAGCCGGCGCGCACCGTCGGTCAGCGTCGCGGCGGCGGCGTAAAGCGAACCGTTCTGCCATGCGTTGTAGCGGGCCATGATCTGCACGTAGTCGGGCGTGATCATGGGACAAGCCGCTTCCAGAAGAACACCGTGTCGCTGGGCGTGCGGTCGGCGTTCAGCGCATAGCCGGGAATCCGCCCGGCCTCGGTCCAGCCCATGGCGCGGTAAAGCGCCTCGGCCAGGTCGCCGGCCCGCGTGTCGAGCGTGAGCAGGGTGCGGCCATGGCCGATGGCGGCCTGCTCGGCCCGCTGCAGCAGGGCGCGCGCGATGCCGCGGCGGCGGAACTCGGGGTGCACCAGCAGCTTTTCCAGCTCGGCCCGGTGC
>VYLE01000876.1_pt1 | contig 10736 bp, 9 predicted proteins | sample 5114391 | NCBI WGS metagenome assembly VYLE01 (sample SAMN12291771, study PRJNA351875) | freshwater metagenome | isolation source: freshwater lake | place: USA: Michigan, Kent Lake | collected 2013-08-15
GCGCAGCCGCGAGGTGAGCGCGGCGCCCGCGGCGGTGCCCACGAGGCTGGCGCGTCAGCCACCGCCGGCGCTGGCGCCACGGTGCTCCCCGACAGCCTGCTGCAGAGCTCGCTACGGGTCTTTCTCGACTGCCAGGGGGGCGTGCGCGGGTGCGATCGCCAGTTCTTCGTGCAGGAGATGGGGTTCGTGAACTGGGTGCGCGACCGCTTCGACAGCGACGTGCATCTGCTGCTGACGTCGCTCAATGCCGGCAACGGAGGCCGACAGATCACGATCAACTTTCTGGGCCAGAAGGGATACGCGGGAAAGATCGACACGCTCGTCGTGTCGACCCTGCCCAACGATGCCGATGACGTGGTGCGACGTGAGCTGCTGCGCACGTTCCAGCTGGGGCTTGCCCCCTACGTGGCGCGCACCCCCATCGCGTCGCGCCTGCGCCTGTCCCTGGCGAATGGTGTCGTGGCGCCCACGATCAACCCGCGGGCTGTGAAGGACCGGTGGAACCTCTGGCTCTACCGCGTGGACGGCAACGTGAATGCCAGCGGTGAGCAGCTGGTGCGCACCACCAACCTGTCCTCGACGCTGTCGGCAGCGCGCACGACCGAGCAGTGGAAGATCAACGTGGGAGCCACGGGCAGCTACAACGAGCGCGACTTCAAGGTGTTCCAGACCAACCGTGCCAACCCCGCGCGGCGCGATACGGTCTCGGTGGTGGTGCTGCAGCGCGCGGCCAACGCCAACGCGCTGTTCGGTCGCACCATCAATGCACACTGGACGGCCGGCCTGAAGATCGCCGGCGGCTTCAGCGAGGTCCTCAACCAGAAGTTCAACGTACGCGTGTCGCCGGCGATCGAGTTCAACTACTTCCCGTGGAGCGAGGCCACGCGGCGCCAGCTCACCGCCCTGTACTATGTGGGTCCCAACTACTACCAGTATTACAGTCGGACGGTGTTCAACCAGGTGCAGGAGACCCGGTTCAATCACACGCTCCTGCTGGCGCTCACGCAACGGCAGAAGTGGGGCAACACCAACCTCACGCTCGAAGGCTCCCAGTACCTGCACGATCCCAATCGCAATCACGTTACCCTGAGCGGCTTCGTGGACCTGCGACTCGGGCGCGGCTTCTCCCTCAATTTCCGCGGCTCGGCGTCGCGCGTGCGCGACCAGATCTACATTGCCGCCAACGCGCAATCGGAACGTGACATTCTCACGCAGCGCCAGCAGTTGCAGACGAACTTCCGCTACAACATGAATGTGGGGGTGGGCTACACCTTCGGCTCCATCTACAACACCGTGGTCAACCAGCGCTTCGGCAACCTGGGCGAGTTGGGACGGCGCTTCGGTTCCTTCGGCGGCTGAGGCCGCCGATACGGCTCAGCGCAGCCCGAACTCCTCGCGCGCCTGCCGCCGCGCGAGGGCCTCGGCCGCCGGATCGGCAATGGCGGCCGAATCGGTGCGCGACAGCATCATGGCGTCCTCGCGGCGCTTGAGTAGGGTCCAGAATTCCGCCGCGTCGGCCTCCTGCTCGTTGCCGCCGGGCAGCAGGGCATACATGGCCTTGTACATGAGACTGAACGCGAAGAACAGCGCCAGCATGTCCGGCAGCACCAGCACGATGCGCGTGATGGCGTTGACATTGGCCACCTGGTCATTGAAGGCGGGCGTGTTGAACGACGCCGTGACCATGCGCAGGTTGATGAGGTAGTTCGCGCCGCCCGCCGCCAGGTTGGTGGCACCGATGAGCAGCGCCGCCTGGGTCATGGCCCGGCGCACCGATGGCTCGTCGAGCAGGCGGCGCATCTGCTGCTCCCGCTCTGGCGTGTCGGGGTCGAGCCCCTGCAAGGCAATGCTGCGCGTGACCGGATTGCCCATGAGCGCCGTCACCCCGAACACCACGAACGCCAGCAGGTAGCTCGCGCTGTCCTTGAAGGCGAAGAGCGCGCCATCCACGTACCAGAACGCCAACGCGCCGCGCATGATCGCCGACGCGCCGCCGTAGGTGGTGATGAAGTTGAAGCGGCGACTGATGACGAAAAGGTCAAGCAGGACCCACGCCACCGGCACCAGCGCCGCCGTGAGGTACGCCGGGAGGGTACCCAGCGGCGCGGTGCCGTACTTGAGAATCAGCACCGGCGCGGCGGCGCCGATCAGAATGTCCAGCGTGAGCTTGAGCGACTTCGACATGTCGAGGGAATCTCGCCGGGCCTCATGGCCGGCGGTACCCATGAGTATCGGTAGCAGCCGGGCCGATCCCGTCCCCTACAGTCGACTGTGGCGCGGAGCCAGCCCCAGCGCCTCGTTGAGCCAGCGCACGAAGGGGGTCATGGCGGCATAGTGCCGCGCCAGCAGCTGCGGCAGCCGCGGACTGGTGATCTCGTCGTCAGACAATGGGGCGCCGGCGGTGAAGCTCTGGTAGCGCAACCACGCGGCGGCCGGATGATCGGCAGCATAGCCACGCGGGACACGGGTCAGCATCCCCTCCTGGTCCAGCTCCCCGAAGCGGCGACGAAACGCCGTGTCGCCCACGATGTCGTTCCATCCCGCGAGGTCGTGCACGAGCGCGTCACGGATCTTGTTGAGCGCGGGACGGGGCGGCATCCAGATGCCGCCCCCGCAGAAGCACTCACCCGGGGATACATGGAGGTAGAATCCGGCGCCGCCATGGACCGCCTCGCTCTGCATGCGGGTGCCGATGTCCCCATGATAGAACCAGCAGGCCACATGCGTCTTGTACGGCGACTTGTCCTTGCTGAAGCGCACGTCACGGTGAATGCGGAACGCCGACTTCCTGGGCGAGCCCACGATCTCGGGGGCGATGGTCGCCAGATGCACGTCCATCTCCTCGATGAGCGCCGCCAGCGGCGCCTTGATCTCCTGCTCGTACTGGGCCCGATGCGCTTCGAACCACTCTTTGCGGTTGTTCTTCTTGAGTCCGCGCAGGAACGTGAGGGCCTTGGGGGAGAAGCTCGGGAAGGTGTCCATCGGTTGCTCCGAAAGGGGACGCGCAGCCCGTCAGGGGTGCGCCGGAAAGAGAAAGCGCAGGAACAGCCCCGCCCGTTCCCCCCACGCGCGTTCATCGTGCAGCGCGCCCTCGGCTTCCATGTAGTGCAGGTCGGTGCCAATGCGCCATCCCTTGCGCAGCAGCATGCGGTACAGGAGGCGTGTGCCCTTGAGCATGCGTGCCTCACCGGTGCCCACATCGAGCCAGATGTGCAGATCGGGACGTCGCCCGCCGGCGGCGAGCTGCCGCACGATCCAGCGGTCATCCCACCACACGCTGGGGCTCAGCAACCCCACCTTGCCGAAGATGGCCGGATGGGTGAGCCCGAGATGCAGACTGAGCAGCCCGCCCAGTGAACTGCCCGCCACCGCCGTGTCCCGTGCGGTGCGGCGCGTGCGCCAGCTGTGGTCCACCCAAGGCTTGATTTCGTACACCAGCATCTGGCCATAGCGATCGGCCAGCCCCCCGGCATCGTGCATGTTGTCACGCGTGGGGGTGAACTCGTCGATGCGATCACGCCCCGCATTGCCCACGGCGATAATGATGAGCGGTTCGATGACGCGCGCGTGTACGAGCGCACGCGCGGTGGTGTCCACGCCCCATTGCACGCCGAAGGGGGACAGCGGCAGGTCGTCGAAGACGTTCTGCCCGTCGTGCAGATACAGCACGGGGTACCGCCGGTCCGGCTGCTCGTGGTAGCCGGGGGGCAAAAAGACGATGACGTCGTGCGGCTGCTCCAGAAAGCGGGAGCGGATCTCCGGGAAATGCAGCAGCGACCCCGCCGTCGCGGGAACGGGCGGGGTCGGGTGCAGCGAGGGATCAAGGCCGGCGATCAGCACAGCGGCAGTCTAACGGGACGCGGCGGGTGCTGCCCAGCATGGCGCGGCAGCCAGCGCCGCTCACCCCACGCGATCGGGGAGCCCGGCGCCGGCCACGAACGCCTCCACGTTGCGGAGCGCGCGCATGCCCATGTTCGTGCGGGTCTCGATGGTGGCGCTGCCAAGGTGCGGCAACAGCACCACGTTCTCGAGGTCGCGCAGTTCGGGCGTGACACTGGGTTCGAACTCGTACACATCGAGCCCGGCGCCGGCAATGCGCCGCTCCTTGAGCACGAAGGCCAGCGCGGCCTCGTCCACCACATCCCCCCGCGCGGTGTTCACGAGGTACGCATGCTCGGGCATGTGCGCCAGCGTCGCGGCATTGATGAGGTGGCGCGTTTCCGGCGTGGCCGGACAGTGCAGGCTCACCACGTCGCTGCGCTGCAGCAACTCTTCCAGCGTGTCCACGCGCTGCGCCCCTGCCGGACCCGCCGTCGCGGGATCGTCCACACGCGGGTCGCGCGGCGCCTGCCAGAGGATGTGCATGCCGAAGGCGTCGTGGGCAATGCGGGCCACCGCGCGACCGATGCGGCCGTACCCCACGATGCCCAGTGTCTTGCCGCGCAACGTCCGTCCCAACATGAACGTGGGGCGCAGCCCGCCCCACGCCCCACTGCGCAGATGCCGCTCCCCCTCACCCAGTCGCCGCATGGTCATGAGAATGAGCGCGATGGCCACATCGGCCGTGTCGTCGGTGACCACGTCCGGCGTGTTGCTCACGGCAAGGCCCGCGCGGCGTGCGGCCTCGAGGGCAATGTGGTTCACTCCCACCCCCACATTGGCCAGCAGCTTGGTGCGGATGCTCGTGGTGTCGAAGATCCCCGGGTGCCACTTGTCCGTCACCGTGGTGATCACCACGTCGGCCTGCTGCAGCACCTGCGCCATCTGCTCGGCCGTCAGCGCCACGTCGGTGCGATTGAAGAGCGCGTCGTAGCGCGACGCAATCTCGGCCTCCACAGCTGCCGGCATCTTGCGAGTGACCACCACCCGCACGTCGTGTGTGCTCACGCCGGCACCCGCCACTGCGCCAGGGCCGCGCCCACACCGCTGCCCAGCGTGATGTCGAAGCCGGCGTCGGCGAGTGCCATTTCCGTGCCCGCCAGCGCACCGGCCAGGGTGAGTGCGTTCATGTCACCAAGGTGCCCGATGCGGAACACCTTCCCCGCCACTTCACTCAGCCCGCTGCCAAGCGCGATGTCGTAGCGCCGAAAGGCCAGATCGATGACGGTGCGCGCATCCTTGTCTGCCGGGACGAGCACGGCGGTGAGCGAATCGGACGCGATTTGTGGGCGCTGCGCGCATTCGCGCAGCCCCCACGCCTTCACCGCGGCGCGCACGCCGGTGGCCAGGTAGCGGTGGCGCCGGGCGACGTTGTCCATCCCCTCCTCGAGCAGCATCGTGAGCGCCTCGTCGAGGCCGTACAGCAGGGAAAGCGCCGGGGTGCTGGGGAAATAGCCCTGGGCGTTGTTCGCGCGCATGGCGCGCAGGTCGAAGTAGGCGCGCGGTGTAGTGCAGGCCTCCACACGCGCCAGCGCCTTGGGGCTCGCGAACAGCATGCCCAGCCCCGCAGGCAGCATGAAGCCTTTCTGCGAGCCCGTGATGGCGCAGTCCACCCGCCAGTCATCGAAGCGGAAATCGAGACTGGCGATGGAACTCACGCCATCCACGAACAGCAGGGCCGGATGCCCGGCGCGGTCCATGGCCGCGCGCACCGCGGCCACGTCGCAGGTGACCCCGGTCGCGGTTTCGTTGTGCACGAGGAGCACACCCTGAATCTCGTGTGCCGTGTCCGCCGCGAGCGCCGCCTCGATGCGCTCGGGGCTGGCAGCCTCGCCCCAGGGTTCCTCGAGCACATCCACCTGATAGCCCAGGTGGCGCGCCGTCTGGATGAAGAGATGCGAAAACTGCCCGAATCGCGGCGCGAGCAGACGCGCGCCGGGGTTGACCGTGTTGACCAGCGCCACCTCCCACATGGCCGAGCCGGTCGCCGGAAAAACGAACGCCTCACCGTGCGTCTGGTGCACCACCTGCGGCAGCCGCGAGAGAATGCTGCGCGTGAACGCCGGGAAGGCCGACGAGCGATGATCCTCCATCTGGCGGTGCATCGCCCGCTGAAGGCGGTCGGGTACGGGTGTCGGCCCGGGGATCTGCAGGAAATGACGTCCAGCCATGAGGGGATCGGTGGTAAACGTGGGGAGTGGTCAGGGGGACGGCGGCGCGTCGGCGGCGGAGGCGTCGGCGGTCGGTGTTTCGACGTCTACGTCCGCGCGGGCGGTGACGCTGGCGTCCTCGGCGGCCGTTGCCTCATCGGGTTCGTCGGCCTCGTCGCGTTCGTCGCGTTCGTCGCGTTCGTCGCGTTCGTCGCGTTCGTCGCGTTCGTCGGGCTCGTCGGCCGGCGGCGGCTCCGACGGGTCGAGTACCCGGAGCAGGCGCCGACAGAGGCGCACCAGCCGGGTCTTCTGGTCACCACTGAGTTCGCGCATGAGCGCCACCACCGCATCGGTGCGCGCAGGCGCCGCCTCGGCCAGCAGCACCCGTCCCGCCTCGGTGAGATAGACCGAGATGAAGCGCCGGTCCACGGCGTGCCGCTCCCGGCGCACGACGCCGCGCGCTTCGAGCGCGTCGATGATGGCCGTCATCTGTGCCTTGCTGCGTCCGAGGGCTTCCGCCAGCTCCTGCTGGTGCGTAGGCCCGCGCTGCAGGAGGGTGTCGAGCACGCCGTACTGGGACGCCGAGAGGCCGAACGGATGGACGGCGTCGTCCACCCGCGTCGCCGCCAGCGCCGCCGCCCGCTGCAGCGCCCAGTAGGCGTCGAGTGCCCGGCGCCGCTTCTTCTCGCCCTTGCTCATGGGTATGCCGTGGGAACCGGTGAAGAGTCGTGAAGGAGACTGGTTACTGCGACACGCCGCGGTGACGCGCCGCGATACGCGACGACAGCAGCTGCGCCACGGCCATGATGGTTTCCTGCGGGTTCACCCCGAGCGCAGTGGGGAGCAGCGAACCGTCGGTAATGTACAGGCCGCGCACCCCATGGCGCTCACCGTCGGGCGTCGCGCCCGACGTCGCCATGTCCGTGCCCATGCGGCAGGTGCCGTTCACATGGGCCGAGAAGAGCGCCAGCCGGTTGGGAGACAGCGCACCGGTCGCCAGCGACTCCACGGCAGCCATGGAGCGCGCCACGATGGGGGTGGCGTGCACCGTCTCCACGGCACTCGCGCCCATGGCGAGGTGCAGCCGCCCCATGGCTACGATCGATGCCCGCACGCGCTGTTCGTCGTCGGGGGTGAGGCGGTAGCGAATGGACGTCTCACCCCGCCGGTTCACGGTGACCTGACCGCTGGATACCCCACGCGCCGCGCCGTCGCGCGTGAGGCCAATGAAAACCCCCAGCCGGTTGAAGCGCGCCATGGAGGCGGCATGCGCCGCACCGAAGCCGGGAAGCACGGTGGCGGTGTGCGATGGGTGCATGGGCGGCGTTTCGATCCAGAAGCCGTACTCGGTGCCACGCCAGCGGATGAACTCGTCGCACATCGTGGTGAGGGGAATGCCTGTGCTGGGCACGATGTCCCGGTCATACACCCCGTTCACCATGGTCGTGGGGTGCAGGCGCAACCAGTGCCCCACCCCGCCGCCACCCAGCCCCGAGCGTTGCAGCAGGATCGGCGTGCCCACGGCGCCGGCCGCCACCACCACCAGTGGTGCGTCCACGGTGACGTGCGTGCCCTGTGGCGTGGAGGCATGCACGCGCTTGCGGGGAGGCGTACCGCGGCCGGTATCGCGTTCGAGGATCTCGACCCGCGTCACCGCAAGGTCGGTATAGAGGGTGGCGCCGGCGGCATAGGCGCGCGGCAGATAGGTGCGCAGCACCGACTGCTTGGCATCGTGTCGGCAGCCGAAGCTGCAGAAGCCGCAGCGTACACACTGCCGGGCGTTGATCATGCCGCTGTGCACGCGCCATCCCAACGCGCGCGCCCCGTTCCACAGCAGCTGATTGTTGGCCGAATGCGCATCGTGCGGCACCAGCCCCGTGTGCACATCGCGTTCGACCTGCGCAAACACGGGGGCCATCTCGGCGGGCGTCATGCCGTCGGTACCGGCCTCGCGTGCCCACTGCTCCAGCACGTAGTCGGGAGTGCGCAGCATGATCATCCAGTTGACCGTGCTGCCCCCACCCACGGTGCCCCCCTGCAGCAGGGAAATGGCGCCATCGTCGGTCGCGCGCAGTCCACCGTCGGCGAAGAGGCGCTCCGTGAGGGCCGCGTCCTGTTCCGTGAAGTCGGCGCGTGTCACCCACGAACCGCTTTCGATGACCACCACGTCGTAGCCCGCTTCGGCCAGCGTGGCAGCGGCCACGGCGCCGCCGGCCCCGGTGCCGATGACCACCACGTCAGCGCGACGGGAGAGATCGGTGGTGAGGGACGCACCGCGGTGGACCCCGGCTGGCAACGGCTCGGGGGAAAGGGCGCCGGGCAGGATTACCGGCCCTCTGGCTACCGGCTCAGTGGGTGTGATGCGGGGGCCGTCGGGGAGCGGCCCCTCGAAGGGCCGGAACTGCTGCCGTGCTTGGAACGGCCCGTCGTAGCCAACGGCGCCCGCCACCTCCGGCAGCGCGTAGTGCACGGTGAGCACCAGCCGGCGTATCGCCTGCCAGGCGGAGCGGATCGGCGGCAGCGCGCTCTCCGTCCAGGCCAGGCAGCAGCGATGCTGCTGGGTGGCCGTGAGTTGCGCGAAGGGGCGTGGTGGGCACCCGGCGAGGAGGGCGGCCGTCCGGGAGCCCAGCAGGTCGAGGGCGGTGCCCATGAGGGCACGCCGGTGCAGCGGCAGCGTATGCAGCCGTGCGCTGCACCGTGCGAGGAACTCCGCCCGGGATTCGTGCCCTGTCGGCGCCGCCTCCAGAATGCAGTCGGCGAGCGCGCCGAGGGTCTCATTCTGGAAGGGGGTATGGGGCATGCCTGACGCTACGCGACTCCCCCCTTACCGGCAACCAGCGATCAGCCGTGGAGCGTGAACTCGCGTACGGTGTCGTCGTGCGTCAGCACCCAGATGGAGTAGGCGCCAAAGGCGGTCCCCCACGGCCATTTGAAGAGACGGAAGGCCGACACGACCAGGATGACATAGCGCGCCCAGTTCTGGTGGTTGAGCAGCGCAAAGCCGGCGATGAGGCCGAAGAGGCTGATGAGGCCGATAACGCTGGCGGCGATTACGCCCCCCACCGTCCCCACGATCATGACGATGGGATTGAGCGTGGCCATGGAGCCGAAGATGCTGCCGAACAGCGTGCCCAACGCGGCCAACATGCCCAGCGCGCTGTAGAGCAGGTTGACCAGCGCGACGACCTTGATGTGTGTGCGCACCAACGACTCCGTAGGATGAGGACCGTGGACACTACGGCGGCGTGGCGAGCGCGTTTCAGCGGCGCCGGCGCCGCGCGTCCACGAGACTCACGAGGGCGACCCCTCCCACGATGATCGACATGGCCACGAACGCCGTGGCGGGGAGTCGTTCGCCACCCAAGGCCACACCCAGCAGCACGGCGACCAGCGGATTCACGTACGCATACGTGCCCACGGCCGTGGGGCTGGCCACCTTGAGGAGCCACATGTACGTGGAAAACCCGATAAGTGAGCCGAAGATGATCAGATAGAGTAGCGATGCTGCCGAGAGTAACGTGACATTGGAGGGATGCAGCCTCGCCCAGTCTCCCGTCAACGCCGCCAGCACACTGAGCAGCACGCCGCCCGTGAGCATCTGCATGGCGATGGCGAGGGCCGCCGGCTTCGCCTGCTGCGACGCGCGTGAATACAGCGAGCCAACGGTCCAGCTGAGCGATCCGAGCGTAAGTACGACCGCGCCCACCGGGTCCACCACGGGGCTCCGTCCCCCGGCGCCGGCGCGGGCCGACGGCAGCACCAGCAGCGCCACCCCCACCAGCCCCACCACGACGCCCACCAGCTGCATGACCCGGGGACGCTTTCCCTGGTATGCCTCGCACAACACCAGCCAGAGCGGCACGGTGGCCACCAGCACGGAGGCGATACCGGAGCTCACCCGCTGACTCGCCCAGCTGACGGCGCCGTTCCCCACGAAGAGCAGTAATGCGCCCACGATGGCCGAGTCGCGCCATTCGACGCGGGACGGCGCCGCGGCACCGCGCCAGCGCATGAACCCATACAGAGCCCCGCCGGCGAGCAGAAAACGCATTGCCCCGAGGGCAAAGGGAGGGATCGTCTGCACGCCCCACTTGATGGCCAGGTAGGTCGATCCCCACACCACATAGATGATGAAGAAGCCACAAACAAGCTTCCATCGCGGCACTACAAGATCAGTAGAATCATCCGAGGCCACCGGTGGCGCCGGCACCGGTGGCGGCGTGGCAGAGGAATGCGACTCAGGCACGCGGCGTCATGACGAGGGGGACGCCGGAGCCGGGCGCAGGGCGCGCAGCGCGGCATCACCGGCAGCCAGCCCGCCGATGAGGATGTAGAGATAGAAGGTGTAGAAGCGCCACCAGAGCAGGGCGGCGACGAAGATCCCGGCCGGCATGGCGGTGGACAGCGTGGCGGCAAAGGCTCCCTCGATGAAGCCGCCGCCACCCGGCGCCGGCACGACCACGCCACCGTAGAAGAGCGCCAGCGGCCAGAGCACGAGGGGCGCCAGGGTGTCCATGGTGCGCGGGAAGGCGGGATCGCCCAGGAACACCAGGATGGGGAGCGTGGCCACCTTGCACAGCACGTGCAGCACCGACCCCCCGAAGGCGAGCAGCATGAGCCCCACCTTGGCGCTGCGCAGCGACGCCACCGCCTCGCGCAGGGAGCGCAGCGTGCGCTGCACTGCTCGCCAGCGCGTCGCCTTCAGCC
>VYLE01001066.1_pt1 | contig 10734 bp, 7 predicted proteins | sample 5114391 | NCBI WGS metagenome assembly VYLE01 (sample SAMN12291771, study PRJNA351875) | freshwater metagenome | isolation source: freshwater lake | place: USA: Michigan, Kent Lake | collected 2013-08-15
GTATGATAAGTTAAGTCAAAAACGAGCCTTAAAATGGCTGAGAGAAATTACTTTAATTCTCGATAAAATTCATCAACAGAATTGGCTGCATCGAGATATTAAACCCCCTAATATTATGCTGCGGAATAGTGGCGAGTTGGTGTTAATTGATTTTGGCACAGCAAGGGAAGAAACCCAAACCTATCATCAAAAGGTAAAAGGTCAACAGGTGACAGGTATTACCTCAGCCGGATATACCCCCAATGAACAACAACATGGTCAAGCGGTGATTCAATCAGACTTTCATGCTTTAGGACGAACTTTTGTGCATTTATTAACCGGAAAACATCCTTTAGAAATTTATGATCCGATTAATGATGTTTTACCTTGGCGAGAAGAAACGGAAAATATTCACCCGTTATTGTTGGATTTTATTGATGAGTTGATGGGAAGATTACCCAAGAATAGACCGGCTAATACTAGGGTTATTTTACAGCGTTTGGATGAGATTGAAAGGCAATTAAAGTTACCTCCTATAAATCCTAATAGGCCATCTCCACCACCACCAAATCCGCATCCTGTTGGAACTCAAAAACAACCGCCAGTTATTCCTAAGATTAATCCTTCTCCGCCGGTTTCACCCGCACCTGTACCCAAAAAAACACCAGCACAACCGGTTAAAAATAATAATCTGAGAAATAGAATGATAGCTCTTGGTGGAGTTTTGTTATTAGGAATAGGAGTAACTCAAGGTTATGGTTATTTTAAATATAAAAATTTTCCTGCTAGTCCTCAATTATTAATATCTGATTTATCTAGTCTTCGCTTCTTAGATAAAACCCTTACTGGTCATTCTGACTCGGTTTTGTCAGTAGTATATAGTCCCGATGGCGGCTATTTAGCTAGTGGGAGTATTGACCAAACTATCAAAATTTGGGAGGTAGCAACGGGAAAACAATTGCGTACTCTTACTGGCCATTCTGGTAGTGTTTGGTCAGTGGTATATAGTCCCGATGGCCGCTATTTAGCTAGTGGTAGTTGGGACAAGACTATCAAAATTTGGGAGGTAGCAACGGGAAAAGAACTGCGTACCCTTACTGGTCATTCTAGTGGGGTTTACTCAGTGGTATATAGTCCCGATGGCCGCTATTTAGCTAGTGGGAGTGGTGACAATACTATCAAAATTTGGGAGGTAGCAACGGGAAAACAATTGCGTACTCTTACTGGTCATTCTTTCTGGGTTTGGTCAGTAGTATATAGTCCTGATGGCCGCTATTTAGCTAGTGGGAGTAATGACAAAACTATCAAAATTTGGGAGGTAGCAACGGGAAAACAATTGCGTACTCTTACCGGTCATTCTGGTAGTGTTTATTCAGTAGTATATAGTCCCGATGGCCGCTATTTAGCTAGTGGGAGTCGCCAAACTATCAAAATTTGGCAGGTAGCAACCGGAAAAGTATTGCGTACCCTTACTGGTCATTCTGACTGGGTTTGGTCAGTGGTATATAGTCCCGATGGCCGCTATTTAGCTAGTGGGAGTTACCAAACTATCAAAATTTGGGAGGTAGCAACGGGAAAAGAATTGCGTACCCTTACTGGTCATTCTCACTCGGTTAACTCAGTGGTATATAGTCCCGATGGCCGCTATTTAGCTAGTGGGAGTGGTGACAAAACTATCAAAATTTGGCGAGTGGGACAGTAAACTTGTGTTTGGGGTGACAGCAATAACTTTTGTCTATCGAAAATGAGCGATACTTGCGGGAAACTGCACCGATGTCTTTAAAAATATTGGGTTTTGGCTCAAATTATTGAATCGAGCAGTTTTCTCCTAAGTATTAAAGCGCTCAACTCAACCGACAAGCTAGAGGGTATCGCATCTACATCAACAAACTATAATCTACATTAAAGAAATGGGCTCTTCGGTTTGTGTTATGCAATGGACGGGGGTTATAAGGGATGGAACCCTTATATAGAAAGGCATTTAGCGATTTTTGTCAATTATTTCTTATCTAGAGCGAACTAATCAAAGATAAGGATTTAGTCGATTTATGCCCCCCTATCGAACCATACCAAGTAACGAAGAACCAAGAAATGTCCTAATAATTTCGCCTGTTCTTTGGTAATTGACCCTTTTCCTTCAATTAAACTAGAGGCAATTTTGTCAGAGCCAAGGATTCTGGCTATGTCTTTCTTATTAACGCCTTGCTGTTCCATCAAAAACAATAACATAGAATGAGGTGTGGTTGATTCCTGTAGATAAAAGCTTTTTTCAAAATTCCCAATTAAAAAAATTAGAAGCTCATAAAGTTCATCTTCTTCGGGAGTTCGCTGCTGACGGTGCATTAATTCTTCCACAATAGCCAAAGCTTTTTCATTTTCTGCCTCTGTTTTAATAACTTTAGGTAAATGGCGAGCTAGTAATTCTTTGTATTTTTCTGGATTAAAAGTAAGGGTCATCGGTGTCAAGGAGATACATTTCAGGATTCGGATGCTTCCTCGGCTAACGGTTTTAGGGACTGACGGTACTCTTGACCAAACTGCATTGCCTCTTCGTAAGCCGGATCATCAGCAAAAGTGCCGACAATTTTTTCCCACCAGGGAGTTTCGCTGACAGTAGGTAGCAAACGCTTAAGCAGTGCTACTTCAGCTTCTAAAGTTGCTAGTCTTATCTCTAGATCAGTGCTTAACATGGTTGACATATCCTCCCATTCTGCTCTTGCTCGAAGGTTAGCTCTAAAACAAAATTTGTTTCAACGCCAGAAGCCATACGATGAACTGATGAAACGTTTTCCATCGGTAATTCAGTTGCTTGTCATCGTCAGCTAATAAACTACTCCCGTCCGCTACTTTGTCCTTAGCTGCTATATTAACTGGTTAAACCGTGTTTTAGGGCAAAACGTACCAATTCCGTGCGACTATTAGTACCAGTCTTGCTAAATAAGCGACTGACGTATTTTTCTACGTTTCTGACGCTGGTTTCTAGACGACTGGCAATTTCTTTATTCATCAATCCCTCCGCTACTAAATCTAAAACGCTTTGTTCCCGGGGGGTAAGGTCAATTTTAATCGGGGGGGGAGTAGTAGTAAAAGTGTTCTGTTGTCCCACCTGCTGTTTTAATTCCCGGATATCTCGGGCAATTTCTTCTAATCTAGCGTTTTCGCTGGTGGCTTGCAAGGATTGACGACGGCGCTCGATTAAAGACTTGATTAATGCTTCTAATTCTTCGGGATCGAAAGGTTTGGATAGATAAGCATCACAACCGGCATTATAACCCTGAATGCGATCGCTCGTCATCCCCCTAGCAGTGAGAAAAACCACGGGAATTGTCTGAAAACGAGCATCTTCGCGCAATTTCTTCAGAAACTGATAGCCATCCACCTGCGGCATCATAATGTCGGAGATGACTAATTCCGGAATTTCTTGATTGAGTAAATCCCAGGCTTCGTTAGCATTACTAGCAGTTTTTACCTCGAAGTCATCCCCGTACTGTAGATATGCTTGCACAGATTCACGAACCCCCGGTTCGTCATCCACTAACAAAACTTTCGCAGGTGTGTCCATCAATTTCTCGCAGCGATCGAATATTGTCCGAATCCTATCTTATCAGCTATCAGGAGCCGGTCGTCAGGAGTCAGTAGTCAGGAGACAGGAGATAGGAGTCAGGAGATAGGAGTCAGGAGACAGGAGATTATTTTTATTTATTCTTCCCACACCCTACGCCCCACACCCTACACCCCACACCCTACACCCTACACCCCACTTCCCCACTTCCCCACTTCCCAGATCATCCTCAAGATAGTGACGGTGAGTTAAACTAGCAGATAGAACTAAAAAGTTACAAAAATCACCTAGATTATTTTACAATCCTTTCACCATTCTTAACAAATCCCGTGACCATTCTCTGCTGGCTCGATCGCATTAGTGCTTCTGATCGCCCCCTGGTGGGGGAAAAAGCTTTTATTGCCAGTGAATTACATCAGCGAGGATACCCAATTATCGGGGGATTTGCCATTTTTAACCGCATTTTTGCGGAATTTTTGGAAACTATCAACAATGCTGACTCTTTCTTGACTGATTTTCCGCAATCTTCCCTCTATTTAGACGTAGATAACGCAAAAGCTCTGCAATTAGTCGCCAAAGAAAGTCGGCGGGCCATTTTACAAGCGCAAATTCCTCCTCTCTGGTTAGAACAACTAGAGGCGGCCGTGGCACAATTATCCATGGATAGCCTAGTATGGCGCTTTTCCCTACCAGCTAATCTGGCTCGGCGAACGCTCGGTTTATTTTCCGCCCCCATCAGTGGAATTAAAGCAGATAATCTAGAAAATGCCCTAAAACAAGCTTGGGCGGAGTTATTCACCGCCAGAAGTCTATTTTATTGGCGAAAAATGGGAATTGGTTTAGAAAACATTCAATTATCTTTACTGGTACAACCGTTATTACCGGCCAATTGTGCGGGAAATGTGTTGATTAATGACGATAACTGGAAAATTCAGGCAGTTTGGGGGTTAGGACACAGTTTAGTTAATGGAGAAGTGGCACCGGATACCTACATTATCGATCGCTCCGGTCAATTACGCAGTCGGCAATTAGGCAATAAATCCCGCGCTTATTATCTCAATAGTGACAGTAATCTGCTCGCGCCACAATTATTAGCACCCAGTTTACAAGAAAGCTACTGTTTAGATAATTTCGCCCTCGATCGCCTTTGTCAACTGGTTCAATTTCTGCTGACGGAAAAACCGACGTTAACCAGCATAGAATGGCTGATGATGCTGGATGGTCAAATTTATATTCTCAACTGTCACAGTCAGGAAATCACCCCCACTACCTCCAATTATCCCTTAAGAGGATTAGGGGCATCCCCGGGGTTGGCATCGGGAGTGGCAAAAGTGATCAGCAATTTCGACTCCCCAGAGGCAAATTTTCAGGATTGCATTCTGGTTACTACTAATTTACCTCCGAAAAAACTGCCCCATTTACGCCAAATTAGAGCAATGATCACGGAACAGGGGGGATTAACTAGCCATGGAGCCATTTTAGCCCGGGAATTAGCCATTCCTGCCGTTGTCGGGGTGAAAAATGCCACAGAAATTATCCGCTCAGGCGAGATAATTTTAGTAGATGGTACGAGGGGAATTATTTCTCTAGCATCTCAGGAACAGATTTCCTTGCCCCCACCACCCCCCAGAGAAACCGACGGGACGGCAATTGCTACCCGTTTGATGGTTAATCTCAGTCAAACTGAAAGTATTGCCGGAATCCGAGAACTGCCTATTGATGGGATCGGTTTATTGCGCTCAGAATGGATGATTTTAGACTTACTTTCTCAGCGTAATCTAGAAGAATGGTTAACACCAGAGCATCAAGAAGCATTGATCGAGAGATTAAGTGATTTAATCGCACAATTTGCCCTTAGTATCCAGCCTAAGCCTTTATTTTACCGTTCTTTTGATGCTCAACATTCGGCTCAAGACAGTCGGGGAACCCATGGTTATATATTAGATCCGACTCTATTCGATCTGGAATTGCAAGCTTTACGACGGGTACAAACCACCAGCGCCACCAATATTAATTTACTGCTTCCCTTTGTCCGCGGGGTTGAGGAATTTATTTTCTGCCGGCAACGGGTACAATCGGCTTTACTCACTCAAGTCCCTTCTTTCCAATTGGGGATAATGGTGGAAGTACCGGGGGTAATCTTTCAATTAGCGGATTATGTGCAAGCGGGGGTACAGTTAATCGCTATTGGTACTAATGATTTAACTCAATTACTTTTAGGTAGCGATCGAGAACATTTCTCAGAATATTTTAACGCCCGTCATCCCGCAGTCAGGGCAGCTTTAAAACAAATTATCACTCAAGCAAAAGTTTTACAGATTCCCTGTTCCGTTTGTGGCATGGCTATCGTCCAGTATCCTGAACTTATCGATGATCTGATTGCTTGGGGTGTGACTTCTCTTTCGGTGGATACAGAAGCAGTTTTAGCCACTAGAGAGGCAATTGTTCGCGCCGAAAGAAGATTTTTATTGGAAAATAGCAGATAAGCTAAACGGCGCTTAACCTGCATGATCCAACAGCTATAACCCTTTTGGAGTCTATATCGGTGATCCGAAGTAAAAGCCGTTTAGCTTAACTTCCCCACTACCTCACTACCCCACTACCCCATCAACCCACTTCCCCACTACCCCACTACCCCACTTCCTAATTCATACTTTGTGCTTTTTGTCAAAAAAACTTTTTTTTTGCAATAAAACTACACAAAAAAAAGATCATCGTTGTGGGTGAAATTGACTGATTTACCTGTCTTAATGAGGATTACCTTCTAGGTGTGGCAAGGGTTTCAACCGTTGCTGCCCAAAAAAGCATAGAATACCCCACTATGAAATTCAGTAAAATCGCTGTAACCATTGTAACATCGTTGTTAAATAAAAATCTTTCTCAATTAATTCTTAAGAATTTGTAAATATTGCGAAATGTTAATTTAAATATTCTCAAGTTTTTGGAGTTCATAGATAATTTTTGCTTATCTTTGTCGAAAAATAGAACTTCTGCAAAAATCCAACATCTACCATTGGGTTAGGAGTCTCCGAGTCAGGAGTCAGGAGTCAGAAGTCAGGAGTCAGGAGATTATTTTATTTATTCTCCCCACACCCCACACCCTACACCCCACACCCCACACCCCACACCCTACACCCTACACCCTACACCCTACACCCCACACCCCACACCCTGTCCCCTAATGCCTAGAGAATTTCAATAATTCCTTGACTGCCATCGAGACGAATTAATTGACCATCTTTTAACAATTTCATGGCATTATGCACATCCATAACCGCGGGAATTCCGTATTCTCTGGCAATAATAGCACCATGGGATAATTGTCCCCCCACCTCGGCAATAATTCCCACAGCCTGGGATAATAAAGGCGACCATCCTGAGTCAGTATAGGGAATAACGAGAATAGTATTAGGGGCAATTTCTAGATTTTGTAAGCTGGGCATAATTTTGATTCGTCCCTCCACTGTCCCCCCACTAGCGGCAATTCCCTGTAAGCGTTTTTTGGCAGTTAAATTTGAAACTAAAAATTCTCTTTTCGGTGGTTGTCCATAAACGATGTAGGGAATATCGGTTAATTGAGAGTTTTCTTGGAATTGTTGGCGACGCTGACGGATAATCTGCTTAAGATTGGCGATTTTATTATTCTGACCCAACTGGGTAACTTCTGAGTAATTTAGATAAAATATATCTCCCGTCTCCGATAATATTTGCTGCTGTAACCAGAGGGTTTCTAAAGCGAGAAAATGCCAGCGTAGGTGAGCTAAAAGACGGGAGTAAATTTCAGTTACCTGGTTTTTGATATTTAATCTTTTTTGGACAGTATGGGAAGATTTGACTTTTTTATGGCTATTATTACCCGGACTATCTAAGGGGAGTTGTAGCAGCTCTTGGGGATTTTCTCGCCATCTCGGTATGGAAATATCAGTCCCCACTTCGCTTAAATAACCGTAGGTTTCTAACCAGAGGGAAAAAGCTGAGTCAAAATCTCGATCGATCGTATTTTTTCTCAGTTCAGATAGCGATCGCATTGAGGCTATTTCTGGTGCTTGGGAGTTATCCAATTTCTCAAAAGGTACTTGCGAAATACTGCGACGCAAAGCAAAGCTAAGAGGAGCAAGAATACTATAATAGGTAGCTTTTTTTAAGACGGTTAAAATCTCCTCAATTTGCTCTAAAATCTCTCCAGAAGATAAAGCTTCTAGGGAAGTAGCGTTAATTTTTTCGAGCGTCGGAATAAAATAGGTTTTTTGATCTTGGCTAAAGTCTTTTTCTAACTGTAATTCCCGTCCTAAAAGTTTTAATAAACCGGGGGAATTAGCCAGGGTTGCCGTTAAAGGTGGTTTGGTAAACTTTGCCCCTTTGGTCAGAAATTCTAAGCTTTCTGGAGGTAATCCCATGCGCTGGAAAATGGTTCCTAATAAAGAAGCATTAAAATAGGCTCTTTGATAGTGTAAAGTGGCTGTTTCATTGAAGTCCAAATCGAGAGCTTTTTTGTCTAAAACTAACTGGAAAATATCTCCCCAAACTCCACAGGTTAAAGGACGATTAATTGACCAAGGCAAAGGACGAATCACCCCGGGGATAACTTCAGCCGCGATTTTTCTTGTCCAAATTGGCTGTAAATTAGTGATAGGACGGCACTGTAATAACCATAATTTTTGTCCGTCATGAGTCCATTCTATATCTTGGGGAATGCCATGATCAAGGGTTTCTAATTGCCGACAAAGATTAGCTACCTGTTGAATAATAGCTGGGGGAATATCTCCCGCTCCGATGATGATATTTTCTTCTAAATTAACTCGATAACTTTCGGGGGTGATTCTTCCCGATACAACTCTGGTGGCATCTCCGGGTAAAGCTTCAATAACTACATCTAAACTGAGAGGATTAATCGGATCGCGACTGAAGGCAACTCCCGAAAAAACTCCTCGAATTTGTTCTTGGATTAACACAGCCATGGCCGTGTTTTCTTGACCTCGATCGAGTCGATAATTAACAGCATTAGGACTATTGTAGGAGGTTTGGCAACTTAAAATCGCCGCCGCTAAATTTTCTCGATCGATGACGTTAAGAATTGTGGTATATTGTCCCGCAGATGAGGCGGTTTCACTATCTTCTCCAATAGCGGAAGAGCGCACGACTAAGGGATGATTAATATCAGGATTAAGAGATTCTATTAACGGTTGTGGATCATCCCCCGGTGGTAAAATCCACCCCCTAGGAATGGGATAACCGGCACGCTTAAGATAGGCTAAAGTGGCGGCTTTTTGTCCCACTTTTAAGGCCGTCAGATTGTCATCAAGGGTTTGGAGCGATCGATCTCCACGAAAAAAACGAAACATAGTTTTTGATTCATTGTTAACACTTGCTTCGGGTAAGTCTAAATCGTCGGCTATTTTTTGAAAAATTGCCCCTAATAAACAGGCTAAAGCAATGGCAGTTATAATATAACCTGAATCGTGGGGACGGCGCAAGGTGAGAATTAAAGCTAATAAAAATAATCCTACCAATCTACCCGTAGATTTTTCTCGAAAAATAGTAAAGCTAATCCCACTAATGATTGAGGTGAGAAAAACAGCGACAAAATCGTGAACGATTAATCCCCAGAAAACATTAGTAGTTCCCGCACCTTTTCCTAACCAATAGCGCCCCATGACTAAGGCAATTAAAGCTAATAATTCCCAAGGGGAGCCGGTGGGAAAAAATAAACGGGTTAGGAAAATAACGATAATTCCCTTGGCTGCTTCCGAAATTACCGCCAAAATTCCCACCAATTTACCCCCATGGTAAAAAGCGGCAGTTACACCGATATTACCAGTACCTAATTGGGATAATTTACGTCCAGTTACTAGATAATTTATCCAATCGATCAGAGGCAGTCCCCCGATTATAGGACAGACTAAAAAAATAAATAGGGAACCCCAAATTTCTCTCATTTAAAATGCGTCTTAGTTTAGTATCTTGTCTTAGTAACGACCTTGAGAACATGAACACGAAAGCGATAAAATAAATTGAGTTTAATGGCTTAAAACCCAAGCAGATGGAGCAAATAAAGGCAATAATTGCGGATTTTAAGCGGCAAAATCAACGAGAATATACTTACCTTTAAACTGAAGAAAAAAGCGAAAAGAGTAAGGTGGACGATGCACACCCTACAGACTTAAGAAAATCTGATTGACAGTGAGATTTAATTCCGTGAAAGTCTGGGAAATTAGGCGATCACTGTCTCGAAATTGCCGAATTTGATATTCTTCCTCAACTAAGCAACAAACAGAGATTGTCGGTTGTTTAGGAGTGCCGAGAAAATTACGCCCACCCAAGGCTGCATAATCGACAATCCAATATTCAGGAATACCCATTTCTTCATAATCAGCAAATTTTAAGTAGTAATCATCACGCCAGTTAGTCGATACGACTTCAATGATCAGAGGGATAGATGCACCATCCCTAAGGATTGATTCTTTTTTCCATAATTTTTCCTGAGCGAGCTTGGTTCGATTTAGCACTAATACATCGGGAAAATAACCAGAATTTTTACCAGCAGGTCTGACAATCGCTTGGTTAGGAATTAAATAAGGAAGCCCTAGTCTATCAATTATTCCACTGAGTTTAACAGTTAAAAATCCTTTGATTTCCTCGTGTTCTCCTGCGGGTTGTGCCATTTCAATAATATTTCCCTTGTGTAGCTCATAACGCACTCCCGAATTTTCAGGCAGCCAAAGGACGAATTCCTCGAAATTAACAGTTTTAGGTAAAGTTTGGCTCATAGCTGGCAAAATAGCATTCTCTCTCTACTAACTTCCTTAGCTCTATTTTACCTTGAAGTAAGGTGGGCATTGCCCACCCTACAAACTCTCTACACAATCTGCGATCGCACTATCGCTGCCAAAAACGATGAGGACGAAACCAAAAATATAATTGGTAACGACGGCGAGGTTCATAAAAGGAGTCAGTTGCCAGTTAGTTTTTAGATCTCCATTTGGCAATATTACACCCTCATAAAATTCTTTACCACCGGAGCCGCCTAGTAAGTTTATAAAGAGGTCTCCTTGATTAACGCTGAATGTTCCAGCCCCTCCTGTTGACATCCTCACCGCCGTAAACGGACGGTGATTCCCAAACCTCACGATTTAGGTTTCTGCTTCTTTCCCGAAGGATTTTTCGCACCTGCCTTAACAGATTTACTCTGTTCT
>VYLE01000877.1_pt2 | contig 10731 bp, 7 predicted proteins | sample 5114391 | NCBI WGS metagenome assembly VYLE01 (sample SAMN12291771, study PRJNA351875) | freshwater metagenome | isolation source: freshwater lake | place: USA: Michigan, Kent Lake | collected 2013-08-15
GTCCTGCTCGATCTTGAACAGGACGCTGTGGCGGCTTTCGCTCGGAAGCAGATCGCCGACGCGGGTGGTCGAACACGGCGCCGCCGTCAGGGGCGTCGTGTAGTTGCCGCTGAAGTTCTGGCCCGCGAAGGGCTGGCCGGCGACCGGATTCACCGTGGCGGGCGCGCAGTTGAAGTTGTTGAAGTTGCCTCCGCCTTGGCTGCGCAGGTCGGACTGGTTGAAGTCCCGAGCGTCGGCGGCCAGGTTCGAACGGTACGAATAATTGTAGGCGAACATCGCGCCGCCGTTGTCCCACGGCCGACCGAAGACGAGGCCGCCGTTCGCGGTCTCGTAGCCATCGCCGAAGCCCGCCTGGGCGGCGGTCTCGAAACCGTTGTAGCGCCGACGGGTGATGAAGTTCAGAACCCCCGCCACGGCGTCAGAGCCGTAGATCGACGACGCCCCTTCCGGCAGCACCTCGACGCGCTCCAGCGCGATCGGCGGAATGATGGAGGGGTCCGCCAGCGTGTGGTTGACGCCCGTGAGGGGCAGACGATGACCGTCGATCAGAACCAGGGTGTTGTTCGACGCCGAGGCTCCGAGGCTGTGGATCGTCGGCGCGTTGGTTCCGGCGGCGTCGGCCGATCCGAAGGAGCCCTGCCCCGCATTGTTGAAGCCGGTGACCTGGGGAACGCTCTTGAGCAGTTCCTGCACGGTCTGGGCGCCGGTCTTCTCGATATCCTCCTGGGTCACCGAGATGACATTGGAACCGACCGGAGCGACACCGCGGATGCTGGTGCCGGTGACCACGATGTCTTCGACCTGCGTGCTCTCCTCGTCCTCGTCAGGATCCTGCTCCTGAGCCGCCGCAGGCAAGGCAAAGCCGACGATCGCGACCAAAGCCGTGCCGGCGAGCAGGCGCGAGATGCGACGGGACCGCGAAGTGTTACGAGTGCTCATTCTTTTCCCCTCCCCAGGGCGTTGGTCGCAGCGAGGTCGTTGAGCGCCCGCTGTCCGGTCTGGTTCGTACATTTACCGCCCGAGATCGCGCCGGACTTTGCCGATGGGATCTCTGGGGCTTGGATCGTTCCTCTCCGGCGGGGCTTCGAGGATGCTTCATCCCCGTGTCCCAGCTCGTTAGCAGCGACATTACGGACGAAATGGTACATGTCAATCACCGGCGGGCACGGCCGAGCGGAGTGAGCCGCAAACCCAGGCCACATCGGCAGCTTGGCGGCCGGCAAGAAATGTAATAACCAGTCCGTATTGACCATGGGTCAGGCAGACGGAGACATAGAATTCCCGCTGCCAGGGTTGGAAGCATCGGCGCGCAGCGAGCGCGAGGAAGGTCATCATGCGCCTGTCGATCAGCGCGGTCTGCGCGAGCCTGGTCATCGCCTGGACGACCGCTCCACAGGCTCAGGTCATCGATCGGCCGATCGTTTCCGACCCCGTCCGGATCGATTCGGGCCAGGTACGCGGAAACGGCCTGGCGTCCGGCGTGCGCACCTACTTCGGCATCCCGTTCGCTGCAGCTCCGGTGAGAGAGCTCCGTTGGCGAGAGCCTCAGCCGGTCGCGTCCTGGCAGGGCGTGTACAACGCCGACCGCAAGGGGCCCGAGTGCATCCAGCCGCTCAGGGCTCACAACATCAACCACTACTTCGGCGAGGAGCCGACCAGCGAGGACTGCCTGTTCCTCAACATCTGGACGCCGCCCAACGCGGCCGAAGGCGGCGATCTGCCGGTCATCGTCTACATCTACGGCGGCGGTTCGACCATCGGGTCCAGCGGCATGGCGCTGTACGGCGGCGAGGAGGTCGCCCGGCGCGGCGCCATCTTCGTCAACTTCAACTATCGCGTTGGAGCCATGGGCTTCATGGCCCATCCGGACCTGACGGCGGAATCGCCCAATCGCGCGTCGGGAAACTACGGCTATCTCGACCAGATCGCGGCTCTGCGCTGGGTCCAGCGCAACATCGCGGCCTTCGGCGGCGATCCGGACAAGGTCGTGATCGCCGGCCAGTCCGCGGGGGCCGGATCGGTGTCCCTGCTCCAGATCAGTCCCCTCGCCCGGGGCCTGTTCCGCGGTGTCGTGGCGATGAGCGGGGGTCAGTGGGGCAACGGCGGAATGGGTGTGCGCACCCTGGCGGACGCAGAGCGGGTCGGGGTTGAAGTTCAGACGGCGCTCCAGGCCGAGACGCTGGACGACATGCGTCAGGTTCCCGCGGATCGCATTCTGGCTCTGCAGGAGGATTGTCAGTTGGGCTGCACCAACGGCAACATCCGGGTGGGAGCCGTCAACGTGGACGGATATCTTCTCCCCGCGCAGCCGGCGGAGGTGTTCGCGGCCGGTCAGAACTCGGACGTTCCGGTCATCGCCGGCTTCGCGCGCGACGAGAGCAACAATCGCATCAAGATGGCGACCACCGAAGCCGAGTTCCGGGCGGCGGCCGAGGCCGCCTACGGGGCCAAGGCCCAGGAGTTTCTGTCGCTTTACGATCCCTCGACCGGAGATCTCTCCACCTTGGGCAGCGCCGCAGCGCGCGACGCGGCGGTGGGCCGAAACGCCCGCAACTGGGCGATCGCGCAAGAGCGGTGGAACGAGTCGCCGACCTACATTTACATGCTGAGCCGCGTGCATCCCTTCAATCCGGCGGTGACGATCGCCGACCATCCGGAACGGATCGGCGCCTACCACACCTCCGACGTGCCGTACTGGTTCGGAACGCTGGAGGCGTTGAACATTTTCCGGCCTACGCGGCTTTGGACCGATGAGGATCGAACCCTGTCGCGGCGCATGATCGACAGCCTGATCGCCTTCGCCGACAGCGGAAGTCCCTCGACGCCGGAAGTGCCATGGGCGGCCTGGACGCCCACGGCCGAGACCTACGTCGAATTCGACACCACGATCCTGCCGCGGCGCTACGAGACCGCACGCATGGATTTCCACGTCGCCAACCCGGCCGCCGCCGCCAATGTCGCCCCGCCGCGCGGGACGCGGGACTGAGGACGAAAAGCCGAAACCGGACCCACAGACACGCACCGCCATGCCCCGGCCGATCTCCCTCGCACATCTGACCGTGCTGCACGCCTCGCCGCCGGAGCTGGTGCGTCTGGCGGGATCGGCGGGATACGACCACGTCGGGCTGCGCCTGAACCGGGTGACGCCGACCGAGCATCTCTGGCCGCTCATCGACGACCGGGCGCTGAAGCGGGAGACCCTTGCAGCGATCCGCGACACCGGAGTCACCGTTTTGGACGCCGAGCTGGCCCGGCTGACCCCTGACGTCGATATCGCGATGTTCGAGCCCCTTCTGGAAACGGCCGCCGAGCTGGGCGCTCGTCATCTGCTCACCCAGGCGCACGATCCGGAGTTCAGCCGGGTCGCTGACGCCTATGGGCGGATATGCGACCTCGCGGCCCCCTATGACCTGACATGCGATGTCGAGTTCCTGACTTGGACGGACAACCGGGATCTGGCGAGCACGCGGCACCTCCTGGCTCAAGTCGATCGGCGGAATGTCGGCGTCTGCATCGACACCCTGCATTTCGACCGATCCGGCTGCACTCCCGACGAGATCGACGATTTGCCCGACGGCTGGCTCGGCTTCGTCCAGGTCGCCGACGCTCCCGCCATCGCACCGTGGGCGTCCCCGAGCCTGATCCGGACGGCCCGCGAGCGGCGACTGCATCCGGGCGACGGCGGAATCGATCTCGTCGGTATCCTGTCGCGGGTGCCGCGCTCCACGCCCCTGGCCATCGAGATTCCCAACCTCGCGCTCAGCGAAATCCTGTCAGACGTCGATCGCATCCGCATGGCGCGCGAGGCGCTGCTCGGGGTGCTCCGACAGGTCGAAGAGCGTCGAGCCGACCGCTCTTCACCCACGAAAGCAAATACAGCTTGGCGTGAAATGTAATAGTTAGTACACAAGATGGACGACCAATGGCCCGACAGGCTGTCGCGGCCCTTAGAGACAGTGATGGTTCAGGATTTTCGCCACTACGGCCACTTCATCGACGGACGGGAGATCGACCCCGCGAGCGGTCGTTGGCTGCCGACCGACAATCCCTATACCGGCCAGGCCTGGGCGATGATCGCCAGCGGCGACGCCGTCGACGTGGACGCGGCAGTCACATCCGCAAAGAGGGCGTTCGAGGGTCCGTGGGGCAGGATGAGGCCCAGCGAACGCGGTCGCATGATGCGGCGCTTTGCCGATCTTCTGATCGCGGAGGCCGACCGGATCGCCGAAATCGAACAGCGCGACAACGGCAAGCTCGCCGCCGAGGTCGTGTCCCAGACCCGCTACGTCGGCGACTATTTCCACTACTACGCCGGGCTTGCCGACAAGATCGAAAGCGCGGTCATCCCGACCGACAAGCAAGGGGTCTTCGCCTACACCCGATACGAGGCCAAGGGCGTCATCGGCATCATCACCCCCTGGAATTCGCCGCTGACCCTGACGAGCTGGAAACTGGCGCCCGCCTTGGCGGCGGGCTGCACCGCCGTCATCAAGCCCAGCGAATACACCTCTGCTTCCATGATCGAGGTCGCCGAGCTGTTCATCCGGGCGGGCTTTCCGCCGGGCGTGGTGAACGTCGTGACCGGTGTCGGCCCAGAGGTCGGCGAACCCCTCGTGACGCACCCCGACGTCGCCCACATCGGTTTCACGGGGGGCGAGGTCGGCTGGAAAATCTACGAGTTGGCCGCGCGTCACCACAAGACGGTGACGCTGGAGCTCGGCGGCAAGTCGCCCAACATCGTGTTCGACGACGCCGACCTGGATCAGGCGGTCAAGGGCGTGGTCTCGGGCATTTTCGCCGCCACGGGTCAGAGCTGTCAGGCCGGTTCCCGCCTGCTGGTCCAGGACAACATTCACGACGCCTTCGTCCAGAAGCTGATTGACTTCGTGTCATCGGCGCGGATTGGCGATCCCGCGCTGATGGAGACCCAGATCGGTCCGGTCGCCACCAAGCCGCAGTTCGACAAGGTGATGAGCTACATCGCACTCGGCCACGAGGCGGGAGCCAGGCTGGTCCTGGGGGGCGCCGCCCGGCCGGATCTGGGGCCGCAGTTCATCGAACCGACCATCTTCACCGATGTGAAGAACGACATGCGGATCGCCCAGGAGGAAATCTTCGGGCCTGTTCTGTCCGTGATCCGCTTCAAAGATGAAGACGAAGCCCTGCGGATCGGCAACGACATCCGCTTTGGCCTGGCCGCCGGCGTCTGGACCCAGAACTTGAAGCGCGCCTTCAAGATGGCGGATGGTCTCAAGGCTGGCACCATCTATGTGAACAACTATCGCGCGACCAGCTTCACCTCGCCCTTCGGAGGCTTCAAGGAGTCGGGCATAGGCCGCGAGAGCGGACCCGACGCCATCAAGGAGTATCTCGAAACCAAGACCGTCTGGATGTCGAGCGATCTCGACGTCCCCAACCCCTTCATCCGCCGATGAGTGCGGTTGCTGAACACGCCACGAGCTGTCGACCGCTCCTTGAAGGCTTCAGGGTGCTGGACCTGACCAATGTCCTGGCCGGCCCGTTCTGCGCCTATCAACTGGCCCTGATGGGGGCCGACGTGATCAAGGTGGAGACGCCCGGCACGGGCGATCTAGCGCGAGTGCTGGGAGCCGATCAGGGATTGATCGACCAGTTGATGGGTGCCTCCTTCCTGGCCCAGAACGGCGGCAAGCGATCCATCACGCTCAACCTCAAGACCGAAGACGGCAAGGCGATCTTCCTCAGGCTGGTCGAGAGCGCCGACGTCGTCGTGGAGAACTTCCGTCCCGGCGTCATGGACCGGCTGGGCCTCGGTTATGCGACGCTGAAGACCGTCAATCCCAAGCTTGTGTACTGCGCCATTTCCGGCTTCGGGCAGGAGGGGCCGATGCGCGGCGCTCCGGCCTACGACCAGATCATCCAGGGTCTGTCCGGGGCCATGAGCATCACCGGAGACGCAGAGAGCGCGCCACTGCGGGTAGGCTACCCGATGGCGGACAGCATCGGGGGCATGACGGCCGCCTTCGCCATCGCGTCCGCTCTGGCGGGGCGAGAGCGATCGGGCCAAGGCGCCTTCTTGGATGTGTCCATGCTGGATTCGACCATCGCCACCATGGGTTGGGTGGTGTCCAACTACCTGATCGTGGGACAGGAGCCGACGCCGATCGGCAACGACAACTTCACCGCCGCCCCGTCCGGCGCCTTCCAGACCGCCGACGGACTGCTGAACATCGCCGCCAACAAGCAGGAGCAGTTCGAGGCTCTGGCCCGTTTGATCGGGCGCGAGGACCTGATCTCCGATGCGCGCTTCGCCCGTCGCGGCGACCGAAAGATCAACCGCGCCGCCTTGACCGTCGAAGTGGAGAAGGGCCTGGCGTCGCACGACGCGGCGCATTGGGAAGTCGAACTCAACCGCGTCGGCGTGCCGGCCGGCCGCGTGCTCACGGTGCCGCAGGCGCTGGCCCTGGATCAGGTGCGTGAGCGCGAGCTGATCCAGGACCTGGGCCCGATCGAAGCGCTGGAGAGGTCCCTGAGGGTCGCCAGAAGCGGATATCATGTGAACGGGCGGCCGACCCGGGTCCCCTTCCCTCCCCCGACGCTCGGGCAACACACCGACGCGATTCTGGAGGAACTGGGCTACGGCGCGGACGCGATCGCGGACTTTCGCAAGGGAGGCGCGCTGTGAGCGGCCCGGACGACGCCCTCAAGTCGGCGCAGGACTGGTGGAAGACCGGCATCATCAAGATGCGGCCGGGCGTCATCGAGTTCGGCGGCTATCCGGTGCAGGATCTGATCGGGCGGCTGTCGTTTCCCGACATGATCTGGCTGCTGCTCCGCGGCGATGTTCCCACGCCGGAACAGGGTCGCTTGCTGGAGGCCGCGCTCGTCGCCTCGGTCGATCACGGACCGCATGCTCCGTCGATCGCCATCGCGCGCATGGCCGTATCGTGCGGCGTGGAGCTCAATACCGCAATGGCCTCGGCGGTCGGCGTGCTGGGCGACAGCCACGGCGGCGCCGGGCAGCAGTGCATGGAATTGTTCGAGATGGTCCGCGAAGAGCGAGCGGCCGGTCTTGGGCTGGATGCCGCCGTCGACCGTGGACTGGACCGCTATCATGCCGTCCACGGCAAGATCGTCGCCGGCTACGGCCACCGCTTTCACCCGGTCGATCCTCGCGCCAGACCCCTGCTCGCCCTCGTCGAAGCGGCCGCTGCGGACGGCGTCGTCAGCGGCGAGTACGTCCCGATCGCCTGGGCCATCGAGGCGGCCATCCAGCGGCGCACCGGCAAGCCGATCCCCATGAACATCGACGGCGCGACCGCCGTGATCTTCGCCGAGCTCGGCTTCGCGCCACCGCTGGGGCGGGGCCTGTTCATCCTGTCCCGATCGGTCGGGATCCTGGCTCACGCCTGGGAGCAGAGCCAGACGGGCCGTCGCAACATGGGTCCGATGCCCAAGGAAATCCCGTTCACCTACACCGGCCCGGAAGGTCGCAGCATCGACGATGCCCGCCCCGCCGATCCGGACGTCGACCCCTGAAGAGAGCGTCATGTCCAAGAAGAATCTCGTCTCACACCAGCTGGTGAAGTTCCTGGAAGACCGGGGGGTCGAACACATCTTCGGCCTGTGTGGTCACACCAACATCGCGGTCCTGACCGCGCTGGAGGGGTCCAAGATCAAGTTCGTGAACACCCGGCACGAGCAGGTCGCCGCCCACGCGGCTGATGGCTACGCCCGCGCATCGCGCAAGACCGCGGTGGTGCTCAGCCACCTGGGGCCGGGCCTGACCAACGCGGCGACCGGTGTGGCCAACGCGGCGTTGGACTCCATCCCCATGGTCGTGATCGCCGGCGACGTACCCAGCCACTACTACGGCAAGCATCCGCATCAGGAAGTGAACCTGCACAACGACGCGGCGCAGTACGAGATCTATCGCCCCTTCGTCAAACGGGCATGGCGCGTCGAGCGGCCCGACCTGTTTCCCGAGATCATCACCAAGGCCTTCCAGATGGCCGAGACGGGTCGGCCGGGACCGGTTCTGGTGTCGGTGCCCATGGACATCTTCTCCAAGGAGATCGACCCGGCCCTGTTCCAGGCGCGCATGCCTCATACGCGCGACGTTCAGCCGCCGTCGCTCGACGAGCCGACCGCCGAGCGCATCGTCATGGCGATGGCCGACGCCAAGCGGCCGGTGATCTATGCTGGCGGCGGCGTGCTGATCGCAGAGGCGTCCGGCGAGCTCGCCGCCCTGTCGGACCATCTGTCCATCCCTATCGCCCACTCCCTGATGGGCAAGGGCGCCGTGGCGGACGACCATCCGATGGTTCTGGGCATGACCGGCTTCTGGGGCACGGAGTTCATCAACGATCAGTGCCGCAACGCCGACTGGCTGATGGGGCTCGGCACATCGTTCAAGGAAGCGGACTGCAGCTCTTGGGAGCCGGAATACACCTTCTCCATCCCGCCGACGAAGCTTATCCAGATCGACATCGACCCCAATGAGATCGGCCGGAACTATCCGGTCGAGATCGGCGCCGTCGCCGACCTCAAGCAGGCGTTGGTCGCCCTGAACCGCGTCGCGCGCCGCCTCTTCCCGGCGGGCCGCGGCGACGACACCCTGCGCAAGGCCATTCAGGACAACCGTACCCGCTTCCAGGCGGGCAATGCTGACGCGCAGGTCAGCGACCAGTTCCCGATGCGACCGGAGCGGATTTTGGCCGATGTCCGCGCCGTACTGCCTCGCGACGCGATCATCACGACCGACGTCGGCTGGAACAAGAATGGCGTCGGCCAGCAGTTCCCGATCTACGAACCCGGCTCGATCCTGACGCCTGGCGGCTTCGCCACGATGGGCTTCGGTGCGCCGGCCGCGATCGGCGCCAAGCTGGCCCGTCCGGACAAGGTGGTGGTCTCCCTGGTCGGCGACGGCGGCTTCGGACAAAACCCCGCGCTGTTGGCGACTGCGTTCGAAGAGGATGTGGCCGTCGTCTGGGTGGTCATGAACAACCACGCCTTCGGCACCATCGCAGGGCTGCAGAAGGCGCACTTCGGCACCACGCTCGGCACCATCTTCACGAAGGATGGAAAGCCTTATTCGCCGGACTACGCCGCCATCGCCCAAGCCTACGGCATCGAGGGCGTCCGGATCGGCGCGGCCGACGAGTTCAAGCCCGCGCTGGAAGCCGCAATCGCCTCCGGCAAGCCGGTCGTTCTGGATGTGATCATGGAGAATGCGCCGGTGCCGACGGCCGGTCATTGGAACATCATGGACATCTATTCGCCCGGCAAGAAGATCCACCACGTCGCCACCTCGTGACGGACGGTCCGCCGGTCGTCGACGCCCGGCGGCTGACGCCGCTCCAGCAACGCTCCGCCCTGATCGTGGCGGGCGCGTTGTTTATGGAAATGCTGGACGCGACCGTCATCCTGACGGCGCTGCCCCAGTTGGCGGCGTCCTTCGGCATCGCGGTCAACCAGCTCAGTCTTGGCGTGACGGCCTACGCCGTCGCGCTGGCCGCTCTCATCCCGGCCAGCGCCTGGGCGGCGGATCGGTTTGGAGCCAGGCGGGTCTTCGTCGCCGCCTTATGCTTATTCGTAGCCGCCTCGGTCGGGTGCGCGGCCTCCACCAACTTCGCCGCCTTTGTCGGGTTCCGCATCCTGCAAGGCGCGGCGGCGGCAATGATGTCGCCGGTCGGGCGACTGATCGTGCTGTCGAGCGTGGAGCGGACGCAGGTGGTGCGCGCCATCGCAATCCTGACCTGGCCCGCCCTCATCGCGCCGATCCTGGGTCCGCTGGCGGGCGGATGGATCGCCGATCATACCTCGTGGCGCTGGATTTTCCTGATCAACGTCCCCGTCGGAGGCCTGGGTGTCGCGGCGGCCCTGCGCTGGCTTCCCCTCGCCCCGGCCAGTCCTTCACCGCGACCGCTGGATGGACCCGGACTTGTCCTCAGCGCCCTTGCCCTCGGCGCCCTGGTCGCCGCATTGGACATCGCCGGTCATTCCCGAGGCGACGACACGGTCTGGATCGCGCTCTTGATCCTGTCGGCCGGGGCGGCGTCCCTAGCGGTGTGGCGCTGGAGGCGAACGCCCGCGCCTCTGCTGGACATCGCGCCCTTGAAGGTCCGGACCTTCGCCGTGGCTTCTGCGTTCAGCGGAGCCGCGGCCCGCACAGCCATAAACACCACGCCCTTTCTGATTCCCCTGATGTTCCAGGCCGGCCTGGGGCTGTCGGCCACCGAAGCCGGCGTGATGCTGTTGATCTACATGGTCGGCAATCTGGCCATGAAGCCGCTGACGACGGCCGTGCTGGAGCGGTTTCGCTTCCGCGACGTGCTGGCGATGAATGGGCTGATCGGCGCGGCCGCCGTCGGCGCCTTGGCGTGGGCCGACCGCATCGCGCCGGCCTTGGCGCTCTGGATCATCCTGCTGATCGCGGGCCTCAGTCGGTCGATGAACTTTACCGCGACCAACACCTTGGCTTTCGCCGACGTCGAACCCTCCGACCGCCCGGCTGCCACCGCCCTGTCGAGCGTGCTCCAGCAGGTGACCTTCAGCCTGGGCGTGGCCTTGGCGGCGCTGGTCCTGAACCTCAGCCTGACCGCGAGGGATGGCTCGACTTTGGCCATCGGCGACTTCCGTCTGGCTTTTCTGGTCGTCGCCGCTGCCTTGGCGACCTCGGCGATCGGCTACCGGCTCCAGCTCCGGTCCGACGACGGCGAGGCCCTGCGCCGCGCCGCCTGACGACCGAGG
>VYLE01000880.1_pt1 | contig 10703 bp, 10 predicted proteins | sample 5114391 | NCBI WGS metagenome assembly VYLE01 (sample SAMN12291771, study PRJNA351875) | freshwater metagenome | isolation source: freshwater lake | place: USA: Michigan, Kent Lake | collected 2013-08-15
GCCGACCTGGTGCTCGACAGCGGCCCGGCCCGCGAGCAGGCCGACATAGTCCGCCGGCTCGCGGGCCGGGCCGCTGTCGAGCACCAGGTCGGCGCCCAGCGGACGGTCGGCGAGGTCGTCGATGACCAGCACCGGGCGGGCCCCGGCGGCGGCGCGGTGGTCGTCGGCGTCGAGGCCGTAGTGGTCGAACACGATGAGGTCGGCGCCGGCGGTCCGCACGGCGGCGACGATGCGGGGGCCTTCGGTGGAGGCGGCCCAGACGCGGTGGATGTCGGGGGCGAAGGCCTCCAGCACGGCGGTCACCGCCGGCGGGCATAGGAAGCTGACCGTCACGCCCCGGGCCTCGAGCGCCCGGGCCAGGGTCAGCGACCGCATGACATGGCCGCCGCCGACCTCCGGGCCGGCATTGCAGACGAACAGGACCCTCATGCCCGGCGGTCGCCACCGTAGGTCAGCAGCTCCGGCCGGGAGCGCACGAAAGTGCGGATGGCGTCCGAGGTGAAGGCGCGGTCCTTTGGATAGAGGGCGTCATAGACGGCGGCGGTGAAGGCGTAGTCGTCGGGCCGGTCGACGGTCCAGCGCACCTCGCCCTCGTCGGTCGGCTGGCTGTGGTAGGCGAGGCGGAACTGGTCCGGACGATTGTAGATGCCCCAGGTGACGTGCTCGCGCTCTTCCTGGGTGGCGGCCAGGGCCCCGGCCTGGCGCAGGGCGGCGGCGGTCATCACCTCGACGTCGAGGCCCTTTGGAAAGGTGCGGTGGGGCGGGGTGTTGCTGGCGTAGTCGGCGCCGCTCTCCTCGAAGACGGTGATGGTCTCGTCGATGACGTCCGGATCGGCGAACGGGCAGTCGGCGGTCAGGCGCACGACGGTGTCGGCCGGGTAGGTGGCGACGGCGCCGAGGAAGCGGGCGAGGACGTCGTCCAGCGGGCCGCGATGGCAGTCGATGCCTTCGCGGCGGGCGGTCTTTTCGATGACGTCGTCGCCGGGGTTGGCGCTGGTGGCGACGACGATGCGATCGATCCTGCGCGAGCGGGACAGCCGCTCGATCTGCCGCACCATCATCGGCGCCCCGGCCAGCGGCATCAGCACCTTGCCCGGCAGCCGGGAGGAACTCATGCGGGCCTGGAGGATGGCGACGATCATGCCGGCGAGGCTAGAGCGCGTTCCGACAAGTGGGAACCGGTTATCGGATCAAACGCGCGGCAACGTTGGAGACGCGTCGCTGCGGGCGTCCATGCGGCCGAGGATTTCCCCCGCCAGCCGGTCCGTCTCGCGCAGGGGCTCGTAGGTCCAGCCGTGGAAGGCGCCGCCCCAGGGGCGGGCCGCGCCCCTGGCTTCCAGTTCGTCGTGCAGGAGGCGGAACTTGAGGTGCTGGCCGTCCATCTTGACGATGAAGACCGGCTTGCCGGTGCTGGCGGCTTCGGTGGCCATGTTGGCGCTGTCCTCGGTGACGAGGATGTAGTCGGCGGCCTCGAGGAAGGCGAAGTAGGGGTTGGCGCCCTCGCCGTTCCAGATGATGCCGGGCAGGTCGGAGAGGCGGGCGGCGAGCAGGTCGCGGGCCTTTTGCGGCGTGCGGCGGGAGAAGGTCATCAGCAGGCTGCCGCCCTCCTGTTCCATGGGCAGGACCAGGCTGTTGGCGATGGCGGCGGCGCGTTCCTGGGACAGGTCGAAGGCCTTGGACTTGCCGCCGACCAGCACCGCCACGCGCGGGTGGGGCAGGGGATCGATCTGGTCGGCGAAGGCGGCGTAGTCGGCCTTCAGCCGTTCCGGGCTTAGGCGATGGGGCGAGCCGGTGATGGAGACGACGTTGTCGCCCTTGACCCGGTCATGGTTGGGCGGGGCGACGAGGTCGAAGAAGTGCAGCGGCGTGCGCGGGTCCTGGATCTGGACGACGAAGGTCTTGCCTCCGGTCCAGCGGCGCATGCGGATCGACAGGGGCAGGGTGGCGCGGCCGGCGGCGATCATCAGGTCCGGCCAGGGCGGGGCAAAATCGTTGCCGCGCAGCCAGCGCCGGGGCAGCAGGTTAAGCCACCAGGGCAGGCGGCCGATCTGGCCGGCCCAGGCGATGCGTTTGACGACGACCTGGGCATTGCGCTGGCGGGCCACGGCGTCGGCCAGGCCGACGGCCTGGGCCTCGATGCCGGCGCGACCGTCGGACACCGCCCAGATGACGATCGGCGGCGGTCCGGATTTCTTCGCGCGCGGCGGTTTGCTCATGGGGCGACCTTCAAGACCTGATCGACCGTTTAGGCAAGCAGAAGGGCGGCCGTGAGACCGCCCTGCCTAACTTCAATGGCGATCCGTGGACCTAGAGCCACTCGACCTTGAGGATTTCGTAGGCCTTGACGCCGCCGGGGGTGTTGACCTCGACCACGTCGCCCATTTCCTTGCCGATCATCGCGCGGGCGATGGGCGAGGTAATGGAAACGCGGCCCCCCCTCACATCGGCCTCATGTTCGCCGACGATCTGGTAGCGGGCCTCTTCCTCGGTGTCCTCGTCGACCACGCTGACCGTGGCGCCGAACTTGATCTGCGTGCCGGACAGCTTGGAGACGTCGATGACCTGGGCGCGGGCGATCTTGTCCTCGATCTCGGCGATACGGCCTTCGATCCAGCCCTGACGCTCCTTGGCGGCATGGTACTCGGCGTTTTCGCTGAGATCGCCATGCTCCCGCGCTTCGGAGATCGCGGCGATAACGGCCGGACGCTCCAAAGTCTTCAAACGCTTCAGTTCCTCGTCGAGGGCGCTATAGCCCCCGGCGGTCATCGGTACCTTTTCCATATGGGAAATGTCGCTCGGTTCGCCCTGGGAGGAATGTATGAAACTAGAAAAGCCGGCCGCGGGCGGAAGCGTCCGGGGGCGTCGAAACTAGTCGCGGGGGGCGGGAAAAGCAAGGGCGATGCTGCGGCGCCGCATTTGCCGGTCTCTGTGCGGCTTCCACATGGTCGCGCGTTGGACCCGATAACCGGCTTCCTCTTATCGGAACGCGCTTCAGCGCGGCGCTTCCTGTAGCCGCAGTCGCTGGCCGACGAGCTTCGAGCCGGCCTTGGACAGATGCCCCTCGTCCCACTGCATCGGCGCGCCGTCGGGCGTGGTCGCCTGGCAGACATTGTTCGGGCAGATGGCCTGCATGATCGACAGATAGGGAACCCCGGCCCGGCGGGCGACGGCGGCCATGTCGGCGTCGACCTGGTCGCGCTCGTGCTTGCGACGGCGGGCCGGCAGGTCCGGCTGGCCCAGGTGTTCGGCCAGGGCGAGCAGGCGCGGCACGCTCTGTTCATAGTGCGGGGCCGGGCCGATCAGCACGACGTCGATCTGCCTGGCCTTGAACCAGGCCAGGGTGTCGGCGACGGCCGCCTCGTCGTCGGTCCACCACAGCCCGGCCAGGTAGACGCGATCGGGCCGGGTTCTGACCAGCAGGTCGCTGTAGAGGTGGTTGGCCATGCGGCGGCACTGGGCGGTCGCATCGTGAGCCGGCTTGAGGGTCATGCGGCAGCTGGAGACGGTGGCCTGGAGCAGCTCCGCCTCGGGATGGACCTGGCTCAGGCCGTACCAGAGATGGTTGGCGTGGCTGTCGCCGATCAGCAGGTAGTTGGGCTTGCCGGGGACCGGGTCGGTGCAGGCGGCCGGCCAGGCGGTCAGATCGCCGTCCGGCATGGGCAGGCAGGCCTCCAGCCGCCGCGGCGTGCGCTCGGCGCTCCGGGCGATGGCGTGGACCTCGGGGCTGAAGCGGCCGGGCAGGCCTTTGGTGGCCAGGATCACCACGCTGGGCGCGGCGACGATCAGGGTGGCGATCAGGGCGACCAGATAGAAGCGGCCGGTCGACAGGCCGTCGCGGCGGTCGCGGATCGGCGTCTCGATCAGTTTCCAGCTGATCGTGGCCAGCACCACGGCGATGGCGAAGACGACATAGGGGGCCACCGGCCCCGCCTCGGGGCCATAGAGCATCCGCTGGAAGCTGATCAGTGGCCAGTGCCACAGATAGAGGCTGTAGGAGATGAAGCCGTAGAACCGCAGCGGCGGGATCGACAGCAGGGCGCCGGTCGGGGTGTCCTCGCCGGCGCTGAGCAGCAGCAGTGCGCCCAGGCAGGGGACGATGGCGGCGATGCCGGGCATGTTGGTGTGCGGCTGGTAGGTCGCGATCGCCCAGAGGATCAGACCCAGGCCCGCCAGGCCCGACAGCGAACGGATGCGCCGATCCTTCGGCGCCGGAATGGCGCCCATGGCCAGGAGCACGCCGAGCAGCAACTCCCAGGCGCGGGTCATCGGCAGGTAGAAGGAGGCGCTCGGATGGTTGGTCATCCAGAAGACGCCGAGCGCGAACGATGCGACGGCGATCACGCCCAGCACCGGCTTGACGGCCCTGGGGGCCCAGCGCCACAGGCCCATCATGACCAGCGGGAAGACGATGTAGAACTGCTCCTCCACCCCCAGCGACCAGGCGTGCAGCAGGGGGTGCATGTCCGCCGGGGCGGCGAAGTAGTCGATGGTCTGCCAGAACCAGATGTTGGCGGCGAAGCCGAGCGTCGCCAGGCTGGAGCCGGCGTACTTGACCAGCTCGTCGGGGAACATGTGGAAACAGGCGAGGGCCGTCGCGCCGGCGATCATGGCCAGCACGGCCGGCAACAGGCGCCGCGTGCGCCGCTCCCAGAAGTCGATCAGCGAGAACTGGCCGGCTGCCTGGCGCCGCATGACGACGCCGGCGATGACGTAGCCGGAAACGACGAAGAAGACATCGACGCCGACAAAGCCGCCCGGCGCCAACTGCAGGCCCAAATGCCCCGCGAACACCGCCAGGACGGCCAGGCCCCGCAGGCCGTCGATGTCAGTGCGGTGTTGCAACGCTGCGCCCCAGGGAAGGGCCGGCTTGAAGCACTGTCGGCCGCCGGGGGCAAGCCGTCTGTGGCTATCTTGGAACAGTCCAACCCGCCCGCTAGGGTCGGACGATGGGAGGATGGCCATGATCGGAGCGACCATCGAGACGCCCGTGCTGCGGACAGCGCGCCTGGTGTTGCGGCCGCTGGCCCTGAGCGACGCCCCGGTCGTGCAGCGCCGGTTTCCACGCTGGGAGATCGTCGAGCATCTCGTGCGCGTTCCATGGCCCTATCCGGCCGACGGTGCGCGGACCTTCCTGGAGGGCGCGACCGAGGAAATCCGCGCCGGCTTCAAGGCCCATTGGGCGCTGATCCCGCTTGAGGGACCGGACGAGCTGATCGGCATCATCAGCCTGTGGCCAGAGCGACCGCCGGAGCGGGACCAGCGCGGCTTCTGGCTGGACCCCGACTTTCAGGGCCAGGGCCTGATGGGTGAGGCGGCTGATCGGGTGACGGACCACGCGCTTCGCACCCTGGGCTGGCCGGGTCTGTGGCTGACCAACAGCCTGGACAACCGGCGGTCCGCCCGGGTCAAGGAACGCCAGGGCGCGCGTCTGGCCGACACCGAGCCCGCAGCCTACGTGCGTGGGCCCGGGACGCGCCAGATCTGGCGGCTGGAGGCCGATGACTGGCTGGCGAGACGGCCTGACGGGCCTTAGGTCGGAGGGGCGAGGCCAGGGCTTTCGTCCGGAGCGGTCATGTCCTCGACGAACTCGTCCACCGATCTGGCGGCGAACAGCCGGCGCAGGAAGGCGATCACCTGCAGCAGCGACGAGACGAAGCCGATCGCCGAGGCGACGAACTGGAAAGCCTGCCAGGCCAGCTCGAAGGCGGCGCCGGAACTGACGGCCTCGACCATCGGGTAGAGGAGTCGGCTGATGGTGACGCGGAACTGGGCGTAGGCGCTGGAGTATTCGATGGAGCGGTCGGCGACCCAGGCCGCCGCCACCGTCGCCGAGACCGGCGACCAGAGCAGCGGCAGCAGCAGCACGGCGGCCAGCAGGACGACGGCGACACGGGTTCCGATGGTCTCCCGCGACACGATATCCCGGATGACCACCCCGATAAGCGCCAGCGACAGCGCGCCGAGGCCGACCGGGATCAGGACGTCGGCGATGTCGACGACATCACCCCCCATGAAATAGTAGCCGACCAGGGTGACCAGCAGGGCCAGCAGGAAGGTCCCCATCCAGGCGAGGCCATACCAGCCGAGCCGGCGCTTGATCAGTGCGGTGTTCATGGCGGGCCCCCAGCCGGCGAATGGTTAACGAGCATGCCGCGTGGGCGGGGCCGCGTCCACTGCACCGGATGGCCATGGCGACACATCTTGCCTGCCCGGACGGCAGCGGCCTAAGCCATTCCCATGACTGCCCTTCCCCTCGCAGCCCTGATGATGCTGGCCAGCGGGGCGATCCATGCGGTGGTCAACGCCATCCTCAAGTCCGGCCAGGACAAGATGTCGAGCCGGGCGCTGATCGACGGCTTCTCCGGGTTCCTGATCCTCCCGGCCGTTTTCCTCGTGCCGTTGCCGCACGGGGCCTGGGGCTGGCTGGCCGCCAGCTGGATCACCCACCTGGTCTACCTTGTCTGCCTGATCAAGGCCTTCGAGCGGGCCGACATGACGGTCGCCTATCCGATCCTGCGCGGCGTGGCGCCGCTGCTGGCGGCGGTGGTGGCGGTGGCGCTGTTCGACGAGCCGATCGGGCTGTTGACGGCCTGTGGCATCGGCCTGGTTTCCGCCGGGGTGCTGACCGTGGGGCTCGGCAAGCAGGTCGACCGCCGGGCTCTTGGCTGGGCGCTGGCCACCGGGGCGACCATCGCCATCTACACCGTCATCGACGCCCAGGGCGTTCGGGCGGCGCCCAGCGCGCCCAGCTACATCGTCTGGGTGTTTCTCTCGCTCGGCTTCGGCATTGCCGCCATCTTCGCCCTCTGGCGCGGGCCGGCCTTCATTGTCTCTGCGCGGACCGAGTGGAAGGCCGGGCTGACGGCCGGGGCCCTGTCGATCCTCACCTACGGGCTGGCGCTCTGGGCCCTGCGGCTGGGCGACACGCCCCGGCTGGCGGCCTTGCGTGAAACCTCGATCCTGTTCGCGGTGCTGATCGCCGTGGTGTTCCTGAAGGAGCGGCTGACACGCGGACGGATGGTCGGGGTGGCGGCCATCGCGATGGGGGCGGGATTGCTGATCGCGGGGGGCTAGACAAGGGTCCTTCCGCGCGCTCCAAGGCGGCATGGAGATCAGCATCCGCCCCGCCGTCGCCGGCGATGAAAAGCGCCTGTCGATGGTGGCCAGGGCCACCTTCCTCGAGACCTATGCCGGTATCGTCGCCGGCGGCGACATGCTGCTGTTTGGCGAGAGCACGCATGATCCGGACAGCTATGCGGGGCTGCTGGCCGATCCCGGCATCGATCTGTTCCTGGCGGTCATGGAGCCGGGCGCGGCGCCGATCGGCTATGCCATGGTCTGCAAGCCCGACCTGCCGGTAGCCATCAGCGAGGGGGACCTGGAGCTGAAGCGGATCTACAGCCTGCACCGGTTCCACGGCACGGGGCTGGGGCTTGCGCTGATGGAGGCAGCAAAGGCGGCGGCGCGGGCCCGGGGGGCGAGGCGGCTGCTGCTCGGAGCCTATGGCGAGAACCACCGGGCCATCGCCTTCTACGGCAAGCACGGGTTTGAGCAGGTCGGGACTCGGGTCTTCCACGTCGGCGAGAACTTCTACGACGACGTGGTGCTAGCCGCCGACCTCTAGCGATTGAGGAAGGCGCAGTCGGACTCGAAGAGCGGCCCGGTCTCGCTGCGGCCCGTGCGGGCGCAGTAGGGGCTTTCCCGCTTCGAGCGCTGGGACATGGCCGCGAGCGGAATACGCACGCCGCTGGGGGTCACGAATATCAGGGAGCGCAGCGCCGCTCGTTGGCTGCCAACGCCGTCAGTCGTCAGTGTGATCTCGGCAGGCTGATCGCTGCCGTCCCGCAAGATGGCGAAATCGCAGTCACTAGCGAAGTCGCTCTCAGAGCGGCAGTAGAAGTGATAGCGGGCGCAAGCGCCGTCTACGCAGGCCTCCGAAAAAACCTTCGGGTTCACCGTTGAGAGATTGTCCGTGCCGGCAACGACCAGCGCCTTCCAGCCCTCGCCCTTGCCCTCGCCCTCGCTCTCGAGCCGGACGCCGCGCGAGGTCGTGCCGCCCCAACTCTCGGCCTTTACATCGCCGACATAGAGCGGCGGGTTTTCGCCGTTGACGGGGACGATGCAGAGAAACCCCGCATACAGGAGCTGGCAGGCCCACATCGCTCAATCCGCGAAGGCGTACGGGCCGCCCTTTTCCAGCGCCACGTGATAGGCCGGCCGGGCGTGGATGGTTTCCAGGAACCGGGCGATATGGGGGCGGCCGTCCTTGACGCCGCCGCGCTGGGCGCCGGCTTCGAGGGGGAAACTCATCATGATGTCGGCGGCGCTGAATGCCTGGCCGGCGAACCAGGGAACCTGGGTCAGGACGCTTTCCCAATAGTCGAAGTGGGTCGTCAGTTGCGGGTCGATGAAGCCCTTCAGCGCTCCATTGGCGATACCCCTGACCAGGGGCCTGATCAGGGCCGGAGCGCGGTCGGGCAGGCTCATGAAGATCAGCTTGAGCAGCAGCGGCGACATGGCCGAGCCCTCGGCGTAGTGCAGCCAGTAGGTCCAGGCCAGGCGTTCCGGCGTGCCCGCCGCCGGGCGTAGCTGACCGCCGGCCTTTTCGCACAGGTACTCGATGATCGCCCCGGTCTCGGCCAGAACATAGCCGCCATCGACGACGACCGGGCTCTTGCCGAGCGGATGCACGGCCTTCAGCGAGGGCGGGGCCAGCATGGTCTTGGCGTCACGCTCGTGGTGGACGATCTCGTAGGGCAGGCCGAGTTCCTCCAGCAGCCACAGCACGCGCTGGGAGCGGGAGTTGTTGAGGTGGTGAACGATCAGCATGACGGCTTTCCCTGTGTGCGCGCCAAGCTAAAGCGACGGCGGGGGGGATCAACCTGTCATCTGCGCGGGGTCGCCATAGACACGGGTCTCGACAATGCTGTCGCCGACCCCCGACGGTGACGCGTGACGCGTTGCGACGCCACCGCCCCCAGGCATCCAACCCTGTGTTTTCCGTCAGGCGCCAGACCCTTTCAGGTTTTGATGTACCCATCAAAACCTGATCAAAAAGGTCTGGAATCAAATATTTAGAGCACGTCCGGGCGGCGGAACCGCCTACACTTCCGCCTGACGTGCTCTAGAACTCTTGCCAGTCATCGGAGGCGGCGGCCGGTCGGCCTCCGCCGGCGAAGGCCTGGATGCGGGCGCGCGCCTGCTTGAGGACAGGATTGGGCGCGGAGGCACGGTTGGCCGACGTGGCAAGAGCCGGGCGGCCGGCGGGGCGAGTCCCGGCGATCTCCCCGCCGAGGTTGAAGTGGCCGACGGCATGGCTCATGGCCGCCGATTCCTCGCGCAGGGCGTGGCTGGCGGCGGTGCTTTCCTCGACCATGGCGGCGTTCTGCTGCGTCAGCTGGTCCATCTGGTTGATGGCGGTGTTGATCTCCTGGAGGCCGGTCGCCTGTTCCTGGCTGGAGGCCGACATCTCGTTCACCAGGCTGGCGATGCGACCGACCTCGCCGGCGATGCCGTGCAGCGCCTGACCGGTGAGCGCGACGAGGCGCACGCCCTCGCCGACATGCCCGGTGGAGGCGCTGATCAGGGCCTTGATCTCCTTGGCGGCGTCGGCCGAGCGCTGGGCCAGGGCCCGCACTTCCTGGGCGACGACCGCGAAGCCGCGGCCGGCGTCGCCGGCCCGGGCGGCCTCGACCCCGGCATTGAGGGCCAGAAGGTTGGTCTGGAAGGCGATCTCGTCGATCACCCCGATGATCTGTCCGATCTGGCTTGAGGACTCGGAGATCGCGGCCATGGCCGTGGTCGCCTGTTGCACGACCTCGGCCGAGCTATTGGCTGAGCTGGTGGCGTTCTGGACCAGGCCGGCCGCCTCGCGGGAGCCTTCGGCGCTGCGGCGGACCGATGTGGTCAGCTGCTCCATGGCGGCGGCGGTCTCCTCAAGGCCGGCCGCCTGGTTTTCGGTGCGGCGCGACAGGTCGTCGGAGGCCATGGCGATCTGATCGGCGCTGGCGTTCAGCGCCCGGGCAGCCTGCAGCACGGTGGTCAGGGTCTGGCCGAGCGCTTCGACGGCGCCGTTGAAGTGGCTGCGCAGCTGCTCGTATTCCGGCGGGAAGGCGGTCTGAAGGCGAACCGACAGGTCGCGCGCGGCCAGGCGTTCGAGGCCCTGGGCGAGCGCGTTGACCACCGCCTGCTGCGCGGCCTGCGCCGCCGCCCGTTCGGCATTGCCGCGACGTTCCAGATCGGCCGTCTCGGATTGCGCCTCAGCGGCCTTCTGGCTTGCGGCTTCGGCGGCGCCAAGCGCCTGGCGGGCCTCGCTGGCGCGCAGTTCGAGACCGGCGAACAGGGCTTCAAGGTTGCGCGTGGTGGCCAGCAGAACGCCCGCCTCGGCCAGCAGGATGACGGCGTGGAGGATGACGCGGCTGAGGCTGCCTTCACCCGGGAAGACGGCGGACGGAAGGACAAAGTTCAGCAGGAGATGGTGCAGGGCGACCGTCACAGTGCCGACCGCGATGGTTCTCCAGTCGCAGAAGCCGGCCAGCACCGCCAGGGCGGCGAAGTAGGCCATGTGCATGTCGGCCTGCCAGGCGTGGTTCTGGAAGGCGGCGACCAGCAGCGAGACCTGGGCCATCATCAGCACGCCAAGCGTGGCCCGGACGGGCGCCGCCTCGGGCAGGCCGCGCCAGGCGCCGGTCGCCGCGGCGGCG
>VYLE01000883.1_pt1 | contig 10694 bp, 8 predicted proteins | sample 5114391 | NCBI WGS metagenome assembly VYLE01 (sample SAMN12291771, study PRJNA351875) | freshwater metagenome | isolation source: freshwater lake | place: USA: Michigan, Kent Lake | collected 2013-08-15
GCGCGGCGTGCCGTGGTGTTCGACGTGCTCGACCGCGAAGGCGTCGCACCAGCGGACGACCTGGCGCGCGCACGCCGCGCACCGCTCACGCTGGCCAAAAAGGCATTCGTGCCGGCGCGCGCCGTGGACTCGTGGGCGGTTGAGGCCGCACGCGTGGTCCTCGACTCGTTGCGAGCTGTGGGGGTGATTCCGCGCGCCCTCAACGATGCCCAGCTGCGTGTGTGGACCACGGTCGATCGGCGCGCCCAGCTCGCGGCCGAACGGGCAGTGGCGGCGGGTGCCGCGGCCATCGACAACGATCGGGAATGGGACGGATTCAACGTGCGCGGGGCCAACCGCACGCAGGGCGCGCTTGTCGCGCTCGACCCGGCCACCGGTGCCATTCGCGCCATCGTTGGCGGGCGCCGGGTCGAACGCAAGGGATTTAACCGGGCGCTGCGTGCCCAGCGGCAGCCGGGCTCCACCTTCAAGCCATTCGTGTATGCCGCCGCGCTGCAGCAGGGATTCACTGCCGCCAGCATGGTGGAGGATGCGCCGGTCGAAATCCAGGCGGGCAACGATGTCTGGCGTCCGGCCAATTACGGGCACGAGTACGCGGGGCGCATTACGCTGCGTGATGCCCTCCGGCGCTCAGCGAATGCGGCCACCGTGCGCGTGAGCCGCGAGGTCGGCATTTCGCGCATCGCCGCGCAGGCCGCGGCCCAGGGCATCCGCAGCGACCTGCCGCTCGTGCCGGCGCTGGCGCTCGGCGCGGCCTCGGTGACACCACTCGAGCTCACGAGTGCCTACGCACCCTTCGCCAATGGCGGCACACGTGTGGTGCCGTTCCTCATCGAACGCATCGAGGATCCGTTCGGCGTCGTGCTCTGGCAGCGCACCTCGCAGCCGCCGGTGCAGGTCCTTTCGCCCGCTGATGCCTTCCTCGTTACGTCACTGCTGCAGACGGTGGTCGACCGCGGCACCGGACGCCCGGTGCGTGAAGCCGGCCTCGCGGGACCCATAGCCGGGAAGACGGGCACGACGAACGACGGAGCCGACGTGTGGTTCGTTGGCTATACCCCCACGCTCGTGGCCGGCGTGTGGTTCGGAGCTGACCGCCCGCAGCCGCTGGGGTGGAACGCCAGTGGCGGTCGCCTGGCGGCGCCGACGTGGGCTCGCTTCCTGCGCGATGGCTGGCATAGCCCCACGCAAGACTCCGCGTGGGCGCCGCCCCCGGGCATCGAAACGCGCCAGGTCGACATCGGCACCGGGAAGCTGGCCAGCGATTGGTGCGGCCCCTCCCGTCGCGAGTACTTCAAGACAGGGACGGTACCGGCCACCTCGTGCGAAAGCGAGGTGCAGTGGTCCCTGCGCGATCTGCTCCCGCCGGACTGGCACGACGCCAATGCCGACGCCGATCGCCTCGCCGCCGAGCAGCTCGGCGACGCCGTCGAAACCGTCCTCGAGGCCACGCCCGCCGGCGAACGGCTGCGCGCGGTGTCCAGCGGCATCCTGCGAGTGGTGCGTCGCGCCACCCAAGCCATGCCGCGGGAGCGTGCGCGCGACGAAACGCGGCCGCGTCAGCCCAGAACGCCCAACCAGCCGTTGCCGCCGCCCCCCCCGCGATAACCGGGGAACACGGCGCTGGTGTCGGCCAGCCCGAGATGCCGCGATGTGACCTCGGAAAACACCGACCGGAAGTCGGTGGTGAGAGCCAGGTCGCGTCCTTCGTACAACTGCTCGCGCGCCAGTCCCGGCCAGCGTCCGTGCACCGTGCCACTCCTCACGCGGCCGCCAATGACGAACATCGCCCCCGCGTGTCCGTGATCGGTGCCTCCCGTGCCGTTCTGCCGCACCGTGCGGCCGAACTCCGAACAGGTGAGAATCACCACGTTGTCCATGCGATCGCCCAGGTCGGTCACCAACGCGCCCACCGCATCGCTGAAGTCGCGCAGACGATTGGCCAGCTGTCCCTGGGCGGCCCCCTGGTTCACGTGGGTATCCCATCCGCCCACATCCGCGAACGCCACTTCCAGCCCCACGCCGGCCTTGATCAGCTGCGCGATCTGCAGCAGGCGCTGGCCGAATGGTGAGCGCGGATACACGGCACCAGGTGCCGGACGGTACTGCAGGGGGTTCGCCGCGCGCAGCACCTTGAGCGCCTCGAACATGTCGCGCCCGCTGCCGTGGACGACATCGCTGCGTCCGGTGCGGTAGAGCGCCTCGAGCCGCTGCTCGGCGTCACCCCCGTTGGCACGAATCGAGAACTCCTCGATCGCATTCATGGCCACGACCGCCGAGGCCCCCTCGAGAATGCGGGGCGTCTGCGCCGACATCGCCACCGCGCGAAACGGCGACCCACCGGCAGGAACGCCCGTCGGTGCACACGACTCGCAGGTGCCCTTCACCGCGAGATACCGGTTCAGCCAGCCGTCGGGCGTCCCCTTGCGATCGGGGGTGCCAGTCTCCATGTAGTCCTGCGCGTCGAAGTGCGATCGGGTGGCACTGGGGCTGCCCACGGCGTGAATGGGCGCCAGCAACCCACGCTCCCAGAGCGGCTTGAAGCTGGTCATCGCCGGGTGTAACCCGAAGAAGCCGTCGAGATCGATGGCGCCCAGCGCGCCATTGCCGCGCGCCGGGGATCCGATCGCCAGCTGAGGCCGGGCGCTGTAGTAGCCCGGGTCTCCGAATGGGACGAGCACATTGAGGGCGTCGGCGGCCCCGCGCTGGAAGAGCACGATCAAGGTCTTGCCCGTATCGCGAGCGGGCAGGGCCATGGCGGCCGCGGTGCGTCGCAGGAAGCTCGGCGACAGTCCCAGCGTCAGCAGCGAGAGCGCACCGCCCTTGAGAAATACACGTCGGTTCATCGACCGGTCTCGGGAGAAGGTCAGCGCCGCTGGAATTCCGGCGCACCGAGCGCCAGCCCAACGATGTGGGCCAGTCCGGTGGGCGCGCTGGCGGAGCCGGCAAGGTTGCCGCGCCGCCGTGGGCGCATGGCGGGCGTCATGGGGTCTGGTGCGTCGGTGCTGTCGGCACCGTCGAGCGCCATCAGCGCGTGGGCGCCGCCGCGCGCGGCAAGAAACGGGTTGCGCCCCGAAATGAGGACCGCGCGCGTGTCGCTCGATACCGCTCCGCCGAGCAGGGCGCGAATGACGCCGTCCACCTGTGCGGGGCGATCGAGCGTGCGCAGCGAGTCATACAACGGCCACTGGGCGAGCCGCACGCCGGGCACCCGATCGCCGGCCACGGTGAGGCCGAAGTTGATCCGGTTGAGGATGGCACCCGTGTTCATCCACGCCTCACCGGTCTCCGGATACCCATTCGGCGCCTGATGGCCGAACAAGGGCTGCCCCAGGCGACTCACCAGCTGTGCGGTGCGCGCCGTGACATCGGGCGCCGCGTCGAGGGCGCGCAGCGCACTGACCACCAGCTCGAACGGCGACTTCACCTTGGCGCGATAGGCGTCGGCACTGAAGAACTCCGGGCTCGTGACGATCGTGCGCACCGTCTCCCGGATGTTTCCCCGCGACAGCCGAAAGCGCTCCGCCGCCCGGGCCACCAGGGCCGGCGGCGGCGAGTCGCTCACGAACCGCTGCGCCAGCTTGCGCGCGATGAACTCGGCGGTGCGGGGGTGATACGCCAGCAGGTCCAGCACCGCTTCTCCCTCCTCCTGACCGCGGCCGGCAGGAAAGCGGACGCCCAGAATGGTCTTGGCGCCAGCATCATGCGCCTGCGGGCGAAAGACGAATCCTCCCCCCTGCGCCCCACGCTCGAGCGTCCACCCGGTCAGGGCGCGCGCCACCTCCACCACATCCTGCTGGGTATACCCGCCGTCCACCCCCAGCGTATGCAGCTCCATCAACTCGCGTGCGTAGTTCTCGTTCAGCCCACGCCGCCGTCGCTGCAGCGCCTCCATCCGCGCCATCTGCTCGGTTGTCGCTCCACGCTGCTGCGCGGCGCGGCGCACGGCCTGCGCCCGGCGCGCCGCGCGCTGCGGGGGAATTGGCTGGAGCACCGGCTGGCCACTGTCGGCGACGCTCTGCCAGTTGTCCAGGTAGTAGAGCATGGCCGGACTCTTCGCGACGGCCCCGAGCAGTGCCCGGAAGTCCCCCATGGCATGCTGCCGAACCGTGCGGTCGAAATCGTTGAGGAAGTACCGCGTCCTATCCTTGCCGGCAAACACATTGAAATGGTTCTCCCAGAAGTCGACGAGCACCTCCTCCAGCTGCCGTTCGGTGAGCACGGCGCGCGCCACCCGGCTCGAAGCCAGTTCGCCGAGGACCTGCCCCGACTGCCGCGCCTGTTGGCGCAACCGTTGCGAGTCGACGGCCGTCAGGGGGCCGTCGCCCCGGCGCACCGCCGCGGCCAGGGCTACAGCCGGCGGCGGAAACTCAGCCAGCAGCCGATCCGCCGAATACGCCAGCGTGCGATACCGACGCAGCAGCGAATCGGTGGCGTGATCGGCAAGGCGCTCCGGCTGCAGCTGCTGCGCGATCCAGCGGTCCACCCCCAGGCGGCGTACCGCGTCCACTTCGTGCGGCCGTGCCCCGAACGCCAATCGGTTGAGGACGTGCTGCACCTGCTGGTCGACCGTCTGTTCCCGCAGCGCGCCGAGGGATGGTGCCGTCTTGCCAGCCGGCAGGGTCGCGCTTCGGCTGCCCATCCCGCCGGCGCACGCCGCGAAGGCGAACGCCGTCATGGCGACGCCAGCGGCCATTCGGCCGTCTCGCCAGCCGGTGCATCTGGTTGGTCCCTGCCCCATGCGAACTCTCGGAAGTAGTCGTTCGTTTGGACGCAGCGCGGGCGTTCCCGTTAAGCAGACGTCGACACCCTCCCGTGATGTATCTTTCCTGCATGGCCTCCACCGCTACGTCGAGTCGTTTCGAGCGCTTGCTCGACGCGGCGTTCGCCACCGGCACCCTCTCTGCGATCGCCACCGGTGGCGCCTTGCTGGGACTGGGCTGGCGCGAAGGCGAAGTGGGACGAGTCTTTCGGCTGGCCGGACGCGGGCTGCTCGAGCGCCTGGGGGTTACGTCCTCGGCGGCGCCACTCACGTCGGTGGCCCTGGGTTACCTGCATCACCTGGTGATCGCCACGAGTTGGGGGGTCGCGCTGGCGCTGCTGGTGCTGCCGCTGCGCGGCATCGTACGCCCGGTGGCGGCACTTCTGGCTGCGGTAGTGTACGTCACCCTTGCGGCCGCCATGCTGCCGGCCCCGCTGCGCATCGGGTATGCGGTGACGGCCAGCCTACCGGGCGCTGTTCCCATTGGAGCGGCGCTGGCGTTGGCGCTGCTCGGGGGCTGCTGGCTCTACGTCACCGACGAGGAACGCTGACCGATCTCGGCCGCCCTGCGGCGGGATTGTGACGCAGTCGCGACCGGTGGGCTCGGAAGTTCGCCACGGGCACTCCCTATGCTTGAACCGCGTTGCACTACATCGGGTGGGACGTCATTCCCACGTGGACGGCGCACGCCGGAGGCCGACCACCCGATCCTTCACTCACCCTTACCCAGGAGGCAACCCATGGACGTCCTCGTTCGACTCGAGGCGCGTCCGAGCGATTCGCCGGTACTCGCGCACGTGAATTCGATTCCCGTGCTTCCGTTCGGAACTCGCTCGCGGCGTGAAGTGGTCACGCTGTACGGACACGCTGATGCGCAGGCGCTGGCGCTGGCGTTGGCCGCAACATTTGAGAGCGAGCGCATGGAAGCGGCGGCGTCGGGTGTGGTGCGACACCTCGGTGTCTGGCCGGACCGCGGGGCAGTGGGCGACTCGGCGTGGCGCGATGGCGCGACGGGCCGCCTCATGACGCAGGATCACGACATTCCGCTCCTTACCCTCGAAGCCCGCGCGTCCGAGCTGCTCGGGGCGTGTGGCACGACGTTGCGCCGAGTGGCAGCGGGGCTCGCCATGCCCGACTGGCCCGAAGGCACCGAACGGGCGCTCAGCTTCTCACTCGCCAGCGGCAATGCCGCCAGTGGGGGCGGCTCGCTCGACGATGAAGCCGGCGTGGAGAACTGGCTCGACTCGCTCCGGCAGGCGGACGCCTACTCGTACGATGAAACGGAGGTCGACTGAACCCTGTTCTGTCAGAATCGGTAGCAAGAGGCGGGCGGGTCACTGCGGTGATCCGCCCGCGCTGTTTCTCCGGAGCGCCCCAAGCGCATGTTCCGCACCATCCCGCTGCACGCCACGGACGACGGGCCCTTCGCGGCGCTCGTCTTCAAGACGCTGGCGGAGCCGAGCGCACGTGCATTCGGGCCGTCGTCCCGCAGTCGGAGCTGCATCTGTCCGCCACCCAGCTCTTCTCGCTGACGCACGGCTTCGGCTAATCGGGACCGAGCAACCGCCGCCGCCAACGGGTTCGCGAGGCGCTCAGCCACGGGGGCGCCAACACGCCCCCGACTCGATGGCGTCTGCGCCCTACACCTTGTGGTAGGTGATGCGGGCGGCCTCGCGACGATCGCTGGCCGCGTAGATCTCGAAGTCGCTGAAGAAGGCTGGCGCCTCCTGCCGCAGCACCCGCAGCGTCAGCACCGCCAGGCGGCGAATCTCGAGCTCGGCGGCTTCACTCGAGCGCAGCTCCAGCATCGTGCGCCAGGCGCGCGCATTGCCCGTGACCACGATCTTGGTTTCGGTGCTGTTGGGCAGCACGCCGCGCGCGGCCTCACGCGCCATCTTGCGGCGATGGACCTTGTCGTCGACCCACGCGTAGCGCGACATCAGCTGCTCCACGAGTCCCACGTAGCTGTCGAGCGCCGAGCCCACCTGCGCCGTCCACGCGTCCTCGAGCGGTGCGTCGCCGAGGATGGCCGGCGGCATCACGAACTGCGCGTCGCTTTCGTCCACGTAGCGCTGCGACAGCTGCGAGTACGCAAAGCCGGCCCGATGCCGCACCAGCTCGTGCGTGAGCGAGCGACTGATGCCCTCAAGCAGCAGCGAGTAGTTGGCGTGCTCCAGCACGCTCCCGTGCCCCTGCTTCTTGATGTTCTCCAGATACTCGCGCGTGTCACGACCAGCAGGATTGCGCTGGCTCATGTAACACAGGCGCCCGGCGTATTCCGCCAGCCGCTCGCCATCGGTGGCCTCGCCGATCCACTGCACGGGCAGATGCCCCGGTTCGCTGAACTGGGGACGCGCGAGTACCGTGACGGTTGGCTCGCGGAGAATGGCGCGGTTGGAGAGCGGCATCGGCAGGGAAGACGAAAGAAGGTCGGCAAACGAGGCCGGGCGTACCCGTTCCAGCGGCGCGGCCCGCAGGTAGTTTAACCGCATGCCTTCGGATCGCCCCAGCTCCCGCTCCGTTCAGCAGGAGATCCAGCAGACCCGCCCCTTCCGGTCACGGACCCAGGAAGCCACCATCGCCCTGCTGCGCACGGCGTCGGTGGTGTCCCGGCGCTACGCCCGCCAGGTGGAGCCGCATGGGCTGAGTCTGGCCCAGTACAACGTGCTCCGCATCCTGCGGGGGGCGGGGAGCGAGGGGTTGCCCACGCTGGCCATCCGCGATCGCATGATCGACGAAGGCTCCACGGTGACCCGCCTGCTGGACAAACTGGAGCAGGCCGATCTGGTGAGCCGAGACCGCAGCCGCCCCGACCGGCGGCAGGTGCTCTGCCGTATCACCCCGCACGGCGAGGCGCTGCTGGCTCAGCTCGATCCGGCCATGGACGCCGCCGACACCGAGGTCATGTCGGTCCTTGCCCCGGAACAGCTTGCCGACTTCATCGAGCTGTTGGCCTCGGTACGGACCGGGGGCGGCTAACCGGCCGTCGCCGCGAGCGCCGTTCCCAACCGGAAACGGCTCCAGTCTCGCGTGCGCTCGATGTCGGCCAGCGCCGCCGCCGCCTCGGCGGGCAGGGCAGGCGCGGCCGGGTCGTGGCGCAGCACCTCGAACGGGAACGCTCCCGGCGTGGCGACTTTGCACCCGGGGTTCAGCACACCACTCGGGTCCGCCGCGTCCTTCACGTGGGCGAATGCGGCGCGCGCCTCCAGCCCCCACACCCGATCCAGCAAGGGCGCCCGCAGGCGGCCGTCGCCGTGCTCCCCGGCCAGCGTCCCGCCCAGCCGCGCCGTGAGATTGCACACGTCCAGCAGTACGGACTCCACCGTCTCCCGCCAGCCGGGACGGGTCGTGTCCACCAGCGGGTTCACATGGGCGTGGGCATCGCCGGCGTGGCCAAAGATCACCCCCATTACCCCGGCCCGATCCAGCAGGTCGCGCACGCCGCGTACATAGGCCGGAAAGTGCGACGGGGGCACACAGCTGTCCTCAATGAACTGCATGCTGCGCAGCTGCGGAGCCAGCTGCGAGAGGATCGGGCTTGCCGCATGCCGCAGTGCCCACAGGCGCTGCTCCGCTTCTGGATCAAGTCCAGCGTGCAGCTCCATGGCGCCACTTGAGCGCCATGATTGCATGAGTGATGACAAATAGCCTCGGCAAGAGTCGGTGGTGTCACCCTCGACCTCGGCAATCAGCACCGCCTCGGCATTGGTGGGCACCCCCGTCGCGCTGCCGCGCGCTGCCACCGACAGAAAGGTACGGTCCAGTAGCTCACAGGCGGTTACCCCCAGGGCGGCGGCCCGTCCGGCGCACTCCGTGGCCGCTTCGAGCGAACCGAAGGTGGCCAGTACGGTGGCCGTGCTTGTCGCAACCGGCAGCAGCGCGACCTCCACCTCCGTGAAAAAGGCCAGCGTGCCCTCGCTCCCCACGAGCAGGTCCACGAGGTGCCCGCCGGGGGCCAGGGCCGCCGCGACCCCGTACCCCGACGACTCCTTCCGCACACCAGCGTGCACCAGCAGGTCGGCCGGCACGCGGCGACCGATTTCCTCGAGCGCCCGCACCAGTCGCCGCACCGCGGGCACATGCAGCGGGAGCAACCGATCCCGGTGCACCCACGCGTCCGAGCCATCATCGAACACGCACCGTACCCCCACGATCCACGGACGGGTGGCGCCAAAGCGGAGCGTGCGGGCGCCGGCCGCATTGGTGGCCAGCATGCCCCCAATCGTGCAGAAGGCCCCGCTCGACGGGTCCACCGGAAAACGAAGGCGCTGGGTACGCGCCGCCCGATCGATGACGCCGCGCAAGGCCCCTGTTCCGGCGCGCACGCGTTCCAGCTCCGTATCGACGGTCCCAAGCCGGTCGAGACGTGACAGGTCCACCACCACGCCCGGCCCCACCGCCCCGGCGGCCATACCGCTCCCCGAGCCGCGCGGAATGAGCGCCGCCCCCGTGCGCTTGGCCCACGCCACCAGCCCGCCCACGTCATCGGCATCGGCCGGCACCGCCACCGCCGCCGGCAGGCAGCGCGCAATACCGGCTCCCTCGGCGTAGAGCGCCCGCGCCAGCAGGTCCGTGCGGAACTGCCCGCGAAATCCGGACGGTGCATCGGCAGCGGTGAGGTGGCTCAGGTCAGCGGGCACGGGGCAGCAGGCGGGAAGGGTGCCGGAACGGCCGTGACTCGGCACGTCCGGACTCGTATCTTTCACGGAATATGCCCCTTCCCGCACCGGTTTCCGAGGCGCTCGCGCGGCGCGATGCCGCGCGTTTCTGCGAGGCCATGCTGCCCGCGGTCTCGCGCACCTTCGCCCTGGGCATCAAGGCGCTGCCCGGGGATCTGGGACAGGCCGTGCTCGATGCGTACCTGCTGTGCCGCATTGCCGACACCGTCGAAGACGCCCCCGGTATCGACCCGCAGGTCAAGGCGGCGCTGTTCGACGACTTCCTGGCGGCCTTCGACGACGCTGCCGCGCTCGCGCGCTTCACCAATGGCGTGCAGGGGCTGACCGGTGATCTCGCGCACCTCACGCTCACCAGGAACACGCCGCTCGTGTTCGCGCACTTCGCACAGCTGCCGCCCAACACGCAGCACCTGGTGCGAAAATGGGTGGCCGAGATGGCGGTCGGCATGCGGAAGTTCGTGCTGCTCTATCCCGACGGCATCCGCATCCAGACCATCGACGAGTACAAGGAGTACTGCTACTACGTCGCCGGCACCGTGGGATACATGCTCACCGATCTCTGGCATGAGCACTCCCCCAGCATTGGCACCCAGCGCTACGCGATCCTGCGCGAGCGGTGCCGCGCCTTCGCCGAAGCACTGCAAACGGTGAACATCCTCAAGGACGTCGCCGTGGACGCGGAAAAGGAAAACTCGGTGTATGTCCCCGAGGAGTTGCTGCGGGCACACGGCAGCACCCAAAGCCGCATTCTCGCGCCGGAGCTCATCGCCAGCAACCGCGAGGCGCTCTCCCAGCTCATCAAGCTGGCGTGGCACGACCTTGAGGAAGCGCTCATCTATCTGCTCGACATCCCGCGTCGCGCCGTCCGCATCCGGCTCTTCTGCATCCTGCCGCTGCTGCTCGCGTATGCGACGCTGCGCGATCTCGTGAAGAGCAACGCCATGCTCACTCCCGGTGGCAGCGTGAAAATCACGCGTCGCGAAGTGAAGAGCCTCCTCATGACCGGCAGCATGCTCGTCATGAGCAACGCCGGCGTGCGCTGGCTCGTGGCCCGCGTACGCCGGCGCAGCTTCGAACTGGCCTTCGCCGGCTGACGCGCCGGCACCGATCCGCTAGCGTCCCGAGAACCAGCCGGACGGGGTGAAGCCCACGGGGTTGACCTCGAAGATCTGGCTGCGCGACCACCGTCCCGTGGTCGGGAAGTACGGGGGCGGGAACGGTAGCGCGCACCGGTTGAACGACAGGTCCTCGTT
>VYLE01001136.1_pt1 | contig 10656 bp, 14 predicted proteins | sample 5114391 | NCBI WGS metagenome assembly VYLE01 (sample SAMN12291771, study PRJNA351875) | freshwater metagenome | isolation source: freshwater lake | place: USA: Michigan, Kent Lake | collected 2013-08-15
CAGGGTGATGTTGGACCCGCTGTCCAGGTCGATGAAATTGTTGGAGTCGACCGTGACGGCCACGCCGTTGTCCAGAACGATCGAGCCGCCCGAGGCCAGGCGGATGTTGTCGGCGGCCGTGCCGGTCGCGTTCGACGTCAGAATGGGCGTGATGCGCGCGTTGGAGATCACCACATCGGCCTGAGCCCCGGCGGCGGCCATCAGAGGGGCAAGCGCCACCGCGGTCGCAAGCAGTCTACGCATTCGAGAAGTCACCCCAGATGGATACGCGCAGGCGGGCGCCGGCGCCTTCTAACAGGGGCTGCGCGGCCTGTCCCAAGTTTCGCGAATTTGAGGCGAATGCAAGGCCGAAAGCGCGGCTTAGAGCCAACGGCGTTCGCTCCGGTATTGCCAAGGTCGCGATCAAAATGATATCACTTCAGTATTGATTGGGAGGCTGAACATGAACGACCGCAGAACCGTATCCACCGAGCGCCCGGCGTCCACCGCCAACGGCATACTCATGCTCCTGATGGGTCTGGGTCTGACGCTGCTGGGGCCGGTGCTGATCATCCAAGATCCGGATTCGGCGCTCAACATCGTCGGCGGGATCGCGACCGCTACGGTCGGACTTTTCCTGATGTGCGGCCTCTATTCGCTTCAGCCCAACGAAGGGGCGGCGATCCTGCTGTTCGGCGACTATCGCGGCACCGATCGGGCGACAGGCCTGCGCTGGGTGCTGCCGTGGTACACGCGAAAGAAGATCTCGCTGCGGGCGCGCAACGTGACCTCGGACACGCTCAAGGTGAACGATCGCCGGGGCAGTCCGGTGGAAATCGCCGCCAACGTGGTCTGGCGGGTGGAGGATTCCGCCCAGGCCCTGTTCGACGTCGACGACTACCAGGCTTTCGTCAACATCCAGATCGAGACGGGTCTGCGCGACATCGCCTCTCACTACGCCTACGACCACGGCGAGCAGGAGGAGGGGGTCGAGGCGGAGCTGACGCTACGCGCGGACGCCGAGGAGGTGGCCGAGAAGCTGCAGATCGAATTGGCCAATCGCGTTCGGGTCGCCGGCGTGGCCATCGACGAGGCGCGCCTGGCGCATCTGGCCTATGCGCCCGAGATCGCCGGGGCCATGCTGCGTCGCCAGCAAGCCGAGGCCATCCTGGCCGCTCGCCGCCTGATCGTTCGCGGCGCCGTCAGCATGGTCGAGAGCGCCCTGACCGACCTGTCCGATCGCAAGGTCGTCGAGCTGGACGAAGAGCGGAAGGCCTCGATGGTGTCCAACCTGCTCGTCGTGCTGTGCGCCGATCGCGAGGCCCAGCCGGTCGTGAACACCGGCACCCTCTACGGGTGATCCGTGGCGGGACGGGCGACGAAACCCTTCCTGATGCGGGCCTCGCCCGGCGTGATGGCGGCCGTCGAGCGTCTGGCGGCCGCCGAACTGCGCTCGGTCAACGCCCAGCTGGAGGTGCTGGTGCGCGAGGCCCTGGCGCGGCGAGGCGTCGACCTGACCACCTCCAAGCCCGGCGACGATAGCGCTTGAGCTTGGCGGTTCGCGGGCGTAGGGGCGCGACATGGTCCGACGCACATCGTCCGCACGCATCCAAAAACGACGGACGCGCGTTTCGCGCCGGTCGCTGGAGGATTACGACCCCATGAGCATGGCCGATTTAGACGTGCAGGAAGGCGAGCTGAGGCTCATTCCAGGCTGGGATGAAGAGGTCGCCGATACGCTCCGGTCCCTGAAGGCGTCGACGGCCGATCCCCGGCCCCGGATGGTCGACACGACGATGCTGTACGCGCCGCGCTCGGGCGGGGTGAAGCGATATCTGCTGTCCAAGAAGGCCTGGCTGGAGGCCAACCGGCCCGGCGTGGCCCATTCCCTTATCGTGCCGGGCGCGCGCCACGAGGCGGGCAAGGACGGCATCATCAAGCTGCATGCCACCAAGCTACCGTTCGGCGACGGCTACCGCTGGCCGACGTCGGTCCGGCGATGGGGAGCCTGGGTCGCCTCCATGAAGCCCAGTCTGATCGAGGCGGGCGATCCCTACACGCCGGGCCAGGGGGCGCTGGAAGCCGGGCAGCGGGCCGGATGTCCCGTGGTCGGCTTCTGCCATTCCGACCCGGCGGGCCTGGCGGCGCTGCACTTCGGCGAATGGGCCAAGAAGCCCGTCGAAAAGCGTTGGGCCAAGCTGTTCGGCCAGTTCGATCGCGTGATCTCGCCCAGCCGTTTCATCGCGCGGCGGCTGGAGGAAGCGGGCATCCAGGACATCGTCATCCGGCCGCTGGGCGTGGAGATCGACACCTTCCGGCCCGAACGCGCCGACCGGAACTGGCTGCTGAGGAAACTGGGCCTGCCGGCGTCGGCGCGTCTGGTGTGTTTCGCCGGGCGGCCGGCGCGCGAGAAGAACATCGACACCCTGATCGAGGCCGTCCAGAAGCTGGGGGAGCCGTATCACCTCGTTCTGGTCGGCGCGGGCGCGGGCCTGCCGTATGAGGACCGGGTGATCGCCCTGCCGTACGAGCGTGATCCCAAGCAAGTGGCGAGGATCATCGCCAGCTGCGACGCCTTCGTCCACGCCAACGACAAGGAGCCGTTCGGCCTGATCGTTCTGGAGGCCATGGCCTGCGGCCGCCCGGTCGTAGGCGTCAACGCCGGCGGCGTGGCCGAGACCGTGCATGAGGGCGTGGGGCAACTGGCCCGCAGCGCCGATCCCGACGACTACGCCCAGGCGGTCGAGGCCCTGTTCGCCCGCGACATCGAAGCGCTGGGCGCGGCGGCGCGGGTGCACACGGTCGAGCGCTTCTCTTGGAATCGCGTCTTCGAGGATCTCTGCATGACATATGGCGAGGTCAGCGGGCAGGCGGCGTTCGTTCAGCCGGGCGAGCAGGCGACGGCGCACTGACCTCGTCTTCGGCGGGCGTCAGGCCGTAGGGCGCCACCAGTCTCCAGACGTGGTCCGGGATCATCGATTTCATCCTGCGCGGCTCTTCTCGGCGCAGGTGGATCACGGTCTCGGCGGCCTTCATCTCCAGACGGGTGCGGGCGAACTCCAGGCCGCGCGGTCCGGTGCGGGGCTGGAGCCAGCTGACGATCGGGCGGACCCAGTCGGGCATGCGTCGGAGCGGCAGGCCGCCGGCCGCACGCTCGACATTGGCGATGAAGCCCTGAACCGCCGCGCGGCGCTTTCCGAGACTCCGGGGCTCGGACAGCCGGACCTCGTCGCCCAAGAGGTTCAGCAGGGCCTGGCCGCGATCGTTCCTGACGATCAGCCACTGCTCGCCCTCGCCGCCCATGTAGCCGACGGTGATGTCCGCCAGGGCGTTGGTGTAGTCCACGCAGGTCCGGCAGGTGACGGGGAAGAAGTCCGGCGCCAGCTGGGAGATCGGCAGGCTGAGGAAGGGAATTTCCCGTCTGCGCCCGTCGGCATAGCGGAGCTCGACGTGATAGTCGGCGCGAAACTCAAGATAGGTGATGCTGTCTGGGTCTTCGTCGAGCAGTGCCAGGAACTCGTGGAATCGTTCGGTCGTGGTGTTGTCCGAGCAGGGCGTGCCGATGACGGTCAGGTTGTCGAAGCCGAGCTCGCTCTCCAGCGCCCGGAGCGCATAAACCTGACACGGGATGCCGATGACGGCGAGGCGGCGGTGGCCGGCGTCGCGCGCGGTCTCCAGCAGGGCCAGCAGCGGCGCGTAGCCCATGCGCATGCCGCGCGCCTTGGCCATGTCGGCGGCGTTGGTGATCAGGACCGGCACGGGCCGCCAGCGGTCCTCCGGATCGGTCGTCATGGTCAGCACGGCGTTGACGGCGCCAGTCTCCAGCAGGCGTTCGCCGATGCGGGTCGTGATTCCGGTCCATTGGGCGCCCTCGGCAGGTGGCGTCAGCGACGCGCGGACCATGCGGCGGAAAGGGCCGAAGAAGACCTCGTCGCCGGTATCGGCGCGGGGGCGGCCGTGGATGCGGGTCTCCAGTCCCGGATAGTCCGGCTTGATGAACTGGCAGGCCCGGCCGCAGAGGCTCGGATCCTCCATGCGCGATACGCCGCAGTCGGTGCAGAGGTTGCGAGGGACGGGAGGCCGCATACGCCAAGGCTGCTCACGCGCCGGGCGCTTCGTCCAGTCCGGAGATGTCCATGATGGGGGCGGCGCGCCACTTTCCGCATCACGGAAAGTGGCGCGAGTGACGGGGCTCGAACCCGCGACCTCCGGCGTGACAGGCCGGCACTCTAACCAACTGAGCTACACCCGCGTTTCCCGCTGCGACGGCGTCCGGCGCGGCGAGGGGCGTCGTTTAGGCGGGGGCGCCCGACAGTGTCAAGCGCCCCGACGGCGGATATTCGCCTAACGCGCGGCGACGGCCGCCGAGATCGTCGGGGTGCTGGTCGGAGCCGCCGGGGGAGGCGGGTCGTAGTGGACGCCGACGCCCGGTCCGAGCGGCAGATCGAGCGCCACCCAGAGCCCCACCATCGCCAGACCGGCGATCAGGAAGACGCCGGCGTAGGGGAGCATCGTCGACATGAGCGATCCAAGGCCGAACTTGGAATCCCATCGCTGGGCGAAGGTCAGGATCAGGGGGAAGTAGCTCATCAGCGGCGTGGCGATGTTGGTGACCGAATCGCCCATGCGATAGGCGGCGGTCGTCATCTCCGGGCTGATGCCCAGGAGCATGAACATCGGCACCACGATGGGCGCCAGCGCGGACCACTTGGCCGAGGCCGAGCCGATGAAAAGGTCGAAGAAGCAGGAGACCAGCACCACCGCCACCAGCAGAAGCGGCGCGGGGAGGGCGAGCGTCTTCAGATACTCCGCGCCACTGACCGCCAGAATCGGCCCGAGACCCGACCAGTTGAACATGGCCACGAAGTGGGCGGCGAAGAAGGCGAGCACGACATAGGGCGCCATCTGGGCGATGCCGTCGCGCATCATGACGACGAGGTCGCGGTGGCTCGTCACCGTGCCTGCGCCGACGCCATAGGCCGCGCCCGCGAGGAAGAACAGAATGGCGAAGAAGGCGACCAGTGACTGATAGAGCGGGTTCAGCCGCGTGTTGGGCTCGGCCTCCGGGTCGATGAAAGGCGTTCCGGGCATCAGGAAGATGACGGTCCACAGCGCGATCATTCCCAGCAGCGTCAGACCGGCGAAGGCCAGGCCGCGCTTCTCCGCAGGGGTCAGGGGCGTCTTCTCGTCGGCCTTGGGACCCTCGACCTCGACGGGCGCGCGCTTCTTAAGACGCGGCTCGATGATCGCGTCGGTCAGGAACCATATGATGGGGGTGAAGACGACCACCATGCCGATGGAGAAGAACCAGTTGCCGGCGATCGTCACGGTGTAGTTCGGGTCGATCAACTGGGCGGCGGGCTCGGTGATGCCCAGGATCAAGGCGTCGGACGCGCCGGGAAACAGATTGCCCGCGAACCCGCCCGATACCGCCGCGAAGCCTGCGGCCAGGCCCGCCAGCGGATGTCGGCCCGCTGCCGCGAAGATGACGGCCGCCAGCGGGATGACCACGACATAGGAGGCGTCCGATGCGTGATGCGAGACCATGCCGGTCACGGCGACCACCGGCGTCAGGATGAACCTCGGGGCGTTCAGCAGCATGCCGCGGAACGCCGTAGTGAACAGACCCGCGCGCTCGGCCACGGCCGCGCCGTAGACAACGGTCAGCACGATGCCCAGAGGCGGAAAGGCCGCGAGCGTCTTGGGCATGTCGATGATCAGCTTGGAGAGGTTTTCGGGCGCCAGCAGGCTCTGGGCCCTCAGCACATCGCCGGTCACGGGATTGACGCTCTCCCACCCCAGGCCCGCGCCGACCATGCTCAGCACGATCAGGGCCAGGATGAACCAGAGGAACAGGAAGACCGGATCGGGCAGCTTGTTGCCGATCCGTTCGACCGCGTTGAGGATGCCGAAACCGGAGGCCATGCGGGGTCCATGCGTGGTTGAAGCGGAGCCGAACCGCTACCCTGTGGCAAACAAGATGAACATGCGGCAACAAGGGTATTCTTGCGAGGCATTCTCAATGCGTTTCCAGCCTCCGCATGGGTTTGAACCGGCGGAAGGTTGGGTCTAGAAGACGCCGAATCCGCCGCCCCTCCCAGTCGCGGCGTGGACCCGGACGCATGAACGACTTCCTTTTGCAGTACCTGCCGATCGTGATCTTCATCGGGATCGCGACGGTTCTCGGCCTCGGCTTCATGATCGCGGCCTGGGTGCTGGCCCCGTCGAACCCGGACAGCGAGAAGCTGTCGGCGTATGAGTGCGGCTTCAACGCCTTCGATGATGCGCGGATGAAGTTCGACGTGCGGTTCTATCTGGTGTCGATCCTCTTCATCATCTTCGACCTGGAAGTCGCCTTCCTGTTCCCGTGGGCGGTGTCGATGTTCGACCTGGCTCGGCCCGACATGATCTTCGCCTTCTGGTCGATGATGGTCTTCCTTGGCGTCCTGACGGTCGGCTTCATCTACGAATGGAAGAAGGGAGCCCTCGAATGGCAGTGATCGCGCCTTCTTCGCCGCTGGTCCCCGCGGGGTCGGCCGCGCGCTCGTCGGTCGAGGGCTACGACCCCAAGATCCACGACAAGTTCTTCGAGGCGGTCAACACGGAGGTCGCCGAGCACGGGTTCCTGACCGCGTCGCTGGACGACGTCATCAACTGGGCCCGCACCGGCTCCTTGATGTGGATGACCTTCGGCCTGGCGTGCTGCGCCGTGGAAATGATCCAGGCGTCGATGCCGCGCTACGACCTGGAGCGGTTCGGCATGGCGCCGCGCGCCAGTCCGCGTCAGTCCGATCTGATGATCGTGGCCGGCACCCTGACCAACAAGATGGCTCCGGCGCTGCGCAAGGTCTACGACCAGATGCCGGACCCGCGCTACGTCCTGTCGATGGGCAGCTGCGCCAACGGCGGCGGCTACTATCACTACAGCTACAGCGTCGTGCGCGGCTGCGACCGGATCGTCCCGGTGGACGCCTATGTGCCCGGGTGCCCGCCGACGGCGGAAGCCCTGGTCTATGGCCTGCTGCAGCTGCAGAAGAAGATCCGCCGGACCGGGACCATCGAGCGATGAGCGGCCTGGCCGTGCTTGAGGCCCAGGCGGCGGCGCTGACGCCGCTGGGCCAGGAAATGGTGGCCGAGCTGCAGGTCGATGCGGCCGTGGCCTATGGCGAGCTGACGCTGACGTGTCATCGGGATCGCATCGTCGAGGTGCTGACCGATCTGCGCGACCGGTTCGGCTTCCAGCAGCTGCTGGACGTCTGCGGCGCGGACTATCCCGACCGGGCCGAGCGGTTCGACGTCGTCTATCACCTGCTCAGCCTGACCCGGAACCTGCGGGTGCGGGTCAAGGTGACGACCGACGAGGCCGCGCCGGTGCCGAGCGTGATCGCCGTCTATCCGTCCGCGGGCTGGTTCGAGCGCGAGGCGTTCGACATGTACGGCATCCTGTTCTCGGATCATCCGGACCTGCGCCGGCTGCTGACCGACTACGGCTTCAGCGGGCACCCGCTGAGGAAGGACTTCCCCATGACGGGCTATGTCGAGGTCCGGTACGACGAGGAGCAGAAGCGGGTGGTCTATGAGCCCGTCAAGCTGACGCAGGAGTTCCGCAACTTCGACTTCCTGTCGCCGTGGGAGGGCGCCGAGTATCCGGCGACCGTGCTGCCGGGCGACGAGAAGGCCATCGGCTCGGCGGGGACGCCTTCGGGAGGGAAAGCCTGATGGCCGACGGACACCCTCTGAAGACCGCCGAGGCCGTCGACGACCTGGGCCGGATCGCCTTCGACGAGCCGGACAACCGGACCGCCCACGCGCGCGAAATGGACGAGCGCAAGTTCACCATCAACTTCGGCCCCCAGCACCCGGCCGCCCACGGTGTGCTGCGCCTGGTGCTGGAGCTGGACGGGGAGGTGGTCGAGCGCGTCGATCCGCATATCGGCCTGCTGCATCGCGGCACCGAAAAGCTGATGGAGGCGCGCACCTACCTCCAGAACGTGCCGTATCTGGACCGGCTGGACTACGTCTCGCCGATGAACCAGGAGCACGCCTTCTGCCTGGCCATCGAGCGGCTGCTGGGCATCGAGGTTCCTTACCGCGCCCAGCTGATCCGCGTCCTGTACTGCGAGATCGGCCGCATCCTGTCGCACATGCTGAACGTCACGACCCAGGATCGGCCGCTGGTGCGCCGAGTTCCCGGCGGCGCTGAAGGACATCGAGAGCCTGGTCACCGAGAACCGCATCTTCAAGCAGAGGAACGTCGACATCGGCGTGGTGTACAAGGAAGAGGCCCTGGCCTGGGGCTTCTCGGGCGTGATGCTGCGCGGGTCGGACATCGCCTGGGATTTGCGCAAGTCGCAGCCGTACGAGTGCTACGCCGAGCTCGATTTCGACGTGGTCGTGGGCAAGAACGGCGACTGCTGGGACCGCTACCTCGTTCGCGTCGAGGAGATGAAGCAGTCCGTCCGCATCATGGAGCAGTGCATCCACAAGCTGCGGAACTGCCCGGGTGAACCGGTCATGGTCGAGGACAACAAGATCGTTCCGCCGCGACGAGGCGAGATGAAGCGGTCGATGGAAGCCCTGATCCACCACTTCAAGCTCTATACCGAAGGCTTCAAGACCCCGCCGGGCGAGGTCTATGCGGCGGTCGAGGCGCCCAAGGGCGAGTTCGGCGTCTATCTGGTCTCCGACGGCACCAACAAACCGTATCGCGTGAAGATCTCGGCCCCCGGCTTCCGCCACCTGCAGGCCATGGACTGGATGAACCGGGGCCACATGCTGGCCGACGTTTCGGCCATCCTGGGCTCGCTCGACATCGTCTTCGGCGAGGTGGATCGCTGAGATGAGCGCCTTCGCCGTCGATCCTGTCTTCACGACCCTGCAGGCCATCGCCTTCGTGGGCTTCATGCTGCTGGCCGTGCTGAGCCAGTACGCCTTCTCCCCGCGGCGCCGCGCCGTGATGGGCCGCGCGAAGTTCGCCCTGGCCTCGGCCATGGTCGCGACCCCCGGCATCGCTGGAGTGACTTTGGTGCGCGGAGCCTACCGAGCCGGATATCTGGCCGAAGGGCGGGGCTTTCTCGAAGCCAATCTGCGGTCGATCGTGTGGATGAGCGGCTTCATCTTCCTGAGCCAGCTGGCCGTGCGGTTTCTGCCGCCGCTGTCCTGGCTGTCGCGTGATCTTGCCCAGGCCGGCAGGGTCGTCTGGCGCGCTCGCCTGAACCGCTGGATGGGGAGGGGCGCGTGAGCGACACCCCCGTGAGCGATCTGGTCCGTCAGGGATGGTCCGTCGTCGGCTATGCGGCGACCGACGCCAATGGCGAGACCTGGCACCACAATGTGTTGCTGACCAAGAACGGGCAGCACCGCATCCTCACGGTGCGCAAGAAGATGCTTGGCGACGGACTCGTCGTCTCGGAGATGGACGTCTGATGTCGGTTCGCCGCCTCGCCAAGGAACAGCCCGCGACCTTCGCCTTCTCCAAGGAGACGATGAAGAAGGCCGACTGGTGGATCGCCAAATATCCCGCCGGCCGTCAGCAGTCGGCGGTGATCCCGATCCTGTGGCTGGTGCAGAAGCAGGAGGGCTGGGTGTCCGAGCCGGCGCTGCGCGCCATCGCCGACCTGCTGGACATGCCCTACATCCGGGTGCTGGAGGTCGCGACCTTCTACACCATGTTCATGCTGGAGCCGGTCGGATCGGCCGCCCTGATCCAGGTGTGCGGCACCACGCCCTGCATGCTGCGCGGCGCGGGCGATCTGATGAAGGTGTGCAAGGACCGGATCGGGCCCAAGCACACCCTGTCGCCCGACGGCAAGTTCTACTGGGAAGAGGTCGAGTGCCTGGGCGCCTGCGTCAACGCGCCGATGGCCATGATCAACGACTACTATTTCGAGGACCTGACGGCCTCGGACATGAACCAGATCATCGACGACTTCGCCGCCGGAAAGACGCCCGAGCGCGGGCCGCGCGTGGATCGGGTGAACTCGGCGCCCGAAGGCGGGCCGCTGACCCTTACCGATCCCAAGCTGTACGACGGCTCGGCTGCCAAGCCGATCAAGAAGCTGCCGAACACGGAGCCCGTGTCGGCGTGACCGCTCCCGACCCCCAAGCCGACGCCAAGGTCGCCGCCTATCGCGCGGAGATCCGCGCCGTGGGCCGTACCCAACGGCTGGCGGGGTTCGGGCTCGTGCTGCTGGGCGCCGTGCTGGTGTGGGGCGGCACGCGGGCGGGCGGTCTGGCCGAGGTCGTGCAGATGGCGGGCTATGCGTCGCTGGCGGCCGGATGGGCCTTGATGCTGACGGCCATCTTCCTGCGCACGCGCTATCACCGCCGCCGCATGGCGGAGCTGGACGGAGGCGCGTCATGACCGTGTCGCAGCGCTGTCAGGTCCGTGGCGCACAGTCGCTGATCTCAAGACGTTCGGGGGATCGTCGTGACATCGTCAAAGCCCGGTCGCGGCAAGTCCGCCGGCCTGTTCCTGGCCAATCTGATGGGGGCGGGGGCCCTGCCGCTCGGCGGCGCGGTTGCGCCTCCGACCCAGCCACCCACGCCCGCGCAGCCTGCGCCGTCTTCTCCGTCCGGTATCCCGAATGCGCCTGAGCCACCGTCATCCCAATCCCAGCGCCCGCCGCCGCGCGAGGAGCGCGAAACCGGCGACCGTCGCAGCGAGCTCTCGCGCCC
>VYLE01001810.1_pt1 | contig 10614 bp, 9 predicted proteins | sample 5114391 | NCBI WGS metagenome assembly VYLE01 (sample SAMN12291771, study PRJNA351875) | freshwater metagenome | isolation source: freshwater lake | place: USA: Michigan, Kent Lake | collected 2013-08-15
GGTGGGCCGCGGCCCGACATGTGCGCCGGCGTTGGCCAGGGCGCCTGCGCGCGCCGCGTCGTCCAGCGTGCGGAAGAAGGTGTAGTGCAGCGTGATGGTGCGGATTTCCCGCGTGGTCGGATCGGTGGCGATGGCGGGGTCGACCCAGAAGGTCACCGGCATCTGCACCTGTTGGCCGGGTGCGAGCGTTTGCTCGATGAAGCAGAAGCAGGCTGTCTTGTGGAAATACTTGCCGGCTTTCTCGGGCGTGACGTTGTAGGTGGAAACCCCCGTGACCGGCGCCTCCGACAGGTTGCTGGCGCTGTAGAAGGCCACGCCCTCGGCCCCGACCGGCAGGCGCAGCTCGGTCTGTTCGGGCATGAAGCGCCAGGGCAGACCAGGGTTGGTGTTGGCGTTGAAGCGCACGCTGACCAGGGGCGCGCCCTCGGGCGGCGCGTCGGGCGCGGCCTGGCCGATCATGGGCGTGCCGCCGAAGCCGGTGAGCTGGCAGAACAGCCGGTAAAGCGGCACGGCGGCGAAGCTCATCCCGACCATGCCGACGGCCACGCCGGCCAGGGCGCCTGCCAACACCGTGTTGCTGCGACGGGCCTGCGCCATGTCAGCCGCGCAGCAGCCGCGCCATGCTGATGGCGTAGAACAGCGCGAACAGCCCGACCAGAACGCCCAGCAGGGCCAGGTTGCGGCTGCGCCGACGCTTGCCCAGCGCCTTGCTGTCCGCGACGCTGAGCGGGGTCAGCAACCGCCGAACAGCACGAAAAGATAGGCGATGGAGTAGCCGAAGGCCTTCTTGGCGGCACGGTCGCGGTCAAGGCTCATGCCATCGGGGCCCACAGGGTCGCGCAGCACGCGCAGGGCATGGCGGATGAACCAGACGCCCAGCAGTGCCGCGGCGATGCCATAGGGCCAGCCCGAGAAGCCGAGCGCCCAGGGTGCCAGGCTGCTGGCCACCAGCAGCACCGTATAGATCAGGATCTGGCGGCGGGTTTCCTGGCCACCGGCCACCACCGGCAGCATCGGCACGCCGGCGCGCGCGTAGTCGGCATGCGTCCACAGGCTGAGCGCCCAGAAATGCGGCGGCGTCCACAGGAACACGATGACGAACAGGATCACGGGCTCGAGCGAGACCGAGCCCGTGGCCGCCACCCAGCCGATCAGCGGCGGGAAGGCGCCGGCCGCACCGCCGATGACGATGTTGTGCGGCGTGCTCCGCTTCAGCCACATCGTGTAGATCAGCACGTAGAACAGGATGGAGGCCGCCAGCCAACCCGCCGCCGCCCAGTTCGCCGCCAGCCCCATGACCAGCACCGAGGCGACGGAAAGGAATATGCCGTAGCCCAGCACCGACTCGGCATCGATCCGGCCGGCGGGAATGGGGCGCCCGGCGGTGCGCTTCATCAGCGCGTCGATGTCGCGGTCGTACCACATGTTGAGCGCACCGGCCGCGCCGCCTGCCACCGCGATGGCCAGCACCGCCGCGAAGGCCAGCACCGGGTGCATGGCACCAGGCGCCAGCAGCAGCCCGACCGCGCCGGTATAGACCACCAGCAGCATGACGCGCGGCTTCAGCAGCACGAACCAGTCGCGCGGGCTGGCGTCATCCGAAAGCGCGAAGGGGGCTTCCGCCCCCCTCGTCGTGGCCATGCTGTCGGTCAAGGTCAGCGGATCCGGGGCAGTTCTTCGAAGGTGTGGAAGGGCGGCGGGGAGGAGACCGTCCATTCCAGCGTGGTCGCACCTTCGCCCCAATAGTTCGCCTCGACCTTGCGGCCCGAGGTGTAGGTCTTCCAGGCGACGTAGAAGAAGATCAGCACCGAGATGCCGCCGATATAGCTGCCGATGCTGGCCACGAAGTTCCAGCCGGCGAAGGCGTCCGGGTAGTCGGGGTAGCGGCGCGGCATGCCCTGCAGCCCCAGGAAGTGCATGGGGAAGAACGTCAGGTTCACGCCGACGAAGGTGGTCCAGAAGTGCACGCGGCCCCAGAACTCGTCGTACTGGCGGCCGCTCATCTTGCCGATCCAGTAGTACCAGCCAGCGAAAATGCCGTACACCGCGCCCAGGCTCAGCACGTAGTGGAAATGCGCCACCACGTAGTAGGTGTTGTGCAGCACGGTATCGACACCGGCGTTCGACAGCACCACGCCGGTCACGCCGCCCACCGTGAACAGGAAGATGAAGGCCAGCGCCCACATCATCGGCAGTTCCAGGCGGATCGAGCCGCCCCACATGGTGGCGATCCAGGAGAAGATCTTGATGCCGGTGGGCACCGCGATGACCATGGTGGCGGCCATGAAGTAGGCCCGCGTGTCGACATCCATGCCCGAGGTGAACATGTGGTGCGCCCACACCACGAAGCCGACCACGCCGATTGCGACCATGGCATAGGCCATGCCCAGGTAGCCGAACACCGGCTTGCGGCTGAAGGTGGAGATGATGTGGCTGACGATGCCGAAGGCCGGCAGGATCATGATGTAGACTTCGGGGTGGCCGAAGAACCAGAAAAGGTGCTGGAACAGCACCGGGTCGCCGCCGCCGGCGGGGTCGAAGAAGGCGGTGCCGAAGTTGCGGTCGGTCAGCAGCATGGTGATGGCGCCGCCCAGCACCGGCACCGCCAGCAGCAGCAGGAAGGCGGTGACCAGCATGGCCCACACGAACAGCGGCATCTTGTGCAGCGTCATGCCCGGCGCGCGCATGTTGAAGATGGTGGTGATGAAGTTGATCGCGCCCAGGATCGAGCTGGCGCCGGCCAGGTGCAGCGCGAAAATGCCCATGTCCATGGCCGGGCCGGGGCTGAACTGGGCGTTCGACAGCGGCACATAGACAGTCCAGCCCACGCCGGCGCCACCGCCCACCAGGGCGCTGCCCAGCAGCAGCAGGAAGGCCGGCACCAGCAGCCAGAAGCTGATGTTGTTGAGCCGCGGGAAGGCCATGTCGGGCGCGCCGATCATCATCGGCACGAACCAGTTGCCGAAGCCGCCGATCAGTGCCGGCATGACCACGAAGAACACCATGATCAGGCCGTGCGCCGTGACCACCACGTTCCACCAGTGCCCGTCGCCGAAAAACTGCGTGCCGGGGCTTTGCAGCTCCATGCGCATCAGGATCGAGAAGCCGCCGCCGATGATGGCCGCGAACACCGAGAACAGCAGGTAGAGCGTGCCGATGTCCTTGTGGTTCGTGCTGAACAGCCAGCGCTGCACGAAGCCCGGATAGTGCCCGTGGTCGTGCCCGTGTGCATCGCCGTGGGCGTGCGGGGTGTCGGGACTGTAGGCGTGGGTATCAGCCATCTCGCTTCACCGTTCTGCTGGCCCCGCGGGGGCGGAACCGTTGCGTCTTCATGCTTGGGCGGGCGCTGGGCGCGACCGCCGGGTGGTCCAGTCGATCATGGTCCGGGCTGTCGGGGCCTGCCCTGGCCTACTCCGCCGCCCGCATGGCAACGACCACGCCGGGGCTGGCCGACGGCTGGCGCTCGGCGAACTTGCGCTTGGCGTCCTCGACCCAGGCGTTGAACTCGGCTTCCGGCACGGCGCGCACGACCGAGGGCATGTACGCGTGCTGGGTGCCGCAGATCTGGTTGCACTGGCCGTAATACACGCCCGGACGGTCCACGCGGAACCAGGTTTCCAGCGTGCGGCCCGGGATCGCGTATTTCTGTACGCCCAGGGACGGCATGAAGTAGCTGTGGATCACGTCGGTGCCGGTCACCAGCAGGCGGACGTTCTTGCCGACGGGCACGACCAGCTCGTTGTCCACTTCCAGCAGGCGGCGCTGGCCGGGGCGCAGCTCGTCGGTCGGGATCATGCGGCTTTCGAAGCGCACGCCGGCCTGGGCGTTGTCCTGGTATTCGTAGCTCCAGTACCACTGGTGGCCGGTGACCTTCACGGTCAGGTCGGTGGTCGGCGCGCGGTCCTGGAAATACAGCAGCCGGAAGCTGGGGATGGCGATGACCACCAGGATCAGCACGGGAATGACCGTCCAGGCCACTTCCAGCAGCGTGTTGTGGCTGGTCTGGCTGGGGTTGGGGTTGCGGTCGGCGGCGAAGCGCCGCACCACATAGACCATCAGCAGCAGCACGAAGATGGTGATCGCGGTGATGATGTAGAGCAGCAGGTCGTGCAGCTCCTCAATATAGCCCTTCACCGGCGAGGCCGCTTCCTGCATGCCGAGGCCCCAGTTCACGGGCTCGGCCGCGTGGGCCAGGCCGGGCATGGCGCATGCCGCGACCAGCAGCACCAGGAAGGCGAACCCCAACCCGAGGAAGCTTCGTGCCGCCAGGCTCATGTCATCTCCAACCCAATGCCAAGGACCACTCATGCCGGCGGGCCGCGGGGCACGGCTGCCGCAAGGCACCAGGGACCATCAAGTTCAGCCGCGTGCGTAGCCTTTGCTGCGCTGCCGCGCAACCCTTGCGCGGTGACGCTGGCATCGACATCGAACGAACTGTGGGCACAGCGAGATTACGCAAGGGTCAGCGCCGCGACAATAAATGTTGCAGACCACCCCGACACCACCCCGCCGGCAGGTCACCGGCGGGGCGTGCGGGGCACTCAGGGCTGGGGCCGTTCCGGATCGGGCTTGGTGGGCGAAAGCGGCACCCAGCCGGTCAGCGCCTGGTCCGCCGCAGCGGGGGCCGGCTGGCCACGCGTGCGCACCAGGCTGAGCACGATCGAGCCGCCGATAATCACCACCGTCAGCGCCAGGGCGTATTCCACCGGCACCGCCTTGCCGCCGGCAAAGTAGTTGGCCAGCATTTTCGCGCCCACGATCATCAGCACGATCGACAGGCCGTATTTCAGGTAGTGGAACCGGTGCACCACGCCGGCCAGCGCGAAATACATCGCCCGCAGGCCCAGAATGGCGAACACGTTGGCGGTGTAGACAATGAACGGGTCCTTGGTGATGGCGAAGATCGCCGGAATGCTGTCCAGCGCGAAGACCAGGTCGGTCAGCTCGATCAGCACCAGCACCAGGAACAGGGGCGTCATGTGCAGCAGCCCCTTCTCGCGCACGAAGAAGCTGTCGCCGCGGTAGCCGTCGGTCACGCGGTAGCGCGCCTTCATGAAGCGCAGCACCGGGTTGTTCTCCAGGTCCGGCTTGGCGTCGACCGCCTTGATCATCTTGAAGCCCGAATAGATCAGGAACAGGCCGAAGATGATCATGATCCAGTCGAAGTTCTGCAGCAGCGCGGTGCCGGCGAAAATCATGGTGCCGCGCATCAGCAGCGCGCCGATGATGCCCCAGAACAGCACCCGGTGCTGGTAGGCGGGCGGCACCTGGAAATGCGTGAACAGCAGGACGAATCGCCATGACAAAGAAGGCGAAGCTGCGCCAAAGCGCTTCCTTAACCGGTATGGGGCGGTCGCGCTTGGTCAGCACGCCCAGGTCGAACAGCAGCACCAGCAGGATGAAGCTGTTGAACGCCACCCAGAACCAAAGCGGCGCGCCGCCGAAGGCGCCGTCGGCCGCTGGCAGGGTGGAGGCGATCAGGACGGTCGTGGGCAGTATGTCGATGCCGGACATGGTCGTCGGGCTCCTCTCATGGTCAGGAACGGCGGTTCCCGGCTGCACGATGGATCCGACATCACAGCGCTGCCCGCCGGCTGGAACCGACCGCCGGCAGCGTTGTCAGAGGGGCCCGGACCCGAATGATTGCGATTTATGCGCTGCTCGCGTCAGGTTCAAGGGGGCGGGGCTTCCAATACGGCACGCGGCCGCCTAAATCAGTGCCGGGAAAACACCGGAACCTGTGTTCCAGGGAGAGCGCTTATGGGTGGGTTGAGCATCTGGCATTGGGTCGTCGTGCTGCTGGTGGTGCTGCTGCTGTTCGGCAGCGGCAAGATCAGCGGGCTGATGGGCGATGTCGCCAAGGGCATCAAGTCGTTCCGCAACAACATGAAGGAAGACGAAAAGGACGCCAGCATGGCGACCAGCGAGCCCAGCACGCCTTCGGGCAGCCTGTCCGGCCCGCAGGCCGGCGCGCAGCAGACCACGGGCCAGGGCACCGCGCAGGGCACCCGCCCCAGCTGAGCCAAGGCCCGGGGCCGTTCGCCCCCGTCGCGGGTGGTTGAACGGCCCCGGGCATAGACTGTAGCTTGCCGCCATGGGGCGCGCCGCGGCCGCGGCGCGCCCTCATGCTATGGATGCAGGCTCAACGAAGGCCGGCCCAGGGGGATCGGGCCAGGGGGATCTGGAACGCATGACGGACAAGACCTCCAAACCCACGCCCGACGTCCTTTCCGCCGACGCCGCCGGCGTGGACGAAATGGAGTTCGCCGCCAGCCGCCGCACCCTGCCGGGCCTGCTGGGGCTGGCCGTGACCGCGCTGGGCATCGGCTTCGTGCTGTTCCACCTGCTGGTGCTGCTGGCCATCCCGATCGACCAGGATTCGCTGCGCGCCGTGCACGTCTATGGCGGCGCCGCGCTGGGCTTTGCCGTGTTCGTCGGCTTCCGGCGCGACAGCCTGACCAGCATACCGGTGTGGGACTGGGTGCTGATCGCGTCCGCGCTGCTGGTCGGCGCGCACATGCTGATCGATGCCGAGGGCATCAGCATGCGCACCTTCATGGGCCCCAGCACGCGCGACATGCTGGCCTTCGCCGCGGGCATCGTGATCGTGCTGGAATTCGCGCGCCGCACCGCGGGCCTGGCCATGCCGATCATCGCCGGCGTGTTCCTGGCCTACATCTTCGTGGGCCCCTGGATGCCGGGCGTGCTGTTCCATCGCGGCGTGCCGTTTGGCGAGGCGCTGATCTTCATCGCCACCGGCGAGGGCATATTGGGCACGGTGGCCGGCGTGTCCTCGACCTTCATCATCATGTTCGTGGTGTTCGCGGGCTTCCTGCAGGCCAGCAAGGCGGGCGACTTCTTCAACGACCTGGCGATGGCCGCGGTGGGCTGGGCGCAGGGCGGCCCGGCCAAGGTCACGGTGCTGTCGGGCGCCCTGTTCGGCACCATTTCCGGCAGCGCGGTGGCCAACGTGGTGGCCAGCGGCACCTTCACCATCCCGATGATGCGCCGCGTCGGCTACGACCGCGCCACCGCCGCCGCGGTCGAGGCGACGAGCTCGACCGGCGGGCAGATCACGCCGCCGGTGATGGGCGCGGGCGCCTTCATCATGGCCGAGGTGCTGGGCCTGCCCTATGGCGACATCGCGCTGGCGGGCGTGATCCCGGCGCTGCTGTTCTACATCGCCAACTACGCGCATTGCGACCTGCACGCGCGCAAGAACGGCCTGACCGGCCTGCCGCGCAACGAATTGCCGCGCTGGGTGTCGCTGGCCGGGCGGCTTTACATGATCGCGCCGCTGGCGCTGCTGGTGTACGGCCTGCTGCAGGGCTTCTCGCCGTTCCGCGCGGCCGCCATGGGCATGGCCGCAGCCCTCGTCATCATGCTGGTGGCGCCGCTGCTGCATGCGCTGGTGGTGCAGCGGCTTGGCCCGGTGCAGGCGTTGACCGCCACGCTGCGCAACTTCGTGGTCGACCTGACGGGCGCGCTGGCCGGGTCGATGCGCGAATCGCTGCAGCTCATCGCGGTGTGCGCGGCGGCCGGCATCGTCGGCGGCGTCATCAACCTGACCGGGGTGGGCGGGCGCTTCGCCAACCTGCTGCTGCAGATCGCCGGCGACTGGGAATTGCTGGCCATGCTGTTCACCGCCGTGATCGTCACCATCCTGGGCATGGGCGTGCCGACCACGGCCGCCTACGCCATCGCCGCCGCGGTGGTGGCGCCCGGGCTGATCCGCATCGGCACGCCGCCCTTGGTGGCGCACATGTTCATCTTCTATTTCGCCACGCTCTCGGCGATCACGCCGCCGGTGGCGTTGGCCAGCTTCGCCGCCGCCGGCATGGCGGGGGCCGACATGTGGAAAACCAGCATGATCGCGCTGAAGCTGGGCCTGGCCACCTTCATCGTGCCGTTCATGTTCTGGGTCTCGCCCACGCTGCTGGCGCAGGGCGAGCTTTTGCCCATCCTGCATTCGGTGGTGACCGCCTGCGCCGGCGTGGTGCTGCTGGCCTGCGCCACCGAGGGCTGGCTGCTGGGCCCCATGGCCTGGCCGCTGCGGCTGCTGGCCGGCGGCGCCGCGCTGCTGCTGATGATTCCCGAAACGCTCACCGACCTGGGCGGCCTGGCGCTGGGCGCGGCGCTGATCGCCTTTCAGTGGTCCCGCCGGGCCCGGGCATGACCCCCACGCAGGAGACCACCGCCCTGGGAACCCATGACCACGCGGCCGTGCATGTGCCCGCCTCGGACCTGCTGATCGAGGCGGTGCGCAACTGGCCGCAGCCGCGCATCACCGTGGGCGACCTGCTGGACGCGCTGGGCGACCGCGGCATCGGGCTGCTGATGCTGGTCCTGGCCCTGCCCTGCGTGGTGCCGCTGCCCTTCCTGGGCATTTCGTCGCTGCTGGGCGCGCCCATCATGATCCTGGCCGGCCACCTGGTGATCGGCCGGCACGTGCCGTGGCTGCCGGGCTTCGTGCGCCGCCGCGGGCTGGACACCAAGGACCTGCTGCGCATGCTGGAAGGCGCCAAGGCGCGCCTGGCCAAGTGGGAGGCGAAGCTGGAGCCCGGCACGCTGGCGCTGCCCAGCCGCGGCGTCGAGATCGCGGCCGGACTCATGCTGTTCCTCAACGCCTTCATGCTGGCGCTGCCGATTCCCTGGGGCAACCCGGCGCCCGCGTCGGCCATCGCGCTCATCTCCATCGCGCTGGTCGAGGCGGACCGGAAACTGTTCCGCATTTCCATGGCGATCGGCGCGGCGGCGCTGCTGATCGACCTGGTGCTGGGCGCGGCCATGCTGGGGGCGGCGCTGGCCGCGATCGGCTTCGCCACGGGCCAACTTTGATCCCTGAAGCTACCGCGCGCGCCATCATCGCGGCGGGCCGCCGGCTCGATGCGCGGGGCTGGGTGCCGGGCACCGCCGGCAACCTTTCGGTGCGGCTCGATGCGCAAGGCTGCGCCATCACCCAAAGCGGCCGGCACAAGGGGTTCCTGACCCAGGCCGACATCATGGCGGTGGGGCTGGATGGCACGCCGCTCAGCCCCGGCAAGCCCAGCTACGAGACCGGGCTGCACCTGGCGCTCTATCGGCGCTTCGCCGGCTGCGGCGCGGTGCTGCACGGGCATTCCGTCGCCGCCACGGTGCTGTCGCGCGAGGTCCGGAACGTTCGCCTGCAGGGCTATGAGCTGCAGAAAATCATGGATGGCGCGCCGGACCCCGCCACCGAGGTGGTGGTGCCGGTCTTCGCCAACGACCAGGACATCACCCGCCTGGCCGGGCAGATCGACGCCGCGATGGACCGGGCCTCCATGCCGGCGGGCTACCTGCTGGCGGGCCATGGCGTGTATATCTGGGGCGCCAGCATGGATCAGGCGCTTGCCCGCTACGAGGCGCTTGAGTTCATGCTGGCCTGCGAACTGGAAAGCCGGAGGAGAAACCCGCCATGAGCCGTCTCACGGTCTATGCCGACCACACCCCCGAAGCCAAGCTGCTGGTCACCGAGGACCCCGCCGCGATGGCCGCCGAGCTGGCCCGCATCGGCGTGCGCTTCGAGCGCTGGACGCTGGCCGCGCCCCCGCCCTTCGAGGCCGACAACGACACCGTGCTGGCCGCCTATCGCCCGCATCTGGATGCGCTGATGGCCGGCCAGGCCCGCACCGCCGACGTGATCCGCCTGACCGCCGAAACCCCCAACCTGCCCGCCATCCGCGCGAAATTCCTGAGCGAGCACATCCACACCGAGGACGAGGTGCGCTTCTTCGTGCACGGCGCCGGCAGCTTCGTGATGCACGTCGATGGCAAGGTCTACGACGCGCAGTGCACCGCGGGTGATCTCATCAGCGTGCCGGCCAACACCAAGCACTGGTTCGACGCCGGCGAAAACCCGCGCTGCGTGGTGCTGCGCGTCTTCACCGACGTGTCGGGCTGGGTGGCGCACTACACCGGCGATGCGATCGCCGAGAAGTTCCCCGTGGCGCCGGTACCGGCAACGGCCCGCGCGGCGTGAGGCCGCCGGCGGCGGTCGTCGTCGATATCGAGGGCACGACGACCGCCATCGCCTTCGTGCACAAAACGCTGTTCCCGTTCGCGCGGGCACGGCTGGACACCTTCCTGGCCGCCACCCCGCACGACGCCGAGGTGGAACAGGCCATCGACGCCGTGCGGGCCGAGGTCCCCGGCGCCAGCGTGGCCGACACGCTCCGCGCCTGGATCGATGCCGACCGCAAGGCCGGGCCGCTGAAGCTGATCCAGGGCCGCATCTGGCGCCAGGGTTTCGAGGCCGGCACGCTGAAGGGGCATGTCTACCCGGACGTGGCGCCGTCGCTGCGCGCCTGGCACGCGGGCGGCGTGCGGCTGGCGGTCTATTCCTCCGGCTCGGAGGAGGCGCAGCGCCTGCTGTTCGGCCACAGCATCGCGGGCGACCTGGGCCAGCTGTTCGGCGCCTTCCTTGATACCCGCATCGGCGCCAAGCGCGAGACCGCGAGCTACACCGCCATCGCCCGCCACCTGGCCCTACCGGGCGAAGAAATCCTGTTCCTGTCCGACGTGGCGGAGGAGCTGGACGCGGCAGCCGGCGCGGGGCTGCTTACCTGCCAGCTGGTGCGGGCCGAGGACGGCACC